>Ga0065711_1003391_pt1 | contig 29031 bp, 14 predicted proteins | sample Hoacrofraction12_FD_59098 | JGI IMG/M metagenome (GOLD analysis project Ga0065711, IMG submission 59098) | Hoatzin crop microbial communities from Cojedes, Venezuela - Epithelial fraction 12 v2 (version 2) | ecosystem: Host-associated > Birds > Digestive system > Esophagus > Crop | place... | reverse complement strand
TTGTTGAACCTCATCAGGTTCCTCTCTGCCCAACTTTCCAGCCTGTCCTGGTCACGCTGAATGGCAGCACAGCCTTCTGGTGTATCTACCACACTTCCCAGTTTGATGTCATCAGCAAACTTGCTGAGGGTACATTCTAACTCTTCATCCAGGTCGTTGATGAAGAAGTTAAACAAGGCTGGGCCCAGTACTGATCCCTGAGGGACACCACTAGTTGCCAGCCTCCAACTAGACTCAGCGCCGCTGACGACGACCCTCTGAGTTCTGCCATTCAGCCAGTTCTCAATCCACTTCACCGACCTCTCATCCAGCCCATACTTCCTGAGCTTCCGTATTGACTAAAATGTTAACAAAAAGTGGAGAAACATTACTCTTCTGCAGAAGTTTATGTGTCAGTTGTAGGATGCCATTCTTCATAATATGCCAGAGCAAGAAAGAGAGAGTGATTGAGCGCAGCAACTTAATGTGGGGCTGCTTGAGATACCCTTGTTGATGTGCTTATTCCTTTTCAATGACTGCAGAGACCGTCTAGGCAATTAGTTGGCTAATGCAGATACCAGCTTTGCATATAGTGAATACTTCCTTGGGTGGATACTCTGAATGATCCCAGAAGGACTTAACTGTCTCCACTGTCTATACCAGGAGTGGAGACAGACTAAACTTCTAAATTCGGTGTGGACGTGTTGGTGCTGTTAATGCCTTTCATAGTCTCAAGAGAAATTCACTTCTGAGTAAGTTTTTGAGTTGTTGGGGATAAGATATATATGCAAAGTGACACAAAGTTAGCCTATTCCTGGAAGCTGGGACTCTCAAGCACTTTTTTATGATTTTGAAGATATTTGCTGGTACCTACAAAAAAAACCATAGCAGCAGTTTTACTAGTTGTCTTGGACAACAGACAGTTCACCTGAAGGGATTTCACACTGATAATTTGTTCTGTGTCTTGTACACCTGCATAGATACAATGTGTTCATTACAGAGGGAAAAGAAATATTATTTAAAAATAGATGTAAAAGATAATTTTGTTTATCATGTTAAAAAAACCCTGCTTTTTGAGCTTCACTGAAAAATTGTCATTAAGTAAGAGCCAGCGTCATTGCTCAGTGTTGTTTTCCCTGTGTAACGAAAAGGGTGCTCAGATAGTACAGAATTTTAGTATAACATGCATGGCAGCCGGATTCTTTAATAAAAATGCAGTTGGATTTTAAAACTTGATATTACAAAAATAAAAAATATGGGACAAAGCATTGCGCCATGATCTTGCTCTACCAGGCATCCTACTGAAAGTTTATTTTCTGGAATCGACTACTGCAAGATGTCCTCATTTTCTGATTAAATTGGCTGATATCAATCAAGAAAACTCTCTGTAGAGTATGATACTAATCACAAGGAGTAGAAGTGGCTATCCAACCTCACATTATATCTTGATTGTGTGAGATATTCAACATGTTCAAATTATACTGACACTAATGGTAATAAAACATGTTAAACCTTTGACAGATGTGTTCTGTTCTTTCCAAGGCTATATTTGTGCTTCAAGTGGTGTGTTTTCAGTGTTTATGGTGAATGTAATAGATAAGATTGAATCAAAATGAGGAACACGGAATAATTTTGGATCTAGAATGAAAGTTAATGTAGCAGGGCCATTTAAATTTTTTTTATATCTATAGCATCTATGTAATCTATATAATCTATATCTATATCTTTTGCTGTAGCTATAGCTATAGCTATAGTCATAGCTAGCTAGCTATATTTGTAATACAAAGGGCACAAAATGTTACAAAACTGACCCTAGGGTATAAATTCATAAAGTATTCCATTGACGTTAGTTTTAATTTTGCTATTAATTTCAGTGGAACAAGAGAGGAAACAGTAGAGGTAGACCTTATGTGGAAATGTAAAGCATATTGGAGTAGCGTTCTCTCCTCAGAAGAATCTCTTAAAATTTTTTAAAACAATTTGATTCAATTTTTCTACTCATAACTACCTTTTTCTATGTATGAGATGCAAAATATGATAATAAATCTTAGAACAGGCTATTACAGTTGAGCTTGTATTGATCGCAAGGAGTGAAATTGCTATATTACATGTTGTAAAACTTATTCATATCCCACAAAAATATTGCATTAAAAGTATAATAAATTGCAATACTTTTAATCACCTGGCAAATGATTTGACTCTTTCTGTTCAATTTATAGCACCATTTCAGTAGCACCTGCTTCATAAAATGTGCATATTACTGATATTACTCATGGCTTTTATAGGAATGCTATTGGAATAATTTATGCAATTGCTCTTTTTAACTAATAATTTTTTCCCCTTTTCCACATAGCTCCACTTTTACTTTTTTAAAAACTTTGCTATTATCTTTTCTTTCTCCTCATATTCACCATTGTCACTTTTTGAGCTAATAAATTATCTTTTCTTCAGGTAACATAATCTTTCATTAGAAAAAAAATTCACAGTTTTAGTATTTCTACTACTTACCTTAATTATAAATCACAGAAATATAAGTTTACAAAATAAAAATCTCTCTGAGATTACACTTCTGTTTTGGCTTTATGGTACTACTTCTTTTGGTTTTAATTAACTTTTCATTGAATTTTCCATTGAAGAGTAACAAACAAAACCATAAGCTGTGCATTATACATGAGCTGAAACCTTCTACATTAGTCAAATGGAAGAAGAGTTCATACTTATTCAATATACATTTTTGTCCAAAAGATTATAGATAGAGTCCGACCTTGAAAAAAACATATGATCTATTGCACAGCATGCATTTATAATCTTGATCTCTTATTCTTATTCTGAGGCCTGAAGAGAAAGGAGATCATGATATACAGAGAGCTGCATTCAGATTTGGTCATGGCCTTCTAGAATAACTTCAGCAACACGAATACCATAAAAACCCTGGAGACTAGTTGAAACAAGTTTATGCCAAAATCCATGCACCAAATATCAGACCCAGAAAGAATTGAAATCTGGCAGGAGAGTACAAGATACTCTCCTGATTGCTGGTCACTTAGGTTACTCTTAGGAAAAGCAATAGAAAGTATGTGTTATTTGGGGTGAAAATGGTATTTGTTTGAAATATTTTTACTTGTTTGCAAAAGAAATATGAAGACTACTGAAATAGATATATAATTTAAATCAAGCAACCTATTTAAATAAAAATAACTTTTGAATATCCTTTTGTTCTTTCTTTTTCAACAGTTTTTCCTTGGAGGTGAGGTAGAGGACGGAGAGAAAGGAAAGACCATGGTCAGGACACCACATCTTCAGTACAATCCTCCTTATCTCAAAACACCTTCTCTCTAGAAATTCTTATCTAAAAAACTGAAGTGCATGACATGCACAAAATGGCATTCCTTTTTATAAACCTGCCCTATTCAGATTCCCAAAAGTCAAAAAGAAGGACATAAATTCTTCTTTCATTGTTCTATCAGTGAGGCTTGATTTGCTCTGTCTATAGGGCAGCGAGCAGACTTCCAGTAATATATATTTTTGAATAAACCAATTCAGGACCTAAAGGGAGAAACTCTTCCTTCTTATGGTGCTGAGAAACAACAATTGGTACTGGAAACAGGGATTTTAAATCATACTAAAACCCCAAACCACTCTCATTGTTATAAAAGGGAGAGATATTTTGAAAATTACCAAGGAATTAGAACTATTATTTTGAGAAAGTGTGATTTTGGAAAAAATTACCTCTCTAATGATCAGTTGCTATTATATGGTGTGAAGGAGTTATACAGAATGAGAGAAAGACATTTTGGCCTACCTAATTCTTTTTGCTGACACCATCTAATTGTATTTTTCACTATCACTATATGAGTACCTAAGGAGTAGCAATGCTCTTTGCCTTGACAGACAGTCAGCTCTGTCACTGCATATAATAACATAAAAGGAAAGAAAGATTACTTGGATTACTTGGATTACCAAGTAATTAAATCACACAAATTAGGCAGCCAAGTTGTAGTAACTGAATATTTCAATTAATCATAGGAAACATGCAGAATATACCTCTGATGCTTAGTGTAGTTTAGGGGGAGACATGAAGGGGAAACTGAGGTTCACTAAAGATTAAGGCTTTCATTATTTAGCCATTTAAAATAATAACCTTTAAAATGATTAATTCAGCATAAATAACAGATGCATACATTATGAAAAAAACTGATAACTATGGTAATATCTTATGCATATATTATATATCCATCTCATAGTAAAACCAGGCAAAATTTTCCATTTTAAATACACTTAGCTTATATAAAAATAAGCAGTTTCACTATAGTACTAGCACTGCCCTCTCAGGATGAATACAGATATACCATACTGTTCTCTATAAGTTAATAGATAAAATTAAAGAACTATTGTTAATAAGTGGAAAAATACTGTTCTAAATAGTACTGACTGCTATTATCGTGGCTTTACATGAAAAAAAATTGAGATAACAAATTGTGGTAAAGCCTCAGTAGGTCTGTTATTTTTAAACCAATCTGGATATAGAAAAAGATGGCAGGAATAGACCTTAAGTAGTCTTTCAAAATAGCAATAGTCAAAATTTAAAAAAATTTCTAAGCCTATTGAGTCCCTGAAAAGTGATTCTTTAAGAGAGGCAGTTACCAACAAAGAGACTTTCGTATAGTCTGAATATTCTGTGTCAAAAGAACCAAGAGACAAATTTTGCTAGCAAAAATAATACATGAAGCTGGTGGTGGAAAACCACCGGGTGAGGGAATATCAAAAAATGAAAGATGATTGCATTTGTACAGGAGGAAGGAACTATTCCTAGCAGAGAGTACCATTGTGAAAAAAAAGAACAAACAAAAACCAAAACAAAACAGAAAAAAGACAAGAATCTTCTAGAAGTGAGAGAATATGATAAAGGAATAGCAAGAGAGAGCTCTAAATAAGCTGTTCCCTATCCGAGTCATGAAAGAATGGAAAATGAGACAGATTCAATTGAAAGTGTTCTGATATCAGTGATATCAGGTCTGATATCATATCTGTATTTATGCTGATGTGAGATCAGCATTTGGTCTATCAAAAAAGAAGTGCTGTTTTCCCTCTTCTGTGATGGAAACAGTAGCATCCCAGAAAAGACAGAAAGTATGTGCATTAAAGGGCACAATTTAACAATTTAACACATTTGGGAAGTTATCTAGCATATGTCTCCCTATGTTTGTTAGCCTTCTTTCCATAATTAGCACAGTATATCACTCTAACTGTGTTTTAATCTGAGTTGAGGGATTAATCGCACATGATACTGTCTGGTTCTTCTGTACTGGACTGTCCACATGTGTTAATAATCAGGTAAAATGTAGAGCTTTCCACACAGTCTGGTTCTTCTGTCACATCTTTTTGTCAACATAAGCCCACTGACATGAGTGAATTTAGAGTGCTTTTGATTTACAAGCATGCAATGAGGAAAGAATTGAGAATACATTTCCTTAAAATGAATTCTCAAGATGATAGGTTATTCGTTAGATTCCTTTCTTCTCTTTCCTTATGTGAGGAATTAAGGTGACAAAATTTGGAAATGGACTTGTCAGTCCAAAATGGGAGTCATGTGAGCATCTTCTCTAGTAGAAGATAATTTGGATGATAATAGATTATAGAAAATGCAGGAATATGCATTCCAGTTAAGACATTTGAAAGACACACAATCAAACCTGGCTCAATTTTTAGTGCAAAGAAGGGGTGTCAATGATCAATCTTTTTCAGAATTGTTTAAACCCTCTCTGATGTTGCAGGAACTGTCAAGCAAAGCTAAATATTAACAGTATGCCAGTTTTGACATTTTTAAAGGTGAATAGGTAGACCTTTACACTACAGATAGGTCTGTCAGACCCACCTCTGTTGCTGCAGACTGCAGTGCCAGCTCTGACAGCAGTTTTGGTGATGGGTGAGTGATGACAACTGATGACGAGGGACTATAGCTGGGATGGAAATTCAGATGACTAGCACATGATTTAAGTAACTCAAATATCTGAGACTTATGTAGAAATGACTCACAAAAAACACACCTGTGAACCAGGTTTTTGAATTAAGTGCTAGATAGGAGCTTGGTATTTTAAATTCTTTTTTCCCTAGACAAGTATTAAATCTAAATACAGTTTCCAATATTAAGAAAGCTAACACAGTAAATGAGTAAACACAACACTTCTCACATCGTTTTCCTCTTCTTTTTGCTAAATTACATTACAAAGTGTTTTTCTGTCCTTTATATTTTTCTGGCTATCGATCCAGAACAGAACATGATAGAAGCTTTGGGCCTGACCTTGCCTCAGTATAAATCAGCAGAGTCCCATTGTCTCCATTAGCACTACACTGATTTACGGGGCCAATGATTAGACTCTTCTTCGTAGAATAAGAGAGAACCAGCAGAGCATTGTAGAATGTTACAGGGAGACTTTAAAGCAGAAAGACCCATCACTTCAAATTTCTTTTCAACTAAGGTTTTCTTCTATCTCTAATAACAGATAATACTCTTAAGTTTACTGCATGTCTTTCAGCGACCCATTTGAAGTCTCCAACGAGGAAATTATCATGATAAAGACCTGATGTTCCTGATCAGACAATGCGAAGAAAATGAGCAGTAGTGTCATAAAAGAGGTAAGAATTTATCTAGATTTTTTTTCTAAAGCAACAGCAAATGTCTATAGGACAGACTTAGAATGATTCTTCATAGTAATTTATTGTGATTTATAAAGAGTAAATGAGAATGATAAAATAGGAAGAATAGGGTAGGTTTTTCTGTTTTTTGTGTTTTTTTTTAAAGAGTATTACCTTTTAGATATAAGTTTACTTTTTATAGAAATTTTTTTTCCCAATGTGTTTCTCTGCTGATTTGTTCTTTTAATTGGATAGCAACTAAACCTCATACATTCAGTATAGTTGTTTTGTGCCTGGTTAATGCAGCTTGCTCCATCGAATTGGTTGTTGCAGTACTCTTATGATTTAATCCCTTTTTTTTACTTTATTGCTATTCATCAGGAGAGTTTATAGCATTGTAGTTAGCATTTGAATAATTTTTCTGGAATATTCACTTATGAACAAGCAAAAATTACTTAATCAAAGCTTTTAGCTATACTGAACTTTGGATTCCAGCTATATTCATTATTGGCCCTTTTAAAAGAACTTGTAAAACAAGAGAAGAAAATCATGGGGTTATGTTTTCTTCCACTCTACATAACCAAAAAGTTTAAGTAGCTTACATAACTGAAGGTCATTGAATTACATATCAATCTATATCGCAAGATTTTGTTTTGAATGTTCATCTCTAGAAATTTCCAGGCAGTGTCAGAAAAAAAAGGCTTTCCATCTTAACTGTAAAAGAAGTTTTGCCATACTAGCATGGTTTGTTTCTTAGCCTGCAAGCCACTAAAAATAAAAATAAACTGTTGGAGTACCTAGGAACTGATAGTAACTGATCTAATGTTTCTAGGAATGTGACTTGACTTCAGTCTATTGTCTGGTGTAATAAACTTAAAGCAAGATACTGTGATAATGGTAAAGGATGGGGGTGGGGAGAGGATGAGGAGGACACACACATTTTCACTATTGGGAAGACACCACAAATTTGGTGTCTGGAGCTGATATCTATCCCACTCAAGGTCCAAGTCAAGACTTCAGCCTAAGTGGAATTGAAATGGTGGGAAGTTCTGCTCAAGGTCTGGGTTGTGGTGCTAAGTTCAGGGCCCATTCTTTGTTCAAATCATGTTGAATAAACCTACAGATTGTCCTTTGGGTTTCAGGGATGTTTCAGCACTTTTGCCTATATTTCATATTACCACATATGAACTGTGCAGAGAGCAGGCAGCCTTCTAAAAAAGGAGGTAGATGGAGATTCTCTAATGGTTCTCATGTTAAAATCTTACTTGTCTTTTATATGCACAATTCTAAACAGTAATATAACCCCACAGGAAGAAAAACACCTTTTTAGCACAGTGCCCATTGATTATTCTTGCAAATCTCAGCTGAGGAAAATTCATGTAATAAGAAAAAAAGAATGATCATCCTTAAAACTAAATTAAGCAGAAACCATTTGTTCCTTAATCATAGCTATTTGTTCTGTATAAAATGTCATATCTCCAGCAAGATACTAGGGTAATTTTATGTGAAAACAAAATGCAAAATATATTCTTGTTTAATGTTTTCTGGCTATAACTCAGCTTGTGGTTGCATATATTATCTAGCTATGTCACTCTGTTTACCTTATTGAAAAAGAAAAAATAGGTAAATTAATCACACTGAATTTGAACTGTATGCAGTCTGAGCTGTTTCCTTACAGCACAGCACTCAAATATGCTTAGGTGAGACATTTGATTCACTGCTGGACAGAAATGGGGTTATGTGATTTTTAGACTTCTTTACTGTTCTCCAAAACATACATCAAGACAATTCTTCTGTACAAGATGATTTACTGTGTAGCTCAGTTCTGCATTTTGCTGAGAACAGCACCTGTGAAAACTTCCATCTCCTGTTGATAACAGAGAGGATACACATTGTACTGAGGAAGAGGTTGGAGTCCATTGCTCACCAGGGTCATTCTCAGACCTGCTTATACTGCAAAATGGAGGACCGTGTAGAAATAACTCAACAAAAAACTACTGGAGATAGTAAGTCCATGCAACAGTGCGCAGCATAGTATTTTGGTCCCTACAGTAGTGCATCTGCCTGGATGTTTACTTCGATCTAAGTTCTCTGCTGAGATGCAAAGATGTGCTGAAATAGATATAGCGTTTCTGGTTCTGGAGCAGGCATGGCCTCAGCTTTCATTAAAGTTTCTGCACTGCTCTCTGTTGCATGATGTAAAAGTGCCCTTATTTTATTATAATAAGGGTAATGTCATGTGCACCCTATATATTAGTAAATAAACTGCTTTTTATATATATATATTTCATTACACATCGAAGGTAACAAGCAATATAGAAACAGACTTCAAACAGCTAAAAAGACCTTAATTTTGTCTGTGAAAATGTTTCCTTCTTAATGCTATGTAAATATTTACATTCTAAATCAATTTTATTCATAAATGTTTACAACTTTACATTTTACAAAAGCATTAGAAGTTCATCTGTGTTTAGGGGCATCACATATAGTAGACATGTAAAATCACTTGGATTTTTTTACCAGTTTCCTCATCATTAAAAATCACATTTCAAAAAAACCCAAACCTATCCTAGTCCTCAGAGTTGCAGAGGGAAGCAGCCTTGGCATAAGGTAAAAGTAGTCATTATCGATAACAGTGATAAATGCAACTGAAAGGGTGAGGAGATTCAAGTCTGAAATTTTTGGAGGAAAGATTATACTGAAGGAATATACATTCTGGAGCCCATTTTCCCTACTACTGTGGAAGAGGATGGCTTTGTGCTGCTTGTTCTGTCTGTCAGCATCCTGTGCTGGGGTGGCACCAGCTGGCAGCCAAGCATCCAGCCATCTGCTCACCACCGCAAAACATCCAGCAGGATGGAAGAGAAAACAGGAAGAGCAAGAGTGAGAAAATTTATGGGTCAAAATAAAGGCAGGGAAATCACTTGGCAAGTATTGCCATAGACAAAACAGACTTAGTCTTGGGAATTTAATTTAATTTATTGCCAATTAACATGAATATTTAATTACTGATTGGATTATTAGAGGAAAAAAAAACAACTCCAAAAACATTTAAAACATCTATTCCCTTACCAAGGCTCAGTCTCACTCTGAGGTCCTCCATTTTTATTACTACAGGGTGGTACAGGCTGAGTGGCACAGAGTGGACCATGACCTTTTGCCATAGATGCCTTCCCTGCAGACCCCCCAGTTCACTCCCTGCTACCAAAAACCTTGCCACCTACACTCAATACACACCATGAGTTCTATCTGCTGTCCTTGAGAGTCTGAGGATTATCGTTAAAACTGCTTTACAGTTATCACTTTATTAATCTTCGTGTTTTTTTTCAGTTTTGCCATGCATTTTCATGCTTTCATTGGGCTGGACCATTACTTATAAAATAGAATTTTATAGCTTGATCTTAGTAAGTATAGAGGCTGTATAACATTTAGAAGAAGAAGAAAGCTTTGTGATTTGTAGGATTATATTCTTTCATTCCCCCTATCTCTTTTTTTCATGTCTCTATCTCTCCTTTCTCGACTGATTTTTAGATTTCTTTCTGTCTTCAAGATGCAACAGAGTCTTCCAGCCTTGACACAAGGCTTGCAGTTTTCCCCTCTTGGACCTGATATCAGTTTCTAGCCAGCTCAGGAAACTAGAAGTTTCACCCTTGCTTATACCTGCATTTATTCTGAAACTACAGCATTAATGCTGTTATACTCCAGTGTATTTGAGTCACATGTTGAATGTTATCTTATTTCGGATCAGTGCTACTTATATACTACATTTAAAGAACCAGTAATGGCAACTCAGTGGATTTAAAATTCTGAGTTTAGTTCAGCTTCCATGTTTAAATTATTTGCTGTCAATGAGTCCTTTCCCCAAAAAATGACCTGAGACTTTTGTACTTTTATAGCAAGAATCTAGAGCTCTGTGTTCCAGCCGCAATCTAATGTAACTCACTTTTCTATATTTATATATAAAATGTATATATGTGTGTATATATTTGTGTAGCTTCTATATTTGTATATCTGTATTTGTGTGGAATAGCAACTAAAATGTAAAAGACAGTATATTTTCAGTGTTGTGTTTCATATATGCTGAAGTATTAAATAATCTTTGTGTTTTCCAGAAGTTAATAATTCTTAGAATGCTTTAACCTAAAATAAGATATCCAGAGCAACAAATGGGTATGCAAGTGACAAAGCTAACTGTATGTATTTATTCTCTAATTTAGTCTTTTCAGTAACAGCTAGTAATTCCTACATCTAATGTTCCTATATAAATACCAATCACTAATCCTTTAACAGTTTTAGCTTAATCAAATTGCTTTTAGATTGATTTTGGATTGTTCATTTCAACCCAAGCATGCTCTTTTGTTTTTATTCTAAATCATGTTATTGAATCCAAGTGGTTGAATCCAAACATTTGACATAATTTGATTTAAATCTTGTTGAACTGTAAATGAATCCAATATCTTGTCTCGACTAACTAACTGAATGTTGCTTTCAAGACTGAAACAGTCGAATGTAGCTATTTAAAGATGAATTATTTTTAATTGGACTTGAATCCCAATATCACACAACTAACCTGTGAATAGGGAGTGTGAAAAGAATTGTTATAGTAATTCTGAGAAACTGAACTGATGGTGTTTTCTAGTCTTTACTTTGGCTGATGCATCTGTTTGTAAAATCAAGATCTCAGTTGCTTATGACTATCAAACATGAAATATTTGGTTTGAAAGATTCTGTGCTGGGTGTCTGCCACACAATGATTTTTAGGCAAGTATAATCTAATTATTCAGATAGTTCTGAGAATGGAATCAGATAAAAATATATAACTTTGACAATGTTCAGAACAACTTATACATGATTTTACTAAAAACTCTCTTGTCTTTCTTTGCAGAAGGGACTGAAAATTTGGCAATGCATTAGGGAGTATTGCTCTTGTCCAAACATCAAATCTTCAATAAATTTTATGTGTCTGTTAAATTTCGGTCTAATGAAAAAAAATAATCCATCTGCACTGAGCATCATCCAGTCATATGTGGCTCCTACACATAATTGTTCTCAACAGGCATTATATCCATGAAGTAACTGGGTATGAGCCGATCCAAGGCAGAAAGAGTTGGGCAGAATTTCCCAATTAAATTGCGATTTAGATTTGCTGTGGGTTGATTGGGACATATGCAAAGAAACTAAAGAAAAAAAAAATCAGCTGGCTTTTCTAAGAGATGCCAAGCTAGTCTTGGATAGCTTGCAAGAAAGCCAGTTTGACTTTACCATGGAAAGCACAGGGAAAACTTCATGCTGCCGTGTTAGGATGGAAGTAAAAGTAGAGTGGCACAGAAGTTCAGTCTGATAAAGACTGGGATTGGCGTAGTGGTCTCAGGAGCAAAGCTCATGGGGAATTTGAATAACAATTGGTGGGGTGAGTGAGATTTAGCAAGAAGACAGGAGGAGAAGCAGTCCTGGCCTGGAAAGTCAAGTATCAGAAGGAGCCTGAGACTACTCTGTGGCAACTAAGTGCACAAGTTTTTTCCTGAGCTGTAGCCCCAAGAATACCACCAGCATAGATCAAAGCCAGGATCCTGACCTGGGCCCTTAGCCAGAAACCCACATACTGACATTTCTGCACTAGAGTAGCTGGAATTAGAGACCTAGTAGAAAGCTGGGAATTACTTTACAGATAGATTTTTAGTCAGTGGTAATTAATTTTACTGACCTGTCACAAAACATGTTCACAGACTTCAGCTTTTTTAAACATTAATTAATATTTCTTACACTACAGTTAATTTTTCAAAGCTATCTACACTCTGCCTAACAAGTAATTTTGGAAATATGAATTTGCATATTAATAATTTCTGAGTTTCCTACTAGCACTGACACCTTTCATCAAACTATTATAACATGTGAATGGACCTTCTCCTTTTACCTAAAAATTAAAGTAGCCTCGCTTTTAGGAATTTCTATGAATGTGTTCAGATTTTGTGATAAATTGATAGAAGAGTGTATGAATTAGACTAAAGGCATATGAAAAGCAAAGAGTTTTGTTGGGCATGTAAATTTGGCATAGGCTTTGCTCAAGTCTCATGATCTAAACTTATACAGGGGACTTAAGACCCTAGGTCTATTCAAAGATTCCCAAACTCATGCAATGATGCAAGAGTTCAGAAAAGCTCAGCATGGATCTATGCATACAAATATGTCTCCAAAGAAATTTATATATTTGGACTGGAAAATAGCACTCAAAGGTAATATAGGCCTATAACAGCCACCCTAGAAAATATGCTTTATCATTGTGTATTCTGTGACTGTTTCCAGAATTGGCCTTTTGCAATAACTGAATTAAAGGATCTGTCATATCTACAACTCATGATCCGCAGTGTGTTATGATATCAAGTGAGACATTTGACTGTGTAGGATCCATGCAGTGCTATCAGTTTTAGCCTGGCAGACCAGGGACAGCATCAGTCACTCTGCCTTTATGATCACCAGGCAAGGCAAGGCAAGGCAAAGCTGTGCATACTTTGTGGTATCTTTGGTTAAGGAGATGATAACAAGTTCCTGGAGGCATAAACAAGACCCCAAGACTGCGGTTTGCGGAAAAAGAGCAAATCTGATTTTAAGGCATCTAGGATCTTTTCTGTGGCTGTGTGGGTGATTGGCTACTGGCCGGGGTCAACCTGCCAGGTGTCTTAATGCTGTATAAAGGTACACCTCTGCATTGTGTTTATTGACTAATTCGATAAAAATGAGACCATTGTGCTCACTTCTGCTTCAGATCATGTTTGTTCAGCTCTTGTACTGGACAGATCTGGTATTGATGATTATGGGACTTTGGCCCAATACAGAACCTGATAATATTTTGGATCAAAGGTTGTCCTTTCACCCAGATAAACCAAGATTAGGTTAACTTTGATCGGACAGTGACCTCATGGCTAGGAGACAAAACTGGAGCTGCATGAACACAGAGAAAGTGGAGAAGTTAAATAGAAATTTAGGCTAAAGTTATTATTTTGCTGAGACTAGTATGATTTGTGGTGGGAAAGGATGATCTGTTTTATAAATCTATGTGAAGTCTGTGCAAAGGCTATAGCTGTATGTGCCCATGCTAAACTGGGTGCAATGTCTGCAAAAGCTGTTGGTGGTGGTCTTGGAAAGGGAGGCACAGTAAAGTGTATAATGACATCAGTCTTGGTAATCTATGCCATTATAACACAGGAAGTGTATTTTTGTGCACGGAACATGTGTTACAGTGCTGAATCTCAGTGAGGCAAAGGAAGATCAAGAGCATGAAAGATACTGTGAAGAGGAGCCTAATATAGCCTTGGGACACTCATACAAACAAAGGCTATGATGTGTCCTGATCTTGTAAATGACTTTTCAGCCACTGTAAGCTGGAACAAAGCCCACTGAATTCTCACCTTTCCCTGAGCTACCTTGCTGGGGTGATAAAAGATACACGTGCTCTGTACATTGGGAACAGAGACCAGAATGCATTTACTGGTGGGTTACATTTGCGATAGTTCTAGGTTTTTTCTTTCTAAACTCTGTTCGCAGTACAAAAGGTTAATAATTTTACATCAAACAAGTATGTGGGAAACCAGGAAAAGTTATATTTACCAAAAATTTTAGCACCTATTTAGTTCTAGTGGATCATCATCTAGCTAACTCTCCTATAAAATTCAGACTTCTTTCCAAGTGTTTAAATGAAACTCAGAATGCTGGGGGGGAGAAATATCTTTCCAGCCTTTGAAAACATCAAAGATATTACTTTCTGCCTGATCTTTGAATATGAAAGCCGCAGCAAGAACTGCAAATGAAAGAAAATAAGTCAGCAAACATTGGGAGTAGCATTTGAGAATCTAGATTTGGACTATGAAACAGAATGATAGCTACAGATGATGATTGATAAACTTGATTCCCACCTTGCAAGAGAATCAAGATCATAGGACCCTAAACAGACCTCAAAGGAAATAAAGCAGGCCAGGAAAAAGGCATGAGAGCACTATATTTTGTTCCATTAGAAGTCCGTGGTTTTAAAACACACACAGAACAATTTTTAACAGCTAATGACCGCTCTATCAAGAAGCTTACTACTGAATCCTACTTGTTGGATTTGCTTCTTTTCTCTTCTGTAAAACAGAAGTTACTACTTCCTCTGTGCTTCATAAGAAAGATGGCACTAAAACTGCTTCCTATCATATTAGACTTGAATAGTGATTGCGTTGAAATTAGTGTAATCCCTTATTATTTTGAATTGAAAACCCTCTGTCATTTTTCTTAAAAGGGTCAGGAAACAGAGTGGTCTGTCTTTGTACACTGTCACTTGAAAGACACTGAAAACAGACAGGTATCTTTTCATTAGATCCAGGAGAATTATTTGCAGCAAACAAATCTGTTCATAAATACAGAGCTTTCTACTGTTCATGAATTGTAAGCAAATGATTACTTCTTCTCAGAATGTTTTCATTCCTTGGAATTATTTAGCAGCTATTTTTTGTGAATATATTTCAACCTATGGATTACTGAGAAATGTTTACTAAGAGTTTTGCTTTAAGTATTTTACATTTATAATTTAAAACCCAAGATGTTTAGATTACATATAAACATCAGTGATAAAATTCTGTTTAATTATTTTGTGGGAGCAGACCTCAGAATCAGGTTCCTATGTAACTTTAAAAATAACTCTGTCTTTAGGTGTGATTTAACAAAGAACATCAGAGAAGAGGAAGACTTTCATATTGTTTTGTGTAAGAGTGCAGGGTGCTTTTCTTTGCTCATGGGGTTTCTCTCTGCACTAGTAGCAGAATAAATTCGAGAAAATGGCTTCCAGTAAAAAAGTGAGAGTCCATGATATATTACCAAAATACACTGTTTCATAAAAGAGAATAACAGTGCAATATATTTATAAGTGACTAATTTTCCTGCTAGGTGGAGTTTGTTAGACTGTGAATTTCAATTAGAGATAAAAGCTAAAATTATATTCAGCAGTAGCCAATTCACCATTTGTAGATACTTAATTTTTTGAGGAAAAGAGGAAAACAATTTTACTTATTTAATGGCCTTGATAAATTTGCCTCTGATTTGTGAAAAAGTAAGCTTTGTACAGTAATGCGTATGGAAACAATCTTTCTAGTTCTTAAATATGGATTCAGTTTGCATCAGTTTGGCTATCCATCCTGAGTTCTGCTACATTAATAGCAGTAATTTGTGCACAAAAAATGTGCAATTAATAGTTTGCAGAGCGAAAGTCAAGGTCTATGAAAATAAGCAAAAATAAATATTTCTTATTTTTATTTGGGAAAAGGAAAGCCATCAAAATCACTTCCATATGTAACTGATGGCTGAATGTCTTGACTGTTCTGCACACCATTTCTGTTTCTGAAAAAGGCTGTAGACAAGCTCCAAAAAAGACTCAGGTGCATAGGAGCACAGAGTTGCAGAGCCTTATTCTTGGTTGTCTGAGCCCAGGGCACAATTCAACACTCTGCAGACAAGTTGTCCAAATATTGATGAAACCTGGGCTTTGGTCTAGTGAGTCTCCTGAGTTGTGGTTGGTGTCCCCATAGGTCCTGGACCAATCTCAGCCAGCTGAGCTCCCTGCAGCAAAAATTGCTGAGATAATGTCAAAGCAGAGAAATTAAGGGAAAGACAGGGAAACACAGCAAGCTGCCCCTTCCACCTCCTCCTCCTGCTCCCCCTCATGCCTGCATGCATTGCTATCCACACCTGTACACCAAATGGTGTGAAGACAGCTTCTAAACTGCCAAAAGTTGTCTCTTCTTTGCCCTGGAGGCACTAATTTGGCTGTCTTGGGGCCCATGGTGCCCATTTCAGCTCAGGCCAGGGCAGACTTTCCTGTCCTGAGCTATGCTGTTTGTGTCCTGGGGACAGCCCTGCCTCCTGGAGGAACTCTGCTTCCAGCTCAGGCCTCGAGGGATGACATCTCATGGGCAAGGACGTGACCTGTGCCTGGACCGCCTGGGTTCTCGGCTAAGCTTCCCCGACTGACCTGTCCTGCTGGCCCTGTGCCCTGACATAGATTACCAGAAAGAGGTGACTAATCCTGCCTTGCTGAGTTTGGGCTCCTGTGGCCCCTGAGGGTATCCATATCCTGAGTCAGAATATTAAAAATATGTGAGTCACATTAGGGGTGAAACCCTAGCTCTGGCTTGGGTTTACTACACGACATGAACTCACCTGATGGCAAGGGTCTAAATGGGCCAGTATGTCCCTAAGCAGGAGCTGCCTTGTGTGGGCTTAGGGGGACGGGTGATGACAAGGGTATACCTGTGGCTCTGGGGATCTCCTATTTCTGGCTGTCTGAACAACTAACCTCCATTAATGAAGCTCCATCACCTCCAACCCTGCATATCATGAAGAATGCTGTATTTCTGGAATAAAACTGGATTTCAAGGATGAGCTCAACACTTTACCCCATCAAGAATGCACATTCTAGCTAGGCACCTGAATTTTAAACTAAGAAAAGAAAAAGTTTTAGGTTTTTGGCCTATATTACCTTTGAGTGGTTACAACTTTCGATTCCCTCAGTCTCTCCTACTCTAGATAACCCTTAGTGTAATCCCAAAACACAGTCTGTCTGGTTCTTGGTCAATAATGTGTTTCATAGCAAAAAGAATTGGTATGAAAATCTGATCAGTTGGTATAACACATCAAGTGACTCCGGCTTTCCAACCAGCATGTTCAGTCAGGTAGTGGGAGGAATCCATCTGTCTGAACAAGCAGCTGAACTGTGTGGTTTTTTTTTTATATATATTTAGCTGAATACAGGGAAATGTCCTCTGGCAAGCTTATATACAGTGATTAAAGTGAGTATTTAAAACAACATCAAAAAAGTCATTCTTATTCATGACTGTTCTGTCAGCAAGAGATCTCTGTTCCAAGAGTGAGGCTTTAAAAAAAGCGATGGTAACTCCTTAGTAGTCTCTGCTGTTTTTAAAGATGGAAGACATGGAGAGTATTTTCTGTCTTGCTGTAAGAGTACAAGCATGATGTGTCATGGTTATGTTGTCAGGAAACTGCAAGGGTTCAATTGTAAAGAGGTCTTTGGTTCTTCGCAGATTGTGTGGGCTCGATCCTCCATAGTGACCATTTAAAGGGTGACACTGACAACTGTTAAAAGAGAAGGAATCTATATTATTCTGTAATTTTGTAACACATAGAGACATGTGGGTGAGGTAGATAAGAGCACAATAGAGCCTCCACCAGCTGAATTCTCTTCAAGAGGAAAAAAAAGAAGTGGTTGTGAGCAAAGGCAGCAAGCCAGGGGTAAGATGTCTTGGAACAGATTAAAATACCGTAGGAAAAAGAAACTCTGGGAAGAAAAAAGAAGGTTTGGAGCACAGAGCAAAATACACTTCATAGGCAGCAGAAACAGGAAAAGGACCTAGATGAAAATTTAGTCAGATAATTTTGTCAACAAGTATCCACTCCGATAGGAGCATCAAGTGGGCACAGGTAGGAGATGGATTATAACCCAAAGTACTTTCTGGTACAGATTTATAGATTAGTAACAGAAGTGAAGTGTAGTATTGTAACCATAATCAGAAATGACAAAGTTGCTTTCTAGCATCAGGGTCCTGGTGTTAATTTGCTACGGCTGCACAATCAGCACACTAGGTAGGCCTGCATGCCTTGGCTTCCTTTCTGTTTCTTATTATGCCTGTGCCAAGACAGACACAATTTGCAGGGCAAATATTTCTCATTAGACTTTTAAAATCCCTCACTTAGTACTTCACAGTGTTATATAAGAGGATTGATCATATCTAAAAGGATAAAAAGCCCCCAAACAAGGGAAGTTCAGATTTGGTCTATTAATTGTTATATGACACAAATAAAATAAAAACTTAACTTCCTTCAGTCACTCCATCCAAATGTAATATGTCTGTTTATAAGCAGTTATCAATTTTTCCTCGATTTTGCAAAATAATACTGCAATATAGCTGTTGATCTATCAATATTTTGCTAAAAGTACTGGCTAGCTCCTAAAATAAAAATAGAAAAAAGGTGTGGGTGATTGACCTAACAAGAAACAAAGATATCCAACAGGTTTCTAGAGTTACAGTTCATTCTTCTATGCACAGATTTTCATAAGGCTGGCATATATTTTTATCAGGGCACTGTTTCATAATTAGAAGTGACAACCAGCCCAGGGACTCTCATCACAAAATTCAGGAGCTGAAGAAAGGCAGAGAACGTTGTAAAAATTCCCCTGATAGGCAGTGCCTGCAGTTTTGTTCAGACCTACATTTGCTTTCGTTCATCAAGGTTTTTGAACAACATATGTACACCAGTTTGATCAGTGAAGACTTACTGGCAGTGTTTGATATGGTGGCTCTCCTCCATCTGCAACAGAAATATCACTGTAACCACGTAACTACAGCATGGCTTTTCCTATTTGTGGAAATAAGTACGAAGCTTTTCCATGGTTACTTCCCATAATTGCATGCAATAACCATTGCTCTTTTTTACTCCAGTATACACAGAGCTATATTTTCAAATTGAAGTGCCAATATCCATATTCTGAAATTGTGGCACAAAGGCCTTGTTCACCACAGGGCTAAACACTGGCATTGATATGACTACTCAGGTCTCTGCTGCTGCTTCTGGACCTGGAGTTTTTAGCAAAGGAGGTGTCATCTTCCCTGCAAGTCTTTCCCATCACATTGAGATAGAAGCATCCAGATTGAGCAAAGCTCACCTGTCTAATCTTGCATGCACTTCTCCACCATGTGTGGCTTGTGTCCTAGAAATGACTTACACACTGACACCCCTAAGCAAGAAATCTATTTTCAATTGGTGCACCGTAGTAGAGCAAAAGGCACGTGTATTAAGCAGTGTATAAGAGGAAGTGAGGAAGAAAGTCATATTGGTTTTCTGTGAGGGTGATCATTCCCAGTTTCAATGTTTGTTCCTATTTCGGCAGTCCTAAGTAAAGCTGAAGGCAGTTGTTTTTTTCAAAGGAGATGGAAGAAAAGATAAACACATTCCGAGAACAGGTCTGCAACTGTAGGAGGAACAAAGGGGAGATCTTCGCCACTGACTTCAACATTCACAACAATAAGGACTTCTTCCTGGATCAGCAGTAGACAAATGGACAGATGTATATAGACTATCACAAAAATTGTTATCTTATTCCCTGTAGAATTATATGGGATGGTTTTATATAGAAAAGTTTACAGAAATTGGAATACTACATGCTACAATAAAACCTGGTATGAAATTACTTTTAAACTGATACAAATTTAATACAGCTGTTTTTAACAACATGAGCAAATAAAAGTTTTCTCTCATCTGACAGACTTTATAATCGATTTGAACATGATTTAAATACCAGATAACTTCGCTTTTGTTCATATAAACATCCCTGCAGCTTACATCTGAAGAACTGACACAGACATACTAAGGCAATACTTGCATAAACAGAAATGCATTATTAAAACATGCATGTAACTGATTTATCAGTTTCCTGTAGCATTTATGGTATCTAGATTTAGAACTACACAAGAATATTCCTAACCATTAAAGGAGCTGTTATGTAAAGTTCCTTTTTTAATTTGCTACTTCCTGTTTTTTAAAAAATGCTTTTCTTTTAGGACTATTTCTTGCTCCAGGCCTAATCACCTATGTTTCTGATGTTTTCTCTGGATAAAAAATTAGAGGAGAAACCAGCAGTGTTTATAACATAGGAATGCAGAAATAATCCTGCAGTATTGTTTAGGAGAAAAATAGATCTAATAACTTACCTGATGTCTTCTAATATATTTGTGTTCCTAAACGCCTGATGTATCAAAAGTATTTTGTGTTTGTTTGTATTGGGGGCTTTGGAAAATAGAGTTAGGAGAGACTTGTGCATTGAGAGTATATTAGTTTTGTTAATTCATGTAATATTAAAACTGATTTCACTCATAACTCCTAATCCATTGTTAGCAGTCAATCAGCTCTTACACTAAATGGGATGTTCTGGCTCATCCAGGGAGCAGAAATTTGCCCAAACTATGGTATTGATTTATTGAAATGCAAGTTTCATTGTAGAATGCACACAGTGGGAAGGTATTATGCAGTTGTATGAATTCTGGATGACAATAGCACAGGAAGACAACATGTGAATATTGTATAAAAAAAATGCTGTAATAGGTAAGTTGAAAAACAAATTACTTTTTATGAAGAGAGGAAGTTAAAGAACTTTACTTTGGCCAGTTTGTCTGCTAGTGCTTTCTGGGATTTGTCTGTGCACCCTGGACATATAGGAATCAGCTAGAATAATCAGTGCTGATAAAACGAGAACTGTCCTGAACTTTAAATCTAAAATTCAAAATAACTTGCACCAAAACACTTCAGATAACTGAGAGAAAAAATATTTTTCACTATTTTTTATTCTTGAGGTTCTGATTTTAGTTGGAGTCAGAAGCAAAAATATTATTATTGTGCAAGTTTATGAGTTGTTTTTCTGAACTGAATGAGCAGGTTTCCCAATGAAACCCAAAAGTCAACCTTTTAACACAAATTGCTACACAGAGTTGTTTGAACAAAGTCCCCTGTAGAAAGGTGACCTCTGTTTGGCCCTTAGATGGATAGGAAGGCTGGACAAGATTAGTAATGGTTTGTGCAGAAAAACAGAGAAATCAGTTTTCTTATCCAGTTGCGAGTGCTGTGCCTTAAAGAAGTTGCAGTGGAAATATGGTCTTATTTAATCTTTTCTCAATTAGGGCTCCATAAGGAGAACTAAACAATTTCTGGAGTAAAAATCCTTCTCACTCTGTCGATCAATACTTATTCTTCAGTCTGTGAACTATGTTCTGCTTTATTTTTCCTCCCTTGAGAAATTTATTACATTATTACAATGCTGTATGGTCATTTTTTCTCTTGTAGCTAGGAAGTAAAGGAAGAGGTGACCAAGAGCAGAAATAAAGAACCTTGCCTTTGATGTGGAACTAATAATGCACATACCTGGTCTAGCTATTGTTGTTCCCAAACAAAAGTTGTTTGATTTTAATTTCCAAAATAACCCAGCAACCCTGCATTACTTATGAAGGAAGTACTTAAGATGGGGCAACACTCGTACAAAATGTATCATGAAGAATAATGGATAGCCCATATAAGCCATTAAGATTACATTGACTTTGAGTAATGCTATTCTTTTTCTAGCATGTCAGTTTCATACTGTGACCATTGAGTGCAAGCACTGTTGAAGGCAATGACATTTGCACTACATGTGGAAAGCTCAGATCCATTCTTAAGGAGCTGAACAAAGGACAGTGAAATCACTGGTAGACCAACTAAGCACTGTGAGTAAATCATTAGCTCAGTTCCCATAATAGCTGCCTCAGCCTTTTATTTCTTCAGGCAAACCAGCTAAAGATAGGACTCTTCTATTTAGGCATGTGATAATCACTGGATTTAACCCCAGAAAACGGCAGTGTATCTCACTCTGAGCTTTGTATTGATATGAGTAACCTTTCCTTCAGTATCAAGAAACTGATGTCATCCACCTGGACTTGAACAAAGTATTTGACACTGTCCTGCATGACTTCCTTGTCTCTAAATTGGAGAAACATGGATTTGATGGACCATTAGGTGGATAAGGAATTAGCTGTATGGTCACACTCAAAGAGTTGTGGTAAACAGCTCAATGTCCAAATGGAGACCAGTGACAAGTGGTGCTCCTCGGGGATCGGTATTGGGATTGGCACTGTTTAACATCTTTGTTGGGGAGAGTGGGATTGAGTACACCCTCAGCAAGTCTGCTGATGACGCCAAGCTGTGTAGTGCAGTCGACATGCTGGAGAGAAGGGAAGCCATATAGAGGGACCATGACAGGCTTGAGAGGTGGGCCTATGTGAACCTCACGAAGTTCAACAAGGCCAAGTGCAAGGTCCTGCATATGCGTCGGGGAAATCCCAAGCACAAATAAAAGCTGGGCAGAGAATGGATTGAGAGCAGCCCTGAGGAGAAGGACTTGGGTTGCTGGTTGATGAGAAACTGAACATGACTCGACAGTGTGTGCTCGCAGCCCAGAAGGCCAAGCACATTCTGGGTTGCATCAAAAGCAGCATGGCCAGCAGGTCAAGGGAGGTGATTCTGTCCCTCTACTCTGCTCTGGTGAGACCCCACCTGAAGTACTGCATCCGGCTCTGGAGCCCTCAGCACAGGAAAGATATGGAGCTGTTGGAGCAGGTCCAGAGGAGGGCCGCAAAAACAGTCAGAGGGGTGAACACCTCTCCTATGAGGAAAGGCTGAGAGAGGTGGGGTTGTTCAGCCTGGAGAAGGCTTCGGGGACACCCTCTCGCAGCCTTCCAGTACCTGAAGGAGGCCTACAAGAAAGCCAGAGAGGGACTTTTTACAAGGGCATATAGTGATAGGATAAAAGGTAATGACTTTAAACTAAAAGAGAGTAGACTTAGATTAGATATTAGACATAAATTCTTTACTCTGAGGGTGGTGAGGCACTGGAACAAGCTGTCCAGAGAAGTTTTGGATGCCTCTACCCTGAAACTGTTCAAGGCCAGGTTGGATGGGGTTTTGAGCAAGCTGGTCTTGTGGAAGGTGTCCCTGCCCACAGCAGAGGCGTTGGAACTAGACGATCTTAAGTTCCCTCCCAACCCAAACCATTCTATGATTCTATGATCTGAGGTAGCTCAGGTATCTCTATTGTATGCTATAGGCTGTTATTTTAATGCGGGTTATATAAATGTTAAATAGAAAGCGACAACTAGATTCTTTGTGTCACTTTAAAACTTCTTGTGTTTCAGCTTTTGTAAAGACACATAATCCCAATGGGGGAAAAAAGTATGTATCTTGACCAGGTACTAATGTTACAGCTGATGACAAGAAATTGGAAGAAGTGTCTGAATCATTACCTGCACTTCTAAGCACAGCCTTCCACTGTTTTGCTTTACTCAGGCACAGGCTATTTTTTGAAATAAAATGTCAGATACAAAGCCCTAGTGCTCTCCCTGTTGAATTCAAGACAGTATTATAATATTCAGCACTCCTAGACTATTTGTTCTCAAAAGGACACCTCCATTTGTCATTTCAGAAACCACAATATGAGTGGTCGTCTTTATCTGTAAAATCATTATTTGAAACACTGGATGCATAAATAACGGCCTAGGGAAACAGCTGACACAGTTGACAGTCTGAAGCAATTAAAATTTGTTACCATCAACATATTTGAAGAGCCAGCCGTTTCTCTGTAAGACTTCTGTTAGACTGATTATTCAGCGTGGCTTGTGTTACCAAATTAGCCTCCAGAATTGAACAGAGAGGATAAAGAAACAAGAACGTTAGGGAAGAAATACACAAACTTAGAATGAATTCACAATGGCACACATTACAGAGTTCAGGGATCCTGTCCTTTTACTAACATGTATTTTGGGGGTAGGTAGCAGCAAGAGTATTGGGGTACTGAATGTCAGATCGGAGTTCAATAGCAGTACAAACCCAGTCAGCTGCTGGGTTCTGCTTTACATTGACTCTGGGGGCCTCCCTCCCCACTTGGAGCTGAATCAGTGCACTAATCCATCAAACCAACCAGACAAAATAAAATTTTGAAATGGCTTGCCATGCTGGAAGGGGATACACTAAAAAAAATGAATGGCAGAGCTGGTGCAAAGGGCAGGATGGGTATGTGCTGCAAAAGGGAGAGCAGGGCTCTGGCAACCAGTAGTTACAGTGGTGTAGGCTGCTGTCAAGTCAATCTGGCTGAACTGGAGAACTAAAGGTGGAGAGGGAAGTGCCTGAAACATCCAGGTAGGAATGTCATCCTAATTATTTATTGTTTAGACTCTAGCTGGAGCCAGTTGGTCCAGAAACTCTTTTTTTCCTTTTTTTTTTTTTTCTTAATACTGTGCGTTATAGTAACATGTGCGTACCATGTGTTAAAGTAACATGTACATACTGTGCATTACAGTCTTTTCTCCCTGGATAAGTGAAGGCTTAGGAAGGACCTCGTCACAGTATTACTGTACTTTAAGAGCTGCTACAAAGAGGACTGAGGATCTCTCTTCACAAGGAGCCACATGGAGAAGACAAGTGGCAGCCAGTAGAAGTTACACTGAGAGAGGTTTCATCTCAATATAAGAGAATTTTTTTACAGCGAGAAAAATCATTCACTGGAACAAGCTCCCCAGGGATGTGGTGGAGTCCCCGTCACTGGAGATTTTCAATATGCGATTGGACAGGATGCCCAATCAACTTCACTTAGGCTCCCTTTCCCAGGAAATGTTGGACCAGATGATGTTTGGAGGTCTCTTCCAACTTGGGTTCTTCTATTATTGTATGATTCTCCTATTATTTTCGTTTCTAAATATTTTAAGTAGAAAAAAACAAAAGTAAAAAAAAGAAAAAATACCTATATATATTTCAGCAGGTATAGTAAGACTTTTTATAGGCAGAGTTCAAACAATATATTTTTCAATTTGCCCATGGTAGAAGAACAGTTGGAGTTGCTTAGTTTTAATGCACCTTTAATGTGTTTCTGAAGCTTCCTGTGTTTATCTTTTTCAGATGCACATTTGCAGCTTTAGTGATTTTTTTTCTTAAATCCCAGTCTCCCAGATACTTTGGATTGGAGAAGTAACTCAGCTTTCACTTCAGAACTCTGACAGATAAGGGTCTAGACCTGTGGTTTCTACCAAGCAGACTAAAGTATACTGGGAGAAGGAGAAGATTCTAAATAACACCCTGGACGGCCCTGGCCTTGCTGGAGAGCTGACTTCATTGACCACCTCCCGCATCACGGGCTTGCAGTTACATGGGAAAAAAGCTTTTCTACTGCTATAGTATCTGGTATCCTTCTCTTAGCACAAAAGCCTTAGGATATGCCTAGTGTTTTTCTTTCAAACACAAAGAAGCTTTCTCCAAAGCCCCTTCATGAATTCTAGATTTTAGAAAAGTGTAAACTGTTCCCCAAGCCTTTCATAAAACTTGGGCTTTTTTTTTTTCTCCTTGTTCTGTAAATTATGTTGACAATATTGTCACATTTTCTTCAGAGTTACAGTTATCTTAGCTGTTTATCTATAATTCTTTTCATATTAGCCAGCAATGCTAGAGTACTCCCCAACAGGCTGTGTTTCATGGAGGCTTCAAAAGTTTGGCAACTGCTGTTAAAATTATTCTGAAGTTCCAGACCTATCCTTTCATCCTAATCGTTTTCCCCCACAGGCCCTTCTGAAAAAAAAAATCTCATTTAAAATGCAGCACTCAGGATACTCACTGAGACTAAATGTCCTGTTTCCATAGTAAAAAGCTGTTGAAGTTTATTTATATTTCTTTAAACTTATAGTAATGAAACTATGAAGCTACAAAGATAATTTTACCCTCTCCTCCTTCCACAAATCTCAATGGCTTTGGGGTAAGTGCCACAATGAGATTTAAAATGAAATTACCTTCCATTTTCAGGAAATAATAACTTCTAGCCATATCAGCCATCCAACATTGCTTTTTTTTTTTAAATGAAAATGGAATATGATAAGGAAAGACAACAATGCCTGAAGAACAATACTGAAGACAAACAAATCATTGTGCTATTGGAGGAAATGACATATAGTATCTGGTTTGTAAGGTGAGATGAGCATTTCTGAAGCTGAAATACCTGAGACTGACTGAAAATTGTTACAGAAATTGTACAAATCATGCATGGTGACCATGCATTGAAGTTGTGTGACATTTCCCATTATAACAGATTCTTCTTTAAATTTCTGATTTATTCCAGCTTTCCCAGTGATGGCCACAAGTCTTTGGGGTGGTTTTATATTGTCACATGAAATTCCTTCCCATCTAGGCTATATAGCTATCCCCTCTGCTGTGTGTAATACTGAGAAAAAAACATTATGCAAATGGAAGGCACAGATGTGCTGAATGGTCAGGCTCTATGTCAAGCAGCTACGACATTTTCTAGTGCAGCTTTCAAGGCTGATAAATTTTGCTGCATTCGCTGGGTATGCAGAATGGGTATTTGAGGTCTGCAGGCTGACCCACCTCTTCTTCGTGGTGAAGGATCACCCATGGGACTGAAACTGGAGAAAGGAAGTAGGAGAAAAGGGGCCTCCCTCACCGCAGCTCTGTAGATGGCACTTCACCAGCGCCGCCTACTCTCGTGTCTGACCAAGCAGATCTGAGACATACCCTCCTGAAGCCTGCAGACCCAAGAGGCCCGTGCTGCCTTTCCTCTGAATCCAGTGCACAGTGTGAACATATTCTCCTCCCTAAAATAGCAGTCCTTCTGCTGCTAGTTAAAACAGCATGACACACATGTCACTGCAGCTGTACATAATAGCTGTGCATTTGTATTCCTGTGAAAATAAAAACTAGAAAATGGCATAACTCTTCTTCTCCCCTGCAGAAAATTAAAATAATCCTACAGTAATAACTGTGAAGAATGGGATTAAAAGTAAATTGTGATAGGTCAAGTTCACACTCAAGCTGCTGCTTTCAGTCAGTTACTATGCATCAGCTGAGCCACGGTAGCTACATTCTTAGCTCAAGGGAAATAGAGGGCAATGGTACTTATCGTGGCCTGTGACAAAAAAGGGTCGAGCTAAGTCATATTACCATACATTTGCCATAGCAGAAGAACAAAAGAGACTCTGGCTTAGCTGACATCATAGCTTTTAATTGGTGGAAGTTTCAAACTGTACTTAAATATTTTTTATTAACATGCACTTAAAAATGAATGCCAAGATTCTGCTTCCTGTGCACCCCTGCACACATTATGCTGTATTGCTTAATTATATAATTACATATTACTTTTCAGGCCCAGGCTCTCCCCTATTTCAGCATGCAGGACAGATCTGTAGTGCAGAATAAAGACTTCAGACAGAGTATATGTTCCTGCTTCATAGCTGGGGAGCTCTGCTGGCTTAGTAAGGTGCAAAAATACACACTTGGTTGCTCTTCCTGGCTGCTCCAGGGTAATTTGCACTTCTGGAAGAGTGCAAGGATTGTCACTTGTGGGTGGCCCATGTCACATGCGGTCTAAGGACTAAGCATTAGTGGTGATGTGGTGACAAAAAGCAACAAGTTGCTTCTACTTGTCAACATTCTAGAAGGAGACAGAGAAATATTGCAAGCAAACACCATAGTCTCAAAATAAATTCTTCCATTCCCACTGCGATAAAACTAGTAGTAAGTATTCATTTCTCAGACTCCACTTTCCAGTTTGTTACTACATTAGAGGTTTTTTATTTGTCTTATTTCGAGCAGAAAGCCTATCATTAACCACCAGTACTGGTGTGTCAGTAGCACTCTAGGGGGAAAATATTTGTAAACTTAGCAGGCATATTTCAGAACATAAATGTTCCAATAAAAGGAAAGGTAATGACTGCACTAATTCAATACATAAAGTATATATATATGTATTATAGGCTGACTTTCATTATGATCTGTTTTTTTGCTTCATTTATCAGTTTTGAGAACCACAGTTTGTCTTGAGAGGTCAATTTTCATGTAGAGATGAAAAAAGATTTCTGGGTTGTGATATTGACTCTCAGTGTACAGTAAATTACCAGACTCTTTTATAAATAGAAAAGCTTTTGAAAATGTATGATATTCACTCTGTTTAATTAATGGTGGTTGCTATGGATACTTCTTTTTAAATTTTTTTTTCTTTTCCATGAATAGCATTAATTAAAAATAGGACACTTCAGATGCTGGAACTCTTGAGTCTTTTCTGAAATTCCATATTTTTATCTACTTTCCATCTTTTATTCTCAGCAACATGAGAGACAGAACAGCAGGATTTAGGCCCGAACACAATCTGAAAAAGAAATACTTTGCATTTTTCAAATATAGGCACGCATATCTTATTCTGTTTTAGTTTCATCCAGCCCTCTTAAAGTTGTAGCTTTAGGTGACAATCCTTTTAGTCAACAGCAATTACATAGGACTTATCATTGCCCTAATTTCAGTGAAAGATTTCACTCTCAATAGTTTTCTAAAGTAGAAGAAAGTAGTCATGAAGGATTTTTTTTCTTATCCAGCAGATGTATTGGCAATGCTTAGACTTAAAATTAAACACCATTAAAGTCACTGGTTACTCACAGAAATTCTCTTGGCCAGGTTACTTTATGCTGCTTTAACTCCTTACAGCTGGAATTCTTGCATGACCCACAGTAGAAATATGTGTGCATATACATAGATTCAGAAACAGCCTTGAAAATGTTCTTTCTGAAAGTATGAGCAATGCTTAAAAACCTACTTTGTTTCCATTTGGATAGGTTGTTACTTTGATTTTGTGCTTGTCTGAGAATTTGAAAGGCACTCAGAGAGGCTACAGTATAAAATATTTAGTAGATTAGCTTTCAGATAGCTTCACAGAATCACAGAATCACAGAATAGTAGGGGTTGGAAGGGACCTCTGTGGGTCATCTAGTCCAACCCCCCTGCCGAAGCAGGGTCACCTACAGTAGG
>Ga0065711_1003234_pt1 | contig 29031 bp, 26 predicted proteins | sample Hoacrofraction12_FD_59098 | JGI IMG/M metagenome (GOLD analysis project Ga0065711, IMG submission 59098) | Hoatzin crop microbial communities from Cojedes, Venezuela - Epithelial fraction 12 v2 (version 2) | ecosystem: Host-associated > Birds > Digestive system > Esophagus > Crop | place... | reverse complement strand
CCCTCCCCTCCCCTCCCCTGGGAAACTGTCCTCAGGGACAGGGGAGCAGAACATAGATGGCAGATCTTTAAGGATACTTTCCATAGAGTGCAAGAGCTCTTGATCCCCAGGTGTAAGAAGTCAGGCAAGGAAGGGAAGAGACCAGCATTGCTGAGTCAAGACCTGCTGGTCAAACTAATGAGCAAGAGAGAACTGCACAGACAGTGGAAGCAGGGATAGATATCTTGAGAAGAGTATAAGGACTCTGCCCGGTTGTATAGGGATGAGGTCAGGAGGGCCAAGGCGCGACTGGAGTTGAATTTGGCAAGAGATGCTAAGAATAGCAAGAAGGACTTCTACAGGTCTGTCAATCAGAAAAGGTGGGTTAAAGAAAGTGTACCCCTGCTACGAACAAGAACGGCAACCTCATGTCAACAGAGGAGAAAGCTGAGGTACTCAACAACTTTTCTGCCTTAGTCTTAACTGGCAACCTCCCTCCTCACCCCTCCCCAGTTGATGGACTGCAAGATGGGGACCAGAGGGGTAAAGTCCCTCCCACTGTAAGGGAAGACCAGGTTCAGGACTACCTGAGGAACCTGAATGTACAGAAGTCTTTAAGACCTAATGAGATGCATTCCAGAGTGCTGAGGGAATTGGCTGATGTCATTGCCAAGACACTCTCCATGGTATATGAAAGGTCATAGCAGTCAGGCGAGGTCCCTGGTGACTGGAAGAAGGGAAAAATTGCACCTATTTTTAAAAAGGGTAGAAAGGAGGACCCTGGGAACTATCAACATGTCAGCCTCCCCTCAGTGCCTGGAAAGATCATGGAACAGATCCTCCTAGGAGCTAATGTAAGGCACACGGAGTACAGGGAGGTGGTTTGAGACAGCCAGCGTGTCTTCACCAAGGGTAAGTCCTGCCTGACCAACCTAGTGGCCTTCTATGATGGAGTGACTAGATCAGTGGACAAGGGAAGAGCTACGGATGTCATCTAGCTGGACTTCTGTAAAGCCTTCGACATAGTCCCTCAAAACATACTTCTCTCTGAAATGGAGAGATGGATTTGATGGGTGGTCTGTTCAGTGGCTAAGGAATAGGTTGGAAGGTCTCATCCAGAGGGTAGTGGTCAATGGCTCTATGTCCAAATGGACACCAGCGACAAGTGGTGTCCCTCAGGGGTCTGTATTGGGACCGGTGCTTTTTAATATTTTCATCAATGACATAGTGAGATCAAGTGCACCCTCAGCAAGTTTGCAGATGACACCAAGCTGAGTGCTGCAGTTTACACACCTGAAGGATGGGATAACATCCTAAGGGACCTGGACAAGCTTGAGCAGTGGGCCCGTGTGAACCTCATGAGGTTCAACAGGGCGAAGTGCAAGGTCCTGCACCTGGGTCGGGGCAACCCCTGGTATCAATACAGACTGGTGGAATGAAGGGATTGAGAGCCACCCTGCGAAGATGGGCTTGGGGCTACTGGTGAATGAAAAGCTGGACATGAGCCGACAATGTGTGCTCACAGCCCAGTAAGCCAACAATATCCTGGGCTACATCAAAAGCAGCATGGCCAGCAGGTCGAGGGAGGGGATTCTGCCACTCTACTCTGCTCTGGTGAGACCCCACCTGGAGTCCTGCATCCAGCTCTGGAGCCCCCAGCACAAGAAGGACATGAAGCTGTTGGAGCGGGTCCAGAGGAGGGCCACCAAAATGATCCGAGGGCTGGAGCACCTCTCCTACAAGGAAAAGTTGAATGAGTTGGGGCTGTTCAGCCTGGAGAAGAGAAGGCTGCGAGGACACCTAATAGCTGGCTTTCAGTACCTGAAGGGGACCTGTAGGAAAGGTAGGGAAAATCTTTTTAAGAAGGCCTGTTGTGATAGGACAAGGAGTAATGGCTTTAAACTAAGGGAGGGTAGATTTAGACAGGATGTAAGGCAGAATTTTTTTTATAATAAAGATGGTGAAACACCGGAACAGGTTGCCCAGAGAGGTAGTGGAGGCCCCATGCCTGGGAACATTCAAGGCCAGGTTGGACGGGGCTCTGAGCAACCTGGTCTAGTTGCAGATGTCCCTGCTCACTGCAGGGGGGTTGGGCTAGGTGACCTCTAAAGGTCCCTTCTAACCCAAATCATTCTATGATTCTATAGCCAGGCAGCTAGCTCAGGCTGACCAATAGAAATATTCCATACCATAAACATCATTCTCAGTTTGTGCATGGGTGTTGGCCAGGGGGCAGAAATTCTCCTTTCTCTGAATCCTGTTTTTTCCAGGAGTTCAAACTTTTCCATGAGTTTGGTCTTTTTTTTGGAGGGGAGGTTCCATGAAATTAGCAAAATCTGTGAGTTCCATGTTCCATGAACGCTGCCTAGGGACTGACTATGCAACTGATCATCAGACAATGAGAAAAAAATTGTATTGTGTATTGTTTGTTTTGCATATGCAGTGTAGTAGTAGTAGCAGCAGTATTAGTAGTAGTAGTGTTTTCCTTTATCGTTTTATTAAACCGCCTATCTCAACCCACGAGTTTTACTTTTGGTCATTCTCCTCCCCATCCCACTGCGGGGGGGAGGGGAGGAGCGGTGAGCGAGGGGCTGTTTGGTCTTAGTTACCAGCTGCCAGGTTCAACCACGACAGAGTCTTAGCTGTGGAACTGCTTCGGTGTCATGCCAGCTGAAGAATAAACGTCTCACATAGTGAGTATGCCTTTACCCTAATCATTACAAACTTTTTGTCTTATTACAGCTTGTCTGTGTAGAAACCTTTTTAAAACTGTGCCTATTATCCACCTCTGTTCATCAAAAGTGTACTGACAAAGTGAAAACACTTATCATAAGCTTTCTTCTACCAAGGTTATCATCTTTCAGTATAATTCATTGAAATATATGTTTCCCCGATGATGCTTGACGTCATAATGTGTTGGGTTGTTGAAAGTAGACTCGGTACTATCACAGAAAAAAAAGCTAAATTGTAAGATTACTTTATAACCACATTATTGTCCAAATCATCCTTCACATTTATAAAAATGCACCTTTGCTTTTCTAGAAATATGAAAAAGTACAGTAGTATCACATGAGAAAGCCAGAACTACAAAATCCTAATGCAGAGTATATTTAATTCACTGAAAAGATTTAAAAAAAGAGGGATAAATTCCTTAATAATAAGTTTTGATAAATTTTTCCACAATAAAACATATTATTTGAAACAAGTTAATTCTCCCCTCACCCTTAGCGCTGCTTAAGTTTTGTCTGCTTTGAATAGCGTCTGCTTAACTTACACCTTACAAAACTACAGCTTTGTTTTAGTCAGTACTACAGCTGAGTGTATAAGATCGGTCAAAACATCATGAAGCAGGTAACGGAGAGGAAGAGAACCTTTCAAATGAACTTTCAATCACAAGAGAATTTTCAAGATTTCTTTAAACAATATCACTAAAATAATGCTGCAAAAGATTTTCTGCTCATGTCACACTGCCATGTAAATTGATCAGTTACATATCCTTAAAATGCTTGTAATAGTAATCCATTTTAAAATTGTTCAGTGGCCAACATTTTATTACATATCTTTCCTTATTTGAAATTTTCTTGAGTCCTTTGAAACCAACTTTATGTATGATTTTATGGAATTTATTTTCTTTCTCTTATTGTGCAAGAGAAACAATATCCACAGCCTCCTTATTGTATTGGCTTTAGGTGATATATTCTGTTACTACTTTATTGTGAGATTCTTGTTCTCTAATATCAATATCAACCTCAACAGTTTTCTTTAAAAGTAATCTACTGCTTTATGTTATAAGTGAAACGGATAACAGTCCAAAAATATTCAGAGAGAGCACAGTCCCCTAGGTTCAGATGTGCATGTAAGTGCACAGAGTAGACACCACTTATGGAGAAACAGTTCAATTCTGAACTGTTGGAGGGGGAAAAAAGTTAACACTGTTTGCAACTGGGCAAAACTGACATCTCAAAATTGTTCCAAGTGGATACCTTTTATACTGTATTTGAATTACTGTCTGAAATTTACTGTTGCAAAAGGTAAGTTGGTATTGTTAAGCAAATGAAAAATGGCAGTTTATGTGTCACAGGAATAGAATAATGTTCTAAAAATTAGGACCGTCTATTTTTTCAAGAGTGGAGATAAAAGAACAGTAATAATAGGATGAGCTTCCCTAGATATTGCCAGTATTCTGCATTACGCTTATGTGATAACTTTTATATAGAAGACATTTTGACAGTATTAAACATCCCAGGTAGTAAGTATCGCTCACATTCTTTTATAACCACTGTGACTTGCAGAGGGTATGGAGAGATTTTTGTATCCATGGCTGCTTAGCTCCTTCTCTGAAGCAGATCAGTCGTCTTCTCAAGCTAAATTATTCCTCACAAATTTCTCTGCTTTTGTTCCCAAGGTGCCTTTTAGTAAGATAATAAGATATGCCTTCATGGATTTGTACTGTGCATTGGAGACATGCCATTACTATCAAATGCATAAGCACTAATTTTGTCGTATCCAACTTTATCCACCTAACATGTAGGTACCTGATCTGTCATAATCATGTAGATAAATTCACAGTGAGGCATCTCTAAAGGACAATTCGTCTTGTGCACTGTGAACACCTACCTAGGGTTGAGAGGAATCGCACTGAAGAGGTTCATTTATCTCCACTGAAGGAACCCACATCACTAGCATACGAGGCAGCTAATTTTTAGGTGGCTGTTGCTGGGTGAGATGAATACAACGTCAGGTGGTGAAGTAGCATAGCAGGTCAATGTCTGAGTCCTCTGTATGTGCACTAGCTGTAACTGCTGCTAATACTGTTTCTAATCAACAACGAACAGTTATAATGAACACCAGTCCCACTCTAATGTATCTCAGTAGGAAATTTAGTATTAGCCATATTGTCAGTTGCAGCCTTTCTTTTTGTAAGGATTTTTTTTCCTTGCTAGTAGAAACAGAATGACAGCATATTAAGCCTTTCCTCAGGCTTTGTCTTTACATCGTTCCTCTCCCTCCCATATACTGAGCTGGCTTTAGATTATCCGTCTTTCTATGCTGGAGTGAGGAATTGTTTAGAATGTAATACCACACATCACAAGAATTTGAGCTTTTTGATGAAAGGCCATATAGTTTCCTTGGTTGTACAGTTTGTAAGTCTTTGATCTATTCTTCTAGCCTGCATGCTAGAACAGTACAGTGTGGGTACTGATTTTGCTTTTTTTTCAGGTTGGCAGTCAGATCTGCTACAGGTTACTTCATGACAGTCTTTCATTTTTGGCAACCATTACTATTCTGTACAACAGCAGAGTGAGATAGACTGAGCTGGAGAAAACTCGATGACAATCATTTGATATATTGTGCCAGAATGTCCCTTGTTTTACCCTGTCACTCATCTCCCATCTTTTTTTGAGTGTTGTCAGGTTTTTTTTTAAGATTATGTTCAAATATCCTAAATTCTGTGGAGAAGGACCATGAATTTAGGCACAAGTCTTTGGAATAAAGACTGTCTTACTGTTTCATGCTTTTGACAGTAACACGCTCATCTGTGACTCAGGCTTCTGAATACTCTCCTGGCACAATTAATATGTGACAGTAGGAGCTGCTCAGATGATGGATAAGGAGTACCACCTCTGGTGCAACTATGAAAGACAGATTTTTCTGTGACGTGATACGGTTCCTGGCCTCTCTGATCTTGCCTCAGAAATTTGCCTTGAATCTGCAGGAAACCAACAGTCATGTTATCTTAGCTGTGCTGGGATGACAGAACGTGAGCCTAAATATTCCTTCCATTCAATGACAGCTCGGCTAGATATTTACATTACCTTAGTGGGAGGATTGTCCAGCCATTCAGCTGCGCTGTTACTCTACCGTCTTGTTTTGTAAACGTTTTGTCATTTGCAGTGCCCTGTAGAGCAACCACATGTGCCAAAGGTAGCTGTAAAAATGCAGTGGTGAGAAAATAATTTAATGCAGTGGTTCAAAATGACTTTTTTATATGTAGCTGAATCTTAAAAAAATCAGTGATACTTTCCTGCTAGCTACAACATTGTCAGAAACATAGTGCCTATTTTGCTGCATAATTATAAATTACACCTTTTCTAATGCCATCATGTTAGATAGCTTTCTTAGCATCTTTATTTTGATTTAAAAAGCAGTTTTCTACTAATAGCAACTTTTATCTTTGTTCTCAGGATGGTGAAGAAATAGTTCTATTCTATGGTATTTTACTTCAGTAATATAAGTATCTTATGACTTCCTTCTGAAGAATCACAGAAGCTATCTTTCTGTTTCTTAGTTAAACTTCAAATAGAAAAAACAAAAGAAGGCACAACAATGTGGCTTTTCAGGGAAGATTTAGAATTGCAGGAAAAATTTCAGATAAATACAAGGTAGCATTATACAATACTAAAATAGAGGAATAAAATAAATTAGGATAATATTGATTTTTTCATTCCATTGTTCTCATGCAACTAGACAACAAAAAGGGGGTAATCCTAAGATTCCTAGATGTTCCAGAAATCTGAGACTTCTTGTGGGTATAAAAGTTTCATATCTAACCCTGAAAAGGGATCACATATTTGAAATCTTGAATGTGGGAAAACAGTAAGATGAGTATTTACCCTCTGGACACACCAGACCTGCTTTGAGGGAGGAGATGACATTGGTGGAAGGACGGTACCAGAAGATAGGCATTGCGTCTCTTGCTGTTACATCCTTCTTTTCCTCTTTGTCTTATTTATTTTTATTGTGCTTGCAAAAGGAAAACACACTTTCACACTGCGCACTTGTGAATAGAAGTGGCATTAGTATTAAATCCAGGTTTGCTTCTCAGATTCTCAATGTCGGCATGAGCCATCACAAAGATTTTAGATGAACAGAGAGCAGGTGAGAAAGACCTTAGATCTTCCTGAACAGACCATTTGTCCTTTGTTTATGAACTTTCTGAGAGTATTTCTGGTGGGCTTTCCAGTGGGCTGCCTTGCAGCAGCTGTCTGAAGGGTGAACCAAGTACCTACTCTTCTCCCCTCCCACTTTCATCTTCCACAGCATGGTATCCCCTCTTTGTTGGTTACTGCCCCTCGATCATCGGGTTTCCAGTGCTGAAGGAGTGAAGAATGAAATTCTTTCAGAGGCAGTTATTCTGGTTGTTCTGATGTAAGGTAGTTTAATCATTATTCATTCCCGTATCAAAGCAGACAGCCACCAATGGGTAGCATTTTCTAGAAATCTGCCTGTATTTCAGACTAGTCAATAGAGGCCTGAAGGCAAAATTGAACCACTTGAGTAAATTAAACAGAAAAGGATACTGAGTGGACACAGGAACAGCACTTGGCATTTGCATAGTTTTTTTGTTGGCTTGGCCTTGCATGTTAAACACAGATGTGAGTGCTCACTGGAAATACAACTGTCTAAATACAAAAAGAGATCTGAAAATGGTGGCTGGCCCAGCCTGAATTCTGCAGAGAGAAATTGTTGCACCATTTTCAGTAGTAATTAAAGCTATTGAATATTTTTACAATTATTTGTAACAGGAAAACTGTGCTCAGAATATATTATACAGCTGGCCAATGTTTCTTTAGTTGCGCTTTTTCTTTAGAAGAGTGACGAAGCACAATTACATAAATGGCAGCAGAAAATGAAGTAAATAACATTTCAAGATCGTATTGACTTCTAGACAAAACCGAAGGAATGCTTATACTTTTTTCAGATATCCCAATAAAGAGAAAAATAAAATTAATGTCCTAAGAAAATATACAATTCAAAAATTATCTGTCCAGAGAAGAAAGAATGGAAGTAAAGAAGAAAAAGCTCTTACTACCAAACATATTGTAAAAAAATCATTACTTCTGTTCTCTCTAAGGACCGTGTACTTCACTCACAAAACAGACAACTATTTCATAAACAGAAGCAAAGTGCTGAAGGATCATGATACAGATTCATAGGAGCTAAGATTTAGCTTCTGATCTCATGGGAAAAGCTACAAAAAACAGAACTGGGCACCTAAATTGAAAATAAGAAAAGAATTCATAGGCTTCCAGTTGCCACAAACACACAATTTGTTGTTACCCCAGTGCTGACAGAAAAATAAAAATTATTTGAAGATTATTGGACAATGAAGTCATGGCTATTTCAAGAATTTTATATTAATATCAATGTTTCATGGAGTCAGTGATAAACTAAGAACTTTAATAGTGATATACACAAAAGGAAGGAAATGTCACGTGACTTGTGACTAACTCTACTCAAGATTTTTTCAATTACAATTTTTTTGTGAGAAACCATGACTTTGAGAAAACCAGAAGTATTCACAGAAATCGCTGCGTAAGAGTTCTCTTAGGTCTAAGGTAGACTTTACTGGCAACAAAACCAAGAATGAACAATACAGTTGCAGAAAAGCAAACAGCCCTGTGGCTAGGGTACTCTCTGAGATATGAAAAGCTACTTTGTACTGTGGAATGTCACTTCATCAGTCTTTCTGGGTGTTTATAGCACAGTATCATGCCAGGACAAATCCAAAACTCACAGCATGAGAAGGAAACACAAATGTACAGGATAGAAAAGGGAGTGAAAACACATACCAGTAAATCCCCTAATCTGGAACAAGTGTAAAGGAAAATGTAGGTTGCTGCACTGCACATCTAGCCCAACATCCAAGTTTCAGGGACCTATTTCTTTCAAATAATGTAAATACAGTTTGAAACCTTAACAATCTGTGAGAGGCTATTGTTCTTTTTTGGGTAGTGTTACACAGGACAGAAAATAAATTAGTTAATTTTTTTTGAAACTACTGTATGTTGAACAAATGCGAATAGCATACACACTTTTAAAACTGAGCTGACCTTTTCACAGATCTTTTCTAAGCAGAAGAAATAGATAAATTATTCACAAGAGCTCTTGTGTACAGTAGTTTGTTCAAAACTGAGTGCTAGTAAGGTTAGCACCACCCCCTCAAAGAAAAAAACCCTATCCCAAAGTAGCCAACACATGGAAAAAAAATAAGGAGGGAGTGCTAAGGAAGAATTGTGTATATCTGGAAGAAAATGACAAATCACTCAGTCATGATTAGAGATTTCGGTAATTTTTAAATAGATTCTGTCACAGGATATTACCAAGGACTGGGTGACTTGGATTTTGTACTGTTCCATTTCTGTGTTAAAACATGACATAGACTGTAGCAGAAATGTTACAGAGGCATTCTTTAGCTGGCTCCAGATAGTCACTTGGTGTTCACAAAGGATGACTTGGCTCTTCATCCTTTCATTGATTGTTCAGTCAATGGTTTTGTTCCACAGAGCCATGGCAGGGAGGGCCTCCTGTGACCTCCACAGACCTGAGGAATTACTGCTCCCCGGGCCATAAAACAAGATACACTCTGAAGCTGTAGGGAGACCTAAAGTGTATCTGGCTTACAGCTTTTTCCATTTGTGATAGCTTTAGTGTTAGGAAAACCAAAAGCACTATTTTGGATCCTGCGTCCAATCCCAGTTTTTTAAGTAATCTTTTTTTATTTCTATCAGATATTCTACTAGCAAATTAATAACATTTGTAGTAATGTTAAGCAATGTTATATTTTGCTTACTTTTTTCAGTGTTGCTTTGAAATAAGGAAATATTTCAGCTTGGAATATCAGCAAAGTGTTAGCCCCTGCCATAAATGGATCATAAAGATCTAGGGTAAATGTCTTGTTAGTTATTAATGGTATCTAAAACTACAATAAAGCCTAAGAACCAATCAGGGAGGGAGTCTTAATGTAGCAGCCAGTTTACAAAATAGGAAGAGTACACAGACTCTGACTGAGAGGTGAAAAACTAAAACAAGAGAGGCTGTAACACACATACTGAGTGAACAGTAGGATTGCAAGGTTTTCTTCTGTATGCCTGTGGTTATCATGAAAGGATAATGCAAGAAGATTGGTCAGTTAGGAAGAATGTAGTAGTTTTGAGATTCTGGGTGCGTGAGTGGCTTCTTGTTATATCAAGAGATTTTTGATGGTTTGTACATGTGGAAAATATATTCTTGAAGAAGTATTTATTGTAGTTAAGAGTGTTTATATTCTTGGGTTCAGCACTGGATGAGGATATAATTGATAAAAATCCCCAGAAAGTTAGAGAAGCCTGAGAAGAAATGTCCCCCCCCCTCCCCAAAAAACAACTCTGTACATTGTCTCTTATGCTAGCTTAAAAGGCAAATCAAAACAACAAGGCCAAGTGCAAGGTCCTGCACATGGATCAGAGAAATCCCAAGCACGATTACAGGCTGGGCAGAGAACGGATTGAGAGCAGCCCTAAGGAGAACGGCTTGAGGGTGCTGGTTGGTGAGAAGCTCAGTATGACATGGCAGTGTGTGGTTATAGCCCGTAAGGCCAACCGTATCCTGGACTGCATCAAAAGCAGCATGGTAAGCAGGTCAAGGGAGATGATTCTGCCAATCTGCTCCGCTCTGATGAGACCCCACCTGGAGTCCTGCACCCAGCTCTGGAGCCCTCAGCACAGGAAAGACATGGACCTGTTCGGGTCAGTCCAGAAGAGGGCCACAAATGGGGTCAGAGGGGTGGAACACCTCTCCTATAAACAAAGGCTCAGACAGTTGCAGTTATTCAACCTGGAGAAGAGAAGCCTTCCAGTACTCAAAGGAGGCTTATAAGAAAGACAGGGACAAACTTTTTAGCAGGGCCTGTTATGCTAGGACAAGGGGTAATGGTTTTAAACTAAAAGTGGGTAGGTTTAGACTAGATACAAGGAAGACATTTTTTTACAGTGAGGGTGATGAACCAGTGGAGCAGGGTGCCTGTAGAGGTGGTAGATTCCCATCCCTGGAAACATTCAAGGTCAGGTTGGATGGGGCTCTGAGCAACCTGATCTTGTTGAAGATGTCCATACTCATTGCAGGGGATGTGGAACAATAGACTTGCTGGACTTGTCCTCCGGTGCCAGAGGGGGACTTGCTCAGACTCCTATGTCAAACACCGAACTGTTAACAAAAGGGAGTGGTTTGACTTGAACAAGGAGCTTAGGTTATCACACAGAAGTAATAGGTGATTGTTCAAAACTCAAATCAGCTGTGTGACAGCCAGGGTGAGATGGAGGCCTCACAGCCAGAAGGTGCTGCAGTTAAAGAACAGAGGACCCCTGTGAGCACATACTAAGCTCCCCACCCTGAGGGTGTGCCAAACCTCTGAGTTCCACTTCTGATGACACAACATGCCACGCCAAGAGCTGATAGACACATAATAATTGACTGAGTCCCACCTCACCAGAATCTGCCAAAGATTTTTCAAAGGTTTAAAACTGGCACTTGAAAACCCTCTTTTGGAGGAGAATTCAAACAGAGACCTTACGTGATGGATGTGTCAAAGGTCCTGGACCTCTCTTTTCCCTCAAGAAGGGACCCCTTTTTCATCAGAGTGGTGCCTCCAACTTTGTCAGACGTGTCTGTGGGAAAATATTACTAATTAAAGTAGTGAACTATGAATTTAAGCTCAATTTTTGTAGATAGGGCATTTATCAATGGTAATCCCAAATCTGTAATACCTGTCCCTTGAATAAATTACCTATTATTTCAACTTTACGAAACTGTCTCAGTGAAAGTCCCTGGGAGGGCTCTGACAGGCAAATGTTGACTCTGATAAGTAGCTATATACCTAATCCCTTATATATAAACCGTTTATGAAGTTTGGGAATAGGAGTGGTTCAGCTGCACCTAGGCTCCTCTCTCTGAGAACGAGTCTGGAAAGCAAGGGGGTCTACTGTGAACCTTGTGACTCAGTGGGAGGGCTTTCCCCCCCTTGCTGCTTATCAGACTCCTTGAAACCCCTTAATGCAACAGGGGGTTGGACTAGATGACCTTTGAAGTCCCTTCCAACCCACACTATTCTATGATTCTATGATTCTATGATTCTGTGATTTTATGATTCTGTGATTCTATGACTCTATGAACCAGATTACTCACTAGGTCCCCTCAAAGCTATTTGAGTAACTGGTGTCCCTTACCTGGTGGATTTAGACCCTAACTTATCATACTTCATCTTTTCTATACATTTAAAGCAAAAATGAATAGCTTTCTATAACTGGTTGTCACTGCAGAAGTCTATGAGGTATGCATCTAACAGACAGAAATCCAGGAAAAACGCTGGAAATCTAGGAAGGGATTCTATTTCCAGCAATATATGCTATTAAATAGTCATTTAAAAAGAGGGAGGATAAACAGCAGCTCCTGATATTTAGGTGCAAAACCGTGAGAGCAAAATATCTGTGTTTCTATGGTTCTATTTCTCACATTGCTACTTTTCTCCAAATTGAAATATACTATTTTCAGCCTTCTCCAACCCAGAAGGCTCTCTCCAAAACCTACTCGTTCATTCCAAGAGCTGGCAGAGAAGGAGGAGGAAAGGCCAAGAGACTGAAACCGTCAAAAATTGTAACTAGCAGAAAATGACAGTTGACAAAAATGAAAGTCAAAATGAATTGTTGGCTTTCTGCAAAAATACAGGTCAGATTTTTCTGGGCTTACATTTATATAATTACACATAGCTAGAAGACTTGCTTGCACATTATTTTTTTTCAATTCCTTTGTAAAATAGTTGAAATTTTTAGACATTGGTATTTACAAAAGTATATGCATTTCCAAAGCACAGGACACACACTGCTAATGACAGAAGAACAAGGAGCAAACATGTTGATTTTTATTTTGCTTCACCTGTCTTCTTATAAATAAAACTCTTGGACAGAACAACTCAAAAACTTTGAGGGATGATCTAATGAAAAATCTTAAAATAAATTATTTTCTTTTAATCTGAAACAGAAGTGAAATCTACCAAATTTCATACAAATTGTCTCCACTTACATCAGCTTTTTCCTCCTTACTACCCGGCTTTCCTGGTTATGAACACCTCCTACTGATCTAAGCCTGGTGTTCAACTGTAATTTCTCAATTTACTTCTTCTTCCTATCCTGATCAAAGTTTTCCCATGCCATAAAATTATTAAAACATCGAACACATTCTAAGGCTTTGAATGTAAATGTAAAATTTAAGGAGATTTTTGGTGAAGCATAATTAGTATTACGTTTAAATAAACTATTTGAAGGATAAATTGTTATAGTTGCTATCATGCTGAAGGACCATAATGAAAGTCTTTAAGATTAAATTCTGCTATTTTTTCCTAAATTCTATTGAAACTGGCAGGAGGTAGAAGTGTGGCAGTTTTATTTTTCCATTATCTTCAATGGCAGCAAGCCATCTGCAAAGGAAATGAAACAGATTCAGCCAGAGCAGAGCAGACTGCTACAGGATATCACCCCATGAAGACATAATAAAGAATAAAAGAAGCAGATATTAAATAATTTATCAATGCTATCTCATGATAAGTGAATAGCAGCATCAGGTTTAGACTCAGTTCTCCCTGCCCTGGTTCCTGCCCTAGCACCTTCCTGCTCCTTTTTCAGGATGGTAATAATCAAGACTGTATTCTAGTTTCCAATTTTTAATTCTAAGAATGACATCATTCATAAAGCATAAAATATTTTTGACTGTGGCACAAGTATGTGCTTGTCATTCCAGGGTATTCTTCCTTGAACTGACATTTAAAATTTACATATAAATTAATTTAGCTGTGGTTAAGTGAATGCAAATTGATATTTTGGCAAGCATTATGAGAACAAAAAAATCACCATTTTCTCTGAGGCAGGAAGATCTACTACATGAGAGCATCCCCAATGAAAAATATGAACCTAAGCTCCTGATATTACTGACAAACTCATTTGTCAGTAATATGAAGGTTGATCAACTGAGTTTTTTACGTAACTTACAAAGATTTTGAATTTGGCACCTGCAGCAGTGTGCCACTAAAAATGGGCATTTTATATTCTCCTCTTTTGTTTTTCCTTTCTTCAGGGTGGATAAAACATATTGTTGTCCTCAGGACATAAGTCTGACTCTGCACTCCTTCCTAACAGTTGACCTGGCTGTAAATACAAATCTGGTCATACAGGTTTGGCAGTGGAAAAAAGATATATATGAGTGCTGCTCATACTACTTTTCTTTGTGCGGCTGACTAGATGACAGACCTGAAATGTCCTACTCCAACTGACCTTCTACTCAGGAGTAAACCATTACTGATTCACCATCTGAATTACTGAAATATTCTCAAAATAATATAAAAAACTTGTTATGCCTTTTTCACAAAAGGATGTTCCTTAAGATTCACAAGTTCTTGTGATTTCCACAGCTTATTGAAAAAAAAAAGAATAAGACTCTGTGAACATACACCCTTTGTTCTGCTTACCCATCAATGTGCTATAACATACTTGAAGCTTCTGAGATCGTTGCTTGTATCACGCGAGTTAGACATCACTGACTTCATAGGACTTACAACCATTATTAGTACTTCGGAATTTCAGAACATTTTATCCGATGAATTTACAGTTATGTCTGTAAGCGCATACAAGCAATGACTCAACGGAGTGTAGTGACAGAAATCGATGATAACGTGCACGCATACAGCTCTTGGTAGAGGTCCTACTTCATAAGTATTTAAGGGACAATTCCTTTTTGTACTGCTAAATGGGAATCACTTTTGCATCAATGCTTCCTGTTAGATACTCCACAGTCTTCACCATTCCCTGTGTGAAGAAAAGTTTTGCCATGTTAACATTTAAATTGTGTGAAACCACTTCTGCTATACCGATGTAACGGCTTAAAATATTTATTATTTGTTTACATTATGGTTTTTTTTAGCTTAAGGTTTTTAATGCACTCATTACTGGAGAGTAGCCACCAAATCTTTTAGAGGAATAACTGTAAGTAATTTGAGAACAGTTCACATTCATTACAAACCAAGTGCATAACGCTTATAATCTTGAATAACATAGAAATTAACAGTAGAGCGCTGCAAAGCTGTGTAAATTCTGTAGCTATTAAAATTCTAAATCCATGCTGAAAGGGAACTTCATTAAGACAGTGGCATCTTATTTCTAGCTGCAGCTCAATCTTTAAATAACTGTACCAGAAAAAGAATTTAAAGGCACTAACATATAAGTTATTAACATGAATAAAGGACAAGTGCTTTACAGTGTACTACGCCCTGTAAGCCTATCTCCAAGTTTTCTGATGATTCACAGCGTATCCAGGCAACAAAGTAAATGACATCTTTTGAATGTATTTCCTGTTCTTTCTTTATCCACATTTATAATTTTTCTTTCTTGCAGAAGAGTGGTTAGCCATTTTGGTAGAAGTTCTCAAAATCTCCCATTTCATCATTTTAAGAAAGAAAGATGTCCACTCAGCTAATCTGTGATGTGATTGAAGGATGTATTTGTTCTTGCATGCTTTCCAGTTTTTTGACATCTCTCCTGTTGCAATTAAGAAATGCTTAGATTTGCCCATATCTCTAACCTCTGACTTAGTCACCTGAACAACTCTGTAGCTCCTTATTGGTACCCCCATACTTCTGTTACCGCATATACTGCAGACACATCTCTAACTCCATTCCATGGAGTATGTGGGCTCACAGCCTATTGCTAACGTAAAACATTTATATTTACTTTCACTCAGTCTTGTATTGTTTCTGATAAACTGCCAATTTAGTAACGCTTCCATTTTAACAGACCTTACAGAATTTTATGCTAAAGACTGAAATTTTATGCTTAAGCCAGATAAAGAAGATGATGCTGGTGAACTCATTCTTTTTGATTGCTTGCAGATTGAAGAAGGGTTCAGTTTTCAAGAAACAATTTAACCATCTCTATCCTGTCTCTGGTACACAAATAATAAAAAGAGAGACCTTTAAATCCTAATTCTTGCAAGGCTAAGTTCATTTCTCTCACAGCACATTTATTCCATTTTGAATTTAATTTAATTTCATTGTTCTGCAATACCATTTAACAGGGTCTTTCCCCTAACAATGACTTTCCTGGATGATTCATGAAAGTTGAGTGGCTTATCCCAGAATCTCTGCCCCTGACAGTATTCAGCATGTCAAAATACCAGATTCCACGAAGAGTCAAAATAGATACCGAGGAAAAAATTAACTCTTCTGAATATTATTTCATCGCTTACTTTGTCTATATCCTGGAAAGGCCTCAGTATCTAAGTAATTCTTCTTGTTTGAAATCCATGAATTTCAAAATAAAATTTTGGAAAGACAAGTGATTGCTTTGTGTAGTGTGCCTCTTTCCTTAGTGTAAAACTTTGAAGCTATCAAGAAGCATGGAAACGGCAATGTCTGTTTGGGACGGCAGTTGTAGGTGGCTACTCTAATGCCTGTGTCCATGGATCTGCAAGTTCACCTTAGACATTAGGAAAAGGTCTTCAATGAGAGGGTGGTTGGTCACTGGAACAGGATCCCCAGGGAGGTGGTAATGGCACCAAGCCTGGCAGAGTTCAAGGAGCATCTGGATGACACTCTTGGTCAAATGATTTAGATTTAGATAGTCCTGCAAGGAGCAGGGAGTTGGACTCAATGATCCTTGTGGGTCCCTTCCAACTTGCGATATTCTGTGATTCTGTGATTGTGCCTGTCATGTATTGACTGGCACTGATTTTCAGAAATAAACCTATTTCATGGAAATATACTGATCTCTGAACCAGGCTGAGTGGTGCAGTTGAAATCCCTGAAGGACAGGATACCACCCAGAGGGACCAGAGCAAGCTTGAGAAGTGAGCCCACGTGAACCTGTTCAACAAGGACAAGTGCAAGATCCTTCACATGGGTCGGGGCAACCCGTGGTATCAATACAGCCTAGTGGATGAAGGGATTGAGAGCAGTCCTTCTGAGAAGGTCTTGGGGGTACTGGTGAATGGAAACCTGGATAGGAGCCGACAATGTGCATTTACAGCCCAGAAGGCCAGCCGTATCCTGGGCTGCATCAAAAGAAGCGTGACCAGCAGGTCAAGGGAGGTGATTCCACCCCTCTATTCCGCTCTGTTGACGCCCCACCTGCAGTCCTGTCTCCAGCTCTGGAGCCCTCAGCACAGGAAAGAAGTGGACCTGTTAGAGCAGATCCAGAGGAAGGCCACCAAAATGATCAGATGGTTTTAAGCTAAATGAGGGTAGATTCAGACTAGATATAAGGAAGAAATTTTTTACAATGAGCATGGTGAAGCACTAGAACAGGTTGCTCATAGAGGTGGTAAATACCATGGAAACATTCAAGGTCAAGTTGGATGGGGCTCTGAGGAACCTGATCTCGTTAAAGATGGCTCTGCTCATTGCAGGGGGGTTGGACTAGGTGACCTGGAAAGATCCCTTCCAACTGAAACTGTTCTATAATTCTATGATTCTATGATTCTATGATTCTATGCTGTAAATGTGTATGTGTTGCTGTAAATGGATCCTGAGCACAAACTCTCTACCATTTTTGAGCTCTTCTTCTTCTGTGATCCACTTGATTTCTCAAAAATTATGAAAGATATTTGTCCATTATATGACACCCACATTTGTAATAACTCCCTGCAAATGCTTAGAAAGTAGAAGAAGTTCAAGGCTGAAATCCATGTGGAAATTCTGTGAGAAAGAAACACCAGAAATAAAATAGAGGGAAACCAATAAAAATTCCACAAAATGTCTAATGACAGTGGAATTTTTCCTCCAATAAATAATCCACCAAACCTGTGCACTAATCTGCACTAATTCCAGGACATCTTTCTTCCATATTTCAGTTCAATTTCCACAGCAGGGGCTACTCCTTTAAACTCCCTTTGAAAAGAGATTGACTCAAATAAACTGAATTGCTTCAAGCAGACACAGGTAAACAGAACTTCTCTGTTCTTAAAAGGCAGAAAGTGGAGACTGTTTACTGCTCAGTTCATAGAATCATAGAATCATAGGTTGGAAAAGAACTCTAAGATCAACAACTCCAACCATCCATTTAACACCACCATTCTTACTAAACCATTTCCTGAAGTGCCACATCTGCATGTTTTTTAAACACCTCCAGTGATGGGGACTCCACCACCTCCCTGGGCAGCCTAGTCCAATGCCTGACCACTCTCTCAGTAAAGAAATATTTCCTAATATCCAGTCTAAACCTCCTCTGACGCAACTTGAGGCCATTGCCTTTCATCCTATCGCTAGTTGGTTGGGAGAAGAAACAAACACCTGCCTCGCTACAACCTCCTTTCAGGTAGTTGTAGAGAGCAAGAAGCTCTCCCCTCAGCTTCCTCTTCTCTAGACTAAACAGCCCCAGATCCTTCAGCCGCTCTTCATAAGAGCTGTTTTTTAGACCCCTCACCAGCCTTGTTGCCCTTCTCTGGACGTGCTCCAGCAACTCAATGTCTTTCTTTCAATGAGGGGCCCAAAACTGAACACAGTACTCCAGGTGCAGCCTCCCCAGTGCTGAGTACAGGGACACAATCATGTCCAAGCTCCTGCTGGCCACACTATTCCTCATACAAGGCAGGATGCCATTGGATTTCTTGGCCAACTGGGCCAACTGCTGGCTCATGTTCAGCCGGCTGTTGACCAACTCACCAAGATCTTTTTCCGCCGGGCATCTTTCCAGCCACTCCTCCACAAGCCTGTAGTGTTGCATGGGGTAGTTGTGACCCAAGTGCAAGACCTGGCATTTGACCTTGTGGAACCTCATATAGCTGGCCTCGGCCCATTGATCCAGTCTGTCCAGATGCCTCTGCAGAGCCTTCCTAACCCGCAAGCAGATCGGCTCTCTCACCCAACTTGGTGTCACCCGCAGACTTACTGAGGGAGCACTCAATCCCCTTAATCCAGATCATTGATAAAAATGTTANCCAAGACCGGACCCAAAACTGAGCCCTGGGGAACACTCCTTGTGACTGNCCCCCAGCTGGATTTAACTCCATTCACCACCACTCTCTGCGCTCGGCCATTCAGCCAGTTCTTTATCCAGTGAAGAGTACACCCTTACAAACCATAGGTGGCTAATTCCTGCAGGAGGTTGCTGTGGGGAACAGTGTCAAAGGCCTTACTAAAGTCCAGGGAGATGACATCCACAGCCTTTCTTTCATCCACTAGGTGGATCACCTGGTCGTAGAAGGAGCTCAGGTTGGTCAAGCAGGACCTGCCTTTCATGAACCCATGCTTTCTGGGCCTGATCACATGCCCAGTGAGCGCACTCAGGACGAATCGCTCCATCAGGTTGACGTAAACTGTTTTATTCACCTTTTTGATACGTAGTTTATGCAGTAATGGTTCAAAGGGGAAGTGCTCTTATTTGTGCCAGCAGATTCTCAGATTGCTTATGCATCTTACTGAAAATCATCTGCTAGGCAGAGTAGGAGGAATTTTACCTTTGATTAAGGAAAGTTAAGACCTGATAGAGAGGTCTTAATATAAATGAGGGAAGTCAGCTGAAGGGAGGAATAATGGAAGAAAAAGGTAGGAGGAGAGAGAGGCATATATTTCCAATGCATGGGTCTTCTTTAATGTGTTTACTCTTGTATTTCATAATTACTTTTCATTATAATGCCAATTGTGGAGGATATAAATAAATACTCTGATTTGCATTTTACTTTACCTGACTTAAATTAATACGGATTTCATGGTAACCAGATAATATCAAGGCACTTTTCATCCATGGTAAACAAAATGACTGGATTACTGGGGAATCTTTGTTGCACCCCAGCACATTGTTCAAAATAGCCAAAGAACTTGTAGACTGTTTACCAACTGTCAGCCTAAAAAGATGTTTCACACTAGAGAACTGATAACACAAAATGAAGAGAAAAAAAGTATTTTTCAGGTATTGTCATAAGTGGAGAAATTTTTTGGAATGTGTGGATGTCTCGCAAGTCACTTGAGCCCTAGAAATGCAGAAGTATAAGGAAGGTACATGCCAAGCTCTTTTGCTGCAGCTGTGTGTGGGTAACCAGAAGATTACCCACAGCAGAAGGACACAGTGACAGAACAGCTGAGCAAGGAATTGCTGAGATGGAGAGGTGCCTGTCTGTGCATTGCAACTGTCCATACCCATTCAGTGAACATCAGGAGAAGCAGAACAAATTCTAGACTCTGAAAGGCCTCTGGATGTGGGATGCTGCCTTATGTTCAGGCACCCGTTTCTTCTGCAACAAAGATTATAGCAGGCACTTTCACACTTTGAGGAAGAAGAGGGGTGCCAAGAAACACATTGTTTGCTTCTTGGTGGAGGAAAGATCCCTTCTTATGTATCTGGAGTAGATGAATGAAAGATGACTGGTCTTTAGTGTCAGCTGCTTCTGTACAGATACTATGGTTTCAGTTGGTTATCACACCCTGTAGAACAGGCTCCAAAAGGCAAATGAGAACATCCACGGCCAGTTGGTTCTGACATGCACTCTAGTTAAGTTTGCAGAAGCTCTTTGCTGCTTTTCTCCATGCACAGAGAGGCAGACTGCAGAGTTTTGTTATGTGTTCTGGGCCAGCTTTGGCCTGGATCATGCCAACATCCTGGGATGAATTCTCAGTGTATGGTATGCTCCTTTTATTTTGTAGGAGGGTATAGTAGCCCTATTGCTGAAGACCTGAGGCACAAATTTTCAGTTTCTCTCCTTAGCACAAGACTGTAGCAAAGGCTATCTGCTGTGACTGGTGTCCATGCTGGAGGATGGAATTCAACCAGATCAAGCCTATGTGGTCTCATGACAGACCATCTTTGATAACTCCTATCTGTTCCAAAACATTCTTCATCTGATCTGTCATTTGCCTTCTGTCCCTCAACAACAAGAAAGCATTTGACATGGGATATCAGAGCTATGCTACAGGCCTCTCTATGTATTGGTATCAGTCCCTGCTTTGTGGCGATTCCTTGAGGCACTCTAAGCTGTTCCAGAAGGCTTGATAAATTTCTGCAGGATCTTGAACAGGACTGTTGGCTTTCATCTGGGAGGGTGTCAAGGCTGCCTTTTGACCTGCCATCTCTGTCTTCTCTAGGGGGAGAAGGCTGGTGCTTACAAAGCTGGATAAAAACCCAGATGACTTGATGAAAGTGAAAGCCTGTGAAGTCACCAACTTGATGGTCTGCTTCACTGGGCAAGTGGGTCAAGAGGTCTGGCCTGGTGGCTGGGGACAAGTGAGCTCCTTCTCCTATGCTCAACATCTAGCAGGGCACAGAGGCACTGCTCCACCTGGGCATCTACAGCTCTGCAACCAATCCCTCTCCAGCTCCTAACTGGGACAAAGTGGAGGTGAGGGTGTCAAAGCGGGTGTGAAGGTAGGCAGGTCTGCTGTGAGTCCTTGCCTTCAGTGAATATAAACTCATTGTCATCCTGCCTGTCTTGCCCATTTTCTGGTACTGGTTCAACAGCCTCTGCATTTTGCCCATGACCTGTACCTGCATTTTTTTCAGGTCAGGGCTCCCTTCCTGGAAGCTGTATCCATGTAACGTCTACCCAGAACAAGTTAGTGAGGCAGGATTTCCCTTCCCAGAGGCCACGCTGGTTCTTTCTTTACAGGCTGTGTTTATCCGTGTGCTCAGTAATCTCATCCTTTAATAGAGACTCTTCCAGTTCACAACAGATGAAAGACAGACTCAGTGGTCTGCAGTTGCAGGATCCTCTCTGGAGCCCTGTTTGTGGATTGGACTCACAGTGGCAATCTTCCAGGTTCCTGGCTCAGTGGCTGCTTGTAATGGTAGGTTACACATTTTGGGCAGCAGCTCAGCAATTTCACATTTGAGTTCCTTCACAGCTCTTGGGTGAATGGCTGCCGATCCTGGTGACTTATTGACATCTAAGTTATTCTTTGCGGTCTAACATTTTCAGTGTGCTTAGCACAAATTGATATAGCTCCCCTGACCGATCTGCTATGAAAAATACACTGGATGTTGGAAATTCCCCAACATCTTTAACATTTAAAAGAAATTATACAAAAAATAAATCTCATATTCTCTGCTGTGACCTTATACTCAAATGCCACTTTAACACCTCTGTCATCAGGTGGTCCAGATGTTTCATGAGCTGGCTTCCAGTTTCTGAGGTATTTAGAGACCTTTTTATTATCAATCCGAGTATCTTTTATTAATTCATTTATGTTTCCTATAATTTCCTGTGTACATACGATAGGCCACAATTTCACTGCTCTCCTCATATGGACAATCTTTCTGTTTTTTGAAGTCCATCCTTTCTGTGCTGTAGCCTCCTTAAGTTTTCTATTTAGCTATACAGGGTTTTTTAGTGGGTCATTAGGTTTGCTTTTTCTGAGCAGTTTACCTGGGCTTCTAATTCAGTATTCTCAAAAAAGCTTAAGGCTGCTTGCAGGCTTCCTACCTTTTGGATTATTCATTTTAGGGGCATTTTTGCTAATTGACTCATTTTTATGTGATTCACTTCCCTGAAATCGGATCTCTGTATATGGGATTTATTTGGCTTGCTCTCTCCCACTGCAATATTAAGCCTAATTTTATTCTGATTGCTGTTACAGAGTGCTCTTCAACTAATACCATTTGAATTAGGTCCTGTGCATTACTCAGGACCGAAGCCCAAATAGCAGCTTTTCGTGAGAGTGCTTGAGTAATTGTTCTAGGAAGCAGTCATTTATTGCATACAATAATCTTATCTCTGCCTCTAGTCCTAAGGCAGCAATGATAGTCTATATACGTATAGTGAAAATCTCATACTCTTGCAACCTGTCTTAAATTTGCAACATTACCTAAGCACCATCATCCTCCAGATCCAAAAGCCTAGAATATCATCCTAGTACAATTCTATTAATTTACTGATTTTAATTGATTATTATTATTAGAGTACTAGAATTCCATAGGGCTTCTCTCTTCCCACAATATTTTTATGCTGTGAAATTTTGTATTTTCCTTCATGTACAATGCCCTCACCTGTACATTTCATTCTGTCATCCTTCAAAACTGGTAGCCTGGCAACACTGTATCCCGTTAATTATCCTTTCACCAGGTTTCCGAGATACCTATTGTATCAGGGTTGCTGTTCATTGCCAAAAATTATGGTTTCCCCATCTTCCTTTTTAGGCTTCTAGCATACGTGTAGAAGCCAGCATTTGTTAATTTTGCCCTTGGTTTAGCTTTACCATGCTAGTCAGCTGCCATTTTAGGCAAACTGACTTGCCTTTCCTATTTCTGTTTATTTCCCTTCTGGCCTTTTTGGAGGTGTGCTGAATATCGTCCAGGTTACCCTGCCAAGTTGAATCAATCTGAATGAGGTGTTTCTCTATGCTTGTCAACATTTTCCCAGTTCCTAGTTTAAATAATCCTGCATGACCTTCTTAATTTTCAGAGCCAGCAGTCTGTCTCTACCTAGATTAAAATAAAACCTGTCCTTTCTTTAGGGATTCCTTTTGTCTCAAAAGGTTTCCCAGTTCCCAATGTACTGAAATACCTGTCCTCGCTACACCATGGTCTCATCTATGCACCACAACTATAGATCCTCGCCTACCTCTCATGCCTCATGCCCTGGAACTGGCAGCATTTTGGAGAATGCTATCATGAAAATCCTAACTTTGGTCTTCTATTGGGCAGCCCCAACAGCCATCAAAAGCATCACTCGTACACAGCCCAAAGTCACTGGTACCAGCTCAGATCATGACTCCTGGATTCTCCCATGCACCATCACATATCTCACTACCACTCGCTTCTTTTGATAGCCTGCTGTTCAGCGCGCTTGCTGAAAGAGCTATTGCACTGGGTAGAGGAGTCATCTCATCTCAGACACTGTATCTCTCATTTTCAGCTTGGCCCACTCTCTCCACAAGACTTCTCTTTGGGAGTACACAAAGCTGTCTCAGGGGATGGGTACCCACTGTGAAACATCCCGATAAGTAGGTGTCATCTGTGTACCTCTTGTTTTCTTTTAGCTGTCAGTTTTCAGCCACTCTCAAAATAACAGACCCAGTCTCCCCAAACCAAAGCTCCTTGCACAGCATGCACACATATAGAGCCAGTAGCACAGGTAGTTAATTCCCCTCTTATCCTAGTCTATCATTACTAAGCTAACTAGCAACAAATGAGATATGTCCAATAATGTGGGGGGCGGAGAAGTGTGTATTAGGAGTCATTTCATAAATATGAAATGAGAATCAGCAATCCATGCTACTGATGTGGCAGTCAGTAATTTCAGTTACTGTTGTATCATACACTAACTGAACCTTTGGATAAATCGGGGAATTAATTATAGGAAAACACATATAAGAAAAAAATGTGAGCAAGAGTCAAAACAATTTAACGAAAGGTGAATTGAAATACTTTTTCACCTCATTAGGTACAGGTATTTATACTAAAATTTACTTGGTTCCAAGCAGATTGAGTTTATGCAAAATACATAATATTGGTGCTCAAATAGACAAGCTGTTCTGAATTCATATTCTGTTCAAAGGACGCAATAAGTGGACAGCTATGGAGAGTGAGAACTGTTTACCTCATGTGCCAAAGGGGGAACAATTCTGACCTTTTCTTTTTCTTCTATATGAGATATACTAACAGAATGAACCGACAAAATTAATTACAGAATTTCATTTATAGTACTTAAGTACCATACCTAATATACTATACCTACTACACTATACAAGTATGATGGTTTAATTGCTAGAAGAACTTTAATCATTAATAGAGGGATATGAGTCCTATATAGTCACTGAGGGAAGCTGCAGTCACTGAGGGGAGCTGCTCCGGAACAGGTCTGACCCACAGTGGAGCAGCAGATCTCAGCGCATGCCACCCATGCCTATAAAAAACAGCTTAAGGAGTGCTAGTGGTGAGGAGCACTGCGACCAGAGGGTGACATGGCGGTTTGTGAGGGAGGGCACAGCCACCCTACCAGCTCAAGAGGTAAGTTCAATTGGTGGTCATCACCTTCTCAGAAGGAGCTTAGCTACTATGATCTCCACCCTGCGGAAAGGCATCTCCTCTGCATGCACCAGAATGGATGTAGCAACCCAGACAGAGCTCCCACAAAACCTGCAGGGAGTGCCAGAACCTTTCGCTGGTAATGGGTGGCAGGTGTGACCAGGTGGACGATCTGCAGAGCTACAGGATGAAGTAGAAAGGTTAAGGAGCAGTGGGGAGTCTGAGAGAGAAACTGGTGCAACCATGATCTACCCTCCCTGAGACAAGAACAGGAACAGCCACCAGAAAAAAGACAAGATCAAGTAACATGGCCGACAGCCCAGCTGAAGTGCCTCTACACCAATGCACGTAGCATGGGCAACAAACAGTGCTGCTAGAAAGCTATGACCTAGTTTCCCTGGCTGAAACTTCATTAGACCAGTCCCATGACTAGAGTGCAGCTATCGATGGCTATAGGCTGTTCAGAAGGGACAGATGAGGAAGGAAGGGCAGAGAGGTTGCCCTCTATTTCAAGAAATGCACAGAGTGTGAAGAGCTATCTCTGAAGAATAGCCACAAGCGGGTGGAAAGCTTATGGGAGAATCAGAGACAAAGGCAAGAAAAGGAATCTTGTGGTTGGTGTCCACTAAAGACCACCTGATCAAGGGGAGCCTATTGACAAAGCCTTCTTACTCCAGCTACAGGAGGCATCATGCTCACAGGCTCTTGTCCTGCTAGGGGACTTCAACCACCCTGACATCTGCTAGGAAAGTAGCACAGTGAGCCGTAGGCAGTGCAGGAGATTCCTGGAGTGTATTGAGAACTTCTTAAGCCAGATAATAGACAGCCCTAAGAGACGGGAAGCGATGATGGACCTGTTGGTCACTAATGTAAGTGAGCTAATTAGTGAAGTCATGATTGGAGACAGCCCAGGCTGTAGTGATCATGCACTAGAGGAGTTTGCAGTCCTAAGGAATAAGGCCCAGGCCAAGGGTAACGTCAAGACCTTGAATTTTAGGAAAGCAAAATTCCAGCTGTTTAAGAAGTTAGTCAATAGAACCCCCTGGGAAACTGCCCTCAGGGACAAGGGAGAAGAACAGAGCTGGCAGATCTTTAAGGACATTTCCACAGAATCATAGAATCATTAAGGTTGGAAAAGACCTCCAAGATCAGCAAGTTAACCCATCACCACCATGCCTACTAAACCATATCCTCAAGTGCCACATCGACACTTTTTTAAACACCTCCTGGCATGGGGACTCCACCGCTTCCCTGGGCAGCCTGTTCCAATGTCTGACTACGCATCAGCAAAGAAATTTTTCTGAATATCTAATCTAAATCTCCCCTGACACAACTTGAGGCCATAGCCTCTTGTCCTATCACTAGTTACCTGGGAAAAGAGACCAACACCTGCCTCACTACAACCTCCTTTCAGTTAGTTGTAGAGAGCAAGAAGGTCTCCCCTCAGCTTCCTCTTCTCCACACTAAATAACCCCAGTTCCCTCAGCTGCTCCTCATAAGAGTTGTGCTCTATACCCATCAGCAGCCTTGTTACCCTTCTCTGGACAAGCTCCAGCACCTCAATGTTCTTCTTGTAGTGAGGGGCCCAAAACTGGACACAGTACTCGAGGTGCGGCCTCACCAGTGCCGAGTGCAGGGGCACAATCACGTCCCTGCTCCTGCTGACCACACTATTCCTCATACAAGGCAGGATGTTTGGCCAGCTGGGCACACTGCTGGCTCATGTTCAGCCAGCTTTCGACCAACACCCCAAGGTCCTTTTCCGCCGGGCAGCTTTCCAGTCACTCTTTGCCAAGCCTGTAGTGTTGCATGGGGTTGTTGTGACCCAAGTGCAGGATCCGGCATTTGGCCTTGTTGAACCTCATACAATTGTCCTCAGCCCATCGATCCAGCCTGTCCAGATGCCTCTTCCTACCCTCGAGCAGATCGACACTCCCAACTTGGTGTCATCTGCAAACTTACTGAGGAAGCATTAAAACCCCTCATCCAGATCATTGATAAAGATGCTAATCAAGACTGGCCCCAAAACTGAGCCCTGGGGAACACCACTCATGACCGTCCACCAGATGGATTGAATTCCATTCACCATCACTCTCTGCGCTCGTCTGTTCAATAGTTCTTTATCCACCCATCCAAACCATGAGCAGCTAGTTTCTCCAGGAGGTTGCTGTGGGGAACAGTGTCAAAGGCCTTACTAAATTCCAAGTAGACAACATCCACAGCCTTTCCCTCGTCCACTAGGTGGGTCACCTGGTCATAGAAGGAACTCAGGTTGGTCAAGCAGGACCTGCCTTTCATGAACCCATGCTGTTTGGGCCTGATCCCCAGGTTGTCCTTCACATGCCCACTGAGTGCACTCAAGATGAATTGCTCCATAATCTTGCCCGGCAGGGAGGTCAGACTGACAGGCCTGTAGTTCCTGGGATCCTCCTTCCGGCCCTTCTTGTAGATGGACGTCACATTGGCAAGCCTCCAGTCATCTGGGACCTCCCCTGTTAATCAGGACTGCTGGAGAGCAAACTCTTTCCATAAAGTGCAAGAGCTCTCAGTCCCCAGGTGTAAGAAATCTGACAAGGAAGTCAAGAGACCAGCATGGCTAAGTCAAGACTTGCTGGTCAAACTGAAGGCCAAGAGGGAACTGCACAGACAATGGAAGCATAGACAGTTATCCTGGGAAGAGTATATGGATGCTGCCAGTTCATATAGGGATGTGATCAGGAAGGACAAGGCACGGATGGAGCAGAACTTCGCAAGGGACACAAAGCATAAGAAGGGCTTCTACAGGTATGAAAACCAGAAGAAGAAGGTCAAAAATACATACCCCTCCTGATCAGCAAGAATGGTGACCTAGTAACAGTGGACAAGGAGAAAGCTGAGGTACTCAACAACATTTATGCCTCAGTTTTCACTGGCAATCTCTCTTCCCACACCTCTCAAGTGGATGGACTGCAAGTTGGGGACTGGGGGAGCAAAGTCCCTCCCACTGTAAGAGAAAACCAGCTTATTGGCCACCTGAGGAACTTGAATGTACATAAGTCTATGGGACATGACGAGATGCATTCCAGAGTGCTGAGGGAATTGGCTGATGTCATTGCCAAGACACTCTCCATAATGTTTGAAAGGTCATGGCAGTCAGGTGAGGTCCCTGGTGACTGGAAGAAGGGAAAAATTGCACCCATTTTTAAAAAGGGTAGAAAGGAGGACCCTGGGAACTACCGACCTGTCAGCCTCCCCTCAGTGCCTGGGAAGATCATGGAACAGATCCTCCTAGGAGCTATGGTAAGGCACATGAAGGACAGGGAGGTGATTTGAGACAGCCAGCATGGCTTCACCAAGGGCAAGTCCTGCCTGACCAGCCTAGAAGCCTTCTATGACAGCATCAGTGGGTGAGGGAAGGGCTACAGATGTTGTCTATCTGGATTTCTATAAGGCTTTTGAAACAGTCCTACACAACATCCTTCTCTCTAAATTGGTGAAATATGGATTTGATGGGTGGACTGTTCAGTGAATGAGGAATTGGTTGGATGGTCGTATCGGGAGGGCCGTGGTGAACGGCTCACTGTCCAGGTGGAGACCGGTGACAAGTTGTGTCCCTCAGGGGTCTGTACTGGAACAGTGTTGTTTAGTATCTTCATCAATGATGCAGACAACAGAATCAAGTGCACCCTCAGCAAGTTTGCAGATGACACCAAGCTGAGTGGTGCAGTTGACACACCTGAAGGATGGGATAACATCCAAAGAGACCTGGACAATCTTGAGCAGTGGGCCCGTGTGAACCTCATGAGGTTCAACAAGGCCTAGGGCAGGGTCCTGTGGTAGGAATGGGACAATCCCTGGTATCAATGCAGGCTAGTGGATGAAGCGATTAAGTGCAGCCCTGCCAGGAAGGACTTGGAGGTATTGGTGGATGGAAAGCCTGATAGGAGCCAACAATGGGTGCTTGCAGCCCAGAAAGCCAGCTGTATCCTGAGCTGCATCAAAAGAAGCATGACCAGCAGGTCAAGGGAGGTGATTCTGCCCCTCTACTGTGCTCTGGTGAGATCCCAGCTAGAGTCCTGCATCCAGCTCTAGAGGCCTCAGCTCAGGAAAGACATGGAGGTGTTGGAGTGGGTCGAGAGGAGGGCCACAAAGATGATTCAAGGGCTGGAACACCTCTGCTATGAGGAAAGTCTGAGAGAGTTAGGGTTGTTCAGCCTAGAGAAGAGAAGAGAAGAGAAGAGAAGAGAAGAGAAGAGAAGAGAAGAGAAGAGAAGAGAAGAGAAGAGAAGAGAAGAGAAGAGAAGAGAAGAGAAGAGAAGAG
>Ga0065711_1003233_pt1 | contig 29032 bp, 15 predicted proteins | sample Hoacrofraction12_FD_59098 | JGI IMG/M metagenome (GOLD analysis project Ga0065711, IMG submission 59098) | Hoatzin crop microbial communities from Cojedes, Venezuela - Epithelial fraction 12 v2 (version 2) | ecosystem: Host-associated > Birds > Digestive system > Esophagus > Crop | place... | reverse complement strand
CAGAAAGCGCCGGGGCGGGGCGGGGCTGCCGCTCGCCGCCCCTGTCCCCGCCGAGGGGGGCGGGGGGGGCCCGGGGGTTTTGTCCCCCCTCCTCCTCCCCTTCTTCAGCCGTGAGCGGGCGGGAGCTCGGAGGGGCGGGCAGCCTGCCAGCGCGTTTATTTATAGCTCATTTTACTTCTTTTTTCGCCCAGGTCGAGCCCCAAACGGGTCCACTGCCGGGCGGCCGCCCCGGACCCCGCCGGGTGGGGGGAGGGGGAAAGCAGGCGGGGTGCGATGGGTTTGTCCGTCGGGACGGGCACATCTCGGGAGGGCACTGCGGGCGGGGGACGGTTTTTGGGCAAGGAGCACCTCGGGGGGGATTTGAACCCCAGCAGCGCTCTGCCGCGTTAGAGCCGGCCTTCAGCAGAGGCGGGGAGGGCTCACAGCCCTGGTCCGCCTTGATGCTTTCCAGCAGCAAAGAAACAGCGTGAGATGCTGTCCTCCGGGCAAAGGGGAGGAGATCAAAGGAAGAGGATTTGGGGTTTAGGGATGTCTGAGTTCCTCCAGTCTGTGCTCAGCACAGCCAGTCACTCCTGTAGACCGTTCAGGGTTTTGCTCGCAAATAAGCGTGTATCTCGGGAATATGCAAGAAGCAGATAAAATCAGTATCACCACATTTTGAGGGCAGATTTAGATTAGGTATTAGGAAGAAGTTCTTCACCATGAGGGTGGTGCAACACTGGAACAGGCTGCCCAGAAAAGCTCTGGAAGTGTTCAAGGCCAGGTTGGATGGAGCTTTGAGCAGCCTGGTCTGGTAGAAGGTGTCCCTGCTCATGGCAGGGGGGTTGGAACCAGATGGATCTTTAAGGTCCCTTCCAACCCTTCCCATTCTATGATTCTATTCTATGATGCTATGATTTGAAATGAGCAGCCGCCAGCTTCTATTCTAATGTCCTCTGGCCCCTGTGCCACTGGTGGGTCCGGGGAAGCAGGGACAAGCGGGGGGCTGAGCCTGTCTCCTGCTCCAGCTCTCCAACAGGCTCTTGGGAGCTCTTTGCTCCACGCAACTGGGACAGGAGCTCAGAGGGAGATGTGAGGGGATGCAGGATCTCAGAAAAAATGGCAAAGGGAATATCATTTCAATTTTAAAATATTAAAGAAACTGACTGCGAAAAAAGATTTTGATTTCCAGAGGGTTAGCCTCGTGCTACTCCAGAATTTTCCAGTCCTGTTTTGCGAAACTCAGGCGCTGTCTGTCCGTAATTCTGCCCCTTTTGAATGATGCTTCATCATCCCCAAAGCAGGCATGCATAGACTTTGTCTTCAGTCTGACTGCCTTTACCTTTCCTTCAACTGCTCAGCCTTCTCTACAGAAAAAGTCACTGAATTGTCTGTATTTATGATCCCTTCTCACTTACACACACCTAGCAACCCTCTCCGGTGTGTCGACACATGCTGAGAGCTGATGAGCCTTCTGCCTAGCAGGCCGTTGTATCCTTCTACCGAGAGGCGAGTGGTGCACAGGATGACCCCCGCTAGGCAGGTACTCCATATGATCATACAGATGGGGATTAGTCACAGGGTCTTGTCCCTCCAAGGGGCAGCTCGCACAGATTATCTCCTGTCACCGTCCCAGCTCTTCCCAGCTTTTCCCTCTAATCCCCCTGCCATTCACACAAGCAACGCAACTGGACTGCTTGCAAATAATCCCCGTGCTTACAGCCAGCTCTGTGCTAAGGAACGGTCTAAAAGTCCATTTCTAGTTTCTCCTAAATTTGCTGTTTTCTGAACTCAGTATATTCCTCTGGACATCCTTCACCTTTTACTAATCAAGCTTTTTGATTGCCGAATGAGCATTTATTATTGGACAAAAGAAGAGGCCAAAGCAACCAGGAATATACAGCAGAAGTGGTACAGAACATACTGGTCTGACACAGGTCACAACTTTCCAGAAATGGAACATGTTTTTTTCCTGCCCTTCTCTCAGTAGAAGATATTCAATACAAAGCAGAAGCAGCTGAAAGCCTCAAGCATTCATATTTACACAGCAGCTTCAACGCAACAGAGCCACCTTTATGACCCTACTTTGTGAACACAACTTTGAAGCTGCCCATCTAGTAATCATGTGTTTTACTCCACGGACACAGATCTTCGCTCTAGCCTTCAGTAATGAATTTGTGTCATATTAAAATGTCTGGCCAGGACCAAAACCAGCAACATAAATTAGTCATAAACTGCACTGCACTCAAGAGATAGTGTTGGACTGATGTGACTTCAGCTGCCATTGAAAGAGCCATGCTCCTGGCTACGAGTAGCTTCACTAAGGCAAGATCTGGTACCTGATGCTCAGGGTCACAGCAAAGTAGTTTCTGAGGTTCTTGGGTTCAGTTTGCTACTACACAAATTTCATGGGTCCTCATGCCTTCCTGTGCCACCTTTAATCATCTAAATTTATTTGTTCTTGCAAGATCTGCTGTAGCTCAGTGATAGCAGTTGGATGGCGAGCTCTGCTAGGACCCAAGGAAACTACAGGGAGACAACATAAGTGACATTGTTTTCTTGGTGCTGGAAATAAAGGGAACATCTCTAGCTGTCAGAGCACAGAAAGGCTGGAACAGGCTCCTGGGAGGAGTAACACAAGCAAGACCAGGGAGCAGCATTTGTCAACATTGTTCCCCAAGACAAGGTCCTAAATGCCAAAGTATTTTCTCTACATTCTTGACATTGGACTTCCTTCTCATCTTAGCTTGATTTGAGATGCATTCAGATGAAATCTGAGATTGGAGGATGGCATGAATCACAAAGATTATAGAAGATTTCAAAGACAGCCACAAAACCCAAAAATGACCACACGAGGACTGAGGATGAGAGGCAATTCAACATAATCCAGGGAATGAGTTACTGATGTAATGCTAGCACTGCAGCAGTATCACATCTCATGCTCCCAAATGGCTCCTCATTGTGGTGGATCTCAAATTGCCCTCCCAACTCTCACTTGTGTCTAAAAACTGCCATTTCTAGGCAAAAAGCATAGAAGGTGTTTGTCTGCTAGACTGACATCAGCTTTTCCTGTGCAAACTGTACAGCATCTAGCTTGGCAAATGGTATATGTTGCACTGGGTAGATGAATCCCAATAAAGCTGGAAAGACTAACTATTTTATTTGAAATAAGACAATGACACTTCAATCTTTTATAAAAGCAGGTACTTAAACTCACAGGAGCTTCTGTTGGAAGGCAAGCCCATCTCATTTCCCAGGACAAAAGCAACTGGGAAGCTGATTCAGAATTAAGTGCACACCACACACCTTTAACTCTGCTCTCATGGAGTAGCTTCATCCAGGAAGGAATCTGCAGGGCTCGAGTCCAACCCCCTGGTCAAAGCAGGACTGGCTTCAAAAATCTGATGAGGTTGCTCAGTGCCTTGCCAAGGTGAGTTTTGAAAATGTCCAAGGCTAGAGATCACAACACACCTCTGAGCTCCTTTTCCATTCTTTGCTCATTGTCATTTTTCTCCTTAAATCCAGGTGGACTTCTCCTTGCTGCAGCCCTGGACCCTTGTCCTTGCACCATGCGCCTTGTCTGGCTCTGTGCTTTCTAGCAGCTACTCTCCATGGCAGACCCCATGTACCAGGCACACCATGGTCAGCGAGGCACGCACTCCAGCAGACAGCTGTGGGCAGGGGCTCAGAGATGGCACTGCAGCCGGGATTGTGGCTTCATACAAGTCTTAAACCCCAGGGAGCCCCAGGACTGGGCACTTTCCCTGCCTGCCCCCAGGCATCTGATCCTGCCCCAAACACATCACTCCGAGCGTACCCAGGCCGTCATGCTGGCGCAGCACACGACACTTTCCCAGCTCTCATAGCACTGAAAGCACTCCTGAAGGGATGTGCAAATCAGAGTCTGGAACTGTTAAAAACAGATAAATGCAACATGATGTGGACTGGCCCTCAGAAACACCACCGTGAGCTTTTAGGGGCAGGAGCTGCCAGGCATCACATCCGTACCAGGAGCTAGGAGTGCCTTATGCTGCTAAGCTCTTTCTGCCAGCAGGGAGAGACAACTTAGTGCTTCCTTCTTAAATAAACTGGGCACCTCTCCAAGTGTCCTGCTGTCATTTTAGGTCAAGAGGATAACAACAACTGTGAAATAAATTAGGCCTCTTCAAGATGTTCACTTCCAACAGAACAGTCTTTGTTAAAGCTTCCTTAATGATGACGAGGCTAACTTCCAACTGATGAGGCTGCTGTGGGAATAGACTCGGAGGATAATGATCCTACAGGCAGGAATGTGTCCATCAGTTAATGGTCAGTGCAAAGGGATGGAAAACAAGTGGTTCTAGGTGTTTCATTGTATCATGTGCCACACAAAATCCCTGTCCAAATCATGCAGGTCAGTGGTGACTGATGCCAGGGGACTGACTTTCCTTCACCTGAGCTGGGGACAAGTGATTTTGGTTTTCTTCTTTGACCCACTTCAGTAATTAACCTCCCTGCATTTCTAAGCTAAGACATTTTAACAGAGGTTTCAAGTCCTGTGCCAGAAGGGGCCGATGCAAAGAAGCAAACATTACAGCATTGACAAGGAGCTCCAAGCAGCAGGTGTGCAGTTTCCATAGGTAGCTGAATGGTGCCTGTGGGAATTCTGGCTCCCTGAAGGAGAGCAGGCATCTGCAAGGATTAAGGTATTATAAAGCACACCTGGGGCAATGAATGGGGTGACTGCAAAGAATGAACAAAGAGGAAACTATGCTTGTGCTTACATGTAATATAATGAGAAGCACTAGGAAAAGCATGAGCTGTGCACTTACAGAACAAGGGCTTTTGCTGACTTTCAAGTTGGAGAGAGAACCCATGCAATCTGAAGTCAGGCATGATGCTACTCACAGCTCAGTTACGTGCACAGATCAGAAGTTTGTATAGGCTACCCTAGAAATTGCAAGGTGCAAATTAGCTCTGCATCTCTGCCCACAATTTTACATATACATTTGCAAGGGTTGTAGTTTTGGTGACTTTTTTTTTTTCCAAGTGAAACAGTGTTAAGTTTCACATCAGCAAAAGAGACCAAATGCCTTCCAAAAAAAAAAAAAATCTCCTTTACCAAAGAAAGTGAGAAGTAATACTAAATGTGGTACATATGCTACTTTTTTCTTCCCTCATCCACTGTACATCTTTCCTTAGTCTTATAAGTCAGAAGAACAGAACCCACTAGAACAGTTTGTTATTCACTTCATGCTCCGCAAGGAGCTGCCTGCAAGCCCACACAATGGAGGCAAAAGCAGCCTAATAAATGTGGCAGGTAGTGGTGAAGCACCCTGGCCGCCTGTCAGCTATTCACAGTCACTACTGCCTGGATGAAACTTCCAACACACTGATGTTGTTAGGGGGAGTTTTGGTGGGGACTGAAGTCAGTGCAGTTCTTGTCTAGCAGCAAATTTGCTATATTCCACTCTGAAAAATTTCTAGATCTACCTAAAAATCACCTCTTTTGATTTCCAACTGTCCTTCCCTTTCTGGATAAAAAAAAAAAAAAAAATCCTGTGTTACCACATCTGCCAGCCTTGTTTCCCAAACTGCAGGGTGGCAATCTGGCCAAAAGGTGAGGGATGGATATGTCTTACTGTCTCAGCTGGACCCCTCATTTCAAGTCATGATTTTGTATATGCAAATTTACATCCACAAAGCATTGCTGTTCACTCAACAAAACACTATTTTGTATGTGAAGAAGCTATCACGGAGTCTCAGCAGCCCTGGGTGCAAACAAAAAGCTAGGTAAGAAGACAGGCTCTCTGAAATGCAAGGATAATGGTTGTCTGCACAAGTTTCCTCAAAACAAGACAGACCTGTGTACCTTTCTAAGCCCTCTCTGGGGTGACCTGTAGTGAGAGTTTTCCAAAAAATAGGTAACATTTCTCAGTAACCAGAAGGCCAGATGATAAGAAGTGAGAGGAGGAAGAGCGAGAAAGGGGAACGACGGTGTGAAAGTTGGCACTGTTAGCAGACAGGGTTGACCTCCACAAGCTTAAAAGTGCCCCAGCCAGCATTTTAGCAGGAAATCACCCAGCCTTGTCTATATGGCCATGTTACCCAAAGTAGAACATGTACAAGCTAGAGTCAATTTAGACTTACTGAGGGTGGGTGATTGAAGTAGAAGGAAGTGTGCAGATTTCAGGGGAGACATTCAGAGACAGATGGATGCGCACACTCATTCCCATACAATGGTTGCTGACCACACCAAAGGGTAATTGCAGAGGTCCTTGATGCATGTATCATTGAGCATCTTCAGCCCAATATCTGCAGCAAGAAAAATCAAGAGGCAGCTCATTCCTCTGTAGTCACACTGGGAGTTGCCAATTCCACATCAGCCTGTACAGCAGCCAGCAAATTTTACCAGCTGGTGGCTGCAGCATGGTCTAGAAGACACAGTGCCTCACCAACAGCAGCCTTGGAACTGCTGAGGGACTAGGGCTTTCTGAATACATAGCTCCATACAGGCAGGCAGTACCCTGTGTGCTAGCTCTGCAGAAGCTATCCTAGAACTAGCCCAACTACCCTGGCAATTTCACCCAGAAGCCAGGCTAATTAGTCCATCCCATGTGCCAAACTAACACACACATATGGCTTTTTGGTGGTCAAGCTGGTGTCTCCACCTCATTGAGGAGATGAATCAGCTCCCTGGGGTCAAGCTTAGGCAGCTTAGCACAGCCTGCTGTTACTCAGTGAACACATCTCATGCTTGGTTCTCCTTTCTTTCCCCCTCCATCCAGATAATGGCAAGCTCTATCAGAAGCCACATGCCAGGCCACCACTTTGAGTCCTCCTGGCTTTGCATGCTCACAGGATAAGTGATAATGACCACTGATATGCACCTTCTAGAAAGAATAAATGGGCTGAGGTCTGCCACTGTTGGCAGAGTGATAGGTGTGTAACCGCATTTGTGGAGGGCAAGTCCCTGCTCTAGAAATTACCTCTCGTTCACCATGTACTGCTTTGTTACCTCAGTTACCATTTCCACAAGTGGCTGCCTCTGATGTCCTATAAATGATGGAGAGGGAAGAGGTTCTCCAGAAAGCCAAGCAGGGTCCTGCTCCAAATCACTCTCAGCCTTCCTACTTCCACTGCCCTTACTGGGGGACTAGCTTCTGTAGGTGACACTACTCTTGCAAAGACACCTCACAGCATCATTTACTCAGCATTTGGTGTCCCTACCAAGTTCAGGGAGACTGCTCATGCTCATTAGCCAGGATGGACCCAGGGCTTGCAGAAGGTGAGTCAGAACAGAGGAGGATTAAGCTCAGAGTAAACCTGATAGTATAACCAGGTCATTCCAGATCATGCCTTTTCAGGACACTGTCAAAAGAGGGTCAGATTAGTTCCTGCACAGCCACACCAATATTTACCATTCAGGAGCATCACCGTAAATTTGAGACCAGCAGGTCACAGTACATTTCAAAGCAGAAAAGGTTTCTATATTGCCTTCATCTCCTCACCAGGAACCTCAGCCAAGTAACCCCAGTCAGCAGGGATGAGAAACAGTGTGGAGTAGGTGTTCCAGCTCACGACTAAGCAGCAGAGGTGAGAATGGTACCACAATTGCCTCTGCTCCCTGCTTTCTCTCCATGGGCTGCCTCCCCCCACATCCAATGCTTTCACATTCCTGCATTACTCTTTCAGCCCCTCACTCCAGGATGATACTCTGGAGCTGGCTAGTTCTCCAAGAGTTGAATGGTTTTGTGACAGCCCCCAGAGCAGCTGTGAAAGCCAGGCAGGCAGCCCATCTGCACTTCTTACTCGTCACTGCCTTAACCACAAGGAACTGCTTCTCTTTAGTATGATGCCCATCTGATGGGAGCTGGTGATGCTTCCCTCCATGTGCTCCCTTGGCTGCTCGCAGTGAGGTGGCAACTTGAGCTGCTTTACACTCTGCCTTGGACCTTTCCCTTTTCTTTCTCTAAGCAAGGATACAGTTAAACCATAGCATCTAATTTTATGGCAGTAACAGGCCAAGCAACAGCTGAGTCCCAAAGACAAAGCACGTAGAAGGGGGAACAAGTTGCATGAGTCAGACTAAAAGCTTCATAAATATTGACTGGTTTTAACAGTCCCTTAAGGAACAGAGAACCTCATTTTATAACTACATTTCCCTCCCCATTATGCACTCCCTCCTCTCAGGGAGCTGCGAGGAGGGCTGCTCTCCTGGCTTATGTGCACAATATTTTAATTCCTTTCTACAGTCAAGCTGCACGTTTAGGGATTTTGCACCACACATCAGCAAAATATCTGAGCGCCTTCCAGTAATGCTTTAAATAACGGGACTGGAGTGGGTTTTGTTCTCTCAAGTTCACCCCAGGGTAGGAGTGACACAGGCAGAGGAGAAATCAGATACTGTATAAGGCTGAAGAGGACAGGGTGACCTTCTACTCTGATTCCTACCAGGTGAACCACAGTTGGAGACACAGAGGAAACAGATAGACGCGATGGGAACAGACAGAAGAGGCAAAAGGTGTCAGGTCTACAATGATGATGCAGGCAAGAAAGGCAGACACTATGGAAGTGAGAAAGGACTTGGCTACAGAAGATGGAAACAGTTTGTTAGGCACGTGAATAGACAGAGGTGATAGAGGTACATGGTGGGATGGGGGGGGGGGGGTACGCCGTAAGTCACTGCCCAGGATGGGGAGCAAGATGACTCCTGCCTTTCTGACACTATGTACAAAGCTGACTTCACCTCTGCTGTAAGGGCAGCTCCCCTTTCTTGCCTGCTTCAAGCGCACCAACTTCTCCCTGCTTTCTTGGGGCTGTCAAGCCCCCACCCTGCCTTTCCCTCTACAAGGCATGTCCCCTCCTCATTTCCAAAGTTTTTTGTCGTTCCCCACCCTCATCTTATTCTTAGAAAGACTACAGGCAAGAAAACAGTGCTACGTGAGTCTCCCCATATGTACTGCACAGTATAAAATCCTATCTCTACCAGGTTGGACTACCTGATTGCAACCAAGTCCCATCCTTGGTACAGAGGTTGCAGGACAGTTCATATGCCCTTTCTCCCAACCTTAAGTGAAGGCTGTTCCTTGACAGGTCCTCCCACAGCAGGTTGTTTGCTTTGCAACCAAGCAAACTAAGGTTAAGTGGAGACCATAAGACCATGACAAAGCCCATGGATGCTGTTGAGGCTCACCTGAAATACACGATGCATGTGATGCTTTCATGTGTTCTCTGGAAAAGCAAAGAATGTCCTCTTTCTCTCTCTCCAAACCCCAAATGTGCAGCATACAAAGTGGTTTGGAAACCTGCCACTCCGAGCTGGAAAGTAGCCCTTTCATTTTCTCCTGCTTTCAGCAGCTCAACACTGCCTCCTGCACCTTCTAAGTCACTTGAAATCCACACTGAATTCCGCTTGTCTGAGGCTTACTCTGAGACAGTAAGGGTTACTGCTTTGGGGTTAAACTAAGGTTAGGTTATTTGGGGACTGCATCTCTTCTAGAGGCAGTTTTAGTTTTGTTAGATCTAGCAGCAAAGCCCAAAGGGACTTCAGAGAAACTGGGATTTTTTTATAACATACCTGAAAGCTTCACAGGCTCCAAGAAATATAGTCAACACGGCAGAGAAGAGGAGTCTATGCACAGAAAGAAGCTGAAAATTTGGGGAAGATTATGTCCAAGAGCAGCAAGGGCCAGCCACCCTCTAGGAAACAGGGAGCCAAGTACAGTGATGCTGCCAGCAAGACAGGGCTCCATCCCAATGGGTGCAAGCATGGCAGGCCCAGAGACAGCAGCCAGATTCAGTCAAGAGTCCCAATAACCAGGGAAGCCCACGATGATAAGGCAGATCCAGGGTCAAGCTGGAAGTCAATCCACCAGCCAGAGTCAGGCCTGGGGATAGAAACCAGCATCAAACACAGCTTAGGGAACACCAGACAGGTCCACACCGATGGAACACATCTGAGGTCAAGCAGGGAAGTCGACTTGCAGGTCTGGTCCAGACCAGTAGGAGCCATGGGCAAGCAAAGATATAGCTGAGCTGCAGACTGGTATTACTCCAACACAGCTTAAGCAAAACTAGAATGAGCCCAGGGCTGAACTTAAATGGGGCTCCTGAGCCTATGGGTAGAGAGGGTGGTGGAGGCCCCAGCTGAGGCTGGTCAGGACTGTTAACACCCTCAGGGCCCTGACACATGTACTCATCTCTCTCACACTCAGAGCTGGTGCAGCTGAGTTTAGTGGCATCTGCTTGGGCCATCTTCTCCATTCCTGCCCTCTGGACTGGCTGGTTTTGTCCACCCTTGTTAATTTTCCAGTTTGGTTGTGTTTGATTACCTGAAGTCTGCATAGCTTTATGAAAAGAGAAACTTCTATGTGAAGAGACTTAGACAGACTAGGACCATGTGAGTTAGAGATGGAGGTCACATCTTCATGTTCTCACTATCTTTGAGCTCCAAGCACAAGCGCTCAGTGGATGATGTAGAAGACATTATCACTGAGTGAAGTAATAGGGAGAATATGGAGACTATGTTGGTTTTCTATTGAGAATAAAATATGTAAGAACAATCAAATTCAATAGTATTTCCAGCACCCAGACAGATGGGCTAAAAGCAAACGAATTTTCCAGGTGGGAGTCTTACAGAAGCCCAACACTTCAAATTAACCATCTCATAATGGCAACAAATGCAAAAAGTCCACTAGTGTCTGGCAGCGGCTGTCAGGCATCTATCCACCCACCTGCTCACAGCATCCAGCAATCTCCCTTCTAGTAAGTAAATGTAGAACAGCAGTCCTTCACCTTCACCAGGGCCCTCACTTCAAAGGACTTGCACACTACAGATGTTAGTTGCTTTTGGGGCTGAACAGTCGCAGTGACCCAGAACTGAAGTTTGTCTGCAGTGAAAAAGGAAATCCCAGGGAATAGCTCATCTTCCTGAAGAGCCTGCCAATAGCCCGTGATGCCTCACAGACAAGGACAGGAAAAAGCAGTCTAAGATCTATGGATTCTGCATGCACTTAGATGAGATAGGGTAAACCACCATCTATGTCAAAGCAAACCCAGTTTCACAGCAGATCTCAGGACAGACTAGTAGGCATCTGGAAAACCCTTTAATACCAAGTAAAACCAGACTTGATCTTCCCTAAATAATATGGTTTTGAGTCAGAGCTACTATTGTCCACCCTGGACTTCTGTACAAGGTGGTTCTTGTCAAGTTATGGTCTCTGCTTCATGGGGCCTGCTCACTGCTTCACCAGTTTGAAACGGGCAGCTCAGGGAGACAGAGGTGGCTGGAAAAGTGTTCCCTGTAGGACACAGGTATCCTTCAGTCTGAACAGAACTTTGTGAAGAAGAAAAGCGGAATACTTCACCTCATTGGTCACTGGTTCACAGGACTGAGAGAAAAGACAAGTTTGGTTTATTTGCACATACTATATCTGCAGGGAAAATTCTGGAATATTTCCTCAGTAGGGAAGTATTCCTTAATGGAAACATCACATTCATTGTCACAGGTACCTCTTGCAAAAAAATATGAGGCTCTTCCCTCTCATTTTTTGGTAAACAGTAAATATTAAAAGGAATATTAAAAGGCTAGTCATCCTGTAGATATCCAAGGTTCACCGCAAGTTNTAGGGAGAGCTGGGGACTGGAAGCCAAAAGCCCAAACATGGAAAAGATATTGTCTTTTTGTTAAGATGAAGTGCAAATACCATCAGATTAAGCTACGCTGGGTAATCTGGCATGATGTGTCAAAAAAGCACACGAGGTGAGTCACTAGGAGTGTATGTACAAGTCAGAGCTTGGCCAAAGTGAAGTACGGATGATTCAGTTCTGCAGAAGGAGCAGAAGTGAAGAACAAAGTTTAGCACTGTTACTATTGCAAGATTTTTCTTGGTAAGGTTGTAACAGAAAACTAGTAGCAGGTCCCTGATCAATAGTGACGGACAGGCAACAAATAGAAGCCAAACCAAGACGTAGTCACGACCTGAAAAAACATGGAATGTGTGCAATGTACCTCAAGACTTTGCTCTAAACTAATAAAATTTTGCTGTGCAGCCAAAGCCAGCATCTGACCTTCCACTTCTTTTTTTCCCCGAGAAAAAACTGAAGACAGTTGCCCATCCTTGATGTATTCCATATCTGCTGCCAAATCTGCACTCCCCCACTCAGACATAATCCCAAAATAGGGTGTGATGCCTTTCCCGCTGACAAAGCCATAAGTCACGGTGAGCGAGACACACTCAACATCCTCCAATCAGTTAAATGAAAAGAGCTCTCCCCCTCTGTTTCCCACCGCTTCAGTACTCATTATATCTCACATTAATTAATATCGTCACTAGGAAGTGAGATGATAAATTGCAAAAACCCATTAACCTGATTCTGTCCAAGCTGGTGACATACGGTAACTTGTATGTTAGACAAATCTTTCTTGCTAATGTGGGAGTCCTCATGTCTGAACTCCATTGAAAGAGCAGCCCCGAAAAAATATTTTTAATGTATGTATGTTTGGAATGTATATCAACGTGCATGGATGGTGTATGCTGGTGGGAACATCAGAATTCATTAGATCAGTCTGATATGAGATATATTGAACAGGTTCCATCTGACGTCTGTTACTGGGTTGTTCTGTCCACTCCCAAAGGAGTGAATCATATTGACAGGTTGAATTATATCGCAAGAGATATTTTTCTCCCCTCCTCCAAAGGCCATTTGCAATCACGGCACATCCACTGCCTCTTAAAAGTGAGCTCATCTGGCACTGGGTTGCATTGAAGTCCTCCACCGTGCCTGAAGGAAGAAGGCTTTTGGGTGGTGGGAACGTGGAGAAGATGTGGTCTGTCCAGCTGTCCCTTGGAGTGCTAGCTGTCTTGACCATGACTGTGTACATCCCATCTACACACGGAGAGCCTTTTTTACTACAAGGTAAGCTGGAATACAGGCTAGATGACACAGGTAGGTGGTTATCTTTTTGCTTTGCTTTACTGCTTGTCACAGCCAATGCAACACTCGCTTGTCTGTGAAAGAGAATAAAATGAACCTTGAGCCATATGAAACAACCAACTAACATGGGTGCTAGCCAGAGTCTTGTTCACGTTAACATGAGCTAAAGCTGTCCTTCTGGTCTGCAGCTGGTCATATGACACATTCTGCTAATCAGTAAAATTATCAGATCTGGTGAAATCTGGTAAGGGTAGCTCTTTCTGTCCCAAAAGAAAATTTCCAAAGAAAAACATTAAAATATCAGAGAGTAGCAATTCCGGTATGTACCATATGAGATTTGACAGCTCATAAATGTCAGTAGTAGGGTGCTGCTGAACTTTTTTTATTCACAAAACTTCTTTTTATATGTTCTTCTCCCATGATTTAAATTAATCTTAGCCTGAACTTATTCTGCAGGAAAATGTCAATCATTAATCTTCTTAAAGAGACTTGGCAGTGGAAAAAAAAAGAGCAGCTAAATATAGGCTTGAAAATAACATTGCTTTTCAAATGATTTTTCCTCTTATATCACCTATTTATTTTTGTAACGACAACCAAAACATTCCTGAGGCCACTCTATTTAAATACTGCTTCTGTTTAGTTTTCACTAGAGTGTTTATGGGGTTTTTTTCTGTAGCAAATCCCCCAAATGACTAAAAGTAGCTATTTTAAAATCATAACTGTCTTTCAGACATAGGAATGAGGTTTATAGCACTCCATGCTAGCTGCAAGTTTTACACAGCGTGTAGCTCTGCTAGCTCCCTCGGGTTTATTTCTAGAGATCACAATCAGGAGCAGCGGTTTCAGCCGCAGCGTGAGGCAGGGTTGAGTCTGGCCAAATACTTGGAGCATCACTTTGGCCAGGGCCCCTCTGCTTCTGCAGATTTATGCGACTTTAGCTAATGGAGCTGATTCCCACTTACTCCTGAGCACCCTTAAGGCTCATCTGCTACAACATTTTGTCTCATGCGTATCAAAAATAATTGCATTCATCCCATCACAGCTATGTAGGGCTGATGGCTACACAAGATCATATTCTCCTTTCTCACCTCCTAGAAAGGAGTGAACAGAAGTCCTAAAAATCCTGGAAGAAGAGAAAATAAGCCTTTCTGCATAATGTGTTGGTATTTACCATGGATTCTCTAGGCATCTTCTAGGGCTTTGTAGGGTCTGGATTTGGGCCAGGGATGCTCAGAACAAAGATTCTGGGGAATGGCCATTCTCCCTGTAAAGTCTAGCTCCCATTCTGTCATTCTTAAAAATGAATGCAACACTCAACTTTCAGATGATTCTGGAAATCTGTTCAGCAGAGCTGGGAGGGACTCAGAGCCTTCAGGGCTCTAACTAGTCCCATCCCCTGTGTCCGTTGGTTTCTGCTGAACCCTTGACCTTCACAACCATTCATTTGAGGGCATAGCCACAACCACTAAAGCAAAACCGCTGAGCAAGCTCCCTAAAAGGGCCTCATAGGCAGGTCCAAATTGCTTTAGGGCAGCAGCTTGCAGAGGTTTTTCCTGGAAAACAGAAAAATTCTGCATGGCCCACAGCTACCGTAACAGGCTTCCTTGGAGATAAAGAGGCTCCCTTTAAACTCCTCCACGCTTTGGCTCTGTTCAGGAAGAATCCGTTAACACCACTGGCAGTCAGATAGAGCAGCCCCAAGGGGGAGTGAGCGCAAGAACAGACTGCGGGGCTGCAGGGCTTTTCAGCTGTGGTACCCACGCGTCAGCCCGCATGGGGAGCAAATTCCCACCTCTATCAGCCCTGGGAAGGTGGATGGGGCGAGCAGGGGGAACGCCTGCAGTTTTGAGAAGAGAAGATTGTGCGGGTTGTTGTCTGGCTTTGCAGAGGCATCCGCTACATCTGCCTTGCAGAAGAGGTCGGGACTGTCTAAATCAAGGTGTTGTCTCCAGCTCTCTGCAGCCAGCCATGCCACTGAGGCTGCAGTGAGACTGGCCAGCAGCCCGGAGCTGGCAGGGAGGGCTCCTCCATCCTGCAACCTTTCACTGCATAGCCCTCACTGCCTGGACAATTAATTCTGTGCTTACACATCTTCCTCTTCCCCCAAGCTCATTCCACCCTGATGAAGTGCTGACAGGAGACATTTTGCTTCCACTTTTAGTCTTCTTAATTTTTGTTTTAATGTTGGGGGCTAGAGAGTCCATCCTTTTTGTTATTAGAGATCAAGAAATGTGTGGTTTATGTGCTGCAGAGAACCGAGTGCTTCCGGAGAGAGAAGACACAAATCATGAGGACACACTGCTGACTCTGCTTCTTAATAAGAAACTCGCATGGCGGAGACCGGAAAATATTGGTAAGTGAAGAGAGTGGGAGATCTCAGCTTCTTGAATCTGTGTTTGCATGAATGCAAGGAACCTGCTCCTCAGGTTCCTCAGAAATACCAACTGCTCAGAAAGTGGAAGCACCCAGTATGGTGCCTACACATGATTCAGGTCAGATATTCTCCATCATGGGTCTCCTAGACCTGCTTTTGCAAAGTGATGTAAAGGTGCCCAAAACCACACACCCTAGATCCTCAGACATTCAACACAGAGATGGCAAGGGAGCGTGTGTGTGTACATAAATAATAATAAGAAGAGTTGCTGCTGAGTCTCTGTGCCCCTGCTACCCCTGAGACGTTGTATACTATGCCTGGGGCATGGGCCAGCTTCAGGAGTCACCTCTCCACCCACACTCCGTACAGCCCTGTGTGCTTTTGAGAGGCAGCTCAGTGTCTTGCTGGCATGCTAAAGCCAGCAGCATCTTGTGAGCACACAGGGCAGTGGGGCAGCATCAAGATTTTGCAGAGAGCGTATGGTTGAGATCCCTTGGGGTCGGGTGTAGGTTGGGACAATGGTGGTGGAAGCTCCTGTCTGAGCCTAAGCCCCTGCTACTGCTGGACGATGTTGAGACAATGGGCTTTTCCCACACAGCGGAGAGGCCAAGGATGGGCCACGCAGAGGCTTCTCCTGTCTGTGCTCTGTGAACAGACACCAAATTTAAAGCCACCTGCATGTTGCAACAGCCTCTAAACTCAGACTCGCTGAAGAGAAACTTGGGCTTTCCATGACACTATGCACAGTGATCATGAGTGCTATAGGGATTGCAGGGGTCAGCTATTCCCACGGCCACCGTGGCCAGGGGAGGGTTTGGGCCGTATGTGGTGGTCTTAGAGCAGGAAGCTGCTCTTCTCTGTGAAAACAGCCAAGAATGGGGCCCAGCAAAAAATTTTGTAATGAAAATCCATTCGTCAAAATCAGTGCTCTTCCCCAGCCCCTTGTTAATGCAGTGAGGCAGTGGTTAAACATCCCTGGGACAAATAAATAAACACAAATAAATCAAGTCCTTATACTAACAAAGGCATTCTTCTTGCAAAGGAGATGCATTCAAGAAATAACATTTTTATGATTGGTTTATGGATTATTGCACTTATTACTCCTGGAGGAAAGGCTGCATTTTATGCCAGACAATTGAATATAATGAATCTCTGAGCAGAGCACAGAGAATTTACAGCAGGCAGTTTCTCAAGGCTTCATCCATAAATTAACTTCCTTCCCCCTGCCTGAGATAATCTGTTCCAAATTTCGACCGCTGTTCATTTTCTATTCATAGCAGTCATTGGCCAAGCTTACAGTTTGCAGAAAGTCGAGCCAACACAGGCACTTGAAACTGAAAGAGGTAAAAATGATGATGATGATAATAATAATAATATCTTAAGTGATACTTTTCACTTGTAGATATGTAGGCCTGGTTGCCTCTATCTTATAGATATGTAAAGACAAGCTTAAGAGGAATCTGCCTGAGGTCATTGCTGGCAGTGCCAGGAACAGAGCCCCCACCTCCTGACTCCCAGCCCATCCCCACGCCCAGACCATCTCTCAAACTGAGCCCTGACGCAATGGATTTGCTTAGGAACGGCTGCTTTTTCTGTTGGATTAATATCTGTCAGAAAATATTCAGGATTTTTCAACTCAATTATTTCCTTCTTGAAGGAGAAACTGAGAAGGCAGTCAGCTCTTTCTTGGCTCCCTCCTGCTCAGTTTCGAATGTTAAAAAAAAGCCCAAGTGTGGCAATGTGTCTGTGTGCTGAAGTCTTATCTGAAATCAGGGGGAATTATGTCCTAAATCCCCTTGGCGATGCAGACCAAAGCCTGCTGCCACATTAGGAGCAGACAAAGCAGGCAGCTTTAGGGCTGGCTTTTGGTTTTCTTGTGGGGCCCAGCGGAGACATTCTTTCGCTCTTTCCGGGCTCATCTGCTTATTTTAGTGCATTTTTTTTCCCAAACTGGCACTTAAAAACAGCTGATCACTTTGTGTTCCCCTCCCAGGAGGACTGCTGTACTCCAGTCACTGAGCTTTGACTGAGCTTGTTTTGTCGTAGTGCTTTCCATTCTTTCAGCTATCTTATTAAAAAAAAAGAAAAGAACTGTTTTTGACATCAGTTTGAGTCTGGAATAAAGTACCTCAGTCCTCAAGAGGAGATTGAAGTCCCACATCCCTTCCTGCAGCTTAACCTGTTGCTAGTCCAGGCCCTTCCCAATCCAGCTGGAGGTTTTAGATCCTGTTCACAGACATCTAACTCTCCCCTTGTCCTGGATGGGATACCTCAAGGCAGCTCATTCACCCCTCTGCATAGTTTTTTGACAGCCTAGTACAGTACTGCTTAGCCTTGAGATTTCTAAGTCTGATCTATGAAGCTGGCTCCCAGGTCCCTCTGCTCCCCTAACATTTAGAAGAGTGAAACCCCTGCACTCAGTGCTGTGTTACTTTCCCCGTTGTTCCACTCTGCCAGCCCTGATGTTTTGCTGACTTGTAAGCAACAAGCTATGCTAGGCTAAATCTGTGTCTTCTGACTTCTGCTTGCATGGGTGATGTGAGGATAAACAAGTCTTAAAGGAAGCAATGGGAGTTCATACAAAAGGACAGAGACAGAAGAGCTAGCGTTAGAGATTTGCTGTTATCAGGATAAAAATCAAAAGTGGCAAAGAGGTTCACCTGAGCTTGTATCACAAAGTATGTGACCTTGCTGGGCCAATCCTCCTACAAACTGGTGAATGACAAAGAAGCCTCACTTGTGATAGAGAATTAGGGTAAGGTCCCACAGAATTCAGCAGAGAAAGTCTGCATTTCTGTCACGATTTCTGCTACCATAAATTTGCAGGTCACTAACAGGGATCAAATGATAATTAGGTCTTTTTATGTCAGCCGCTGAAGAGGTTAAATGAAGAAACTATTCTGGATTTGAGCTTTGGGAAGCAATGCAGACACTGATGTTACTCTCTCCCTTCTTGCAGACTGGGAGCTGGCGAAGAAATTTGAAGAGCTTGAACAGGTGAGAGGAGCAAACGCACAGACACATATAGGCATACGGTTGCATGAATAGCTAAACAACTGTGCATATTGTCTTGATGCCCTATTCTTCTATCTTTGCATCCTGCTACTCTTCCTTCTGCTGCTATAATGGAAGCATGTATCACACAAAGGGAAAAGCAAAACCAGGGCTAAATAGCTGCACAAGCTGGAAAAGATAAGACGCGAGCAAGGCTGTGGAGTAATGTGGTAAAGGCTGAGGCAGCTCTTGCCTCTGCCACCAGTGAAAGGCCAGCGAAGGCCAAGCCAGGAAAAAACCAGACGCCAGAGGAAATCTCCATGGAAGAAAAGGGAGGGAGAAGGGGAGGTCATGCTGTCTTCCTAAGCATTGCATCAGCTGGCTGTGTCTGATAATGGATTGAAGTCAAAGGGATAGCCACCGCACACCTAATCCAGACTGATTTTTGTTTGGGCTCTTTACTAGCAAGGGAGGCCCTACCCAGGGTCCGAGCCCTGCCGTGCTGCGCAGAGTGCGCACACACACAGAAAGAAAGAGAAAGTCCCATCCCACACCCAGTGCCCAGGAACAGGGAAAGGGGCGCAGCGACCTCAACATGCCCCCCACTGTGCCCCAAACCCTGCAGGCAGGGGAAGAAGAGCTTTTTCCCCTTTCTCAGGCCAGGTCCAGCTGTTTGCCTGGATCCTGTAGGTCCTGCTGAGCTCCACCTGGCACTTTTCACTGTAGACTGAAAAACGACAGTGTGGCATGCCAGACGGGAGGCTGCCAGCTCCTACCCTAGCCTCTCACTCCAGTGCTGAGGTACATTAAGCTCTGGCTTCCTAGGAGCAACACTGCCAGAGCAGAAGTCTAGATGATGGCTGTAGATGGTCACAGTCTACTAAAAAAGAGTAGCTACAGATGGAGAAGAAATACTGTGGACTTTCCACATTATAACCAAGGGAAGTTAGCAAGTGCTGGGGGAAAGGAAGGGAGGGACAGCCCAGAGCAATGCAGAAGCAATGCTTTCTGCTGCAGTGAATGGATACCTGGAGACCTCCTGCCCCAGCACTGACTTGGCTCTTAGATATGCAATATCCTTCTACACAGCCTCCTCTCCACAGGGCTTTGCACCCTGGGGTGGAAGAGCAGAGTGTGCTTACACCACTGCCACAAAATCAGCAGCTTAGTGGAGAAGGGCTTGAGGAGCTGTGAGTGCTCCAAAGGCAGATCCTCCTGGAATGGTCCTGCTCCAGGGAAGACCCTGTCCTCCCCGGTGCTGCCATCAGCCAGGCTGTCTGTACCTCCTGCCTCTGAGCCGCCCTGCACTTGCCAGCGTGCTGCGGAGGTCCTTAAGATGGGGCATTTATTTACTGCTCTGTTTATTTTTAAACAGCTGGAGAGGTTGAAGGATCAGCTCTCGACTGAGGAAGGGTCAGAGGTGGCCTATGCCTTGGAAAGTCTCTCAGCATCCCAGCCCAAAAAACGCGGTAGGTTTTGGGTTAGAGCCCTGCAGCCATCCTGTCCAGCTCTCATCTCCAGGGCTTCCTTTATGCAGCAAAGACAGTGACAATAAACATGCCCCAAATATGCTGAAAAACAGGTTGGCAGCTTTTCCAGCAGTCCTGGCCCTCTCTTGTTAATGGCTGGCTGGTTTAGCAGTTGGTGAGAAGGACTGTGTACCCAACCCTGTCTGCTGTCGGGGCACAGCCAGGACCTCGCTGGAGGCAGTCAGTGTTGCATCCCTCTTTTCACAAAGCAACAAGGGGTTATAAGGGAAATGAGTGCCTGTCCTGGAGGAGGTGAGTTCTGTACAAACACGTCCCTGCAGTGTACCACTCACTTTGCTCCGGGCACAAAGCTGGTGCTGAAGGCGTAATGAGGCACATGGACTGCAAGCATTCCCCTCTGCCAAGGTCGCTGCCTCCCTACAAAGAAAAAAGGAGTGCTTGTTTGTGCTGCTGAAAAGCAGCTAAAAAAGCTGTGGAAATCAACCAAGAATGCAGGGAGCTAAGATCTGGTAGGTTCCCCTAGTTGGTCTCTGAGCGTTGTCCAGCCTGTGTCCAGTGACTCAGGAGCATATTGCACCAGAGCTCCTGCGAGGCTGCCCCTGACAAGCACATGGTCAATGCCGTTCACACTGGCTTTCAGTGGATTCCTCCACAAAGGAGTGGCAGCTGTAAACCAGAAGTCACTGATGACAGACCTGGCCTAAAAACAAAAGAGCTAGTTCCGCCCTCACCCTACATGCTCTGTGCATGTGCACACTGACAACCTGCCAGCCAGCCAAGAGAAAATCCCTTTGTACAAGGCTTGCTTAAGTGCTTAGGTGATCTTTAGACAATTTGCAATTTATAAGCAACCCTGGAGGCTGTCATTAATTTGGCTAATCTAATTCATGCCCCCACCAGCCTGCAAGGTTCAAATGTAGATAAAACTGCCTCCCCCTGACAGCTTTAAATCATATTCTGCCAGAAATTAAAGCAGAGAATCTTTGCCTTCATCTAAAGTCCTTCCAGTCTGGAAGGAGCTCGTGTCTCAGCATGAGCATTGCTGATTCAATAGAAGCTTTGTCCCAAGATCCTGCTTTCAAACACCAGGTAGAAATCTTTTCTCATACTTGACAACAGAAGACCCACACAGGATTCAAAGAACAGGGCATACTGGTGATACAGCTATTTTTTCCAGCACCAGAATGTGCAGCCTTCCCTAATCTATATACATCTTAGAAGATCCCACAGAGATCAATGTTGTTTGGAGGACAGTTAGCAGCAGAGTGATACAGTGACTGGGTTTTAAAAATAATTGTAAAGACCAGATCCAGTCTCTCCAAGTCAGTATCCTGCTCTTCGAGTCAGCCACAGGTGAAAAACCTGCATACACCTCTAAGGCAGCAAAACTGCTGGCCAGTAGACAGGAAAGAACAAGCTGATTCCCAATATTGCTGAAGGAGAGCAAAAGGAAAAGCAAACCCTTATAAATCAAGCAACACAGAAACAACTTTTAGATCCCTTCTTTACACTATAAGCAGCTAAAAGAAACACCTTCTAAAAGTGTTATATGAAGTCAAAGCTGGTTATTGAGATGTGCCCGAAAACTACAATGATGGCTTCATGCCCCAACTCTCTGAAGACATGGGGCTTTTGAAACTCACTCCAGGACTAGAGTGGGAAGCTGGAAAGAGTCCCTTGGAGGCTAACATCCTTCTCTTATATCCCTTCACAGCCTGCTTTTGGAAATACTGCATTTGAGGTCTTGCCAGGACTTGAGGATGAAGATGAGCCCTTCCCCAAACTGCCTGTCTGGGTATAAATGTGTTCAGAGTTTCTTCTGTTCTCTCATCGTGCTGCCAACTCGGATGCCACCCTCCATGACCGCACCACAGACAAGTATAACAGGGATCGTGGCAGAAGCTGGTAGCCCACTACCACTCTCCCCTGCTCCTTCCTTCCAGGTTCAACCTACTGTGATCTTCTACTTGGAAGATGCTTCCCAACTTTCCTTGCTGTCCTGTGTGTGCCATTCAGTCTGCTGCCACGGTACACTCTTCCCCTTCTCACCAGGTCCCCCGAGGCACCAAACACCAACTCAGTGTGTCTGCATCTGCAGACGTTGCTCACGGTGGTGTCTGGGCTTCCTTTCACCTCCTGAGAGCAGGTCTGTGGTGACCCAACACCCGCTGCTGGGACAGGACAGAGGACTGCCTGTGACATGGAGGGCTCAGGGCTACCTACCTCAGCTTGCTGAGCCAGAGCCGGCCCTCATCATGTCCCATCAGTGTACACAGTAGGTTTGGGGGAGGACAGGCATGGAAGTCCGGATCCTTTGGATATCATTCCAATAAATATTTTCTGTTGCACAGAAGCACATGCTGTTTTCTTTCTCACCTCCTGCAGAGGCCCAAGGGGCAGCACATTTCCCCTGATGTAGGCTCGTTACCTTAATGGTTCATGTGAACGTTACAACGGAAAAAAAGCTCCTATTAAATAACCAGCTATAGCAATACAGGCTTGTTTTAATGTGCCTGAGGAAGAGGCCCTTCCTTTTGATCAGAACTGGAAATGAGAGTTGGGTCTTCCTGATGGACATGTGTGGGCTGCTGTCCTCATAGGACTGGACCAGAGCCACCGATTTCTACCTCCTCGCCCCAAAGGGATGTTTTCAGCAGAGATTTTGGGCTCATTTGGCTGCTGAGTACAGGTGCTAGCTGACTTTTTCTACTGCAGAATTATGTATGCCCCTGTCCAAAAGGAAGAGATCACAATCCATCAGTGGTTCTTACATATATTATTCTTAAGTCATGTTATCTACATTTGTTTGCAAAAACAATGGACCATGTTTCCAAAGGTGTAAATTCAGAATGAATCTTACAGCCACTGATGTTAACTCTGAGGTTTCCAGAGGTGTAAACGAGAGCAGAATCCGGTAGCCACTGTGAACGTGTGGACTGATTTTGATTAGACTTGAACAATCTCTCCAGCCCTCTCGAACCGTGCTATTTAACTGCAGATTGCATGCTACATATTCTTCAAAACTTTACCTCTCCCAACACTGTAATTACCATGCAACATTCATTTGCCTTGGGCTCTGGCAAGATGCGCACGTTTACCACAGCACTACCTTGTATGTACTTTATTAACAGGAGATCCATTCATCCTATTACAGGCCAAAGCCAGCATCTATGGAATAAAACCAGCTTGATTATACCAGTGAGGCCTAATGACATGAAAAATACAGTTTGCTGTTAACATTAATTCTTTGTTACTTCCTTGGTAGTGATTCAGAACACATTTCCCATTTTCTCTTGTTGTTGTGCAAGTGAAAATGTATGTGGGAGCATACTTCATATACCCTCACAACAGCACCAAGTCCAGGAAAAAATATAGCCTACTGCCAAGAGAAGAGTCTCTCTTTCTTTAAGAGTTTGGTGCTCCAGCTGAAAAGGAGGTGTATTACAGGCGCTGCACAGAGTTCCCCAAGCTGGTGCTCAGCTCAGAGGCTTTCAGCCTGCAGGAAATCCCGGTGCAATGGAAGGCTGGAGCAGCAGGCTCCATCTGTCACCTGCTAGCTGTAGCCATGCCTTCCCAATGTGACAACTGATCAGTACGTGAGGAAAAGGAATACAAGGTCTGTAGCTATTTAACAGCTTGCTCTCATCCTAGACACAGGAATTCCCTGGAGTGCAATGCACCATGCTGCTTAGCAGTGATTTTTGGGCCACATGGTGTGCTACATCCTATCAGCTCAGTCATTTAAGTGCTCATGGTACCCACACTACCCCACTGTTTCCTCACAGGCACTATATGCTGCTGTTATAGCTGATTCTGCTGGAGTGATGAGTAAGTGCTGAATGCAATTCATTTACTAATTTGGAGCAAAGGCGGTGATGCTCTCCCTAGGCTCACCCTCAGCGTGTCACTGTAGGGGTCCTGTACTTTCTCCTACACATGCAGAACAGAAACGCTTCCTCAGGTGCCACCTCCACATCGTAGCTGCTCACACTTTACCCATGCGTGGGCAGTCACTCTTGCTGAAGTTAATGACCCACAGGCAATAATTAAAGGGATTTCCTTTAGGCATTCTAGTAGACCATGTTGATTTATTAGCAGAAAATCCTCACAGGCATCTGAATGGATTTGCAAACAGGCAGCACAGGGCAAATCTAGAGTGCAATGGATGCTGTAGTATATCCTCATTTCACATTTGTTGACCTCCATGCTATGCACAATGACTGAAGTTATCCAATATTGTCTGTGAAAACAAATTGTGGTGTTTGGCCTTTCAGACGTCATCGTATTTCAAACAGCACCTGCCAGTTTATGGATTTTGAAGAGTGCTTTTCGAGCCACAGGAGGTCTCAGTGTTCCTCTGTCCTCTGGGGCAGAGGAACAGAAAGGCTGCTGCTTTTTCCCAATTAATTCACGCGGTGAGGTGGGAGCCAAGTGCAGGAGTCACAGGCTGCCCAGAGGGGTTTGTGGAGTTTCCTTCTCTGGAGATACTCAAAACCCGCCTGGACACAGTCCTTTGCAGCTTGCTCTAGGTGATGCTGCTTTGGCAGGGAGTTGGACTAGATGATCCCCAGAGGTCCCTTCCAACCCCTACCATTCTGTGACCATTCTGGTTCCAAGCAACACCACCACTGGCCCCTCTGTCCTGCTTGCTTTCACACCATCCTTCAGACAGAGGCCATTTCAGCACACAGCTACAGGCTTTAAAACCCCTCTATTTAGAAGCCCAGGCTAAGACCTGCCAACTGTTACATTACTTTCAAGATCCAGCACTATCTTTGCAAAATCGCTGTGCTTTGCATTGGACTCCTCTGACCTGAGTCTCCCAAAATGTGTCATACAATGACTCTGTCCATGCTGCTTTTGACAAATAGCTGTATGAGCGGTCAGGTCATCATTTCCATAATCTGCCCATGCCACATACATACGGCTGCCTTGCAAGCAGATAATCCGCAGACCGTCTGGATGAGCTCAGTGCAATAAGATAACTGTTCACTAAACCGCAGGGCGGGCTAGGGCTAGGTGGTGGCAGTGCACTGCAGAGGACAGGGTCTGGGCTTGTCTGGGTCTGTGTTTGCAGATTTTCATCTAGCATGGACAGAAAACCTTGTCTCGGTCAGCTAGTCTACACGCACCCACTCAATCCAGCTCTCGGAGCCTTCACCCACAAGCTTAAAGGCAGAAAACGAGCAGTGGAACCAAGGGAAAAGCAGGGAGCAGAAAACCCAAGATGACCACATATGGACTTCCAGCTCTTCTTTCTTTCTATGACTTTTCATCTGCAGTGCTTCTCCTCACACAAAAGCACTGACAATTCACCGACCAAAGGAGGAACGATTGTCTAACACAGCTAGAGAGTGCTCTGCTTGATGGGAAAGATGGGGGCACCTCTTGATGGGATTCACTGGTTTGTGCAGCTGCTCTCAGCAGCATTAGCCTATACTGGAGATGTCAATAAAAGCAAAATTTCATGCAAACTTTCTGTGGCTGGGCCAGTCCTGGTCTCAAGGCAGGGCTGTCAGCAAGAAGCAAAACAGGAAAGGCCCCTGCTATGGCTGAGCACTAACCTTCTCGGACATGAATCAGATAAGAGCTGCCTTTCTGAGCAGGAGACTCATCTCCCACCATGGCCCGAATGGGGGCAATCGCCTCAATACCCCAATCCTCAGAACAGCTTTAACTTAAAGACTCATTGACTTCCCATCTCCTTTCCTGTAGCTGACTATATTTTTTCCCATTTTGCTATCTGACAGCCAGGTGCTTTGTGCCTCACATAAGATCAGGATATTAACACTTTGTTCCTGTCTCCAGCCTTACCCTCTGCCTAACACAGGGTGCTTGGCAAGAATCTTTTTTTTTTTCTTAGTCCTGCATAATCCCTTTCTCAATTGACCTTCTTTGGCAATTCCAGGGATGATTTATACCCAAGAATAGCAATCCGAGGATTTTAGCTGGCGTGAACCAAAGTCCAAGAAGGAGAATGTGAGGTTTAGAGACATCAGCTAGGAAACTGAGCATTGAGATGTCAGCAAACAGCCCTTTTCAGCTATATTTTATAAGCTGGACAGAAGTGAAAAGCATGAAAGAAGATAACCTGTTTCAGTCTCAAATTAAGTGGGGAGGACATGTTTACATTTTACCAGTGAGGAATTCTTGAACTTTTAGAGTTGAGTGTCTTGATTATGCCCCACGCACTCATCAAGAGGCTAAAATAAGGCATATGATGCAGATGGCCTAGGAAGCAGATGACTTCATATTTGAATGTTACCCTGTGTTATGCGTAGGGAGGAGTGAAACGTATTCATCAGCTTAGAGGAGGAAACTAGAAGTCTCACCACATTTCAGGGTCTGCCATATGATGAAAAGATGTCTAAATATGGTGTACAGATAAGAAAAAGGCTACTAAAAACATCAGGACAAATACCAAGGTATTCTCATAGTTCTTATTCAGACTAACTCCTAGTGAAGTCAGCAGACATCTTCTCCCAAACAGCAGTTCAGATAAATTCTAGGTTTGTCCCATAACTGTTAAATCCTCCCTTCATCTACCAGACAAACACCCTCTTGAAAGAAATGTGCAAAGCAAACTGTCTGCTTTTCATGGGCTGCTGTTGGCATCTCTGGAAGTTTTATTTTCAATCCAAAAAATCTAACAGTCCTTGCTAGGATAATGATCATGTGCCAGTTTAAGAAATAAGTGCCATGCAATTAAACTATACATATGTTTTCTGTTCCCTCCTATCAGTAGCACTGTGGACAACTGTGAGAGCATTCTGACTTGATGAACTGAATTTGTTGTTATTATTTGTAAATGCAACATTTGTAAAACTCAGTGTGAAACAGATTTTGCAGGAGGTCAGTTCCTTGAGTGCTGTTGAATCATTAGTCAATGAGAAGACATGCTGTGATGCATCTTCTCTATTTCTGTGATGTTTCTAATACAGCATCAATCATTCAGAACAGAAGCACCTGTAGGCAGAAAAGCAGTAAACATTACATTTTCCCTTGTCAGAAATGCAAGGCTTGGACAAACACACTGTAAAGTGATCCATGGGAGATGGAAAATGTTAGAAATACTTGCTTTCTTGTAGGGGGGTACTAAGTTGTAATTTAGGGCATTCAAGCTAAGCTGACAGTTACAATCCATGTTGTAAGACACCAACATTCCCCAGGCCACCCTTCCCAAGCCTACTGGCATGACTGGAGTACCTCCATGTAACTGAGAACAGGGGGGTCCTCTGAGCCTGCCCACACCCAGAGTACTTTGGCTTACTTGCAGAAACAGCTAACCCTTAGTGTTGCCGAGGCGGCTCACTCCAATCCGGTCGAGAGGAACTCCAAACCGTCTCTTAGGCAGCTCAACCACTTTCCTGCATGAGGAAAAAAAGCAAAGGAGGAGGAAAAGAATTGGGGAAAAATATCACAGGAATAATCAAAATGTTACTACATCTGTGATTCCTCCATTCATCCCACTGATGACTTTATTGTTGAGGCAGAACAGCTGTACAGGAGCAGCCAAAGATGTGAGTGTTTAAAAATAAGATGCTTCACTTGTCTTAGAAAATAATAGGCAAGAGTTGCACCTGATTTACAGACTGGCTGATGTTGATCCACTATCCCTGTTTTTATCTGGCAGCAAACAAATAATTCTCAGGTTAACTGCTAGTCATAAAAGAAAGGAGATATGCTGCATTTATAAAGAGAAATTGTTTCATGCATGGTATCATATATTTGAAGTGACCCATTAGCGTGGATCTTTGAAATCTCCAGGGCCAACTGGGGCTGAGGTAAGCAAGGAAGTAGAAAGCGTTGCGCAATAACAGAGCGGAAAAGTCAGAGAAGCCCTAGCAGGATTTTCCTATGGGGTCTCCTGCAATGCACTGTTCTCAACATTGAATAGTAGCAACCCTTTGATGAGACTGAAAATAGGAGTGTTGTGGGTTTTTCCCTCCATATGGTAGGAAATCATCATTTTCTGATGATTTGACAAATGAGGACACGAGGGAAGTTTGAAATAAGTTGTATGCTGGAATATTTTATTATGATTTTGTTTTAAATATAAAAAAGAAGTTTTCCCATCTTAATTCAGCATTTTTGAGCATTTTTTTCCCATCAGCAGAAGTTTTATTTTAATTAATTGTGAAAGTGATGGGATTTTCTGCAGCCGAGAATAACCTCAACTTTTGCCCTTGGAAATACTTGCCAGCAAAATGCAGGTCCAAGAGAAACCCTGGAAAATGACCTCTTTTCTCCATCAGTCCTTGTCAAGGAAAACGAATAAGAAATTTTGTTCTTTAAGTTTGAAAATGCAAAGTAACTACCACAGCCTCAAGTTGCATCAGGGGAGGTTTAGATTGGATATTAGGAAAAACCTTACTGAAAGAGTTGTGAAGCATTGGAACAGGCTGCCCAGGGCAGTGGTGGAGTCACCGTCCCTGGAGGTGTTCAACAAACGAGTAGCTATGGCACGTCAGAACATGGTTTAACAGGCATGGTGGTGATGGGTTGACAGTTGGACTTGATGATCTCAGAGGCCTTTTCCAACCCTAATGATTCTATGATTCTACCAGGAGATCTTGCTACAATGCACTTGAGTCCAACTTTGTTAGCACTGCCATGCTTGCTCAGCCTATGGCTCTAGGGGCTCCGCATGCCTTACCCAGGACAATCTGCCTAGTCCATGGTCTCCTTTCCTCACACCACTCAGGCACTGACCAAAGCCTGGAGGCATCATTCCAGCACCAGCAGTCCATTCCACGCTGCCTCTTTTCTAGCTACTTTTCAGATGAGGTGAAGAAACAGGAACTGAGCGTACCATGTACGTGGGGAGCACCACATCGGTCATACTGCAGCACCTACAGAACGTTGTAAATGAAGGGGAGCTGTTCGTATCACAGAATGTTCGGGGTTGGAGGGGACCTCTGTGGGTCATCCAGTCCAACCCGCCTGTTGAAGCAGGGTCACCTACAGCAGGCTGCACAGGACCTTGTCCAGGTGGGTCTTGAGTATCTCCAAAGGAGATATTCACCACCTCTCCGGGCAAGCCGTTCCACTGCTCCGTCACCCTCAGAGTGAAGAAGTTCTTCCTCATGGTCAGACGGAACTTCCTCTGCTTCCGTTTGTGCCCATTGCCCCTTGTCCTGTCACTGGGCACCACTGAAAAGAGTCTGGCCCCATCCTCCTGACACCCACCCTTGAGATATTTATAAACATTTATTAGGTCCCCTCGCAGCCTTCTCTTCTTCAGGCTGAACAAGCCCAGCTCCCTCAGCCTCTCCTC
>Ga0065711_1031671_pt1 | contig 29035 bp, 20 predicted proteins | sample Hoacrofraction12_FD_59098 | JGI IMG/M metagenome (GOLD analysis project Ga0065711, IMG submission 59098) | Hoatzin crop microbial communities from Cojedes, Venezuela - Epithelial fraction 12 v2 (version 2) | ecosystem: Host-associated > Birds > Digestive system > Esophagus > Crop | place... | reverse complement strand
TTTTTTTTTTTTTTTTTTTTTTTTTTTTTTACTTTTTTTTTCTGATAATAGAGGGTAGGCTGTTTGGAGGGTCATGCTTATTGGGGGGGTGGGAAAGCAAACCTGTTTCTTGTTGTGTTTTGTTTTCTTTTTCAAACACACACACTCTAGATTTGGATGTTGATACCTTCCAAATTTACCAGCCACAGCTTACAGTTGCCAGAAAGCTCTTGTCCCAGGTTTGTGCTATAGCAGACAGTGGCAATCAGAGCTTGGATCTGGGCCACTTCAGCAAAGTAGACTTCATCGTTATAGTTCCCCGTTCAGAAGTCCTGGTGCAGCAGACCCTTCAACGGATTCGACAATCAGGTAAGAGTGAGGGGAGGGAAAAGAGACTGTTAAACCAAACTATGTGAGGTTTTAAAATCTGGTATAAATGGAGAAGTTGCTTCAACATGTATTTTTCATGTCCAATATTAGCTCCATTAGTTGGCATCATTGATGAATTGTCAATATCTTCCTTTCATAAACTGGGCCCAGGCTGTGCCCAAGCTGTGCCATGTAACTATCAAAAGAAACTGCCATATTCCGGCAGGTCTGAGGAATGTGTGACCTGGAGAAGCATTCAGCTGTTAGGAGAGGGAGTGGATGAGCAAAACATGGCTGTTCAGATCATTTATCCCCTGGAGCTGGTAGTGCCATTTGTTCTAGGTACACATTTGTGCATATGTTCTCATATGTATTAGCACAGATGTGTGTGCAGGAAGCTCTCATATTAGGTAGTTAAATGCCTAATATGTGCACGTTGGTGCACGCTAATTGCAATACTGGTTGAGACGGTGAGTTTTCTTGTCTGGGGTTCTGTGTCTTACCGTGGCTGGTACCAAATGCTTCAAGAGGAACAAAAAAGCCTTAGTGGACAGGTTATGGAACATGTCCCCCTTGAGAATGACCTCTGTTATTCACTGTTAGTGACTGACGTGCCCAGAAAAGCATAAGCATTTCTCTGTGGAGAAAGTTACTGTCTAATATAAACAAGGACTATCTGTGTAAATGTTTGGTCCTTTTTAGCTCTTGATCTCTGATATCTGGGAGTAATGAAGTCCTTAGGATAGTTGTGTATTTAGGATATTTTTTTTTGTCAGCTGAACATTTTTTTTTCTTCTTTCAGCTTTATCTAGTAATACCTTGCATTTGCATTTGAAAAACCTGAATATGGTCTTCTGGTGCAGTACGTCTATGAGTGGTTTTGGGTAGCTGTTGGCTTATTTTCGGCTTATTTTCTACTCTGAACTAAACAGTCCCACACTTTTTGATTGTGCAGATATGCCCTGATATTGCTCACTGTTGTGGTCCATCTCTGTATTTTTATTCTCTGCTTTTTACTATTTTACTAGTTGAATGAAAAGAATGAAATAGATTACTTAAAGTACAGGTTTGTTTTCCTTTCTAACATAACTTTATGGGGTTTTTTGTTCCATTCCTTGCTTCTTCAGACATTATATTTACTTAATTTGCTGCTACACACTAAACCACAGGTTTTGTTTTTTTGGCCAATGGCATCCTGGCTTGTATCAGGAATAGTGTGGCCAGCAGGAGCAGGGAGGTGATCGTGCCCCTGTACTCAGCACTGGTGAGGCTGTACCTTGAGTACTGTGTTCAGTTTTGGGCCCCTCACTACAAGAAGGACATTTTGCTGCCGGAGTGTGTCCAGAGAAGGGCAACGAGGCTGGTGAAGGGTCTGGAGAACAAGTCTTGCGCAGAGCGACTGAGGGAGTTGGGGCAGTTCAGTCTGGAGAAGAGGAGGCTGAGGGGAAACCTTATTGCTCTCTACAGCTACCTGAAAGAGGTTGTAGTGAGGTGGGTGGTGGTCTCTTCTCCCAGGTAACAAGTGATAGGACAAGAGGCAATGGCCTCAAGTTGTGTCAGGGGAAGTTTAGATTGGATATCAGGAAAAATTTCTTTACTGGCAGAGTGGCCAGGCATTGGAACAGGCTGCCCAGGGATGTGGTGGAGTCACCATCCCTGGAGGCATTCAAAAAACGTGTGGATATGGCACTTCAGGACATGGTTTAGTAAGAGTGGTGGTGTTGGGCAGATGTTTGGACTTGATGATTTTAGAGGTCTTTTCCAACCTTAATGATTCAATGATTCTATTCTATGATTCTGGTATCTGTTAACAGGGTTTCACTTTTATATTGTTTTATTTTTTTAAATGAAGGGGTTTTACTTTACTTAAAAAAAAAAAAAAAAAATCTCATCAAAACTCTGGCAAGTACATGGTTGACCCACATTTCACAGTAGCTTGTTGCTGCTACTTTAGTTTAAATGATGTTCAAAGCCATACATGTTACATCATGCCTACTTTATGGGTATGATTGCAATTTACCATTACAAAGACTGCTAGAGAGTAGTTGTACTGACACAAGCGTTGAAGCAGGACATAAAAAAATGATACAATACGATATTAGCAAGCGTCAATTTTATATAAATTTGTGATTTTTGCAAAGGAAAGGTCAGGATAACTTTTTCTGACTCGAGCAGAATTAGTATATTAGCTGAATGTGGGCAAGTTTGACCTAGGATCATGGAGCATAGTGAACTGAGTGTTGCTCTGGAAGTTTTGTGGAGGCCTGACTTTTTTTTTCCCTTTTTGGTAATGTGAGAAGTCTTTGAAAGGTCTTCGGGCACTTTTTTTGAGGAAATCCAGAAGCCAAGAAGCAGATTTTGTGTTCTCATTGTAAGAGAAAATGCGTTTGGATAATCGTCTTCTTGCTAGGGTGTATCAGTGATTTAACTAAGTTGACAGACAAGCGGCAACCCACTGTTGACACTTCATTTTTGGATGCACTCACCGGAAAAGATTTTTCTTGTATTCTTCTTTCTGATAGGTGTCCTTGTGGACTTGGGCCTAGAAGACAATGGAACGGCATATCAGAGAGCTGAGAAATACGTGGTTCGGCTAGACAATGAGATTCAAACGAAATTTGAAGTTTTCATGAGACGAGTGAAGCAGAATCCCTATACGCTGTTTGTGCTGGTTCATGACAATGCTCACGTGGATTTAACGAGGTAGCTGCTTCAATCTACCAAAGGAAAACCATCCTCTTCCAGTATCTTTCAGTTAGGTTTTTCAAAAAACTTACCTTCTTAGACACCTGATGCTTTCTCTAGGTCTAAGGCATTTTGTGCCTCAAAATCAGAAATCATCTTTTTTGCTTACCCATGACACTTGTTAACTAATTCTGATTCAGTTGAAGATACGTGAGACTAGTTTCAGATTTTTGGATCCCTGACAAGACTGTTTGTAGGGGTGAGTTCTATGGTACTGAAGTCCACGAAACAGGGCTGAATTTTGCAACTTTCTTTGCTGCTCTTGTCTTTTTTCCCATTCCCCTTCTTTTTCTCTACTCAAGCCCAAATCTCTCTCACATTCACAATCCGCTCATGATTTAATTCATTTTTTTATCCTTGATTATAGTGGGTTTTTTTTAATATAAGGCAGCTTACAGACATTTAACTCTTTGGGATCATCTGAAAAATGCCCTAGCTACTATGAGAAAAGGATCTGAAAAAAAAGTGTTGAATTTGTTCAGTGTTGGGGGTAAACAGAACAACACATACGGACGTGTGCAGAAACATTTCTTCACACTGAATCAGATCTTTACTGTGGAAAAGGAAGGAAATAAGTAAAGCTAATTATTCTGCTCTTGTTCCATGAGTAAACCGAGGAGAATGTGGTTTAGACATGGTGCTTAAGGCTGTGGGATTAATTTGAATATCAGAGTTATAATAAACAAAATGCTTTCCTTGAAGGACAGCTTAAAATAGAGAAAAGCAACATTTTTCCTACCTTATCCTCCCCATCACATTTTTGTTACTGTCTTTGCTGTGCATTGAATTTGGAATTCCTGAATATTCTGGAGGCAAAGGTAATTGGATGGAAATCAGAACATCAGGAGACTATCAGGTTCCCCAGTCTGTTAGGAGGATATTTCAGGCTGGAAAATCCACTGGGTTTTGTGAAATTGTTGCTGTATCCTAACCTCTCAGTTCATGGAACAGTCTCTCAGAGGGATTTCGTCAGTTTTGGCTTATTTTTGGTTTCCTCCATCTGATGCTCTTTTAAATTGGCACGCTAATTCACCTTCTCACTGTCAGCAGATTTTGGTCCTCTGTTTAGTTTTTTTCGCCTGCTGCCTGAGTCTACCCACAGAAAACACTCAGATGGGTTTGACATCTTTCACTCTTCCAAAGAGTTTTTTAAGTTGTGATTCTCAGTGCCATGGTCCTTAGGAGATTTTTCTGCGGGAAGAGAGTGATCCGTTGAATCTCAGGATGTCAGTAAGGCAATTCTTTGCATTCTTATTTCTGCAGTGCCATTTCAAGTTCCCTGTCACATGGTGAGCCTAGTCATGGTCTGGCTGATAGAGTTATTAATTGCAGGGAGGTCCTTGAAGCATTCAACCTCCTTGTTCTTCAGGTCAGCTCTTTTCCTTACGCCTTGCAAACGCAGCAGTCCAGGATCAGCTCTAGCAATGAGGTACATTGGATACAATTTGATACTGTGGTAAGTGTTTAATTGTTAATTTTAACTGTGAATTTTAATATGGACTTCACACCTAACAGAATCTAGCAGGTGTGTATTAAAGAACAATGCTTAGGAGGGAGCTCTTTCCCTGCCAGCATTTGTGCTCTCAGGCTCCAGGTGCACAGCCCTGGGATGCTGAAGGTAGAGGTAGCATTGACATTGAAGCCCAGGAACTCCACATTTTTCTTTGTCCAGTCATGTAAAACGAGAAATTACTTTCTACGCTCTGGTCAGACAAAGCTATGTAGACATGCCATAAAGCTCTGGAGTTGGCCTTTAATTTTCAAGCATTTTGACTGTAAGTTATATGTCACATAGCCTGTGAAGTCTGTTCATTACTTATCTGGTACTAATAAAAGTAATGTGCTAGGTTAAGAAGTTACGGTATAGTAGATGCCATTATTGTGCAGAGAAGAGGTGGGAAAGGTCCGTTGGACATTCTGCACCATTGGCTTTTTTCACCATTTCGGCCAGCTGACTCTGAGGGTGTTTTGGCAAAACCTGTTTTAAAAATAGTCTTTTCTCCTATTCCTTGTTTGGTATATTTGTATCAAGTTTGTCTTTTCACTGTGTTGAGTGGACCATTGGTTTTTGTAGTGTCTTAAAGCGGTAGCTGTAAAAAATAGTTAAAGTCAGACAAACAAAATAGCAGAAATAGCAGAAATGAGAGAGTGAATGAATATTCAGTTTGCTTTTTGGTTGATTGTTAATATAAGCCGTTATGGTGACCTTCTGTAAAATGGTCTAGGCAGGTTTTTGATTCCCAAAAGTAAAAAAAAAAAATCATCTTTCAGTCTTATGAGTAAAAAAATAACCCACAAAAAAAGGGGAGACTGTATGTGATTAATTACAATCCCAGTGAATATTAGTGATGTAAATGCACTGGAGACCATGCTGTGCTTCCAGAAAAGGCCTCATGAAATTTGAGGCAACAAATATTCTGTCTTTCTGATGGCTGGCTGCACATTTACATTCCAGCAAAGAAATGATCAGTTTCCAATTGCCGTTATAGTGTAGAATCTGACAGTCAAGAAGAATTGTAGCAGGATTCTAGAAACCTCCAGCAATCACAAGTAGGAGATATACTGAAAAATTGGCAATCAGCTACACCTGTCTTTCCTAGCTGTAGACAAATAATAAGTAAAAAACAATTTATATTTTATTGTGTTCTTTGAAACAAATAAATAGCATCACTGAGGGAGAATGAATATAAAGAAAGGATACATTGCTTTGGAAAACACTTTCCACTTATTTTTTAAATGACGGAAAAAATGAAAATTGGTTCCAGTTTTCCTTATGTTTTTGCTGTCTCTGTATGGAACAGGGTGATGCAGCAAGTGAAGACAAGCTGTACTTTGGGTTGAATGAATACAGCAAATCCCTCCAATGGGGAGTCACAAGTCCCCTTCTGAGATGTGATGAAACCTTTGAAAAAATGGTCAACACACTTTTAGAAAGGTAAATAGTAACATGGGAGCTTGGGAATCTGTTTAATTGGGAGCTTAAGGATACAGACATATTTATGAGCCCCATCACAGGGGGGTGAAGGCATGATGACCTTTGATGTTGATCTTGGAATCTGTCAAGTGTATGCAATTTTTTTTTTGTAATGAATTTAGTGCAGTTGAACAAGGAGGGGATAGTCTTCATTAGTTTATAGAAGCGATTAGGCCCATTCATCAGCAGTCCAGTCTCAGCTGTGTTGCTCTATTCTTTTGGCTTAGCTCTCACTGAGCTAAGAAGGTACCAGAGGTTTCAAACCTCATCACTTGCGGTGTCACTCTGCTGAGACTGCCAACAAATTTTTCAGTGGTTGGCCCAGGTGAGCGGCATTATTTCAAAAACATAATTTTCATTATTTCATTAGCTGGCTATGGTTTCGATTCCTGCAGCTCAGAGCCTGAAAATGGCTTGTTAGTACCCTGCAGCTGCCAGAACAAGCTACTTTGATAGCACATACCCAAGATATTACTAAACGCGCATGTTACAGGAATGTAGGCAATACTGTGGTTTCCAGCGATGTGGAAATCTATTCTGTGTATCAGGAGGACAGATTCCATGTAACAGTTCAAGCTGTAGTTTTCATTGTATTTTAATATTTACTAGAATGGGATTGTTCTGTCTTCAGTACTATTTTTCCTATTTTATTTAGGTCAATATATTTAATAATTGTAAATATATCTGTTCAGTAAAATGCAATATCAAATATTTTAAATTAGCAAAATAAGTGAATAATTAAGTAATTAATAAATAATATTTATTATTATCTACAAATGTGTAAATAATGAATGTGATAAATAATAATAAGGTCAGTTAATCTTAATAGGTCAGTTCTTTAAGATTCTCATAGTCTTGCTAGCCAAGTCCAAAGGAAGATATAGTGGTCACTGTTGCTCTCTTTCTGTTCCTAAAATGTGGATGGAGAAAAAGATGAAGGAGGATTAATGCGTGTGCCAGTATTGCCCTGATATGGGGTTAGGATAAGACTAGAAACTGACGGGAGGTGAACCTGTACCTTTGGACCAGGATATGCTTTTGCTTCACAGTTTACTGATTTAGCCTCTCTTTTCAAAAAAATGGGTTGTTCCATCTGGGTGGGTAAGCCATACAAGCGTAAGAGCCTGAAAACATTGCAGACAAAGAAAGGGTCCATTTGTTTTAGTAGCAAAAATGCAGTGGGTACTTTTAAGGGAGGAGGAGTAAAAAGTGTTTTTCAAATGTATTGATTTTATGATTGGGTTGTGGTATGCAGAGGAAGCTATTGTACCTACTGGTTAAAGACAGACACAAAACTTTATTCAAATGTATCTCATATGGTCTATTAAATTACTCAAGAAAGAGACCAGAGAAATTTGGAACTTTTAATTGTTTTAGTCATTTGGACTTCTGTGGCACAAGACTAGCACGCAAGGAATGATAGCACAGGTTTCTTCTGTATTGCGGTGGTGAGTGAACTCGAGGCGAATGTCAAGAAATGGAGTGCTTTTTTGCTTGAGTAGTTTTTAATCTTTTTTTTTTCTTAACATTTTACTTTGTGAGTTCATATTGGTTGTCACTGCATATAGCTGTAATGAGAGAGGAAGAAACACTGGCTGTGTAAGTTAAAAGGCAAAATCGAAGTTCAGATTTGGCGCAGAGCCAGCAATCCCCATTGGTAAGTAAGTCTGACTTTCTGGTGAGAGGCGAGATGTGTGAAATTATGAAGTACTTCTCCCACAACCCAACTGAATCAGTGATGGTCCTCCAAGTTTCTAAGAAGAAAAAAGCTTGTGGACAGCGAAGCCGTTATTAGCCTGTGCTATGGAACCGAGATGATTGATATCGCCATCAAGTTAAAGATCTTTAGCTGATATTTTGACCGAGATGAAGATAATGGAAGTTTATAATTGCTGTAACTTGCACGCAGGACTTGGCTCTGTATCTTCTGCAGAACAGAAGTTCTTATTTGGAACATGTTATATTCATTTACTTAAAACACAGTTAGATTTTGTGCAAAATTATTGTCCATGAAAATGAAAGGCTACAGAAAAAAATGGGCACTTCTTTACCACGTGGTCCTGGTTTTTGGCTAATATTCAGGCACTGCTGTGATTTCGCATGTACTAACGCAGAACTGTATCTCTTCAAAGGTACCCCCGGCTGCACAGCATGGTGATTCGCTGCTACCTTCTCATTCAGCAGTATTCCCAAGCTCTGATGGCTCTCACAACCGTGGCCTCGCTAAGAGATCACAGCACACCTGAAACGCTCAGCATAATGGATGACCTTATCACTTCTCCAGGAAAAGATAAGAATGGCTGTGGCCACATGCTCGTCATTAGGGTGCCGTCTGTGCAGCTAGCCATGCTGGCCAAGGAGAGGTTACAAGAAGTAAGAGACAAGTTAGGTCTGCAGTATCGTTTTGAGATCCTCCTTGGGAATCCTGCTTCAGAGCTTACTGTCGCGAAACACTTTGTGACACGGTTAAAGGTTAGCAGAAATTAAATATTTCTTTGTATGCCTGTTATAGTCATCTGACTGCCGTACACAGTTTGTGTTCATTCTCACATGTTTATAGGTTAATTATTCTGTAGGAAAAGAGTGCATGTTCTGTATCTGTCTCCATGGAATTTTACTGTACTTTTGATGAACATAGATGATTTAGAAGCTTGGAAGAAAACTGAATTGTTACTGACTCAGGAAGTCAAATACTGGATGTTATCTCTCTTGTTAAAGTCGAATAACAGCATGAGTCAGATAGGTTTTGTCTCTGAATCTCAGAAAGCAGAGCTTTTGCCTTAGGCAAACTAATTCTTTCTACCAACGTATCTGTATAGTGCATCTGTTGTCTGCTCTGTCTATCTATCTTCTGCTCTTCTGATAACTGGTAGAGTTTTCTGTGTGTCATAGACTTCTTTTCTTAAACCGCTGCATGCTGAAAGCCTCTTCTGCACAGCATATATGCACCAAGCGAAACTTTTGCATGGATTTATAAGAGCGTGGTTCAGCTAGCCAAACCCACTTCCTAAATTAACCTCACTACATTAAACAAAGTGAAACCCATTGCCTGCCTTGGGTACCAGCCTGAAAGTGATCCTGGTTATCTGTCCTGACCCTTGCTTTAAGTCTCACAGAGAGATTAATTTTCTGTTTATACTATGAGTTACACAGTGTATTCAAAGCTGCATAGAAAAGGAATGAATTTTGTGAGCCTTTCTGAAAGAGCTCACCTACAACCAAAAGCAAATAAAATACCCTTTAAAAAGCTACCACCTCTGCTTCTCAAACCTTGTCTGCAGCAGGAGAGGGAAGAGAGGAAAGTAGTAGTTGTGAAGGAGAAAACCACATGTGAGATGGCAGCTCTGTGCCACTGAGTTTTCTTTGCTAGGCATTAATTCCAACCTTAAATCATTCTGGGCTGTCACTCCTGTGAGGGCTGCTTTGTGGCCCTTTGCCGTAAAGGCCTGCAGCCCTCACACATTGCTGAAGCAGCCTGTGAGGCCTGTAGTGCAGATCAGGACTGAGTGTGAAGCTGTTGCAGGTGAATCTGGAATAGAGGAATTTGATCAGGTAGAGAATGGAAAAACTTCCGAATAATTCTTCTTATTCCTCTCCCCACAACGTAAGACACTCTTTTGGAGTAAACAAAGATGTAGAGTTCTGGACTTGTTTCTTTCCTTGCAGGTGACTAGAAATCAACCCACTCAGTTCTGAAACATGCGTATGAAGGGAGTGAGGAGAGGGATTCAGTTGCCCAAAGATGAACCTGTAGTGTCTTTTTAGGTGGTTTATCCCAGTGATGCTCCAGAATGATGAAGGTCACCTGTGAGTCTTCTGCTGGGCTGCTGTACCAGCTAGTCTCGTGCCTGGGATAACATGGGGTATCTGAAATGGTGTGGGCATATGTTTGGGCAACTGATTCCCATTCTAAAATTCATCAGCTGTGACCCCAGTTGTTTGGCTGAACCTAGCCTCTCCCCAGGAGGGCGTTAGCAGTCTGCGTGGTGCCGGGGCAGGGCAGGGAGGGTGGGCAGCTGGCTCTGCAGGGCTGGGAGCTGCACCTTTCCCCCCTCCATCAGACAAGCCCTCTGGCCAGCCAGACAGGTGAGTCCTCTCCATCAGGGAGCCAGGCTTCAAGGAGGATGGCACACTCAGAGGTACAGAATGAAAGAAGAGAGGGAAAATAATTTAAATAAATATTTTCTTGGCCAGGTGTGCTGTCATGGCACACCCTTTAAGTGTAACTAGAATCAAACCACTTGAGAAGTGTAGAAGTGAGGAGCCCAGAGGGCTGCAGCTCTCTGCCCCTCCTGAGTAAGATGGTCAAGAAATACATTCTCTGTATGCAAGTTTACAGCTCAAAGCCCCGGGCACTTGCGCTTGTTTTTAAGTCCTTAGGCTAGCAGAAAGAAAATCAGCTTTGTATCTGTCTTCCTCTAGTTCATTTTCTAGCCATACACTTTTGCAGAAACTTCTGTTGTTTGAAAGGCAGGGTAACACACAGCCAGACTAACCCTGCCGAGCCAGAAAATCTCCCTGCTGCTGAGACTGCTTTACTGAGCCAGTAGATGTTGTTAGGTATTTGGAGAAGTAATTTTTTGCTGTCAACGTGTTATACAGGGGATGCTGAAATCAGGACTGGGGGAAGAGAATAGAGCCATAGCAGAAAAGGGGAATATTACTCCAAATCGTGCTCTTCCTACGCTAAGAAAAAAATAATCATAGGTTTTTTTTGGTAGAAATTTTCAAATGGTCAGATGGCACACTGAGTCACTGATCTGCTAGCGAGTCCTCCTTTTCAACCCCCTTCATCTGCCTGAGAAGATTACTCATAAAACATGGCCTTTCTAGGGAAGACGAAGGGTAAGGAGAGAACAGATCAAGGGTGTAAGCTGAGACTAGGCGAACCAAGAGGGCGTTCAGGATGAGGTGGTTCTTTCAAGGTGTGTTATCCACCAAGCTTGCGTTAAGTCTTGTTGCTCTGTCAAGAGAACTGCATCTTGTTGTCTTACACATCTGTGCTAAGAAGAATAGTACATATGTATATATATATATATATTATTTTTAATGGGCAGTTTGAGTGGTTGGGCTTGCTGTCATGACTCAGCAAAGTAGATTCTGTGCCTCAGCTAGCGAAGAGTCTTCTCCAGAACGGATTTTGTCCATTATTAATAGGAAAAAAAATTTTCCAGCAGGGTGATATGCTGTAGCTCAAATACTTGATGATTCTGTAACCATTAGGCCTTAATTTCCTTGTCTGGAGAGACTTTAATATCTGATCTGATATAATATCTGATGGAAATATGGTATCTCTGGATTGTATGGAAAGAGCTTCTCTGCTGATCTCCTGTCTTGACTGCTCAGTCATCTAAGAGGCGGAGTTCTCAGTTTTCCTGGTGGTACCCATAAAGTATTGACAAGAATGGCTGGATATGAACCTGCATTTTTGCATTTCAGTTTTATAATACGATTTCAGTGTTTGTAGAGGTAGAATGACTTGTTTCCTTTTGAAGTGAGAATTTCTGAAATGAGAATTTCAGCTTTACTTCCTTTTGACGGTTGTTGTAGGGTGCTCATGCCTGTCTTGATCAAATACTGCCTGTATCATCTGGAAGCTTGGGTACTGTGCAACACAGCAAGAAAGATATAGTTGCTCAGCATATAGAGCAATGCTTTTAGGAGGCTGTAGCCAACACAGAGAACACAAATGGGCTCAGCCAGGTTCAATAAGCTCCACTGAACCAAGGGGACTGAAGGGTGTAAGGACATGGGACTGATGTGACCAGCCTTTCCAGTGTTAAGGGAAAATGGTACAGTTTTGTGGTCTTGGGCCTTGGTAGACTGTAGGTAAGGAGTCCTTTCTTGTGGGATTACCTCCAGTGAAAGGGAAAATTTTTTTCTTTCATACAATCTTTCATTATATAGAACAATTAAGCAAATATTTGAGGATCATGGAATTATTTTTCATACTTCACTTGAAGGTCTTACTTTAGCTTTACATTACTTTCAAAGAACTTTTATCTGTGCCAGCTTGAAATCGAAGGCATCGACTGCATTTTTTTCTGACAGACCACACTAATACCACACCAGGTATATATTTCCAGCGCTGAATAACATATGCTATGCATACTTTTTCTGTGCATTTAATGCTTGGCTAACTCTTTGCTACCAGAAAAAATGCATGTCTGTACTTACAGTCTCTTTCCTGTTGGCTGTTGAGTAAGCGAACTCTGTATACGAAGAAAAAGCAGGAACTGAAAAAAAAACAGGTGAAGGTTTAGAAGGTGTTGTTTAAATGTAACTGGAAGTTTCTCTGTTCACAGGCTTGGAGGGGAAATGAGCAGGATGACTGGATCCCTCGCACCTATCAGGATTTGGAAGGTCTACCTTGCATTGTCATTTTAACTGGCAAGGACCCTCTAGGAGAAACTTTCCCCAGGTGCTGTTACTACTCTTGCAATATGGTTGTTCTGTTAACATGTTTAGATAAGTCAGGAGATAGATAAACTGTTTGATACCATCCAGTAGTTACTTCTTCACAAAACAAAGTGTATTTTAGACTTTATTTGGGAACAGTTTAAAATTTTGGAAAGTGTGGTTTGTGAAAAGTAAAGCTACTGTACTGTGTGGGTTAGTAAATACCTGTTCAAAGTACCAAGGAGCGTAACTTATGTGCTGAATATTTAAAAATCATTCAATATTTACTGGCTAATGAAATTGTTCATGAATATTTAATAAGCAATTAAAGATAGGGAGTATTCCTCAAAGTCAGAGAAAACAAAACTTTATTTTTTTTCTTTGGTTGGGTTTTCTAGGTCGTTGAAATACTGTGACCTTCGACTAATTGACTCCAGCTACTTAACTCGGACTGCATTAGAGCAAGAAGTAGGCCTGGCATGCTGCTATGTCTCGAAGGAGGCATTTCGAGGGCCTATTGTAGCTCTTGACCTTAGTGAGAAGGAGCACGAGAAGGCTAATGGTAGCGAGAATGACTCTGATGAGCTGTTGATAGACTTGGACCGACCTCAGAGTAATAGCAGCGCTGTCACTGGAACCTCAGGTCAGTTATTCTGCTGTTGCTCTGAAAAGCAAGTCTGCATTCCTACGCCACTGGAATTTGAATGCAAACATTGAGATGTTGAGTCAAATGTGGGTTGCTTAGCTGTATCCTGTGGCAAGCTAGGCAATGCAATGTTAGTAGCAGATTCTTTCCACAGTGAGCAATTTTCCTGTGTACAGCTAAAAGGGGATGATGTTGCAGTGGGAGGATGGTATGCCATAGCTAAGGATCCCTTGTGATTTTTATTTTTAAACTTACATTTCACATTTGTTGCTAATTTCATCTGGTGGATCCTGAAAAGGTCTTACAAATCAGAGTTGAAATGGATAGTATAAAATTTTAGGACTAGAAAAACATGCTGTATCTGGAGGGGTAGCTATGGGTGAGGATGGCTATTGGCCTGCTTGCCAAGACCAGCAGAATGGCTGGGTCTTGCCCTACCTCTTCAGGCATCAGTGGAGCAGGCCTTCCGTTCCTTGCGTTCCTCGCGTTCCTCAGGCACTTCTGGGTCATTCCCTTTGTTTCCCTATGAGCATGAGGTATTAAGACAGCTGAAATGGACCTTTGCCACACACTAGATCTTCCCATACACCAGCTAAACCTGACTGGTATGGAGGAGGGAGCATAGCCCAGTTCACATTAAAGTTGCAGTGAAATTAATGCTCTGTTCTCCATAGAAAGGAAGGTCAAATTGGTCTATGTATAGAGTGGTGTGTTGTACTTGAATTTCAGAAGACTGTACCATCAAGTTCCAAATCCAAGATGGGAAATGATAGTTAACATACAGAGATTGGGATTGGGACACTTGTGTTTGGACTCTGAACCTGAGCAGAAGGGTCGTTGCCCCTCCAGCAAAAGGGACAGATGAATGTCAATGATTTCTTTTTAAATGGTGAAACACTGACCTAAGCCACAGCAGCACTCATTGAACAGAAGTATTTGTATGTTAGGATTGTCCCAAAGATCAAATGAGTTCATGATTTTCTTATGTCGACCCGTATCTGTTCATTGCCCGCTCTTTGTTTGCCCAGGTTCCCTGGCTGACAATGGCGTGAGCTCCTCAAGCGCTGCAGACAAGTCTCAGAAGCAAGCACCGTCGCTTAACTTTCAGACTGTGGCCCACAGCTCGGTAGATGAGGGAACCTACCCTAGTTTCACAGCCGGAGAGACCCTGAAACAAGAATGTGACTCCCTGGGTAACCAGATGGCGAGCAGCACCACTTCGAAACTATCATCACTGTCTTCGGTCTCCCAGACGTTTCGGTGGCCTGCGCATTCGGCCAAAGACAGCAAGGCCCTCCGTGCTGCGCTGCCACGCATCGTCGTCCTGTCGAAAGCTGCCTACTGTCTCCTGAGCTCGCAGAAGAGTGGGAATTTGCCATCCTCCTCTTCCCTCCTGCCTCACCCTGACGTGTCTTGGCTGAGCTCTCTGAGGCCTCTTCTTCACAAGGACATGAACAGTGAAGAGCAGTCTCTGTACTACAGGCAGTGGACGACAGCCCGACAGCACCATGCGGACTTCAGCAATCAGGGTGAGGCATCTGGCTCGAGGACTTTTCACCCCAGGCGGCTGCTTTTGACAGGACCACCGCAAGTAAGAGAGCAGTTCCTTCCTCTTGCCTTATTAGCAGGGTCAGAGGACCGATGATGAGGACTGGAGATCGTACCGTCAAGCCCCCCCGCAAGGTTGCAGGCAGTGATGTATTCCAAGGCCAAAATCAGTCAAATTTTAAGGTTAAGTCAGTGCTGGAAGTGGTATGGAGAGGAAGGGTGATGCTGTGTGTCAGGTTTTAGCCTAAATGAAACATGTGTGGATGGTACTGGACATAAAATTGCCATGAGCGTATCAGTAGAGAAGCAGTTATCACTGCCAGTCTCCCTGCATACAGAAGTGATACAGGCTGTGGGCCAAGTTTTGCTAGCAGATCAATTTTTTAAATACTTTTCAGCATAATGGGGAATTTTACATCTTGTTATGTTTTCAGGCAGAGCTAGAATGGGGTAAGCCCAAAGGCATTTATCTGAAGCGTATCCTTCCTTCGTATTAGTCTGAGTTGGGATTTGGATTTTTTTTCCATCTCTGGCTCAGGTGGGAAAGACTGGCTCATACTTGCAGTTCCTAAGGATTCTTTTCCGCATGCTGATCCGGTTGCTGGAAGTAGATGTGTACGATGAAGAAGAGATTAATGCCAGTAAGTATTTAGTAGTCATTCTTAATATGCATTATAAAGAGCCTTTGTTATGTATTATTCAGCAGTGACAGATTTTTAGGCTAACAGAAAGACTTATTACACCTACCACTTATCCTGTCCGTTAGTGTGTAGCTAGGCTTACTGTAGGTGTCTGCATATATTTAAATACAGATAAATAAAAACATAGCTTTTATATTTGGCTTAGCTGAGAACTATTAAATGTATTTTGGACTGATATTATTTGGATAGCCCTAAAATGAAAGTGAACACAAAACTGTAAACAGGCAACGTCTGCCTATGTTAACTCTCCTTGCTAGTTTTTAAGCACTGACTGCTTTTAAGCAGACAAAACATTTAAGAACATTTCATTTCTGGCCGAAACATCACTATTATTTATGTTTAAGTGTAAATTAGATACCAATTTTCAGTACAACTGTCTTCTGTCTGCAGTTTACAGATCCTGTGTTGAGGAAAAAGGGGAGGGGGAGCCTCTTTGGATTTACGCTCATTTGTTAGGTCTCACAGATCCATTAAATGCTGTGGCAGGACTTCAAGTTGAGACGCACAAATGCTTTGAAAAAAAGAGTCCTCTTCAGGGTGTTCTCTACATAACTCTGTGGTTTTGTAGCAAAGATAACTCCGTGATGTATAAATCTCGTGACCATTAGACTGGCATCCTGCAAACGTAGTTGTTGTCAAACATTTGAAAAGACTATTGCATATTTCTGCTCAGAAAGTGCTATTAAATGGAAAAAAAATATTCTCCTTTGATTTGGAGCTTTAGGGGTTGTTATTGTCTCGTTATGTGAACTAAAAGTACCCCAGAAACTTAGGATGAAACATTAAAATGTTAGAGAATCTCTGCATCACGTTGTCTGGCCTGTTGTGATCACAGCAACGCATCACACCCCTGCCAGGAATGCGTGGAACTCAGAAGAGCAGTTTGGATTTGTTTGGGGTTTTTGGTTGTGGCTTTTTTGCTCCCACTACTTCTATTGGAATGCTTTTCCAGAGACCTTGTGCTGTGGTGACTGAAAATATTATTTTATTATCGTACCCAAAGATGTTCATGTCCCAATTATAAACATTCTCTTTGGGACCAAAGGAAATATTAATTTAAATTAAAACACTTTTTCTCTTCTTTGATGTTTGCTTCTATGCTGTAGTCAGGCAGCAATCTTGCCCCCTCTCAGCGTTCATCTAGGTAGCCTGGATCTTTTTAAAGGATCCTCACAAATGACAGGTTCTTTATTCTCATTATTTTATTCTCATTATTAGTTTAGTACCTCTTGCCTGCACATCTCTTTTCAATTTATCCTTCTGTTACACGGGTGACCAGAACTGGATGTTGTATTCTGCAGAATGTTTAACCAACCCAGCGTACAACAGCTCATGTATTCCCCTCCTCCTAGTGAAAGCCCCGTGACTGATGAAACCTATGATAGCACTGGTCTTTTCCGTTCTCCCGTTTCACTGGCACTGATATGTAGCTGGTACTCGTGGGTTCCTCTGCAACTCAGTCATTTCCAACTGAGGCGCTCCCAACCTGCTGCAGAAATGCCTGGTACTAGTCCTTGATTGTACATGTGACTCCTGTCTTTTCTGTTAAATTTCTGTTGTTACAGTTTTCGAGGGCATTGATTTCTTTCTGGATGATCTTCGATTCCTTCTCCATATTGACAATGACTCTTAGAGTGTGCCATCGGCAAGCTTAAGCCAATTTTTTTTTTTGAGTTGGTGACATTGGTGAAAATGTTAAACAGTATGCCCCTCTACTGATCTTTTAACTTCATTGGTAATCTCCGTCTGCCTTAATGCTTACAATGTTACATGCTGCCATCTTCTGTTTAATTGACTTTTTCAATTTACAGACCATTCACTGTCTCAATTTTCCTCGTTTGTATTAATAATTTGCCATATAGTATCATATCAAATACTTAAGTCCAGAAGGATAAGTTGTGTTGCATTTCCTTTGTTCAGAGAAATAGATATCTCATAGCTGCATAATGAAAGTAACACATGATTTCTTTGGTCAACCCATGTTGCATTTTATTACATTTTTCATTTACTTCAACATCTTTAATTATTCCCTTCACCCTCCCCAAGTTTTTAATACTACCAAGGTCAAAGCAAGTGGACCCAGAGCTCCGAAGATTCCTGTGTCTACCTGTTAAATGGTGATAATATATGCGCTGTGCTTGAATTGAAATCAGTGTCCTGCCTGATTTCACATGCCTGTTCTTTCGGAAAACCGGCATGGAGATTATTCTTTCTCTCTGTTTTGAGTATGCATCAAGCTACTAGAGTTTTCTTTCCATCTTGGCTTATAGTAAATCTTTTGTTCTCTTGAAAACGTAACCGTCAAAGTAGAAAGAAAATGAAAAAAATTATTTTAATTTATATAGTTGAGGCAATATAGCAAAGAAAATTGTTATTTGTTTTCATGTGCTTTTCTGAGGTCTACCTCAACTGGACATTTGGCAAAGCTTATTTTATCTCACACTGGTTGACGTTTCAGACAAATCTTCATTCACTGGTGAGATTTTTCCATTCCCCATAGACTTTGTTAATTCTTCATGTCCTTTGTGATGTAGTCTCTCTGAAGCTCCTTTGCTCCTGGTAGTTTTACTTAGCTTGTTATGCTGCTCACTGGTTGTTTGGCAACTGCGATTCTAAGAAGTCCAAGTCTCATTCGTAGGCATGTCCCTGGTTTTCTCAGGTCTGCTGAGTTACAGAGCAAGCTTTCTCAGGATTCTCACTGTCTGTATGGGCGAACTAACACGCCTCCCCTGACCGTCAGCGTGCGTGAATGTGAGCGTAGCATGGTGCCGGTGAGGTTAATGGCTGCTGGCTCACATTCTATCGCGTCAGGCTGGGCAGGGTGAGCATGTGCTTGTCTGTAGACCCAACCTTTGCTTCATCTCAATTTGATTTTCTAAAATCAGTAACCTCGGTTACACACCTACTTTTGTGTCTTCTTCTGTCTCATTTTAAACTCAAGTTGACTCACGTTCAAGGTGCAGTCCAAGGTTGTTTTCTTTGCCAGTGCTTTCTAATGTTCCCATTACTTACACTTGATTTCCTACTATAGAGTTGTCTCAGTTGGATCAAAACAAAGAAGTTCCAGTTGATCCTTGCTGACCACATCCCATTCTCTAACAGGAATGTGTCTTTTACTGCCTTTGTTGTGTACCACCAGCTGCTAATTCATAAATTTATACAACCTCTTTCTCCTTGCATTCATCCTTCTGCCTTGGGATGCTTTGCTTCTCATTTACACAGTGCTCCTCATTTCACCACAGAGAGGCTCGAGATTATGCCTGTATCTTCTGCACGGATAGGACTATTCATTTGAGCATTTAATGCTTAAACCAGAGTGAATTATACCTCAGGAGCCTGATGAGGAGCAGAGCAGAAAGATACCTGTGAGGCTCCTTTGCCTGCATGCAGTTTCCAAGGAATGGCCATTTCTTCTGCGTTCAAAGATGTCCCTCTGTGTGTGTGTGTACACCTGTGTAAGCTCCTTTGCAGAAATAAGTTCCTGTAAAACAGCAAACGTCACGTAAACACCACTCAGTGAGTATCTGATACTGCTTACCTGAAGTGTGTTGTTGCAGATCATACAGAAAACAGTGAAATTACACAGTCTAGCAATGACCACTGGCCAGACATTGAGATCTTCAGCAAAATGTCTTTTGACCTGAGTGTACATGACCCCAAGTACAGAACTATAAGTCCCGTATACACAGAACAACTCTCAAGAGTGAAGCAAGGTAAGTAAAATGTAGAGTTCTTTACAAATACTTTCCTACAAAGAATCAGTTTTTATTGGTTTGGTTGAAAACGTGAGTTCACAAGAGCTTTTGATCTCCAAAATTATATGGAACAAAGCAATTTGTGTGTTCTGTACAGTTGTTAACAGCATCACAGTCTCTGTTTAACACTCATTAAATTTCTGTTACTTCTTTTCTTTCTGCACAGAACCAAGCAAAGAAACAAAATCAGAGGAACCTAAGAAAAGGGAGACTGTGTCCATGATGTTGACTAAATATGCAGCTTACAATACGTTCCATCACTGCGAGCAGTGCCATCAGTACATGGACATTAATCCTGCCGCACAGGTTGGTGTCAAGGTCCAAGGGCAAACTGCATCCTTGATTCTTCTGTGGTTTCTCCAGGCATACCACTCTGGTCTCAGGACTCACACTTTCACCTTCCCGGAGATGGAATTGTTTAATTCTTCCATTCTCAGGGGAGATAATGAGCTACAGACCCTGGAGCATCAACTGAGTCTGCTGTGTTCTGCATGAGCAGTTCTCCTCTCCAGCTGCCTCTGACAAAGGGTGAATATGGTGACTAGTTGTCTCAAGCCAAAGCATTATTCAGCCTGCCCAGAGGGTTCACAGCATCTCATGGGGGAGGACTGTAAAACTGAGAGATGCTTGTCTTACCTAAATGCCAGCCATCCACCTCTGTGATGGAAGACTGGAAGGCCTACTTCTTCCTCCCTTTGTATGAAATGATGCGTGCTTCTCAGCAGTAGCTTACGAGTCAGTCACTGGACAAAACTGATCATTTTTAACTGTTTAGTTAAAAAACTTTTCATCTCTAAAACAAACAGTTATGCTCGGAGGAGTCTGCAGGTAAGATTATTCCTGGTTAATAGCTGAGACATTATTTCTTAACCACCACCAATAGTCTACCTGAAAGTTTCTTATCTCAAGTTGTTCTTTCCTTGCGTGCTAATCTTTTCCAGCAGTTTGCTGTTAAGCTAACACAGCATAGACGTGCTGACCTGGAAATATACAATGTCAGCTACTACAGAGCAGCACCAGCAGGTCTGATTTAAGCCTCATGCTTCATTAAGTACATTGACACAAGCAAACCCAAAGCACATCTGTTGTTCCTTCCACTCATCTTTGTGCACTTGGTCAAACATAATGACTAGTCATAAAAATAAATATCTACTTGTATGTGCAAGTGTGAACTGTGTATATAGAATTACGATGATTGAACTCAGAGAAATTACACATCCAAAGGGGAGTCATTGTATAGCAGGCGTTATGAAGGGAGAGAGATTCTTCAGTGCCTTAAAAGAGCCCAAATAAAGCCCCTTTCATTTTTCATCTTTACTTAGGCTAATTATTTCAATACTTTAGTAAAGATTGTAGAAAGATGACTGCTAAGAGTAAATGATTTGACCTTGCAGTAAGACAGGTGCTTCTGTAGGGTAAAATCTTATCTGATACCTAGGCACTTTGTATACACTTACACGGTTCAGTGAAGCACTGTGCAAACTGAAGCTCACCCAGATTCTTCATAGCCTTGTTAATGGCCTGGTCTGCCTTGGCTACCTGGCTGCTTAGAAGAATATTGCCACAGGAAAAATGCCATGCTGCTGCTGAGGTGTCTGAATGACAGTGCATCCTCCTGTGGAGGAGCATACACGTACTACGCTGCTCTTTGAATCTTTTGGGGAAATTTATTTTGACAGTTTGCTTCCTAGTATGTGTATTTTTCACTTCTCCTTGTAAATATTGACAAATGATTTCCAGCTCGCGTGGACTTCAGAAGAGTCTGATTGGGCCAAAGATCATTACTGGTACACAAAGCTGATTCTTTTAATAGCAAGGCAAGTTACATGCATAAGTAACATGGCAGATGGTAGAGAAAAATGAGATATAATAGAGTTAACTTCAGTTACTGAAGAAGAATGTTTTGGATGTTCTTCTCTGGTGCCTTCCAGCACTGGGACTGCAAGAGCAGGTTGCCATATACTCCTTATGGGTTTACCTGCTTGCAAATCTTTCTTTCACTTTTTTCGTTGTATACAGATATCTGACTCTACTCTGCATGCATTCACGTTTTCATCCTCGATGCTAGGAGAAGAGGTTCAGCTGCATTTTATAATCCCCAAGTCCAAAGAGAATCATTTTGTCTTCAGCAAGCAGGGAAAACATCTAGAAAGCATGCGTCTCCCACTCGTTTCTGACAAGGTGCGTGGGTTGCTCTCATCCATCTGCTGACTATGTTTGCTGATTCCAGTCAGCCTGACATACATTTGCAAATTGATGGTGGTTGGCTGGGGTTTTTTCCCCCGTTTTCTTTTTGATTTAAAGTCCTTTGCATAGTTCTTGCCAGACTGGAGTTTTGAGGAGAATCATCCCTTTTCGCATTCCTAGTTTCCAGTTCATGTGTGTTGGAATGATCAGTTATCTTAAAATCCAGTATAAACAATAAATAAGTAAAAATCCATATGAGGAATAAGCTGCTTTTTACCTAATGCTGCTAAAATATCTCCTGTTCCAGCAGAATTTGAATGCAGTCAAGAGTCCTATCTTCACTCCATCAAGCGGACGTCATGAACATGGCCTCTTGAACCTCTACCATGCCATGGAAGGCATCAGCCACCTTCACCTCCTTGTAGTCAAGGAGTATGAAATGCCGCTCTACCGTAAATACTGGCCCAACCACATCATGCTTGTCCTGCCAGGCATGTTCAACAATGCTGGCGTCGGTAAGAAACACCATCGGTGCATTGCTGTGAAGATACTAACATCCATGTTGAACAATGTGGATCATGTTGTTGTAGGAAACTTTGCAGCAGCTCCTCACATTTGTACTCTGATAATAGCAACAATATGTGTGCAAAATATAACGGTGTGTAAGAAATGCTGTTAGAGATGTGGAATATATGTTTGGATTGATCACCGCCTTCCCAGTTTAAAATCTCATGTTTTATAGGCCATATTCCCTCATTTTACTCAGCCCTGGAGTGCGAGTGTTCATTCTATACATTTTACACATGATTTTTCAAATTGCAAGTTTTTTAGTTAGATGAAGCTAAGTATTAACTGCAGCTGAACACTGGGGGCTTGAACTTTGCACTTCATTTTCAGGGACTCTGACTTCTTCCTGCAAGAAGTTTGAAGTAGCTCCAGTTTTAGCATCTCAGCCCCTGCTTGGTTCAAGTTGTGCTATTAATGCGCACAAAATCATGTTCTGCAGTCTCTTAAAAGGTCCAGTTTCCTTGGTGTCTGCCTTTTAGATCTACTCACACTGGAAAAGGGACATACTGATTTCTTTTTTAAACCAAGAAATTATGAGCACTAAGTTCATGAAGGGTAGTGGTTGCAGATGTTCATGTAGCCTTCCTCTGGGAAGAGAGTGATAAAGTCTAGTAAAGATCTCTGTATGTCGTCTTTTGGTGTTTTCTCAGGTGCTGCCAGGTTTCTTATTAAGGAACTTTCCTACCACAATCTAGAACTGGAGCGAAACCGCTTGGAGGAACTGGGAGTCAAGCGCCAGTGCGTGTGGCCGTTCATCGTGGTCATGGATGACTCCTGCGTCTTGTGGAACATGCACAGCGTCCACGAACAGTCAAGGTAAGTAACCACCAGTGGGGTCCCTGCACTGATTCAGCGCAGGCAGCAGCACACCTGCAACTTTGGCTCATCTCCAGCATCTGAAGGGCTGTGAAAGACCAGACAACCAGAAAAGTTGGGCAGCTGGAACTGCTGGTAACGCACTCAAAATATTGCTAAGCAAAAGCAGCTTTCAGCAGTGGCTTTGATGTAATAGCACCAGGCTGGCTGTCCAAAGGGCCTCACAGAGGTCATTATTCACTCAGTTATTATTCAGATAGCCCAGGAACCGTGCACTTGGACATTAGATATATTACTTAAAATACAAAAAATCAGCTTTTTCACTCAGAGCAGTAGGAAGGCTGTAGATTTGTCTTGTGGACCACCAACGTCCAACCTCTGCTGCTGAACACTTCCACCTGGCTCTGCCCTTACATCTGTGTCCCACAGTCAGGACCATGAAGCCTCTGCTTGTGCTTGTTCTTTGCCTAAAGCCACTCTTGCTTTTAGTGACTATTTGAGTGATTTCTCTGTATGTTACTTCCCTGATTTGTTTTGATTCAATTTCTGTTTCTTGATGAAAACAGGTTATTTTGAAAACTTCAGCTTTTTAGAAGGCATTAAGCTCTTGCTCTTCTCAGTGCTTATACTGTCCATTACGGAGAAAATAGCCTTCCAGAAATGATGCATAAGGCAATTCCTTCTCTCATAAATTGCTGTGTAAGACCTTATTCCGCTGAAAGGCCCATTTTCTTATAATGACTAAATTGATTGGGTAAGGTTAATTGGGTGTTGTTTAAAAAGTCTGCATTTATAGATATATTTTTACAGCATCTAGCATAAACACTCTCAATTGTTAATGGAATTTCTTGGTCCTTTGTATACTCATATAAGTATATATATGCAGTGTATGTTAGATAAAAATAATAAGCCATGTTTACATGTTGCGTATGATCACGTTTTGCAGCCAGCCCCTGGAGCCTGGGGGTTCCAGCAAGAACGTGTCTCTGAAAAGCGTCCTCCAACACATTGAAGCCACCCCCAAAATTGTTCATTATGCAATACTGGGTGTTCAGAAATGGAACAGCAAGCTGAGTGCCGGGAAGGCAAAGGCTCCGTTCTCCAGGTGCCACGTGCGTGATTTTATACTGCTCAACATAGACCTGACCCAGAATGTGCAATATGATCTAAACAGGTAGGCAATATGTAGATCTGTGGTAAAATAATATGCTGGCGTGGTAAGAATCTTGTCACCGTGTTTCTAAATGCTGTCAAGATAAACAGAAGGATCCTAAGGTAAGGAACGCACAGTCACAAAGATAAAACACAGAGTGACAGATGTTGCGTCTGAGTAAGGCATCAAAATAAACTTACCGTCAGCCAAAAGAACTGGGAGAGACAGACCACAAGGCAAGGGCAAGGGCGGGTGGCAGAGAACTGAAAAGATGAAAGAAGAAACTTTAGGAGAATAAGGTAACAGGGAGACCAATGAGAAGAAAGAAGCCCAAACGACGTCAGTCACAGGAGGGGTGTGGATCTTCCAGAGTGCCTCTGTAAGAGGCAGGAGCCTGTTGCGTGACTAAGAACAAGAGTATAGGAAGTGGTTGAGCCATTGCTGTGTCAAATGCTGTGAGGAAGGATTCCTTGTATTTCCTTCAGAGTCAGCTGTCCTCCCTGTTGCCACTTGGGTTTACAAGAAAAACAGATGAATAAATAACTTTCTACTGTTTCCTTCCTTCCCCCCCCCCTTCTCACCTAACCCCATCCTAAAGCATTTGCACTGAAGCGCTGTTATCATGGGGCTTCACCTCTAGTTTTCATTACAGGCTGAAGCAATATCCAATTCTCGCCCCTCCCCGGCCAAGTGAGTTTAGAATAAGCCCTGTCTCTGCCAGCCACAGGCTGGCCCTGGGGCATCTCACCCAGGTCTTCTGCTGCTGTTTCCAGGGAATTGGTGTGTTTGAGTGAGGAGCTGTAGCTTGTCAGTGCAACCCGGGGTTTGGTGTGGTTTCCAGAGCTCTTGGTTTCGCAGTCTCTGGCTGGTTGAATCGTGAGATGGGAATCAGCCCACGGAAGTGAGCAGTTACATTATAAATAGCGCAGGATTAATGTTACTTCTCAGCTGCTTTGTCTCCCCTAGCCAGATACTTGTCAAAGCCACATTTATCCCCTGATTTCAGCTCATCAAAAAATACGTCATATAGAACTGGCTTATTCAGAAACGGAGATGGTCGCTGCAGAGCTTCTCTCAGTTCTAAAATATATATAAAAACAGAACTAAAAAGATGAAAAAAAAAAAAATGAAAGGAGGAAAGGGTGGGGAAGAAGTGATTGATGCCAACACGTGACAAGGATGAGAGGGCTAACCAGACTTGGTACGGGGAAGAACCATACAGACGCACTGAAAAGTGAAGACTTGTCTGGTCTTTAGATGACCAGAAGTTGCTTCCCTGCGCTGGGAGCACATTGAAGGAGCGGGTCTTCAAAGTGTGTAGAGAATTTGTGTAGGAACCATATCAGACGGTCTCCAAAAATCTTGGCTGAGCCCATCCTGGTGCATTTCAGCAGCGGGTGTGGGAATGCTTGCAGCCACGCAGCCGGTTTAGTGATCCTGCGTTTGATGTCCAGGTATTTCTGTGAAGATGTAGATTTTAATCTGCGGACGAACAGCAGTGGCCTGCTCATCTGCCGCTTCAACAACTTCAGTGTCATGAAGAAGCATATTCAGGTTGGAGGACAAAAGGACTTTGTCGTGAAGCCGAAAATCGTGGTGAGTGCGGATGTGAAGGGTGAAACCAGGACCCATTTCCCCTAGAAATAATGAGTTTTCTAGCCCTTTAGATTTATTTAGTGCTTATCTGACGTTCACGACCTACTCTGTGGTAGGGCTGCCACATCAGAAACAGAAAATAATAAGTATTTTGCTAACTGTAAATTATTAACAATAATCCTCCTAATCTATTAGAAGACAGGCTGGGATTGGAAAGAGTTTGGTCTAGCTGTTCACTGGTACCTGTGACGGAGGAAGAATTTGCAGACATGCACTGTGATAAAAAGCAGGCAGGTTGTGCTGGACCCAGTTGTAAGGGTTTTAAAGTTCCCAGTGTTTACTGGTTTGTGATGACTTCCAGTCCTCGCATTTGCTGACAGAAAGAGACCTGAGGAGAGGCACTGAAACTTGGAACCTTCTGAAATCCACCCGGGAAATGTGAATATTTACAAAAACAGTGTGGGGATACCAGATGTTTTATACAGAGTGCGTTGCGCCTGTGCCAGCTCTAAATGGAGGTGTATTTCAAAGGGTGGGCTTTAGTCTAGGAATCTTACAGGTTTGTGTTTCTGGTGATCTTAAACACATCCCACACCATCCCTCTTATAAAAACTTACCCCACTATTTCAGATTTAACTGACCACACTCCGGATTTGAGTATTTTGAGAGGCCGTTTTCGAATTTTCCTTTTCTTGTGGTTGCAGTGGAATCTGTAGTGATGGACTGGCCTGTGAGAAAACTCCACAGAAAACGCTTTCTGTGGATGACTCCATGCAAGGAGGATGTATTTCTGATACTGTCCAGGAGTAAGGCAGGATGAAGGGCGTTGTGGCAGTTTGACCTCCTGATTTTATGTCCCTTCTTTAGGCGAGCAGACACCAACAGAAGTACTTAGCAACCACAGAACAACACATTTATTTCTGTGCTGTGGTGCTGTGTCAAAATGGAGTTGGGATTTTTGATTCTTCCCCCCAGCTTTGTCTGTCCTCCTGCCCTGTCATGGTGATCCCTTCCCCAGCTCGAGGAACTCCTGCAGGGGAGATGGACCGAGTTAGCAGGGTTAACAGGGGCTCCCCTTGGTTTAATTGCAGGTTTCGGAGAGCCTGGCACCAATAATGCCTCTTCAGTACGTCTGTGCTCCTGACAGCGAGCATACATTGCTGGCAGCCCCGTCTCAATTCCTCCTGGAGAAGTTCCTTCAACATGCGACGTACAAACTCTTCCCGAAGGCCATTCATAACTTCAAGAACCCGGTACTGGCCATCGACTGCTACCTGAACATCGGGCTTGAGGTACAAAATATTTGCAGGGATAATGGGGACCAGTAAATGCACACCTTTACTTCAACATGGTTCTTGTGTTGAAACCCCCTTCTTTTATGAACCCTCGGCATCAAGCGTAGTGTTTGAAGACTTCGGTCTCGAACAGTGAGACTCTGCTGGTGGAGCTCAGGGACCAACTCCACTGGAAGAGGTGGCAGTAAGGCCTCCTAGCTGACTGCCATGGGTAGACCCTGGAGGTCTGTGATGGATTGATGTGGTTTGCAAAGGAATTGGGCACGTCTCTCTGGTATAATATTTCACATGAAGCAAAAATCTGAAAGTGATGCTGTTCTTGACAGAACTTGGTGTGCTGCATTGCTGTCTGCACAAAAACTATCCGCAAAATGTTTTAGATCACTGTTCTGTCATCCAGCTTTGTATCATCTGTGTTTGATTTGTCCTTGCCACAAACTTGTTTTGGCTGAGACAGTTTGATACCACCTTTTTCTGGTGGCTTGCTTCACTGGTGGACAAAGTTTTTCCCTGGTAATGCAGGTCGCCTGTTAGATGCTTTTCTTCTTACGAGCCTGGGTTTCTAGGGAAACTAGGTTTTTGCAAGTGTGCCTTAGATGTCTGTAGATAGGGAGATCAGAATTTTTCAGCCCACTGGTCAGTTCAAACTGGATCTGAAGCAGGGGTTTTGTTCTGACAAATTACATGGAGGTCAATGGCAAGACAGAGAAGAAACCCTTCAATGCCCAACAGCCGTCCCAGCACTGAAACGCAGGAGGGTCCCGGTGCTGGGAACCACTTGGTTGATGCTTGCGGTCATCAAAAGCCGACACGCGCCAGCACAGAAGAGCTCAAGCTTCGGCAGTTTCAGTACCCACGAGCCCTGAGATAACATATTCCAGGTTTTGTGACCAAATCTGAATCTAGAAGTTTGTCCTGTGTTTCATTTCCTAGGTGAAGTCTCCTCAGTGCTGCGTTCTTGTCGGACTGTATTTTTACCAGCACCCGCTGACTCGCCTTGTATCACCAAGTTGTATTTCCATTCCGCTTCAAGTCTGACTCGGGCATGTTCTAACGCAGCAGCGCTCCCGCTCTCTTCCCCTTCTGTTTCAGGTGGCCATATGCTATGTGAGTTCCCGCCCGCACTCAGTCAACGTCAGCTGCGACGGGGTGTTCTTCAGCGGGCTTCTGCTCTATCTCTGCGACTCCTTCGTTGGCGCAGACCTCCTCAAGCGCTTCAGGTTTCTGAAAGGTAATCTCGCTGCGCCACTGGGCATCCCCGCCACGTTCCCGACGAATAACAGCACAGAGGGAAGGGGAAAGGGAGAAGAATAACCAGCTTCACTGAACAGCTCCAGTATTTTCCCACATAGCGCTGCCATTGTTTTCAAAAGAAATCGATGGAGTGTTTCTTTTGGGAGCGTATAAAACTGCTGTTCCTGTTGGTAATAAGCGCAGGTAATGGAACCTTGGGTAACCTGTGACAAATTACATTCTTGAAATTATTTCAAAGTGACACCAAATGGAAATAGGTGCAGAAAAACAAGGATACATAGAAATCAGTCAGTGAATTGTGCAGTCAGCGATGTGAGAGTTCAGAGCAAGGCGTTACTGCTGAAGGTGAAATTCTGCTCCGGTCATCTGTCTCTAACGGCAGCGAATATTCGGTACTGTAGATCGGGGAAGCTCTTACCTAGACAGTGGTGGGGCCTGCCCCCACCAGGACTTTATAAACCTCCTCAAAATATCTCTTCGTCTTTCTGTTTTAACACTAACAAATAGCAAACTGCCATAGGAATTCCGTACTGCCAAAGAGTGTCACAGAGCTGTGGTGCCTTTGGGGTGGCATGGCTGAGCCATTTCCCTCTCGTGCCAAGTGAGGCTGGGGCACGCGCGGGGGCAGCGGGGTGACCCTGAGCCAGTCCCAAGAACGGCGTTTGGGAGTTTGCTCCCACACCATCTTGGCTCCCCCTGGCGCTGGGGCCATGTGGAAAGGTGCAGCCGTGCGGCAGCCACCCTGGGGATGCTGCTGCTGTCGCCAACCCCCAGAGCTGATGTGGGCCCGAGGGGCCGCTCCGGTGGTTGTTTCTTGGGGGGTTTCTTCCCCAAAACAGGCAGTGGATGCCTGGTAGGGAGGTCCTTCCCCTGCTTGGATCAGGCAATGGAGGGATCTGAAGCACAGGAAGTTCCGTCTGAACATGAGAAAGAACTTCTTTACTCTGAGGGTGACAGAGCCCTGGAACAGGCTGCCCAGGGAGGTTGTGGAGTCTCCTTCTCTGGAGATATTCAAGACCCGCCTGGACAAGGTCCTGTGCAGCCTGCTGTA
>Ga0065711_1006440_pt1 | contig 29037 bp, 16 predicted proteins | sample Hoacrofraction12_FD_59098 | JGI IMG/M metagenome (GOLD analysis project Ga0065711, IMG submission 59098) | Hoatzin crop microbial communities from Cojedes, Venezuela - Epithelial fraction 12 v2 (version 2) | ecosystem: Host-associated > Birds > Digestive system > Esophagus > Crop | place... | reverse complement strand
TTTTTTTTTTTTTTTTTTTTTTTGACCTTACTGAAGATAGGAGTGTGCTTTGGGGATATTTACTTCACCTGCAATTTATGTCTCAGTCATTTGTGTTAATCAACCAAAGTTCTCTACAGACTTTATTTTTGTACAATATTCATTTTATAACTTTTTACAAAATAAAATTCATTTCTATTGTTACCTGGTTGTTGCTTCTGCTTGTTCCCCTTGCACCACTTCCAAGTTACAGTATTGCGCAGTTCCCAGCTCACATGGGGCGGTGCTGAAGAGCCAAGTCCTCTGCACAGGGGAGCTTTTCTCTGCTATCTCCCCAGCATCTTTAATGTGGATCAGAGATGTCTGTAGCTTCTTAGCAGAACAGAACAGCACTGGACTTCTGCAGTAAATTACTTGAAAATGCATGGTAAGCAGTGAAGCAGTGACACAGTAATCAAATTAGTGGCAGCCTTGACGACTGGTGTTACCTGAGCTGTCCCTTGCTCATGTGGGGCTGCAGTGGCTTTGTGGTGGCCTTGGCTATGCACAGCCACAATTCCTGCACTTGGAGGAGATACGCATTTTGCATTGCTAATCCAGGCATTACAGCAATTGGACTAAATTCCATCCACTTTGGCAGTCCTTTTCCCTTCATCTTTAAATAGAAAAATACAACTTGAGGAATTTTCTTTTCCGCCACCATCATGGAAAAGATGAGGGCAGGTTTTGTGGCTGTGGCCAGCAACCTTTTCTCAACTGTTTTGTGTTAAGCGCTGCAGTTCCCATCACAGAGCTGATAAATGCATGCAGACTTACAGGTTTTGACACCAGGCTCCGTACTCCTCAAAACTGCTACAGAGGGGAAGAGCGAGCATCTGAGCAGTGAGCCAGTGAGCAGGAGATCAAACGCTCTTTCTCTTAATGTACAGCATATGGATGCCTTGGTTTCATTTGTGCCGAGCGAGGCCATGCACGCAGCTGGACCACAAAGCAAAGCTTGGAAGCACTGCATTTGAAGCACATGGTGCTGAAGGCATTCCTCTTCGCATGCCACTGCCTCCTCTTCTTGCAGCAGAAGCCCATCCGCCATGCACAAAGGCTGCCGATGGCAGTCTGGTTGAAGGCACACATTAAGTTTTTGGCATGAAAATAACCTGCAGCTTCACGTTCAGCGGAGATGGTGCACTTTCCCAAGAGCTGGAGAGAGTGTCTATGTAAACCACAACTGCAAGGTGCTCTGAAGATTAATCTCTAATCTTATAGCCCAAATCTTCTGTCTCCTATTACGTCGATGGGGAAGCACAATGCCAATGTTGAAGTCTTGCTTGGCCTTGTCAAAGGCTTTGAGTGGGCCACATAATAGCTGGCAGGAGCAAGTTTGCTTGCATGGAGCTGTTTCACTCCCTGTTCCAAACCTTCCTGGCAAGGATAATACTGAAGAGAGCAGATGTGGTTTTGCCATTGCAGCCCCACACTCACCACTGCTGGGTTGGCAGCTTCAGCCTCATTTTCTGGTTCAAGTAAGGCTTGCAGTATTTCCCTGGCATCCTACACATGTTAAAGCAGCTTGAAACCTTCAGCTGGCAGGTTGCATAAAATATTTCAAAAAGGACAAAGTTTCCTTTGTCACTAGGTAGTGCCAGCGCTGGGACAGACATTATGTTGGTGCTTGAGTAGCATGGACAGCACTACCCTGTGTCTCTTCTGGAAGAAGATGTGTCCCAAGTTAGATAGATTATTTACAAGGGAGAGGATGGACCAAACCCCGTAATTGTTTACACTTACTCTATACTGAAATCAGGAGGATGTCAAGTTTTATTACTCGACATCTTGATAAGAAATTTTTTTTTTAATTTTTACATTGGGTTTTGTTCCATCAGTTAGCATTATACTGTCAGACAAGAACAGCTGATGAGACACTTGGGACAAATTATGAGCATCTAAGGAAAAAGCAGGTATTTTGCAGGAGGGCATATTTAGTGACGCAACTTGGAAGTGTGGGCCTCAGAAAGTCCCCTCCAGCAGAAGTGGTGTACATCCCGTAGGCAGTGTCACTCAGAGGCAGGGCATCAAGAGAGAAACTGTAAGAACACCAGGTCCTTCTGCAAGCTCTCCATCCGCTCCGTCCGACAGCCATCTCGTGGGTCTGGTCTCAGTGCAGGGCAGATGAACTCAGCAAAACTGTGTTTGATTTTGGGTTATTTCACCTCTGCCCGCAAAAGGGGAGAAAAGCCGAAGGCAGCCAGTGCCTCCATCTGGAACAGTGCGGGAGGAAAGCAGCAGCAGCCTTGCTCCTTGCAATCTGGATGGCTAACCAAAAATACAGAGGAAAATATCAGGATGAAGAAAACAAATGGAGCTGACACATTGTATAAATAGGTCTTCAAATGTCATGCATGGCTGGAACAAAGATGTTTTGTTCCAAAGCAAGAGGCAGCTTGAAATGGCTCAGTAATACACATTGAGACGTTTGCTTATTTGGAACAGAGCTCTTCTAATGAAAAGGTTAATTGTGTTGCAATGGAAAAGAAAAAAGGCGAAGCAGAGGCCAGGCCTGCACTCCTCACCCTAGCAAAATTTCCCACTGGCTTAAAGTGAAGATTTTCTACAGCAAACCACAGGACTGAACTACTAATGTTACAATAAATTACACAGTAGGTATGTTCAAGGGTCAATAAAAATAGTTAAACAAACCGTATATTCTAGCAGTATTAATCCCCGTGGCTTTCAGACAAGCTACAGCATCAGCTGGTGAGAGAAACACGGTGCTCAGCTCAGCCTGATGAGGGGAAGTTTCCTTGGGCAGACACTGGGCGCCGGTACTCTAGGTCAGCACTGAGATGTCTTCACTTGCTGTTGGCTTTCTCTCTCTGAAACTGTGACATTTTGTTCACTTTTCCCCAAAATGGTAACTCACAAGTGTGGAAACCTTTCTGCTTTGCAGCTGAAGAAGCAACGAAGAACATGATGGGCTTTTGGAGGCCGCAAAGTGCTGCTGTATTTACCCACAGGGCTGAACTTCCATGGGCAACTTCCCTAGGTTTTTGACAGCAATCCCAACCCTGGTCCACGGGTGCAGGTTTCCTCCCACTGCCCCAAACCTTTGGTTTCGTGTCTGCCAGCAGACTGGATGAGGAACGCTTCCTTCTCTGTCACCCCAGGGAAAATATAAACACCAGTCCCTGGATCAGAGCTGCACACCTTATCCCCAGGTGGTCCTAGCAGGTCTAAAGCCATCAAAATCCTCACCAGAGCTGCTCCATTGACCTTCACAGAGTTATTCCAGTTTCACAGGAATCTAAAGAAGTGTTTCAGAGCTGTTGATTTTCTCAGCAATATTCACACACAAAGACTGGATCCTTGTACAATCCCCCTAGTCTTTCTGTTTCAAGTTTCTCTTACTTATTTTATGTGTCCTGGGATTTCCAGAGCTTCAAGACATTTTACTGTGCTCTTACCATATTGCTAATTGCCCCTTTTTTTCTCCCTTTGCATCGGTGCTCTCCCACAGCTTTCTCTTGCTAGACTGTCTCAGCACTCCCACATTAATGTCTGGCATCACAGATTCTATAAACATGTCCAAATATTTCCTTATTTCAGGTTAACATCATTCCCCTCTGAGATGATACAAACAGCAGTCAATAGGTACTCCTTGTTAGCATTTGGTATTGTTTTTGATAGCAGTTTTAATCTGGAGATGAAAAATTCCCTTAAGCCCCGCCACAGTTTTGAGATCAACTTTGGATAACTCTGAATTTTGAAAGATACAGAGGCTCCTTTCCCGCAGGACCAGCCAGGTCCTCTAGGGGTGAGAGTGGCTGCACAACCAAGGCAAGGATGGAGATCTCCCAACACCCCATCTCTGGTAGTGGCCTCTACTGGAGGGTCACTAGTGGAAAAGGAAAAAGTAGAATAAAAAGGCAAATTGGGATTGCTATTTTCCCTGGAAACCCCACCCCAGCTCCAACAATTTGCAGTTCAGGAACTTTCTGAGCCAGATGTTTTATCAGTGTCCAACAGCCCTTGGCAGGTCTGTCTCACTGGGAAGGCACCCAACATCCTCCTCTGTGAATTTGTTCTTTCAGGCTCCCCTGCACTCTGGGACAATTTAATTCTGTGCAATGTGAGCAAGCGCTTCTCTGCTGGCACCAAACCTCCATTTCATTGATTGCCCACTCGTTCCTGTGTCCTGAGGAATTGCCAGTCCTCCTCCACCTTCACAGTCCACGTGGGTCTGTCCAGTCTGAGGAGCCCTCATATCTCTTATCATCCATGTCTTCTCTTTCTTCCAATCAGACCATGGTCCTAATGAGGGAACGATGCTCCCATCATGATGCTGGATGGGAGCAAACCCTAACTTTCCACAGAGGCACATAGATATTTTCTGTTCTGCCTTCCATTCTGTTTCCAATAATTCCTTTCGGATGCTGGATGGGGAACTCATCAGAGACATGACTTCAGAGGTAACGTTGCATCTTTTTGGGAAACCCCTTCGTTTAACACCAAACCTTTTGCTAAATATCAGGTCTGAACCTGATGAGCTCCAACTGTGTCCATCTATACAAGATATCCTGTGGCAGTCAAAAGAAGATTTTGTCATACTGATGTGAAGCCATTGTGTGCAGTTGCTGTGGAACCAGAAGGCATTGTCCCAGGGCTGGGCCACCATGCTGTACAAACAGCTACCCTTCTGTCAGAGCTGTCAATGTGTGGAGACCCCAAGTGTCCAGGTTTGAGACACTCATCTGACTCAGGAACAAATCCTGTGTCTCGTTGCTCAAGAAGTTCATTAAAGGGATCTTGTCTCCCGGGAGCTACCCAGAGGGCTGTCTAAAATCAAAAAGAATCATAGACAATGAGCTGGCCCTTCTTGAAAATGGTAATTACTGGAGGAAGGGATATGGCAGTAGCCCAGGGACAAGCAACGGTGACCAAGTGCTGCTGCAAAAAGGGGTTTCAGGGAGAATGCGAAATGTGGCACAGGCCACCCCCCCCAAACTGTGATGATCAGTGAAAAAGAGTTTCTGTCAGGCCAGGAAACATATGTCTACATGCAAAAATGTATCCAAAAGAGAAAGTTTCTGTGGCTCTCACGTGGACCGGGTGCCTACCTTGATGAAGAAATGAAGACGAGCTAAGCCACAGATGTCTGGGAGGAGCTGAAGAAAGTCCTGCAGCAGTTTTTTCTGGTGTTTATCTAGGAGGTCAAATTCTGCTAACAGCAAATCTTTTCCTATCAAGGTGTTTGGTTTCATTTCAGCTACAAGTGGAAATCTCATTTAAAAACCCAGAGCAAGTCAGTGACAACAAGGCATTTTTGCAAGGAGTATTAAAACCTCCCTTTCTGATTCTGACAACTGGTGGAACAACATTTGGAATAGTTAAAAAATGCTCTCCAAAACCTTGGAATTTGTTCCATTAAACTATTAAGAAAGACTTGGTAACACCTTAGGCTGATTTCTGAGTGTCAGTAATACGTGGCTATTGTAGGACAATGTGAGTAAGTCTCAGTAGTAGACTGTGGTTTGTACTTGACTGTATGTGAGTCTGCACATTATGTGCCAGTATGAACCAAGCAAGCACCTCTGTGTCATGATATCTCTTTGGCTAGCTGCTCTGGGGACGTGTTTTAAATCCCTTTAAATGTTTGTCTGTTCTTTTAGACTAGATGTGATATTGGCCATGTTTAGTGCAAACAAGTCTCTCATAGATCTTTCCTACATGACATTGGTGACATGATATGACATGACATGACATTTCCCTACATGACATGATTTTTTGCACAGGGTGAAATAATGCACATCCTAAAATTGTTTCCCCATCCCCACCTTCTGAAGGATAAATGGAAAACAGGAGTGCCCAGAATCAGAGTCGCAGCGATGCTATTGTGTTTAGGACAGGCAAATTCATTAAAGGTTTCCTGTATTGGTTTAACTTACCCATCTTGTGATAAACCATAAATATTCTCTGTCTTCTTTGACACTAACTACAGACTCAGAAATGTACTTTAAAATTACACTGTGTGAAGATTTTTGAGCAAATATGGTAAAGCCTCTCTTAAAAACAAAGGTAATCCCTCTGAGCCCGCACGGTCTCAGTCATGTTTATTCACCTCTTCCAGTGTTAGAACTCAATAAATACTGCCACAGTTCAGCTAGGACAGCCACTAAATGTATAGTTTTATGGCTGAGTCTGCTCTCTGGTGCACATTTAATCATGCGTTTCATTGTCAGCTCCTCTCAAACTGTCAAGTGTTCCTTATGAGAGAGAGACCTGCTTTCTGTAACACACATCCCCCCTAGTCCCACTCATCATTTGGTACTATTGCCTTTCTTTTCTCTAGCCTGTTGATGACATTTATGGCTGTTTTTTCCCAAGAAATAGCGTATTTTTAAAACAGGGCCTCTTTTTTCACTTTTTAGTGCTTTGGCTCAATAATTTCTCACACTCTAGAAACGGCCCAGCTGATATCTTGATCTTTATATCCATCCCTATTCAAGAGCCGTGAGCAGCAGTGAAAACTCACTGTGAATACTGATTTTGCCTTTCCTCAGGAGGCCCCATGGAAAACCCCTTTCCTGCTCTGCTCAGTAACACAAATGCAAAAGATGCACACACCATGGTCCACGGCACCGGGCTGCTGCTCTCCGTGGCCAGACTCTGTCACCCTCCCCGAGCACAGATGTTGTGACTGTGGGCAACAAGGCCAATCAAGTGGAGAAATACAAACATTTGCCCACATGCACATCCAACAGAAGTCTACTACCAGTGGCACAACACTGTAGACTGGTGGTATGTAAATCTGTAGTGCCCTCCATTGTGCACAGGATTTACCGACACTGTGGGGCTGTCTGTGTCCACACAAAGTCTGAGAATAGAATAGAACAGACTATTTCAGTTGGAAGGGACCTACAACAATCATCTGCTCCAATGGCATGACCAATTCAGGACCGACCAAGTCAAAGCAAGTCCTCTGAGCCTCATCCAAGTAATAGCAGGTAAGGGTCAGGCGAGATAGGTGCTTCCTCAGCGATTACCAGCCTCATTTAGACCTACAGGGATTCACACAGACAACTGTTTAGCAAGTCAGACCAAGCAAATAATCTGCTTTCTTCAACTTTCATGCATTTCCACGTACAAATATTTTGAGAAGAACAGTAAAGATTGACTGTTTTTTCTATGCTTTTTCAAACTCAGCAGTTTGTTTCTCCATCAGAAGAAATCAGCTCAGCAAAATGGAAATATTCTGTGATAAGTCACCCATTCAGCTAACAATTCCTATGGCAAGAAATAAAGGGAGAGAAGCTCACCTCTCCTGTGGATACCACACAGCATGTCAGGCTGTATAGCAAAGCTGAAAAAAAGCACTCTGGCATTGCAGAGATGAAATATCCCACCAAGCCTTGAAATAAATCCTTAGGTACCCACTCCTAGAACTTCACTTCCAATACTGGGTTGTGTCCATCCTGACAAGTCCTGTGAACTTATGGGATGCTAATCAGGACGCAAATATTCACACTTTCTGGGGCATGTGAAATAAAAAACAAAGCAGAGGAAAGCCACTCCTTTCTGATAGCTAACCACTACAAAACCATCCTGCTGAAGACAGTGGAAGACAGCAACAACTTTCACATCATCTGTTTAAGAGGAGCAAAATCATTGGAAAAGAGAGTCCAGTACAGTGTTAAGTAGCACAGTTTTAATCTCATCACCCGTGTGCTTTCTGAGTGTTACCCAAAAGCCCAGCTCTGGCTCCAGGCTGACTGTGGTGCCGAGAATTGCCAAAACTGGATGAGAGTGCAGTGAGAAAGCAGAAAGGTGCTTGGACTTGGGAGGTCGAGCTGCAGTATCACTATTTCAATCCAGCTGAAGAAAACGCTCTTTTTGAAATCTTACAGAGAGCAATAAATGTGTGTTTCCTGACCTCAGCAGGGGTCTGGCTGAGAGGAGCCCATTTCAGTTGCCGAAGCCGTGTGCGTCAGCTTTGCAGATTTGCCAGTTCCCTCTGCAAGATGGCCTGCAACATGTGTACACATGGTATCTGGCAACAATAATTCAGAGAAAATGAAAAATGCTTCTCATTCATTGCAAACAAATGGGTACAGTGCAATCCCAGGCAAACTTTTCCAAAGCAGGCAGCTTTCTGGATTAAAAAAGAAGGGAATGAAAAGAGAGTGTGGGGGCCCGGGGATCCCTGACAGTAAACGTGTGGGAACAGTTACTTCAAATACATGAGTAGATACCTTGGAAAAGAGCAAGTTTCTAAACACAGTCTTTGCTTTCTGCTCTGGAAGAGCAGAGCTCTGCCCGTGGCTCACACATGCACTGCTGGAGCTACAAACCACAGCCACCATCAATGCCCTTCTCCCAGCATGGACCCTTGCTGCTCACCACCAAGTTACCCCCAGAACAATTACTTCAGGTGTTTTAAAGCCCTGTGACTCTTCAGGTCTGGGCACTCTCTAAGAAATAAACAGGCTTTCATTTACTTCCAGGTTTCTTCCTTGCAGAGGCTTTGTCTGCCAGAGCCTGTGATATCAGCACTCAAAGCCACTGGAAGAGAAAACCTGTGGAGAAACTTTAGAGGGCAGCCCCAAAGCTCGTCTAAATGGGGACGTTCCAGACAAAGGCACAGAGCTATGACAGTGAGTAAATGATGTTGTGCCTCAGAGCCACTTAGCCACATAAAATTTGAGGAAACCAACCTGGCTGTCTCTGCATCCATGCCTTTACTTGGTGGTCCTTCTTGGTCTTCTGTGATATAAAATTTGTAACTATTCAGGAAAAGGTTCAGCACCTAGTTGGAGAAATGTATGGCATATATACCATTGCCAAGTGTGTAAAAGCTACAGCATATAACATAGGTGAGCAAATAAACCACTTTAAAGAAAGATGCGATAGGACATTCAATTTGGGTTTGGATTGTATCTGCTGTGAAAGTTAAGGCGTATTACTATGTGTGGATAAAATGTAACTCTCACTTTACCTTTGACATACACATATTTATATCTATGCATCAACAGCGTATACACAACAGTTCATAAATTGTATTAGCAATAGGACCTCAATGCAAACATCACCAATTCCACAGTCAACAGTTAAAATACTAAAATCAATAGCTCATCTGATCTTTCCAACCAATCGCAAACTGATAGATTCATCACAGCAGTTCTATTATCATTGGTTTTAAAGCTATAAATGTGCTTTTCTGAAGGTTTGCAGGGAATAACAGCTGGTGGCAACTTCACCTGGGAGTCATGACAGGAGACCTTTGGTTGGGAGTTGTTTTGCTTTCCCTTGTAAAAACTCTGTTGTGTTTACTTCACTAAAGTTTAACTTGGCTATGATTTCATGACTCCTGAATTCACACTGCCCCCCGGCCAAGCCATAGAATAGCTGAAGACTCAATAAAGATGAGTGACATCATTAACCCAATACAGTAGCTATTCAGATGTACGCTGTGGTCTCCTTACATAATCACCTAATTTTAGCTGCTGGGTGAGCCACATACAGTACCACAGTGTATTATGAGCTCTGAATAACCGTGTAATATCCAGATGCTTTTTCCAAGGTTATTTCATTTTCCTGGTTTAAAATTATTTCCTTACGCAAATCTCAAGGTGTTATTTTCCCCTAAGCAAACCCTCTCTTCAAAACATGTTCAAGGCTTCTGCTGCTCCTGATCACCTTGACACATCATTAGCTGGTCATCGCAGTTGTAATGGTGCTCATGGCACTAACATATGGCACAGCACCTTGGGATTTTATAATGACTGTCCGTAAGAACAGCCCTAAGAAAACGGTAGGGTGATACACGCCTTAATTCAAGCACCAGACAGACACATGCTCAAGTAAAGGCACCCGGTTTGCTAAAAGTAGCTGTTTATCATAGTTTTACAAAATATCTATGAAAATACTTTTTAAACCAGAAATATTTTGGGGCAAGGACTTGTTTTTGCTACGTGCTATGACAGCAGCATCTGCAAGCCCTACTCCCTGCAATTAACAGCAGACGCATGCATATTTGATGCCATTTATAGGTACAAACTCCAGATACAAATTAAATTTGGTAGCTTAGACATGCCAGCAGTAGTGCTGGAAATCTCTCGGATGTTCCACTTTTGAAAAAGCAGTAAGAAAGCTGGGCTTTTGTTGCAGGAAACCCACACTCAGTTTGCACCCAGAAGCTGCGCACACCTTCCAGGTAAGCTGCATATTATGGACAATGCACATACACACTCCACAGATTGCACCACGTACAAAATCAGTCCAATGATCCTATCAGATCCAACTTACCTCTCTTCAGCTTTTTGTCTGATATTTTTACATAACTGTGCTCTAGCAATGAGATTTGTAGCTTTGAAAAACTCCCTATTTCTATAGTGTTTTTCATCAAAACGACTTCTCTAAATGAATCCATGGTGACTGTAAAAAGGGAAATATTGCTCCTGTTTTTAAAAAAGGGTAGAAAGGAGGACCCTGGCAACTACCAGTCTGTCAGCCTCCCCTCTGTGCCTGAGAAGATCACGGAACAGATCCTCCTGGGAGCTCTGCTAAGGCTCATGAAGAACAGGGAGGTGATTCAAGACAACAAGCACGGCTTCACCAAGGGCAAGTCATGCCTGACCCACCTGGTGGCCTTCTCTGATGGAATGGCTACATCAGTGGACAAGGAAAGAGCTACAGATGTCATCTATCTGGACTTCTGTAAGGCCTTTGACACGAGTTGTGTCCCTCAGGGGTCCATATTGGGACCAGCACTGTTTAGTATCTTCATCAATGACATAGTGGGATTGAGTGCACCCTCAGAAAGTTTGCAGGTGACACCAAGCTGAGGGGTGAAGGTGACATGCCTGAGGGACAGGACGCCATCCAGAGGGACCTGGACAAGCTCGAGAAGTGGGCCTGTGTGAACCTCATGAGGTTCAACGAGGCCAAGTGCAAAGTCCTGCACCTGAGTTGGGGCAACCCCCAGTATCAGTACAGGCTGGGGGATGAAGGGATTGAGAGCAGCCCTGCCAAGGACTTGGAGGTACTGGTGGGTGAAAAGCTGGACATGAGCCACCAGTGTGTGCTCACAGACCAGAAGGCCAACTGTATCCTGTGCTACATCAAGAGAAGCATGGCCAGCAGGTCGAGGGAGGGGATTCTGCCCCTCTGCTCCGCTCTGGTGAGAGCCCACCTGGAGTCCTGTGTCCAGCTCCGGAGCCCTCAGCACAGGACAGACATGGACCCGTGAGAGTGGGTCCAGAGGAGGCCACAAAAATGATCTGAGGGCTGGAGCACCTCTGCTGTGAGGAAAGGCTGAGAGAGCTGGGGCTGTTCAGCCTGGAGAAGGCTGCGGGGAGACCTTGTTGCAGCCTTCCAGTACTTAAAGGGGCTTATAAGAAAGAGGGGAACAGGCTTTTTAGCGGGCGCTGTTGTGACAGGACAAGGGGTAATGGTTTTAAACTGAAAGATGGTAGATTCAAATGAGATACAGGGAAGAAATTTTGTGCATTAAGGGTGGTGAGGTACTGGCACAGGTTGCCCAGAGAGGTGGTCGATGCCCCATCCGTGGAAACATTCAAGGCCAGGTTGGATGGGGCTCTGAGCAACCTGGTCAAGTCGAAGACGTACCTGCTTACTGCAGGGGGGGTGGACTATGTGAGCTTTAAAGTTCTCTTCCAACTCAAACCGTTCTATGATTCTATGACTTTACATACTACATCTCCGAAGTTCTGTTTGCTAATTGCTCCAAACTTCCTGTGCCTGTAGAAACCTATTGAAAACAGGATGACAGATTTCTTCATGATTACAGAAAAGAAAAGATACAAGACTATCTACAGTGTTTGTACCAAGGCACTTTATTATGTAGCATGCAGAGGGAGATTACATGTAAAAGCCAATTCATGTGTTATGATCCCCAAAACCACAGTTCTTCTAATCCCCCCCATCCCCATACTGGACATTTGACTTTCTCTCTTGGCACACTCTCCCTCGCTGCTGCCCAGAGCTGTTCTCCAGCCGGGAGAGCTGGCAGCCGGTCCCCGTCCCTTGTGTAACCAACTAGCTCACCTCGGAGATATGCTCACGTTGTGCTGGCGCAGACTCACTTCTTCCACTTTGCAGTGCTACGATCTGCAGACAGAACTCTGGCCCGGCTTTCTGTCTAGTTAAAACAAAACTAGTGTCTTTGTGACAATTTCTGGAAAAACAAACATGCTAAAACCCAAGGCAACATCCTCTCCTGGCTTAAGTAACAGCAGCTTCTTAGCACTCATTTCCATTAGCAGAGGTGCTGGCTCTTGAACTCCAGTTCACTCTGTGCTACTGGCACAATATTTTTGACGGTGGTGTTAGTAGGAGTCAAATAATTATAATTTTGGGAGCTAAATGTTAGTGCTGCAGAGGGCAACTAGCTATGTACAGCTTTGCTCTCCCAAGCACCTACTCTATGTCTTAATGATAACATGGTAATTAATAAAAATTCTCCATGTGGTAAAAACTGACTGCAAAATTCCCTGTAAAAAAAATCATATTTAATTGACAGATTAAAAACTAAACCAAAGCCAAACAGCGCAGGAACGCTGAGCAAAGCAAACGGGAATGCTGATCATGCCTTGCGACAAGGAAGACAGTCTAGCTGACCCACTCGGGTCCTGCCTGTTTGTCCAGGCATTTATAAACAGCGTAAGTGAAATAGCAAGGTTTGATTCTGCCCAGGACTGTCGGATTGCAGCCCCTGCACACATTCCTGCAGGCAGAGGGCCCTACGTTTGAAATTCCAATCGTTTTTAATTAAAACAACCCTGGCTCCCAAGCAGTACAGCGTGATTCAGTCATAAACATCACGAACGCCAAGCCTGGGTTGTGGAGAGCCAGTTACATAGCGCTGTTGGTAACTCCGTTACAGGCACAAACCCACAAAAGTTAGATTACAACCACAAGATAAGACTATTTGCCTGGTTCATAAAGATGTCTTAGACTTCCCTGCAGCAGGGAGATGCTGGTAGAGAGCATTAAAGGGACACTGAAATAGCTGAACTATATTCCTAGATCTTCCACAAATCTGACTTTGACTAACTCTCCTCATCTTGTATTTCTGTTTCTTCAATCCTGCAGTAATAGTTGTTTTTCCCATTTAGACTCTAAGAGCAGATGATACCATCTCTGATCATAAGTTTGAGAAGCACCTAACAGAATAAAAGCCTGAACTTGAACAAGAATTCTTGAAGCACAGCAATAAGGAAAGGTGGGAAGTGGGAATACTCTCTAGAATTTGATGAAGTTTTTTCCCCCCACACCCCCACCAAAAGAAAAACATTTAACAACAACTCTTCCAGAACTGTTTAAACTCTGTTGTACGCCAGAGTAGGACAGTACGCTAAAAGAAACAGAAAGATTATATACCACTGTGATACTTATCTCATTTCCAGAACTAAGGCTTCCCATTTATTTTTTTAGTGTAAACATGAGTTAAAAGCTAGTAAAAATTAACAAAAGAATCTTACAAATGGACATGTTATAGACCCTCAGCCAAAAAGATTATCACCTTGCTAACAGTGAAATCTCTCACTGCATTTGGGAACGTGACAACTGCCATCTTCATTGAATCCTTCTTCTTCTGTAATCTTTCTTGCATTAAAGGATGATTTTACAATGTTTTTGGAAAATATTATGGGATCTTTGAAAGTTGACTCCTTATTTTTGACTATGGGCTGTAATGCATGGTTGTGCATCATCTTCGTCCCTCATCTTCATCCTACAGCTGGCCTGGGGTGCCCATCTGGCAGCCCCACCACTCTCAGGTTTCCTAAAAAAGCCCCAGTGCAACAGGACCCCACAAGCCTGAGCTTCAGAGCTGAAGTTAACTAAAAATGGATGCCTCAACACTGGAGAGAATCTCACCAAGAGAACAACTTTCAGCACCATGTCAGTGTAACTCTCTCCTTTTTTTTTTTTTTTTTAATTTATTTTTCTTTTTCCATTTTGCGGCTCTTTGGGCTCCTCATTGTTCCATTCTGCAAAGGGTTAATATCAGTGTTTTGCCTAAGGGTACCCCAACCCAGGTGAAGGAGACTCACGTCTCAGATTAAAATACCTACTGCAGATTATTCCACTTGTTCCTTCATTGGCTGTGCCTCTTATGGGTTACATGGCCAGCTTCAGTTTCTCTGGTCCTCTACATTTCACCCAAGATACTGCCTTAATTAAGGTGAATATCCCCCAAGATAACTGCTCATCCACACAGTTAATGCACCACTTGAGATACGTAACATGTTACTTCATAGGTATAATTCCCTGCATAGCATGTCCCCCTCAATAAAAGAAACAATATATGTACGCATACACGTGTATACAAATGGTTGTCACAACAAAGACAAAGCTGATCTCAGTTCCTTTAGCATGTGACCTGTTAGTCTGCAGGAAGATTATATCTTGAACCATCAGGTTTTGTTGTATTTTTTTTGCCAGCGTAATACAGAAAACTCCTTTCAGAATAATTTTCTAGGCAATCCTTAGCATTCAAGGATAATCTGCCTTGTGGTGGTGTCACTGCAGGGTGAGGAAGAGTCTCCTGTGGACAGGGAGCCTGCTGTGCTGGCATTGTCCAAACATCGAATTTTACAAGGATCATGGATCTGGAACTTAAGCATGAGCTGTTTAGTAAATTAACAAACCAGGAAGTATTTTCCATCTTACAACATATGGACAATTTATAATGGGCTAGCAAGGCCAATATCAGGCTTACTTTTCCATTATCATATTTCCTTTACTTATCTTTCCTTGAAATCTCTATATACTGTTTACATGCGGGGGGCGGGGGAATCAAACCGCAAAATGTTTGAAGGCTGTTTTCACAAGGGAAAAATGTGTGTCCCAACAAATCCACATTCATGAGAAATTCCAAAACAGAGCACCTGAAGCACATCTGTATGGATAACAGCATGACTAGGAAGAGATCAGCAGAATTGCTTTCCAAAATGTGAAAATTTCAAAACTAGAAAGAGGAGAGAGATAAGAAGTCTCCTGTCTTCCTGCAACTTCTCTTCAAAACTCTAGGATTGTAAGGATGCAAAGAGCCGCAATTACAAGCAGGAGAAAGCTGATAGGACACAAGATTTTAGTCTCTCAGAGAGCCAGCTAAATTTGCTAAAATGCAAATAGAAAAGAGCACTTTTAACTTGTAGCACACCTGACATCAGCATCTGGTGGTAGCAAAAGGAGACCCCTCTACGCTGTATTTACCCAGCAGCTCTTCAGACGAGAGCCACCCCAACCATTTCCGTACTTCTCGGTGGCTGTGAGACGAAGGCACTCTGCTCCCAGCCCGGGTGTCACTCAAGCTGCTCAGCCAGAAGCAATCCTTTTGGCAAAAGCTCCATGAGCATTTTTTTATCTGCCTTGTCAGAGGAAACACAGAAACACAAACTGCCATCCACCAGCTCTGGTGTAGCTGAGAGTCATCCCACCACAGAGGAAAAAACAATCTGCGTTTTGAATTATTGTTTTCCAGATGTATTATCTTGCATTTGTCAGGGTGACTCCTTGTTATTTCCTGCTTCTCTTTTTTCGGTGGTGTTTGCAGTATTCATCTGCATCGTCTGTTAATTTCATTAACATCCTGTTTAATGATCTCGAAGGGGGCAGCTTAAAATGATGATATATAAAACCGGACATAAACTCCCTATTCCTGCAGCATCCCACCGATCACCTCCCACTCATCTCTGCGCCCTGTTATTTATCATGACCTGTCTCCTCATCTTCTGCAAGAGCTCATGCTGTGTTCGTATCACACGCCATTTTCAGGTGAAAATTCCTGAGTCACTCGGCCTTAGTTTCTTAGCCTGGGATAGCTTCTCTTTTTAACTTGACTGCTACATTGTGCCTTTAAGGATTGAATTAAACTTCTCTGCATTGTTACAATAACAACACAGTTCTGCCCCAATTCTGTGATGCGCCAGTCAGCTACGGGGACATGGCTGTAGGCACTTTATTGTCACAAATTACAGTGGTATTACTGTAACAAACTGGAAACATCACATTTTCCAAAAAATGTTATAATAAATGTATGTTTTTACTGTTAACTCAGCCACTTAATTAAAATATGTATCAAGGCACACTGAAAATTTTCTATGAATAATCAAGGAGATCGTACTGGAAAATGCCATAAAAACTTAGTGCCGTTCTTGACAGCATTGCTTGCAAAGGCTGTTTTGAAGATGCTGACCTCTCTATTTGGAATATTCCTGATGCTGGCCTCTGCTTAATCAGGTAATTTCAAATGAAGAGCCAACTGCAAACTTTATACCACCTTCATCACAGAGTGACCCCCTTGCTGATGCCACAAGTCATAGTGTTAGAAAATCTGGTTTGTTTGCCAAGAGATGTCTTTTATTAGAATCACACGCAGACTCCTAAGTTTCTGAGTCCTTTGCTTGCATAACCATCGCAAACTTAGGTTTCACTGCACTAGAGAGATGCCACCAGGTGACGAGGGAAGTGAATAATACAGGAAAAGGACAATCCCCAACTGGCAAAGAATGGCTGCACTACAACCTGTGCAGTTTCTGTGGGATGAAGAAGCATGACTGTATACAATGCCACAAAAATTCCTACTACTACTACTACTACAGAAAAAGTATACATAGCAACACAGTTAAAATTGTTACACCCACCACCCTTAGTAGGTGCCCCTTCTCACCCACGTGCCATCCCTCTGGGTCCTAAGCTGATGGCTCGAGTCCGAGGGGCAATGGGGCAGACGGGTGTTGTGGCAAGTTGTTGGCATCTCTAGCTTTTTGCCAGGAGATTGATGTTGATTGAGGAGGGGGAAATTTTCTTCCTCCCTACTCTAGAATCTGCATGGGATTATTTTTATACATTTTTCAAGACATACTAACCTTTTGCTCTTTCTTTGCTGCTCTGTAGTTCCATGTTATGGTCAGATTTGCTATCTATGGGCTACTTTATATTTGTCAGATACTTGTTTTTTTTCCCCTTGGCCATCCCTGAAAACAGCTTACCCAGCTGTCAAAGCTGTGTTCTCTGAATGACCAGTAAATACCACTGGCAAGTTCCTATTATCCCTAGGGCTGCTGCTATAGTCCTGTGTCCACACCTTCAAAGCTTCCACTGTCACCCTCACCCATACTCCTCTATGCTGCATTTTAATTCTAGGGTCATAAATAGTTTGACACAGAACAACCACACAGAATTACTACTTCCCAGTTACAAAGCCATGAATGATAACATGTGTTTCCCCATCATTTTACAAACCTAAGCAAAACCTTCAACAAAAGAAGCAGTGGTCACCTGCTTGTGAGACAGCAGCTAAAGAAGCTCAGAGAAAGCTGCAGGCAGTCCAAGACAAGTCCAAACCCAGGCAAGTTCCAAGGCCTCAGCGTAACACAAAACCTCGCCCTGTTCCTAGAAACAGCAACCCCGTATTAAAGAGCATCCAACAGACCCACAGAATCAAGCTAGGTAACACAGGACAGGGATGGACAAGAAACGCAGGTTTCACAGTCAGGTGCAGACTCTGTAGAAATCAAGGAGAAACAGCACAAGACTGTTTCCAGTCTAGGAACAACGGTGCCCCTGAAGATGTGAGAAACAGAGATACTGGGTGATCAGGAGCATGCCAGGAACAGAAGTACAGACAGTGCTTGAAGACAGAGACTTCCAGGGAAGAGCTCTAACAACCTCCACGTTCCCCAGCATTTGAAGACTACAGAAACCTGGACAGTGTCACGTAACACCTGCAAGCTACGTGTCATGTACACTCCTATGTTCTTAAATCAGCTGCAATGCAATCCCAGTGATCTTGACAAGCATCAGTAATGGTCTAGAAAAGTGCCTAAAGATGATGATTTTCACTAAAAGGTTCCTGAGGCCAGTGGAAAAGCAGATGGTGAACAGGGAAGCCATGGAACAAGAAACATTGCTGCTTCCATCACGCTTGGAGTTTCGGGAAATCAATGTGTGGGCAACACAATCAGCACAAGCAAGGCAACCGCAGACCTCACTGCAGTGTCACAGCTCGTGGCAGGTGTGAAGGTAGTAATTCAACCCCAGCATACATCAGACTAGACGTACACCCACAGGTGTATGGATAGCCCTACTGCTACTTCACATATCATAGAATATTATAGCAGATTACATTTTTTATTATGGAAGGACAATTAAAGTAAGTGAGAATTCAAGATCAAAACATCTAAGGCTGGAAATCTGTTCAGAATGTGGAGTATTGAAATGCTGAACACAAGGAGGTCTTGAGGTCTCCCACATCTAACACTGTTCATGTCAGAAGGATTCATGCTGGACACAAAGGGACAGAGCCATTAAAAAAATCCTGAAACCAAAGGACATGAAAGGAATCCAGCAATTTCTAGGAAAGTCAACTGTTTTTCCAAAAATTTCTGAGTACATTAACTAGAAGCTTATGAACACTTAAGAACACTAACACTGTATGAAACATTCCCCTCCCATACATATGGGAAACCTTACGGATTTGCCACTAACTGCCAACTTCAATAGTGGCTTAGCTGAGTGAACAAAGAATACATTCGTTACACCCGCTGACAACCAGAAGCTGTACAAAGTTGCAGGCACTCTGGGGCCACAAGAAAATTCAAAATAATCTGAACAAAATGTTGATACATTTTGAAAAAATGCAATGAAGTTCAGTACAAAGGACAAAATTCAATGCTTAAGACTAATACAAAACCACTAGGCAGTGAATTGGCTGGGCAGCAGCTTTGCAGAGGAGGTTCTGGAGTTTGAGGGGCATTAGGACCTGAATGTAAATCCGTAATGACAAACTGCAGAGAAAAAAGTGACTGTAACGAGACACGCAATTATTTTTCCTGTATACTTGGTAGTGCTAAAAATGTAGCTTGATCTGAAACACCAAATACATTGTGGGCAGTACACTTCAAGAAACGCGGGCAATCAGAACAAGGCAGAGAAAAGCAAATAAATGATGATATGACAGAAAACATAAACTACAATGGAAAACTGAAAGAATAAGAGGAGACAGGAGAAGATAATAAAAGTCAAGCATAATAAAAAGCTGCTGCAAAGGCAATCATCATAAACTGACTTCCACGGCTGCTGGGAACAGGATAGGAAACAGTGGGCTTAAATTGTTGCAAGAACATTTTTCTTAGAGATTATGAAATTTTTTTCTACTTAGAAGAATGATGCATTGGAAGAGATTGTTTAGGGAGGTTGTGCAGTGTCTACCATGGGAGAGTATAAAGAGCTGATCCAATAAAGATGCCTGAACTGATTCAGGTATAGCTGTAACTTCAGTCAAAGATGGACTATGTAACTTCTCAAGGACCCATCTATTCTGTTCATCTACTACAGGTATTCATCTGCTGCATCTACTATTTCATAATACAACATGAAAGGCCAGAGCCTGCAGGAATACTTCTTTGAAAGAGTAAGAAAAATTATAAGTACTAGCTCTGACATACAACAGCCCTGCGTGATAGCTAAGGTTAAAAGAAAAGGAAAAAAAAAAGAGACTTATTGGCTAAGCTTTCTGAATCAGCCTTCTTTTGAGTCATCTCTCAGAGTACAAGATGAACATACTGTCTGATCATCAGCCATTAAAAAAATCATAAGCTATTGCCAAGGCACTCAAGCAACACATAGGTTATGGATATTCCAACAAGCTGATCTGAGCATAAGACACTGCTGCCAACGTGGGAGACTGTCAGCATGCTCCAATACGTTTGCATGTGGGATGGGAAACTTTGACAACCAAAGCAAATTTCAACCAGGATGATATGCTAGAGAGAGAAGTATCTTGCATTTCAGAGCTATCCAGACTGCAGGAAGCAATTAGATGCTGGAGTCCCAGAGGATGGATGAAGTGCATATTGTATACAAAATTGTGTTTAAATGGGATTCACCAAAAATCCTAGCAGATTTAAAAACTGATGTAATAAGATGCATCTACATTTCAACACCAGGCAAGCATAAGGACATCTCTGCTAGCCAACTATCCAACTCTTCATTTACGTGTATGCAAAAACAGTTCAACAGATGAGAAGAGCTCAGGGATCAACAACAGGGGACAGAACCTCACAAAATCCTAGCCTACTCACAGCAAACAGTCAGAACAAGCCAGGTGATTTTTAATGAGGGTAACTGTAGTGCTTTCAGTAAGTTTCCATTGCTGAGAGGCAGGCTAGGAGGACATACAGGCATGACAAGGAAACAGAAGAAGGATTTTGCAATACTATTGTGACTAACAAGCCATATCAAAATTCAAATGATTCAGTATTAGAGGAGGTTTTAAGCTATAAATGTCTGAAGCTGGACACCCCCAAAGGCATCAGAGGTCAAAGAAACTAATGGATAAAGATCTAACCAGGAGGATGGCAGTTCGGCTCAGCAATGCCACTCATTGTAAAACACTCCTGAGGATCCAGCAGAGATCAAACTGATAAGACAAAGATTCACGGTTTCTCTTCCCATAATACCTATTTTTTTATAGCCCAACAAAGAAAAGGCAGGCGTGACAAAGAACATCAAACTAGTTGTAACTAGCATGTAACTATAAGCAAGGAGCCCATGACTGGAGGCCTCTGGGCACAAATTCACAGTTCTTGCTATCAATCACAAAAAACACAGGCAAAAGTATCATCTTCAGTAAATTATAGGTCATAGCAAGTAGACTATAGAGGAACTCAAGCAATCATAAAGTACTTGCAAACAGCCAGGGGAAAAGTGCTAGGACTCAAAGACAGCATTAGCAATCTTCTCACTGGATGCTGAAGACTTAAGAAACAAGATAGGACACAGGAATAAAAAGGACAGGACAAGACAAAGGACTAAAGGGTCAAATGAAGACCTCTAATACCAACAGTAAAAACAAAACCAAGGAATCGGACTCTCGGCTGACCACTAGCTGGTGGGCTGCAATGATCTGACAGGAAAAGCCCTGGTTCTGTGTTCAGGCACACAGTACATAACAGCTGGTGTTAACTAGTCATTAGCACAAAGAACAAAAGACTATAAATTGCTAAAATTTATAATTTCTACATCTAAAAGCTGCACAGAACACACAGAGAAAAATCCAGCTTTGGATAAAGCACCATGGAAGCCATTCAGCACACCAAAATGTTAGTGATGATTGTGGCACCTCTGTAAGCAAGGCTTCTAAGGAAGCCAAACAAACAAAAAAAGCCCACTTTGCTTCAGAAATATGGAAACAAAAGCCTATCTGGACTCTGGCCACATTAACACCAAATACGGACACATGGAGGTCCAAGATTACAACTTGGCAGCTACTAAAACCTAGTTCCTTTGTGAAATTTAGAAGAAAATTAGGTTCATAAAAAATTAATACAAGTACAGTTTCTAATATTCCAGTTTGCATATAGAGTTCCATCTTTCATACCAAATATTTAATCATGTTAGTGTTTTTAGTTAGATTTTTCCCTGGACAATTCAAAGGGTTGAGTCAGAGTGTTCTGTCCCAACTATGGTCAAGCAGACTGTTCATATCTCCTTCCTGACTGTATTAACTCCTATCATTGAGCTGTTCAAGATCAAAAACTGCTTTTAAAAATGTGTTAAGATTTGCCTGTTGGTGAACATGCCTGAAAATCCAGTGGTAGGAGTATGGCAAATAAACCAAGCCAAGTGTTAAAGTATAAGTACAATTTAAGTTAGTTTTAAATCTTTTTGATACGTATCTGCACAGGCACTGTTTTAAATTCTAGACTATTAAAATAGTCATTCAAGACAATTAATCACTGGAAGTAACAATGATGAACACTTGGAGAAATTCTAACACAACTTTTGCAGGGTTCACTTATAGTACTCATTCTTCTAAGAACTAGGAAACAAGATTTAGCTGACATGAATAAATAACAAAGCGAGAAGCTCCCCTCAAGCTGAGAGAACAGCTGCAGCATCTTTCCTCATCTGCCTTTCCTTGCAGTTCTGCTCCCTAAGCCATACTGCCTCGGTGAACAACTAACAATGGAAATGATACACTGTTAAGCTTCAGCCAAAAACCAAAGACATATTAATCCTTAAAAAATCTTATTCCAGATTTTATAGAAATTCATTTGAAAATGCATCATTTTGTAGTGCATTATTTGGATGAAAAAAGACAAAAAATAGCCTTAAATGAAACAATGCCATTCAATGTTTATTTGCTGAGGGGCACATTGCACTGGGAGGTCTTTAGCAGGTTTTGTTAACAACCACTGCTCTTCACCTGGTCCTTCATTCTACATATTACAGCTGCAATTCTAAATTAAGCATTGATTTGCTATTCTATGTAGGTATGGACTAAAATCTTTTTACAAGAGACAAAGACGAGTTGTGGATTTAGTGAGGTTTCACTCTTCAAAAGACTACACTGAGTGAAAGCAGTGGAAATATTTTGTCATGGGAATGCTATGCCAATGCTCATTATACCTTTTGAAGTCAGGCTTACTTTTCCATGAAGTATAAAAATTATAATCGAAAAAGAAAGATAAGCTTGGAAAAGGAAATCATACAATGAAATAGCGATGCAGAACAATGCTATAAAAAAAAAAATCCAAGCTCTGCTATCAGGAGCACATGCTTGAGGTTAGGAAGGTGATTAAGTGCTTTGCTAAATATAGCCTTCAAATATGCCTTCAGAATCTATTAATAATTAAGAAAGCTTGATTGTTTATGATGTCTATTGTTTTCTACTCTTAGTGGAAATGCCAAGTGCTGGCTATATTGCATGTTATTATAATCACAATACTTAGCATATTATGTATTATTATGATCACAATATAAACGCCTAAAACTAACCTAGGTTCCTTTCTCCTTCCTTAAAGGACATTAGTTTTAAATCTGTCCTTCATTTTATGAAATTCAGAATTGCAATTTTGTGTTAAAACACTGAAAACTTTCAATATTCAAGGAACCACTTTATAAAGGATAGTATCACTCTTCAGAGAGCGTGAGGCAGGATATAGACAGTTCAGGCATACAACAAAGCCAACACATACAAAGACCTGGTGAGAAATACACAGTTCTGCTCTATCCTAACACTTATCAATACAAACTAATAGGAACAGGAAGCCTGAACAAAATTCTGCATCAACTGGGCAATAAACATGTTACTTTTGTTAAACCAAAATAGATAATTTTCCATTCCAAATTCACATTGTTGAAAAATAAAAGCTGTATAAAATACTACTGTGAGATACTACACATACTTAAAATTAATATCATTCAGATAGATACTAGAAAATAAAATTTTCTAAAATTCACACAGAAGTGTGAACTAAATCGGAACTTACGTGAACACATAAATGAACTAAACTGGCTTAGTCCACATTAATTATCTAAATAAAAGTGTAAACTTATCTACACTTGTAATGAAGTGGGTAATTTGTTAGTTCTTAACTAGAAAAAACAAAAAAGGAGTCTGACAAACTGTATTATTTTATTTATATACTTAAAATCATTGAACACGCATGACAGCATTTGTAAAGTTGGCAGTAATTAAAAAAAAATTTGGTAACATAATGAATTCACTAGAGCTCTATTTATAAAGAAATACTTTTCACTTAAGTCACGAAGCTAAATAACTGACAGAAAAGCGTTCTTTGCACAACACAATTCCTTATTACAAAATTCAGATATGGGATTACAATCTGGTGTAATACAACAATGCCTTTTTACACTGCAGCCAGTTTTATGAATTGAAGTAATTGTTGCTTTCAAATTTTGATCCACTACCCAAAATACAGAAATAAAAGCTGAACTTTGTTTCAAATGCTCTAAAACAATTCTTTAAACCAAATTTTTCAAATTTTACGTTTTTTCCACTCTGGCTTGTCTGTTTCATCATCTTCTGGTTCCACTTCTGCAAAAACTGTTTTCGGCTGGGTTCTAGAAAACATTAAAAAGATTAAAATAATGGTCAGACTACAATTCTTTATCAGAAACCATAATGGACATGCACTAGACAAAAATTACATCCTTTTATACTTTAAAATAGAGCATCCTAGACTTTCCCATTTTTCATTTTCAGCATAAACCTATCAACTACTCTTCTAAGAACTGAAGAAACTTGCAGCTCTGAGGCAAGGAATAAGCATAACAAACACATATCTTTTGCAAGTACTATTTCCTCATCATCTCGTAATCATTATCTGCATATTCCACGAATAAAATTAAGACAGAAGAGAGAAACAAATCAATTTAACACAATGCTAGCAAAATGGAGCCACATGTCTTCTCATTCCACGATTTTAAAAAAAGAAGCCTCCATTTTGATACACTGTAGTGTGACAGCAGGCAGTAAGTGAAAACAGAACAGCTAAGCCAGGTTTCTGGCTTAGCCTATGCATGAAAAAAACAGCTTCTCCTCTAGAGACTTTATCCAGCACTACCGTTACACAAAAAACCTAATTATCTTCATATGAGAACACAGTGTATCCTACAGTCAAGCCTGATGGTATCTATTCCTCCACTGTTTACTTGTATTTTAAATAACACTTAAACTTTATAAAAATAATTATTGATTACTTTTTAAACGAACACGGTATCAAGTAGCATTTCAATAAACTGTTTGGACATTCAGTTCCCATTTTACACTCTAATCATTGCATGGTCCCCTTTTCCAGCCGAATTCTCAGCACAATCACTGCAGAACTGAAACTACTGGATTTCTGATGCTGGCTGTGCTCAACTTCTCATTACAACAGACATGACAACTTATAAAGCGCAGCCAAGGCAGTCATCATCTCATTAATGCATTAACTAATGTTTCTACAGCAGTCTAAGGATGTGAAGCACTATTATTATAACAACTGTTATTTGGCAGACTCTACAAAATGCATAAACCTTAACAAAATTGCGTCTGCCTTACTTAATACAATAGACATAATTCAGTGTTGTCACTGACTTTGAAGAGTAACAGCAAGCCATCGGCGACTAGAAAGCAGGATTCTCCACTTGTTAAATAAGTAGCACTAAACAGATTCAAAGTCACCAAAACTAGTCAAAGACAACCTCCCTTATATAGAGGATCTTTCTATTGGCTTGCCTTCTGCTCCATCCTCCAAACCTACCATGGAGATAAGGAGTATAGTAAGATGATCAAGAGATGGTCCTACTGCAAGGCTCTATTGGCTTATGGTCCATGGGTGTGGGCAGTACATCCCATTACACCAAAGCAGACCTTGTACCCTTACTAGAAGTTAGAGGAGTCATGCTGCTCTCCATAGAAAGCAGAACTACGATTAAAAAAAAAAAATTCTGATTTAAAAATTTTATTAGAAAATACTCTACTTAATCAATCACTGAAGGAGGAGTAAAAAAAACCCAAACAAAACCAACATTCAATCCAAACCAGACACGAAGGATGAAGGCTTCATTGGCCAAAATACTGGATTTTGTTAGCTGCTGAAGAGGTGGAATGTATGGATTCTTCTTCTCGTTTTTCAAAACCTATGAATTTTGTTTAGCTCATTTTACAGTGTACTATCCTTTTACAACAATAGACAAAAGGTATTGAAATGTCATCTGGGATCACATCAGGTCAGTATTGAGATGCTTGTTAGTAAAGTACAACTAATCAAGTGTAAACCTATCAGTTCTGACCACAAAACCTACAACTGTCATAATTTTGGTTAGAAGCTTCCAACCAAGAAGAATGACATAACTTGTGAAACAACCAGCAGAACCTATGTATTATCCAGGATAGGAGGGGCACAGACAAAAGTTATAGACATCAGCTAACGTAACTATGCTACTGAGTCCAGTAAAGCTGGAAGGGGCAGGAGAAACTGTAGCATAATCTAGCAGAAACCAGCTAAAGCAAAAACATACAGAGGAAATCAAGTCTGCTTGCTATCTCATTTTTTAAAATTAGCATGAAATATCTGTAGCCTCAGCTCAGCCGAAATGTAAACTGTTCCACCTACACAAGCTACACAGTGCTAACTGGGGCACCTAGGGTGATTCATATGCCTGACCATTTTAAAAACATAAGCATAGAAAACACTGTTTTTATTATAGCATTATCAGCAGTGATCATTTAATTTAAAGACAAATTGTTCTGCTTAGTAACTACACTAGAGATTTCTAGTGTAGTAGGAGTTTGCTGTATGATTAATAGTTTTACAAAAATTATCAAAACATGTTTACTATAAAATATTTTTATGTCTGAGGGCTAAATAATAAATGCAGAAAGCTGTGTTGTTTTTCCCCATCAACTTTCTCAATTTTACCCTTAACTTTGGGGGTTGATTTCAGTTTGCTAGAGATCTGCTTGGTAGACCCCACGGGAGACTGCCATGGAGGGCAAAGTGGCTCAAGAGAGCTGGTTGATCTTTGAGGACAACCTCCTAAAAACACATTCCATGCCGTGTGCAGAAAGTGAAGTCTGGCAAAAGCCTGGTACGGATGCGTGCAGATCTCCTGACTGAGATAAACCCCAAACGTCAAAAAGGAAGAATAGAGACAGAGGAAGCAGGGACAGCTTTAGCCAAAAGGAAAAGAGGCATTATGTGAACACATAGGAACAGAGCTAGGAAAGCCAAAGCTCAGCTGGAGTTGAACTGGAAAGAACTGTGAAAGGCAACACTAAGGGCTTCTACAGCTACATTGACAGCCAAAGGAATCATAGAATCACAGAATGGTTTGGGTTGGAAGGGACCTTAAAGGTCATCTCGTTCCAATCCCCCTGCCATGGGCAGGGACACCTTCCACTAGACCAGGTTGCTCAAAGCCTCATCCAGCCTCGCCTGGAATACTTCCAGGGATCAGCAGGAATGCTAAGCAAAATGTGCTCAATGGGTCAGGTAACCCACTAATGCAAGATACGGAAAAGGTCAAGATACTCTGCACTTTTTTTGGCTGCGTTTTCTCTGAGAAGGTCTGTTCTCAGGTCTTCGAGGACCCCTACACTACCAGCAGAGTCTTTGGGAGGGAATGAGACATTACCAACAGAAGAGGAAGAGAGAGACAGGGAGTATGTAGCTCACTGGACATACAGAAATCCATGAGATCAGATGGGATGGATCCAAAGGTACTAAGGGAGCTGGCAAATGTCATTGCAAGGGCACTCTATCATCTTTGAGAGGTCATGGTGACTGGGGAAGGTTCTCGATGACAACAAAAGGCAAACATCATCTTTATGCAGGGCAAAAGGAGGATCTGGGGAACTACATGATGGTCTACCTAACCTCAGCTTCTGGGAAGACTATGGAACAAATCCCCATGCAAGACATTTCCAGGCACATGAAGGACAAGAAAGTGATAGGGAACAGCCAGCATGAGTTTAGCAAGGGCATACTATGCCTGCCAACGTGATTTCTGGAACAGGCTGCCCAGAGGGGCGTTGCGGAATCTCCATCCTTGAGGATATTCAAACTTTGCTGGGCAAGTCCCTAAACAACATGAATCTCATTGGACTTGAGTGACCTGACATAAATGAACATGCTTTAAGCAGGAGGCTGGACTAGATGACCTCTAGGGGTCCCTTTCTACCTAAATTATTCTATGATCCTGTGCTGCCACATGACTATTAGCTGAAACCAGTAACTCGTACACTGACAAATGCATTCCTATTGTGGGTTATGTTAACAGGCTGCAAACAAAAATGAGAAAATAAACTAACATGATTTATTCATATTACATACTTCTCTTTATTTTGGTGGTTTTCAACATATGCAGATATGCAGACCCCTAAAAAATTTCCAGGGGCCATGCAGACTGCTTTAAAGCCACCATAATCCCTCTGATAATGGGCTATTTTTCTAAGTTACCTTTCAGGGATCCAATAAAAGTGGCTCATTGACATCTGAGGTTCATAGATGAGCAGCTAAAAAAAATATGATACAGCTAAACCAGTTGAAGATGACAACTGCATATCACAGCATGTGACTCCTGTTGCAGTAACTTTTCAAATTTGTGCTTACACTGCACTGAAACAAAGAAAAAAGAAGACTTTGAAGCATGCTTGGGAACCAGAATAATGTCATAAAGGCTACTTCCAGACTGAAAAGTGAAGGTTTTCATCAACATCAGGCCCCTTTGCACTCCTTACCTCACCAGCCAGCCTGACTCTTCCCTGAATCTCAAGGGTTTCCCTCTCAAAATTATCAATTTCTAAAAAAGATTTAGCTTAAATATTCCAACATGCGCCAACAAAATCACTGTTACAAAACATTCTGTTCAGTCCTGCTTGTTCAACTAAAGGTACTTGAGGCACTATGTGACTAACACTTCACACGCTGGTAGCGCCACTGAGAAAAAGCTCAGTGAACACAGCTACATGCTGTTGCTTCAAGTGATTCTCTTCTGCCTGTGACAAGCAGCAATGACAAAGACAGCAAGATAGGTGCAACATGACTGAACTGAAAGGTGTTTTGTAAGAACCCTGGTCCATCTTGGTGGGGAGGGAAATTTTGCCTTCACCTTCCCTTATAGCACAGAAGAGTGCTACATCTGGGCCTGATTAGGCCCTCAGCTACAATGCCTAGTAATTCCTGCTGATCCTTCAGAGGGACATCTGAAGTCATTATAGTATCTCTGTACAGCTGTGTTAAAACAAACAGCTCACAAAGAATGTAATTTTCAAACATTTACAACTGATGCCTCAAGTTCCTTTCCTGTAGTTCTTGAAATGTTCAATCTGTCCTTCCTTTCCTTTCACTCCACTGGAATGGTTCTTGCCAAGGTCTCTAACAAGCTTTTTCCTGAAAAACTTCAAGATCTTTTCTGCATCCTCATCCATTATGACTTTTCTGCTGTGTTGATCACATCTTTTTTGGCACTTTATTCACATCAGGCTTCCGTGACATGTCATCTCCTGATTCAGCATGTACTTATTATCATCCTCAGTATCCTTGTCAGCAGCATCTGTTTTTTCACCCATCCTTTTTGTCTCTTACATACTCTTCTGGCTCAAATTTCAGGAGAAACAGAAAGGTCAGGCTAGTGATAAGAAGCCTGAAAAAATTTTCAAGTGATAAATAACGCAAATGACTTATTTGGCTTGAAGAATAAATCAGGCACCTTTAACTCCAAAAAAAAAAAAAAAAAAAAAAA
>Ga0065711_1031670_pt1 | contig 29039 bp, 13 predicted proteins | sample Hoacrofraction12_FD_59098 | JGI IMG/M metagenome (GOLD analysis project Ga0065711, IMG submission 59098) | Hoatzin crop microbial communities from Cojedes, Venezuela - Epithelial fraction 12 v2 (version 2) | ecosystem: Host-associated > Birds > Digestive system > Esophagus > Crop | place... | reverse complement strand
CCAGTTTCTGCCTCTTTCTTTTCATTCTCCTCCGCACGCCGGCGGGGGGAGGGGCGGCCGCGTGGTGCTTTTGTTGCCGGCGGCAGCCGAAACCAGAACAATGGCTCATGAATCTTGGCTGCTGAATACAGCTTATTCTTCAGGTTACCTTGCTTTAATTAATGGAAGGAACTCGTAAATGAGCATGCAATTCACCGTGAATTAAATCTTGGATTTTTTTTTTTTAAGGTCTGCATGATAAATATGTTATCTGTATTGATTTCTTTTTATCGATTACATTGTCAATGAGTTTCTTCTAAAGGTGAGCTGAGTTATAGTTCCATTTCATATATCCCCTGTATACCCCTAAGTATTGCTGATATATCTATTACAATGAAAATATGTTTAATTAGAAAATGCCACGGTCTGAAACAGAAGACTTGCTGTGTTGAAGGCTGCTATTAGACAGCAAACCTTGGATATTGACCTACTTAAAAAGTCATAGTACTTGCATTTATCTCCCTTAGAATTATTTTGGAGAGAAGTAGACTTTGTGATCCTCTTAGGAGAATAGAGGATGTAGGGGCACAATTTACACAAACATAACATTTTGTATTGACATCCTTCTGAAAACCCTGGCAGCGAATATCTTGCAAAACACATTGTTTTTTCTGTTGACAATATTCAAGCTTAGATGGCTAGCAGCACAAAACTGATATCGAGTTAGAGTTGGTGGTAACTGTTCATATAGCATAGCAATAACACTGGTTCATCAGTGTTAGCATATGTTTCTTTTGTTGTGCTGCCAAGTGATTCTTGTATTGTGCTGCCAAATAAACTAAAGCATGTCTCTGTTGCAGGTTTTAATGTTTTTGTGATATGGAAAAGAGTAATCTTTGAAGTTTGTCAAGTAAAAGTATATATGGTCGAAGATGATGTTCATTCTCCCGAGTTTGTGGACTTAAAAAGCTGCATATTGGACGTCATGAGTTTGTCCTCTCCACTCAAACGCGCTGTCACAGAAGCTAAATGGTGAGCTCCACTTTTGTATTTGTAAGTCTAGTAATATGGCTTATGGTTTTGTGGTTTATTTTTTAGATCCCTGAAATTATGTAATGCAGACTGAAGAAAAAGCAGGTATGGTGTGATACATGCAAGTTGTGCCATGTTGGTATAGTCATTAGATGAAAAGACTTACCTGAAGGCGTGCACGCTGGCCATGCGATGTGCAAGAATTCTCACACGATGGTAGGAGATGTGACTTAGAGGGAGTTCCTGTCTGCAGTTAGGAGTGCTGACCTTGAGTTACAGAATGGTATTCTGCATTACCTGAGGTGGTAGAGGCCAGCTTTAAGCCTTGCACGTGGCTTTTATTTTTTATAATCTGATGTGTGTTTGATTTTTGGCACAATTCAATTAAAGTAAGCTCCAATTCATTCTTTTTATGTTAGCTGTGAGAGCTGTTTGTCACTATTTAAAGTCTGATTATACAGAACTGCCAGTTGGATAGGAACAGCAAAGTTCCATGAATACGAACTTTGGTTGGGAAATCAGACTGCAGACTACTCCTTCAGCTGGGGAATTTTAGAAAAATTCCACTTCTCGGTAATCAGTGAAAGAAAATTTCTCTCTGTTATGAAATTACTTTACATTTTCCTCCAGATGTGGAAGAAAAACTGTTTCTGCAATATTCTAAGTTCACTGTAGCTAGCTGACTTGTGAACTGAATTTAAACCTTTTTGAGTTATACAAACTGCAATGTAGAACTGAAAAGCTATTTCAGCTGCTCATATGTGTTCTTGAAGAATCTTAAAGTACTACAGAAAATGGTGTCTTAGATAAAAGCTGTAGTTGGTAAAGTACTTGTTTTAGTTCAAAACCAATGATTGATGAATTATTAAAATATGAAAATGGAATGACAAAGAATTCCCTGAATTCCTGTTAGACTGCAAATCATACATGCCCTGAAATTTTCCAGGGGTTTTGTGTGGTTTTGCCTTTGATAGAAGCTTCTGAGAGCTTTATGCTTGTAGTGCTTCTACTTGTAATATGAATATGGAAGGAAGAATCTCCTACAATAGGTAGCATGTGTTAGTGATGTGCTAGTGATGCTGTGATGATTAAAGAAAATATCACAGAAATAAGAAATCTTCAGGCCAATCTCTATTTTATTTGAAAATGTTTAAGTAGACAAATAAAATAATAAAGTGGTTGGCATAGTAATATTCCCTCGTGGGTTTTTTTAGTAGCTGATTCAATTAGACTCTACACTAAGAACAAAAATAGGGTTTTCTGCTTTATGTTTTTAATATTTCAGTAATGGCATTGTGAGTTTAGAAGCTGTGCAGGAAATGTTGTTTGAAAAAGGTGTTCTGCTTTTTTTTCCCCAGTAGTTGCTGTTGTGTCTTAATGCTCTTATGCACATTTTTCATTTCTGCAATGTCGCTAATTTGCTATTACTTGTGATGTTTTGTAACTTGGTGGTTGGTTGTTTTGTGCTCCCCCTAAGTCCAGGTAAGCAGAACAATTAATCACATAGTTAAATTTTCCTGTGGGTTAAGTTTTCTTGTAGATATCTCCATTGTGCTCTTTTTTTTTCCTGGATAATCAATAGAGGAGTTGGAAGGAATAATTTTCTTGAAAGCTGATTGCCATACAAACCAATGTCATTTACTTAAAGATTTAAAGGTGTTTTTTATTTACTTTACAAAAAGTACTCATTCTCTTGCATTCAGTGTGCTCCGCATGCAAGAAGTATGAAATATCACCAGGTTTAAAGAAGCAAAATGACCTCCCCGCTGTCCGCAAACTAGCAGAATGGTTACCCTTCCCGTAACTGGCCTTTAGCTATTTTCAGTTGAGATTGTTACTTCTTGCATCATTTCCATGTAGGATGACTTCCTGTTCTTTCATCTCTGTTTTTCCTAGCCATGGAAAGTCTACCAAACCTCTTACATGATGTCCACAAACAAGCTTTTATACAGTTTTATACAGCAGATGCTCCTGCTGTTCAGATCCTTCTTTGTTCCTGCTTGACTTACTACCACATCTTCTTACTGCAGTCACGAAGATGCATAAAATAATGATGCGTGATTTTACTTACCTTGTTGCTGGTCCTTTGTCCTTTGAACCGTGTTGGTTCCTTTGGGTGTGGCTCCCTTAGTAAACACTGAAAGCTAATAATGTGCCTGTGGTTTCCTTGCAGCACATGCAAGTTTTAATGATCCTTATCTCCTCCATTTATTGAATGTATAAAATGTGTTAGGTACAGTGCACCCTGCGGAACAATTATTGATGACATAGTTATTCTTGTCTCACAGATGAAGTCCTTGTTTTTTAAATGGAAATAGATAGTATTTATTAAATTATAAAATATTTGTATGCTGCAGCTAACAAACTGAAATTTTGTCCTTTATTATCAGTAACGTATTTAAAGGCAATGCTTAATCTACGTTACTGTTCTCCTTGTTGATGACATTTGTATCTTCTTTGCTAGTCACGTTATGTGAGAGAACATACATCACCAGGTAGAGTTCTCAGTTGTGGAAAATGTTAATGGTGCCTATGTGCAAACCTAAGGGTAATGTGGTCATTATTTATTTAGAAAAAACAAATAGTTAAATCCCAGTAGACTCTCATTTCTGTAATTAATACATAAGACTTCATGTAGATAAAGGTAAGCTATTTTAGTGTTTTCAGTTCTGTATGAATTGATGTCAACTTTGTGGTTAATTTAATCATATTTCATTTTATAGTATATTTCATATTTAGTGGTCCTGACAACTTGTGCTTTTTTGTGGAGCAACTAATTATTGCAACCAGTCTTACATAGGATAATGTGAAAACTGATTTTTAACTCCTGAAATGATTCAAAAGTGTCCAGTTTAAAGTTAACAATAATTGCGTATAAGATTATTAAACTAGCTGATTGTAATTAAATATGTACTTTTATAGTAATTTTTCACTTGACATATAAAAGCTTGTGTGATTGTATTGCTTGTGGTGCTGAAGGGTTGAGCTTGCTAACTGCCAAGTAGATTTTCTTTTACCTGAAATAGTAGTGGAAACGAAGGTACTGGGTCCTTTAGAGGACTAGACAAACAAAAAACTTGCTAGTCATTTTAAGTGATTGGAATGATGTTTTTTGAGCATCCTGAAAGTTTGTTGAGTGAATTATAAAGATCATGAAATACAATAAAAAACATGTTATGCTTAAATCAACTTTCGGAAATCCAAAGTGCATATCTGTTTTAAGTTCCTGCTGCTACATCTCATACATTGCACAGTAAGTAATTCTATATAACCCTTTTTTCAAAGAGCAATAGTATGATCACAACTGCATGGCATGATTTAAGTTCAGAACTTTGGGCTCTCGATCTGATCATTGAAATAAGGAAGCATTAAAACTTAAAACTTCATTGTTTTTGAAAACATTCATATTTTGCAGTTTACGTAATGCCAAGTATGAGTCACAGTTACTACAAGATAGCAATGAATCAGAATTGGACACTGCTGAAGATCTGAGAAGGCAACTCTGTCAAGCTAAAAAAGAAAAATTAGATTTAACCATTAAACACAACCAAGAAGTAAGGACTTTTTTGTTTATTTCACTGTTGGAATAAATGTAATCTTATTTCATCAAAATAATAGTTTTCTGTGGTGTATCAAAAGCACAGTCATTAGCCGAAAAATAACAAGGAAAGTGGCACTGTACAGACTTCTCATAACTGTTCATAGGACCTCTTAGCACTGCTGCTGGCACTGCTGATAGTTAAAGTTGTACCAACCTGGATGCCCGTTTTCTGCAGGGAGAGGAGTCACTGCCACTACCAGTAGTTTGTTAGATAAAATTGCCTGGTGACACAAATAAGTAAAAGCCACAGTTTGAATCTAGCCTTGTAAAAACCTATTATTTAGTTCTTGTTTATATTTTTTTTCACGGTATAACTTTAGTTCTACAGAAAGCATTTGCAACTCATAAATCTAGTACAGCATTTTAGTGTATGTGTACACCAAATTCAGCTGGGGTATCCTTTAGCATTCTTGCATTCTTGCAGTGTCTCAGCTTGTGCTAATTTGCAGTTTTCAGTAACTATGACAATGTATAATGTACAAATGTGGCTATATGTTTGTTAATAACTTTGTACTTGTTCATGAAAACTTAATTCATAGGGAAGTAATTTAGCTGCATTACAAAGGTTTTCCGTGATGCTGTTGTAGCAAGTTAGTACTGAAATAAAGAAGTAGCAAGAAAATAGTTAATCAATCTTTTGTATAGCTTGAATGTCAGTTTTTGCACTAGTACACATAAGAAAAGGTGGGCACCAAGTACAGCAGTAGTTGTAATTGACTCCGGATTTGTTGCAACCAGGAACACTTCCCACACTTGCTAATGCCAATCTGGCAGCTGATACCCTGCTTTAAACTGTGCTGGTGCAGAAGTATTGCAGGTAACAATTCTGCTCTTAGCAGTTTGCTAGGGGCAGTTGATGCGGGTGCTCATTCATCTGTCTTGGGCTAAATCCAATCAATAAACCAACCTTGCTGTTCCGTATCTATTTATTATTGGAGTATGTATGCAAATTAAGAGATTCCTACTTTTCCCACAATGGCTTGCTGTTTTGGTGCAGTTAATTAATTATTTTCACATTGCTGCATCAACTGTAGGGTAATTCTAGAAAATAGATCCCTGGAATTATCTGGATTTAAAAAAAAAAATAAACAGACCACCTCTTACATTGAGAATTTGAAAACTGGGGGTGCACAAGGAACTTCTGCTATTGTGGTTTGCACCACTAAGTCAGGCTGCATTTTAAGTAGATGAACTACTGGAGAGACTGTTCCCCCCCCCCGCCGCTTATCTGTTTACTGTATAGTTGCACATAAGGGAAGTGCTCAGGTTATGTAGGTAGGTTAACCTACATATGATATTACTGAAGTCAAGGGGCTAGTTTGTAGATGTTCTGAAGAAATACATATTTTACTTTCTACCTTCCTGTGTTGAAATAGCAATTTTCTGGACTCATTTTTTGGCAGCAATGACTGGACTATGTTTTTTAATCTGGATAAGATCACTTTTTTAAGCATTTTCTATTAGTTTGTTGTCTGTTAAATTTAATAGCATTTTGTTTGACTACTGAACATTATTGGACTGAATTTTATGTTCCTGTGTATACTTGTGAGCTATTAGATGTCTGATAGTCTAGCATCCCAACATGACTGTTTTTCTAAGTGTTAAATTTGAAGGAAGTTACCAGGAAATTGCCTGTGGAATATGTTTCTGTTGCTGCAGTTTTTCCTTTGAGGTGCAGGAAGATGACAGTATTATGACTATTATCTTCTTAAGGTAGTGTATTTGGTATATTTAAGGTACATGAAATTCATGTAGGAGTAGGAACAGTTTGCATAAAAAACAGTAAAAGTACTTAAAATCTGCATAAATGTGCATTTCCAAGACTATATTTCAAATTTAAGTGGAATAAGAAGGCAGTGGTAAATGCAATTTTAAATATATTTTAAAAATATTATGTAGGTGTATTTCTGTAACATGTTGCGTTTTTTCAAAGGAGCATTGTTGCCAATTTTCTGAGACAAATTTATTTTCTAGCTGTCCAACTGTGAAAGCCAGATAGTCAAATTGCGGTCAGAAATTGAGAAAGGAGAGGCTGTCCGACAAAGTCTGGAGTATGAATTGGCAATTGCCAGAAAAGATGCTCGTATGAAAACATATGCTGCAGAAGAGGAGTTAAGTGATGCAAAAAACAAACTTGTGGAACTGCAAGGTAGGTTTCGAAAAGGCAAGCATGGAACAAAGGCTAAGTCAGTTCCAAGTCAGGAAGACAAGTGAGAAGCAGTGACTTAATTAACTCACAGGAGTTCACAAAACTTCCTGTCTCGTGTGAATTAAAACTAGCATGCTAAACCTATTGACCCTTTTTCCTCCTGCCCATTACCTTCTGTTGTTCCCTCTTTCACTGCTGTCCTTGTACAGAATTGTCATGGTGGTGGCTATCTTCACGTCCTAGTTATCACTATGTCCAGTAGTTCTTCCTTTTCTATTTCAGGGAAAAAAAAAGAAAAGAAAATGCCCATTTGTGTGTGTTTGTTTGCACTGTTTCCAACAAAATTCTTCTAGAAATTCTCGTCATACTGGTTTTTTTTTTTCGGTCTTTTCAAAGGTTTCAAGCTTTTCTTTGCTAATGTCCAGTTTCTTTTCTTCTTGTCATCCTTATTCTCTTTTTATAGGTAATGGAGAATGTATGTTGTGACAATAGTGTGTGGAAGGGAAGGTTTTTACCTAGATAGTTTTTTCCTACTAGTTTTGTATTCAGAAACTCAGGTTTCCTTGATCCTCCTCAACGGAGAGGGAGAGATTTCTCATTCTTACAAGTGAGGTGCTTTTTTAATTGCCTAAGCAAGTGTAATGCCTTTTGAATCTAGTACAGGAGGTGTATTTGTGAGTTTGATGAACCTTTGATGTTCTGTGAAGAATTGAGAGCGATCCTTGTGGAGATTTTATCCTTCCAAGAATGGAAGGATACTTGGAAACTTGAAAGTGCTTAAAGTACCAGGTGTTTTTAAGATAATTAGAAAGCTGAACTTTTCACTCGTTTGGAGAACACAACCCCCCACCCCAAACTTAGGGATTGCAAACTGGAAGAAAGCATTTTTTTCCCCTTTGGAAATTCCTCTGTGATTGCAAGGTGAAGACTTGAACGGGGTGGTTTCTCACTTAAAGTAAGCATGCTCAGTTGACTGCTAGTTTGCTTGCCAGTTTAGAAGGGAGTAGTATGTGTGTATGCATTTTATAATGCTTTAAATCTGTTTTTGTGATTCACTTTATGATTCAGAAAACTCATTGGCTGCTGTATCGGACACAGCTGGCAGGTGTTGGTTGTGCGTGTGGGTCTGCAGGCAAGCTGTGCGGGAGGAAAGAGATCTGGGTCTGCCTGGAGCTGGTCCTGGGCAGCTCCACAGCAGGCAGACCCACTCACCACCGCGTGCCAGACAGCCCACCAGAGAGTGTGTGATGCCTCTGCTGAAGCATTTTTTAGAAGGGGTGGTAAATGCGAAGAGGAAGAGAAAAAGAAGAGAAAAAAAGAAACAGTGGGAGATACAGGAGCAGAGCAGCAGGCTGAGCAGGGGCTGGGGCTGAAGTGGTGACTACCCGTGCAGGCATCAAGAGGTGGGGCACTAAAGGGGCTGTTTCTGGTGGAGGAACCACAGCACAGTGACCCCAGCCCACTGTGTGGCCTGACACCTCCCTGAAGGGACTGGGCTAAGGTGTGGTGGGGGGACTGGAGGACAAAAAGAGGGTAGGGGAGGTTTTACAGAGGCAATGGATGTTTGCCTAAATGTGTGTGTTAGTTCCTTTCAATACCAGAATCAGCAGTGAGAAGTCTGTTAACTGACAATAAATTACATGGGTTGAAATTTCTCAAACTTTTTTTTTTTTTTTTAACCTGTGACAGGTGCCAAAGAAATCAAATCATCATAGTGTTGCTTCTTAGTTCTTTTGCAGTTTGTAACTTGTCGCTTGTTTCCCTGGTCACTTAGAGCCTACCTCACCTCATGTGGTGCTTTGATATGACCCCGGCTTGGCTCCCTGGACAGAAGGCATAATTTGTGGCACATCCTCTTCAGTATTTCCTCCAAATTGTTTTTCTGCTGTTTTCAGTGGGGCTTGACTTTCTGCCTTGTGATGGTCCTTTCCCTCATTGTGTCCACTGGTTCTGTTTGTTGTCTTAATGTGCCTCTTCTGTTTGTTTTATCCTCTGACTGGGAAGAGATTTCAGAAAACTGGGATGAGTTTGGAGTAAAAATGTGTTAGAAAGTGGTGATCACTTGAAAGGCCAGTGTAACTAGTTGTATTCAGCAAAATGAAAAGCTGATACAAAGTACCTGCATCTGAAAGCCAGTTTGTAAAATAAAATGAAGTTCCTAATCAAAATGCTTAAATAGGCGTAAGTAATGAAGGTTTCGACAGCATGAGCTTTCACAGAAGAGTATGTGCCATGTTCCCCTATCTCAGGGCATTTGCTCGGCTGAAGCTTTACATGTCTTGAGCAGCAGTGATTTCCTTGGAAAAGCTAAACCTTTGGTTGCAAGCCCAACCTGCCTTAGGTTTTCCCAAGTCCCTTTCGTGCCTATCTTTACTGTTACTTAAACTAAGCTCAAAATTAATTGATACACACTACTATCTGTATCAAGTAGACATTTGGAAAGAAGCTGGCCAAATGTAGAAATCTGAAATTAAGTCCTCTGTGCTATAGAGACCACACTTGAAAGAGTTGTATCGACTGTTCATTCTTTTTCCAAGAGGAGAAGAGTTTTAATTTATAAAAATCTCTAAAGCATCCCTTTTCTAAAAATCTCTAAAGCATCGCTATATCCTTGTGTGAAAGATACTGTAGGAACACAGAATTTGATTGTTTCTTTGTAGTGAAGGTGGTACTCTCCAGTGTTGGAAGTTTTTCCAGTGTTCCACAGGATATCACAATACACGGAAGAACTGATGATCATCATACATTTTTTTTTCTGAACATGCTTTGCAGTGCTGTTTGTCTTCTTTCTTTCTTTTTTTCTGTAAACAATAGTATTGAATGAGAAACTTCAGCAGAAAGTGGCAGAGACTGAGACAGCATTTCATACTGCTCAGCAGAAGTGGAAAGAGCAACAGAAAAGACTCGTAAGTGAGAAGGATGATATCCGCAGAACTTGCAGCAGTGAATATGAACTGCTTCTTAAGGAAAGAACCAAACTAGAAAGTGTTTTGCAGGTATGATGTACTAGTAGTTGGAAAGTTGCATGAGATAACAGCTGAAACTTTTTTGGTGCAAAGTGTGTGGTGGGTTTGGGTTTCTCTGGTTTAGGGGGAAAAAACCCCAAATAGCTAATACTGCAGAGTATTTCTGAAGAATATAGCATTATAAACTTACACTTACTGTGTCACAGTCTTGCTTGCTTTGAAGGAATATGTTCTGGCTGATTTTCATGGTAAACACCTAAACCAAGTTACCGGTGCACAGTGGTAGTAAGGCCCATTTGCACTGCAAAGCTGAGTTGGTGAGATGAGAGACAATCAACACATAGCTTCTGACTCCATTTCACTCTGCCCTCCCTTAGTTTGACATCAAATAGCCTGTGAGCATGGAAAGCATTCGTATAATATGGAGACTACACACCGTCAGGGAACCCAAAAAGTGATGATGGGATTTCTGACTGTGCATTGTACATTATTCACTCCATGCCACGTATAAAAAATGGCTGTTGTTGGAAATTCTGCCGTTTGGTTAGAAAAAAAATCATTTAATACAAAGAGATGGCATTGTAGTCTGTTATAGTCTGTGGGGTTTCATTCTTCAGGTAATTCATTTCATTGTATTTAATGCAAAAAATAATTTTCACGTTGAGTTGCCCTGGTATGCATAAGTCCCTTAGATGCTAAATGTGTAAAAAATAATAAAAATATGAACTTTTAAATACTTTTTTGTACAGTCAAGCTATTTGAAACTGAATTACGTTTCAAAGAAATCCAGTACTATTATGGTGTGGAAGTGCTGAGTTAATATACCCAACTTCTACCTGCTCTCCAGGGACACAAACAATTACACAACTATAATAATTTAAATCTTTTTAATTAACAATTGAATCACATTATATCTTAGCAATATAATAATACTGTCTGAGGAAAGTGGAGAATGTATTCAGCTATAGTTATCTTTTATGCTTTAGTCCTTTTAAGAAATGCAGTTCAGAGGCTCTGTTAAGGCTAATAGCCGTTTACTACTAAGTATGCTGCCTGCAGAGGACCGATGGCTATAAGATGCGCTTTCTTTTATTTAGTGAGACTGTTTTTTACCTGCCTATTTTCTTCTTTTGTAGCTCCCTTTAAGATGTGGCAGACTTGTCTCAGTTGGTCTGGGCGTTGGTCAAGCAGTAGAAAAGCAGCCTTGCTTTCTTCCCACCCAGTCAGCTCCAAGCCTTGGACAGTGCCAAACAGTCTTCCCAAATGACACAATACAGTCCTCACCTGCCAGCTTGATAGCCAGGTTCTGACAACAAACGTACCTGTTGTACTATGTTACGGTGCTGTTGGTCAGATTCTATACGACATCTGTAGAGGCAGCTCTAGAAAAACAAGGGCAGAGAGAATTCCTTAATTATGTGTATTCCCAAAGTACTGTGTAGCGACTCTTCAGAAGTTTGAAGGCAAGATCTGGAAAGAGAGGTGCAATAACGAGACCTGAAGTAGAAATCAGGTAGTGTGTGGGTATGTAGTGGTTATTTTGATGACCAGGAGCGCTGATGGTGGAGAAGGATTCCACTGAATTGGAGTTTCTCTGAACAAAGGACAAAAAGGAAGTTCCCTGCTTTCCACTCTCCCTAGTAATTTTGTGGATATATTGAACGGCGCTTTGAAGTAACAGTTAGGAGAACCAGAAAGGAATAGTTAAGCAAAAAAACAAAACCAAAAAAAACCCAACAAAAGAGAAAGCCAAGGAAAGCGATTTCAGAGAAAAATGTAGGAGGGTTGACAGGTAATGCCCTAAGATCCTGCTCAAACCAACGGAAACATAATTCAGTTTTTCATTCGAAGTTGATGCTTAAAAATGTAGGGTTAGGTACAGGCTATGAGGAAACCTGTTTTTGGATACACTTGTTTTGAGTTGCCAAGTAAAGCAGGCTGAGAGTGGGGCTTTGGCTCCGAGTTCTGTTGAACAGTAGGCTGAGTTGAGTTGAGGAGGCTTTGGAGCGGGCTTGTCTACTGCTCTGTACAGTGTTTTGCAGAAGCCACATTCAGTGACTTTAATACTGCATAAAAAGAGCAATGTTGGAGAGGTACACTTTCTCAAGTGATGTTTGGCCTCAGATCAACAGGAGCAGTGGATTGCTTGGGACGTGTTCTCTGTCAGTGGATGTATATTGAGAAGTAAAGGTGATCTGCAGAGGCAGCTGTTTGGTTGCTAAATGTACTAAAGCTAGAAAATCGTTCCCTCCTAAGGTAAACCTGATTCACTGCTAGGTGTCAACTCCCAACCTGCTTTCAGTAGTAAAAAAGTTGTATTTTCACACTTTGCTTTTGCAGCTGTTCCCCTGACTCTAGTTACAGGTTTTATGTGCAGTTATAAAATGTCAGCAAATTAAATGTACATAAATAGATGTTAAGTATGGACTTAAGTGCCTTAGTCGTTGCTTGAAAGCTGAATTGATTTGAACTTTGCAGATAAATGTCAGAAGAATCTGAGCTTACAAGCTGTGACTTCAAATGTGCTCGTCTTTTGCGTTGTGTATTTACAGGCCTGTTTTAAACACTTTTATAGTTATTCAGAGTTATGAAATGAAAACTAGATGAAGTGGATTTAGTTTTGGTCTTAGGTACGTGGAAATGAGACTCTTAAGCAGCTATGCAAATCCTGGTTGGAAAAGCAGCGCTTCATGAACTGTAGTTCTGAACTTGGCTATGAAAATGCTGAGATAGGCATGGAAATGAAGTCAGCTTAACCTATTGAAATATGTCTCCAAGATATGGAGGGAAAGTAATCCGCTCTGCCTTCTAACAGGTTTTGTGGTGTTCTCTGTTGGGTGTGCTGAGCATGCCATCAGTTTTGTAGTAAGAGATGTTGGAGTTCAATAGTAAGTGCAATAGCATCACCTGGTGGTTAGTCAGAGTATAATATTCCTTCACAGAAGCACTCAAGTTTTTCCTAGACTGCTTGTGAAATTGTGTTGTTTGTGAACAATTTTTTTTAAAAAAAGCAGCCGTGTTTCTCATAAGCAGAGATATATATCTATATGTAGTGTGTATATGGCATGCAGGTATACATACTGTGTTTTGTTTGTTTGGCTGGTTTTTGTACATGGTGAACTATTCTTCTCTTTGAACTATTTAAGTGCAGTTGACCGCTGGGATAGTCTTGTGGTTTCATACCAAGTCTTAAAAGTTCAGAGACTTTAAGATTCTGAAATTCTACAACTCACGTTGACATATATTGCAAGCTTGATGTATTCGTCTCAATTTTAGTCTGATTAATGCTAATTATGTTTCCAGCATAAAAAGTTTTGAAATCTTGATGTAGTGTTTTGCAGCAAACTGTGTATTACTTATCTCACGTGTGCCTTTCCCAGCTCACTTTTGCTAATGTCTGGAAGATATACCTGGAGAGGTAAAGATCTCTGTGTCTTTCCAGTGTAGAGAGAGTTGGAGTAGTTGTATGTTTCTATAAAAATGGTTAAAATTTTTTTTTGGCATACTGGTAGGAAGAAACCTGTGCACTGGCTTGATATTACAGGCAAAGTTAGGGGATTAGCTTAATATTAGTCTGTATCCAGGTACACTATTTTTGCAATAGTTTGATTTACTGAGGTTCCCACTTTTTTCCTTCATGTGTTTCACATGCATGCTCCTTGTTATCTTTTCAGAGAATGCTGGAAAATCATGCTGTAGTGCCTGCACACGAAAGAAGAGAAAATAAAATTGATATTTTCAGTTACTAATTGGTAGCCCTGTAGAAGAGTTGTGATTCCCTTATTGTCATGTTTGAGTGGCCAAAACTTTCTACTTCAGTCTGGAGGAACTTCTAAAAATCATTTTCCAAACTTGGGAAAAGACTCCTATTTCTTGGATCTTCATGTATAAACATGGTTCTGTCAGACTTCAGTCTTCCAAGGAATCATTCTATATGAATAATTCATTTTCTCCTCCTCCTCCCTGCTCTGCAGATGCCTTATGATTAGTAATTTCTAGGAACAAGATTATGTGATGTAAGGGTAATAGCAGAATTTGCAGACCAACTGGTTTATTTTCACAGAATGTCTCTTGCCATGATATTGAGTAGGAGTAAATGAACAGGAGGACTTAACTGTAATCTATCTGTGTTTTGCACAGAAAGTAATTTTAACAAATTGGGTCTCCAAAGGTCCTCCAACTAAATCACTGGATTTACAGCTTGTTTCTGATGCTAGTTATGGAAAAGCTTATTCCTGTCCATGAGGCCAAAGCTGTTCTTTTTGAGACTTTGGGATCTCCAGCTTAAGTATGTGCTAGACTACTGGGGTTTCATTACTTGGCTCCTTTACTCTGAGCTTGGTGTGGTGTGAATGTGGATTTTGTAATTGTGGCTCCACAGAGCTGCAGGGTCCAGCAGTGTTAGTAATTATCCCAGCCTGTAGCTTGGTTCAACTTCTGAACGCAGAAACTGAAGTGGGGGAACAGCTTGGTTATTTTATTCTACTGACTGCAAACTTTGTAGTTGATGTAGATAGCTTTTTTTAAAAGTAATTCAGTTTCTAGACAGAAGAAAGTCTTTCTCAGAATAGCAGAGATGAAGGTTATTTAGTCTATGACAGTAACTGTTTCTAAAAATGTCAGATTTGATTTCAAATTATAACAATTTAAACCAGAACAAAACAGAGTTTCTGTACCTATGTATCATTTTGTCAAAAGCACTTAACTGTTTCTGTCTCCATCATTGCCATTGAGCTGGGAGAGAGAAATGATTGGAGGGACAGCCTTGTACTCTTTAGAGCGTAAGATTTTGTGTGGGGAATTGGCTCTGATCTTAGTATTACTGCAGAAAATCATGTTCATAGTGATTTTTGAACCAATATATTTTACCTGGTGGTGAATGAAGAGCATGTCTGCTGTTGGGTAAATGGTCCTGTGCTAACATGTGAGATTTCCTCTTTTGAACTCTTTGCTATAATACTCTATCTTGGTAAAAGTATCTCTTAATGTTTTGGTTTTTTTTTTGGTAGGAGCAGAGTAATGCACTGCAAAATATACGCAAGAAAATGAAAGATATGGAGGTGGAACACAATGGCTATAGTGACCTGGTGAGGCGCCAGGCCAATGAGCTTCAATACAGTGCTGAACGAGAGGAACAATTTAAGAAAGAACTTGAAGTAAGGCTTTTTGAATATTGCTGTTAGTCTGAACAAGTGCTGACGCTCTGAGCCATTTTGGTTTTGAGGGATGGAACCTCCCAGTTAGGCTGTGAATTCGTTGTACTGGATTAACAAAGTGTTGAACATCTGTTTCCCAGAAAAGTCTGGACAGGTGAATGCCACTTACACTGTGTGCCTGACTTGAGGCTGGTGTTTGAACAGCAGGTGGGAAAGGGTTTATGTAAGCGTGAAAACAAGGCTAACTTGACTTCAGGAAATCTGTACATTTCCCCTAACCTCTCAATTTGTCTGTCTTCCTGTCTTCTTGGCTTAAGAACAGATTTTTGAGGATTAATGAAGTTGCGATGGACGATCTGCTGGAGCTGAGAAAGTCACCAGACATTGTGCTAGGTGGAGAGAACAGCATACTGAAAGATCACAGTGGTGTTATGGCAGCCTCTTCCTATTTAGACTTAAATGCTACAGGTAGTTTTAGTTTGCCTGTCTCATTGACAGCCATTGCTGAGAAGTCTCAAGTCTTGAAAACTAGCATCTTGTAAACGTGCTCGTTTTACTAAACTGCAAGTTCCCTCCTAAGTTTCAACATTTCTTTGTCCACTAATAGGCTTTGTAGCAACTGTGTTATCTGCACATATGCTCTGGACCAGTGATTTTTTGGTACAACATTTGTCACTGCAGAAAATCATAGTGACCAGATGATTCTTCATCCTGATGTAAGGTTTCTACCAAAGGCATCTTTAAATATTTTCTGCAACAAATTTTTAAGGATTGACACTTGGAGGATTTTGGGAGCACTTAAAGGAATAAGTGACATACAGTTTTCAGCTGTGTTTGTTATTTTTCCCTTAAAGGCAAAAGAAGTGTTTAAAGCATTGATTGCTTGGTAGGTAGAGCCCTGCATTAACGGTGAAGTACAAAAGAAAATTCCTACAGGCAAGATCAAAGCTCATCAACTAAAAACACTGACTTATTGACCAACAAGGTAGACTTTTGTGTCCTCAAAAAGATCTACAGGAAATCTATTGTCAGGTGTTGTGAGCTGCATGTATTGGCCTAGGCAGAATTACCTTCAACTGAAAAGTGCTATGTACTGTGAAGTTCCAATAGACCTTTTAACAACAAAGATTTTTGCTTCCAAGGACTTGAACAAGGGCTTTTTTGTGACTTCGTGGCTTTTAATATATTAATATAGGAATCATGACCTGAAAGGAGGAGGAGCAAGGCGGCAAATTATTTATCTTTCTAAATATTTTTATTGTATATACTCACCATCTGTAAATTTGAAAAGGAGACACTCAGTTTCTTAAAAATGTGGAACTGCTGTGCCCTGGATATGGTTTTATCAGGGAATGTGATCTGTTAGCCACAATCAGCTAAGATATTTTCATTGCTGATAAATTTTTATTAAATTATTTTAACTTATTGAATCTCTTAATAATGTCATGAGGAAACATGACAAACATGAGGAAACAAAATTCAGACTACAGATAAATCAGTCTTGTGGTACGTGTAGCTATGTCTAGTTATTTAAGCAGTAATTAAGGAAAGTATGTGATGAAACCTCTTGCATTCTGAAATTTTAGGAAATTAGCACACATCCCTGTTATTTTTGTTAAAAGAAGAGGTCTAAGTTAGACTGCAGTGCATATGCTTTAGTCAGCTTGCATCTCATTTCACCATCTCAAAAGTAAATTGCATGTCTGTAAGTATCTGAATGGGCCTACAATAATAACTTACCCATTCTATACTTGAAGTCAAAGAGGAATTAACTAATGAGCATCTCTGAAAATACTTTATTCTTTAAGAAGCAAAAGTGTTAGATATTTTAAGTTTTCAATATTCATTACTGTAGATGGTATTGATTACTATAGGCTTCATACTGGATAGTGGACTCAGACTTTGTGACAACAGCAGCAGCTGCATCTTACAGGGTACCAGTACTCTGCATCGCCATTCATGAAGCAAAATTTGTTCTGCCTTTTCTGTGGTCATGAAAGGCTGCAGGGGTTCTGAAGTTCAAAACTCAAGTTAATAAAATCTATTTTAAGTTATTCTCTCACCCATTACCACTTTTTTGGGAAAGGATTTACTGAGGGACAGTTTAGCATTAACAGAGTTTGAAATCTAATTGTAACCTTTCTTTGATGTATAAATTTGTCATTCCTTTTTCTGTCTTACCTTGTGGAGCTCAGTCAGGCAGAGGTGTTATCTGTTCTTCATGCTGAAACAGAGTGGAAAGACCTCAACCATAGGGACCAGATAAGCTGCTCTTCACCTCTGTAGATCAGTTGTTGGAACTTTGGTCTTGCAGGCTGTAAGGGAAGGAAATGGAGCAGTGTTGAAGGACAGATCTGTTGCATAAAGGAGGGGAAATGAACACAATCTTCCCTTCTGATTGTGTTTGACAGAAAGGACTATGCCCTTTTAAAAGGGCATGCTGCATTCCCAAGTAGAAAGGAGAGCTGCAGTGAAGCCTGGAGATTTTTGGGATTTACACTCATTGCTGTCAGTAGAATTTCCTCCTCTTTGTCTTAACAGCTGCTTCGCTAGCCTGTTGGTTTCTGTGGATCACATTCTTAGTTGCCAAATTCTTCCCATATACTGTGGAAGAGGCATTAAAGAAGGGCGCTAAAGCCTGGGCGGTAGATTTCACTGTGTGCCAAAGTCTCCTTATGCTTCTGCCTGTTATGACTCTCACTTAGTGCTGTGGTGTTCTAGCTGTCAATTTAAAACTCCTCAGTGTGTGGGAATAAATGTTACCCATGTTAGAAATACGGGTAAGGTTCTGGTAGCCAGTCCTGTACCTCCAGCTGTGGTTAAATAGAACTCTTATTTTTGCCTATGATGTCAGTATTTGGGATGGATTTCCATTCAGATATAGAAGCCTTAAAGTAGTGCACCCTAGACAGAACGATCTACATTTTTTCATGAAATAGCCCTGTATTTCTTCATGTCTCTTCATGGAATTTTTAGCTCGTAGATTGAAATTCATTTTTTTTGGGAAGATGGACACAGGAGACATGTCTTACTCCAGCTTCCCTGTGGAATACCTTGTGTTAATGGGCATTTGGTTAGAAAATGTATACTTAAGTTCTTGATGAACTTCTTCAGGTGATTTGTGTGAAAAGTAGTGTAATTCTAGTTAAAAGGCAATCTTACAGTCTTTTGTTATACGCTACCACTTGATATGCAGCATGGGTGAACTTATTTTTGAGTTCACAAAGCTGTTAATTTACTACCCTCTGCTGGACATAAAGGAGAGAAGTATACAGGAAAATATGTTTCAGTAATGAAAGGAAATGATAAATTTAGAATCTTTTTGTACGATGGCACTCTTATGAAGAAGTGTATGTAATAAACTATATTATAAAGAAGGAAAAGTGAAAAAAATCTGCCCCCTTCCCCCTTTTTTTTTTTTAAATATTAGTCTGGTTTTATCCTTCCGTCGTTATTCTGAACATGGTCTAAAAGAGGGCATTTCTGGTTTCTGGAATTAGAAATGAAGACAAAGAATAATGGCAGGTTTGTGTGGACTATTCAGTTAAAAGGTAGCTGTTGGTACAGTGTCTAAACTGCTAGCTTTCCAGTTTGCAGTGATACCAGTGTTGTGTACCATAGCATGGACATGGAGTCCTTCCAAAGTGGAACATGCACTGTACCAGAAAAATTTAGGTTGGAAACCTTACTCTCGTTCTGCCTTTTTAGCCTAAGAGTCAGTAGTCGAACAATTTTCATGTGTTTGTGTTGAACTCATCAAGATACTGCTATTTATGATAATCAGTTTCCTGGAACCAATGTCTTTTATTTTAGCCTTTAGCTCCATTGCTCTGGCAAGATGATTTCTTGGGAAATACAAGAGCAATTTGTATATAAAAGTAGTGTTTCTTGTGATGTGTCTAGCTGCCAAGAAGCTGGGTGGGAAAGCTGTTTGACGAAGAGTGGAGGAAAGGGGAATGTGGATTTTACCATGAGAAAGAGAATTATTGGTTCATAAATTTCAAACTCTTTGTCTTGTTCACAGAAATGTAATGATTTTCTATTGTTTGTTTTATGTGTTTGAGGCTGCCAACTCTTAGTAAGCTGGAGCTCAAGGTCTCTCAAAGTTTTTAAGCATTTCTCATAAGGCCTGAAAAATGTCCGCTAACTTGGTCCATTTTATTTTCTGAGACTGAGTATATTGCGGTATTTCTGAGACTTTGAGTTACTATTTAAAGACCCTTAGCTTTCACGTTGCCTTTCCTGCTCCCCCACCTGTAAGTATATTGACCTTTTCATGTCCTGCTGACTGTGTCATCTTGTATCAGCTTGGTAATGCTGCTGTGGTGGGGAGATGAGTGCGAAGAAGACTTGAGCCATGGTCCATCTCTGTATTTGCAGGAGGTATATGTACATGCAATAGTTTCAGGCTGTGGGTGTATTAAATTTCTTACTGTGTCAGTCAGTGAAACATGAAATTTATGTCCCAGCTAAAAACAAAGCAAAACAACGCAAACCTGCAGACCTGCTTTTTCTTCTCCTTCTTGTTATTAATTTCACCATGAACTGCAGTGTTAGGTAAGTTACAATTCTCAGAAGAAAGACTTCAAAAAGCTCCAGGCAATGCAAGAGAGGACACATTCCACAGCCAGTTAACAGTGCTACTGGTTAAACTTTAAACTACTTTTTGTCTTTTATGACTACACGCTTCTTGATGGCTTATTCCTACTTAAACCTCTGCTTTCTAGTGTCTCCACAATGTACAGCTGACATCTAGGAATTCTAGCTACCGTGACTCTTGTATATCCTCCAAGTACAGTGGTTTTCATAATGGTATCTCTGTGGTGGCTCCAAAGTTCGTGTTTCCCCAGTGACAAGCTCACTGACGTAAGGCACTTTCTGTGAGGATCTTCCTCGTTACCATCTGCTATGTCATCGTATTACGTCCAGTTTGAAGGCTGTTCACTCTTACCCCACCATCAGACCAAAGTTGTTTGAATACTGTCTTATGTAGCCCTCACCAGGAGTTAGTAACAAGTCACGTGTTAATCTTGTCTGTGTGCGTGTAGAAAGTTACAGCGTCAGTTCATGTACTGTTAAGGAGTTTACCAGCTGCTGAGCATGAGAAGCGAAAGGGACATCTTTTTTTCTTTTCAAGGTACTGTAGAAAGGGAGAGCACTTCAGATGAGATCACCAACTGCAAGTCTGTTGCAGATTGGAATGGACTTGGACTTTATCCAAAGGCAACCAGACTGTATCAGTTTAGCAGCCCTAGTTGTTTTTACTTTTTTTTTTTTTTAACCTGAAGAAAAGCGTGTGGCTTATCTTGTAGCCCCCATGTCAGTGTAGTTGTTATCTGATGTTGTGCAGGTCAAATATGGCACCTCTGTCAATGAGACATGTCACTCCAGACTTCATGTACAGGAAATGTTTATAGCGAGGGTTGACCGCACTCTTGTCAGGCTGAAAGAACATTTACTTGGGTAGTTAAGAACTGTTTGCAGTTAAGTAACTTTACAGTTACTAAAAGGTTGTTTATTATCTGGACAGGAGATGGCTCCACCTTACCACGATCAAGAGGCATCAGCATTTCTAACACTAGGTGGAAGTGGTCAGCACATGTCCCAAAGGTGTGTTTAGACCTGACCTCCTGATCTGAGTTATGAGTCATAGGGAAATGCTTTTAAGTAGGAAGAAGCAAGATCTTAATCTGAATATAGAAGCACACAGAGTGGTTGAATGATGATCCAGACACGAGGTACAAGTGTGTCCACTTAAAACTTCTCTTGGCTGAGCATTTCACATAGGGATTGGACCTCAGCCGTGGGGAAGTAGAAGTGTCCTGACAACTTGTTAGGAAAATTAAACTGAAAAATATTGCAGAAGTGATCTAAATAGAAGCAGAGTGTTACTCTGTCTAAACTTAATAACTGTTGTGCATGTACTTTTTTTCCTAGTGTTTTCTTTGTTGCTTATCTGATAAAGGGTATTTGATGTAAATAGGAATGTCAAATGGTTACATTTTTGTGACGGTTGTATTGCAGAAAGGTAGGATACTGAATTACTCTTTCAGTACAGAGTGCCCCAGCATTCACAAATATTGCAGCAATTGTGAGGAGCTGAGAAAAGTGGAAGCCACGAAGACCACTTTGGACAATGGTTAGCATGCAGAAAATGTCTCCTGGAAACCACATTAGACTGACATGCAGCAGGACACTGGAAACCTTAACAGATTAGCCTAAACATATAGCACTGTTGCCCACACGTTCTAAGGCTGACATTGAAGTTTTCTTAGTCATTTTTATTTACTGTTTCTTAAAAGTCACAATTCTGTCTGAGCTATCATGGAAACAAATCCCAGATATCTTTGTTCTTTAAGACTGAAATTGACTCGACTTGAATATCCAAGGAACCTTTGGACCTTCCATGAGTTTGTGTGTGGTCTCTTAAGATGTTTGCCTTCATATATCCTGTTAGGTGCACATGGCAGTAATGAGTGACTGAATCTTGATGAATAACCGATGTTTTTCAATGTTGAATAAGAGATCATTTGTAACCTCTGGAGAGTCCACTTTTTGGATCCACCATTGAGATCGAACTCTCTTACTTGGACCTGACAACAAGCGTTCCAAGCTAAACCAGAAAGTATTCCCATTTGACGCCTGGTTGAGAGACTGCTCTGGATGTCTGTGGGCTGCAGCCTTTCTCTATAACTTGTTTTCACACAGCTGCTTCTTTCTAGACAGGCATTGTGTAAAGTTTTCTGACACGTATGGTTCAATAAGGATACTGATTCTCACCTTTCCTCTGATTTGAAGAGATTTGCCTGGCTATCAGGATTCTGGTACCAGTGTCCTTCTGTTTGTCAGACAGGAACACAGAACTCTTCTCCTCATACTTTCTGTTGCTGGAATTGTTGGTGTGGTGTTAGAGGTTAGACTCATCCCTGACATTTCTTTCTTACCCTCACAGAGTGCGTAATGGATCATTCTCACTGGTAGAGCATGCAGCCTTTCGCGGTTAAGAGAAGTGTGTAGAAGTATCAGAAGAGCCTGTTTGAACCTTTACTAACAAAATAGATAAGATTTTCTGTATAGTGTTTTTTTTGCAGCTGTGTTCTTCCCAAATGGAACTTCAGACTCAGCTTGGAATCCAGGTGCAACTTGTGTGGCTTACGTTCACTTAGATAAATGGTGGTTCCAAGATTCTTTTCCTTAGGCCAGTCTAAGGAAATCTGAATTTCTTTATATATAATAACTCTGTATTACTTAGCAAGGTTTATGTGCTAATGGCTAGTTAGATTTCTCTCACGAATTTTTCGTTTTCTCACTAATTTCCCACTGATTTGCTGGCATCTGACTTAGTTTAAATTTGTGAGATGAATGGTGAACCATAATCATAGAAGCCAGGAAAAAGAATATTCATTGCTCCACCAGACACAGACAGTATCTACCTGACTTTGTCAGTTTACAGATGTATTTCTTCTGCAAGCTGTTTTAAGCATCTGAATCTCTTCTGGGTAAGAGCGCTGCTTATGCTGATAAACCAAGATTAAAGTTTACCTGAGTAATCTTCTGAGACTGTTGAGGAGAACGTAGTTCACTCTTCATCTTTGACTTCTAGCAATACAAGAAATTAGTGACATGTCCTGTCAGATCCCTGAGGGTGACTTGCCTTGAATGAAAATAACATTTTATCTCTTCCTAGGTCTTTGTTTTCTGAAAGTCCTGTGAACTAATTTAAACAAGGTTTTAATAATCAAAACTGTAACAAACTACTGCTATGAGGCAAGCTTCAAAGAATTTAAATTGTGGAAGAAGGTGAGCTTTAAAAGCAGGAATAAGCGGTTGAGATTCTTGACCTTGTATAGAAACCCCAGTTTTGAACAAGTCAATTTTCTCATGCCATTGTATGGGGATGTGATCTGTAAGATGATACTTACCTGTCAATAGTTTCTAATTTAGTTTGTGTACTGCCATGAATCCTTTGACTACTTTCCATTGGATACCTGTCATGTACGTCTAGCTCTTCTTTGATTGGTGCCTAAGATTCATACCTCCTTTACAGTAGCTTAGACACACTGTCTTACTTGCAATTAGGAGCCTTTTTCTCACATTCCAGAGATCACCAGGAGTCTGTAGCTGAAATGCTTGTTTTCCCAGTGCTTTGCTTTTTACAGACATGCTAATTCTACAAGTTAATTCTTCAGTGACTTGTGACAACTCGAGCAAATGAACCATCTGCAAATATGTCTGTTTTTAAATGGAATTACTCTTACTTCAGACAGCGAAAGACTGATACATTGGCACTTCTTACAAGTGTCTGTTTGCTCCTGCCTCTCTTCCCTCACTGTCCCAGGATTTTCTTAGGACTGAAGTTTCTATATTTCTGGGAATTCATGTTTCGTTTGGACCATGTCTGTTGTCCTTGCAGGTAGCGTCCATCATGTTGGCTCAAGGAGACAGAGTCTACTTTTAAAGAACTGTACATAGAACTGATACCTGCATGCTGTGTTTGGGAGAATGTGATTGCTGCAGTTTTTCTTTCTTGCAGATGCCCTCACTCAAGCTGTTGTTTATTTTTTCTGGTTTTATTTTTCTTCTTGGAACTGATGAAATCTAACAGCTTTAGGGGGCTCCATTTGAGAGGGTAAGTTAACCAAGTTGATAGTGTCCTGCATTTCTTGTTTCAGCTGAAGAGAGGCTGAGATGAAGGCATAGTTCTGCTTTGGACTGGTGCTCAGGGAATAAAATAAGACTTAGAAGTCAAATGCAGTACAGAGCTTGTGAATTAAGTTGCACCTAAAAACTTTACTTGCAGAATCACTTTTTTTTTCTTTTTCCATTTAATTGTTTGCTAAGAGAATAGACACTTGAACAAACCATCCAAGGACAGGAAAGCGTTTTTGATTTTGAGGGTATGCAGTGAAATATTCTCAGTGAAGTTTCTATGTCTTCATTTTATTTTTTTAAGAAATAGGTTTCCCACTCTAAATGTTGTGATAGGTACCTTCCTCACTGTTTCCATTATTCTTCTCGTCAAACTTAAAATAGAATTATTTTCAGGCTGACTTTAAATGTTATTAAACAAGAAATTAAATCCGCATCACTTATATTTACTGTTCACTGACTACTTTTACTAGGCTGGCAATATTCTTGTGTAAAACCATCCTGTTGAAAAATGTTGACTTGTTGGAGTATGCTAAGGAGTCCTTCCAAACTGAAGCAGGAGGTAGTTTGCTAATTCTCCATTAAGGGCAAAGGGGAGTAGGAGCTAGTGTTAGGAAGGAATAATACTGTTAGGAGCCTAAATCAAGCTATTTTTGAGAATAGTCTTAGCAATGTGGCAGTACAATGGGAGTGTTTGTGCAGGATTTGTGAATTTTTTTTTTATCAAGTATGTTAAGCAGATAAATCTCCTGGGAAAAGGCAGAGTTTAATCCTTTTGACAGACCGTACTTTGGAGTAGGTTTGTAAGCTCTGTGCTGTTGCTGCTTTTCTGTTTAGTTGGCTTTCCATGGACTTCAAAAGTTTTATTGTGTGTGTGTGATTATACAAAGTTTAAATTTATTGCCAAGAGTTTTTATTCTAACATCTCTTAAATTTTCAGAATCAAGATGCAGTCTGACATACTTGCTATTTTGTTTTACTTTTCCAAAATGACTAACTTTGATTGTATTTATGTAACCTTAAATATGCTTTTGTTAAATGACTTATTAATATTAATTACTTGTTCTTGACATCACTGATCTAACAGGAAACCAAGAGACATTCTGGGATGACTTTTTCTTTTCAATTCAGTTAGCAGTCAAAGTGAAAGGATTTTATTGATAGAAAATGGTGTAGTTAAAATTGCATGTGAATTTCCATTATATCAGATCTTTAGTTATTGCTTTTGGTAAAAGTGTTTTTCCAGATGAAATTCTGTGTCCAGGCCTTTATCTGGACATATGTATCTGGTGATTGCTCTTGTGTTTATTGTGACTTGAAAGAATTTTTTTCGGCTTGGATCACTTTGAAAAAAGTTTAGTAAAAATGTAGACTACTTCTTGAACTTTTTGTAGGCAGTCCAAATTTCCAAGTAGATTTGTAGCATAGTCATTGGCATCTTTGTGCTTTTCTAGATGTTATAAGAATGAATGAGAAAGATGCAACTGTTTAACTTAGAGAATCCCATTTTGCTTAAACTGTGCATGCCTGTACAGGTATTCAGTGTAATAAGATGTAGTAACTGACTGAAGTAGTCAGGATATTTGTTAGAGATGAACATCCTGATAATTGCTAGACAAAAACATAACGGAATAGTTACAGGTCAAGGAGCACAGCAGTAAAAAAATAATAGGTTAGTGCTTTAAAACATTACCAAGTTTACAGATTTTTGTTGTAGGGAAACTATGACTAGTCCAGGATTGCAAAGCAGTCTGTTCTGGGCACCTGAATTGGAAATTAGGTGCCGAAGCTAACATATTTTTGATGAATTCTATATCTTCTCTGTGTTTCATCTGTCTTGTCACTGAAATTGTAAATTTTTTTTTTTTTTTTTGATAGTGGATTGTATATTGGAACATACAGGTTGTGGTTATGTTGCCTCAGGTGACAACCTTGGTGAAAAAGCACATAGTAGGGGAATAGGTAGAGTATTTAACTTGGTCTTTCTGCTTTCTGACTCCAGCTGCAGTTTTCTTGATTGTAAAAAATGCAGCAGTAGCATAATGCTACATCAGTTTCTTTAAGTAGAAAATAATTTATAAATATTATTATCACATTAATATAAAATACTAGAAACAATCCCAGATATGTAAAAATTATTTTTATATTTATTTTTTGGTATGAATTCTTACAGTTCCAAAGTGCAAGTAGTTCAGATACATTGGGTTCATTGTATGGAGTCCTAATAGACTGGATGGGTAGTCTTCGTATCATGTTTACCGTCTCTCTGGACTTCAGTTTCTTCAAAATGTACTTTTAGGCAGCTGCAGTGAGAATAAGGAAACTGGAAGAAAACATTGAAGCAGAGAGAGCAGCACATTTGGAATCCAAACTCAATTCAGACACCATCCAGGTAAAGTTTTTGTTAAGTATTTTGTAGAAGTTTACAGTAAAAGAGTTGATGAAGTTGTAAAGATGCAATCTTCCAAGAACATTAAGATCATTTACTTGCTTCAGTGAAAACAACGAATAGTATTTTTGCAACAAGTGTCAAAATTGTAATAGCTAATATATAAAGGGAGAGAATTAAAAAGTACCTGCTTTTCAGGGCACAGTAAAGTTATTAGACTAAATGTTACATTTGTAAGTTTGAGAATTCCCACTAGCATTAAACAGTGAGGAGAAAGGAAATCTTTCATAATAGCTAAACAGTATACTACTGTGTAAATATCCTGCCTTGTATCTTTTGAATGGGCACTTACAACTATTTGGAGATACAGTGCAAACATCCAACTTCTCTACGAGTAACATTTTGATGCATCCTGAAACTGCAGTTCCAAATGTAATTATTCAGAGTACATTTCAGCTTCAAGCAAAGTTACTATATCTGCAGTTACAGTGAAGATTGATTATATGAATGTGGTATATATACTTGAATATTAAATCTTTCTGTTGTTAAACTGTATCTCATGGGATTTGCTTCAGTAAGGCAATGGTGGTATATTTTAAAAAGCACGCGAGAAAAAGCTAAATGACAATTGCTTAGTAATCTCATACCAACTGAGAAGCCTTTCACCCTGGACTTTTGAAAAAATAAAAAAAAATAGTATCTTTTTGTTTCTTTTCTGAGTAATGAAAATAAACACTGCCGTTCTTCAATCAGTTATTTTCTTATTCTCATGATCTTCTCTATGTACAGGCACTTAAATTTTTTAAAGTGATGATTAAACTAGTAGAAAGGCAAGAATTTCATTTTCTTATTTTCCTCTCTCTACTTTACAACATACAAAGGAACTGAGAGGGTAACATTGCTTAAAGTTAGAGATTATCTTTTATGAGTGGATGACTGGTAAGGTTTTCTTCTTTGTTCATATACATGAACAAGCTTGAAGTGTGCTTTTTGCTAAGTGGGATTGTAGCCTTCATTGCTAATCCCACACTTTCACGAGTCTGCTAAAGAAGTAGAATTCCCCTGGAAAACTTCAGTAATAACTGAAAAAGGAAATATCCAGACGCTGCCAAAGGAGAACAACAGGCACTTTTGGTCAGCATATGTATTTTCTATGTTTTGAACAGTAAGTATTCATACATTTTTACATGTGTTCCATGCTTTCGGTGTATATATTTCCACAGGTAATTAATAGAATGTAGTTATCTGTGAAGCAGAACAGAATGTAGAACAGCTTTAAAAATCATGATAGTTTTTCCTAACTTGCTTCAATTGCTTTCTTATCATTTGGTAGTTAAGAATTCGAGACCTTGAAGGAGCTTTGCAGGTGGAAAAAGCCAGCCAAGTGCAAGCTCTTTCGGATTTAGAAATGATCAAGAAAGAGTTCAAAGAGGTAGAAAGTGCATATGAGAGAGAAAAACATAATGCCCGAGAGAACTTGGAAAAACTCAATGTGTAAGTTACCTTTTAAATTCATTGTAAAATAGCAGTAGACAGCTTGAGTACCACTTAGAGTTTACATTCTCTGTAGTTTTCAGTCACTAGAAAGCAACACAGTCTGATGCTGTTTACGAAACCAAGCCAAGGTTCAGAACCTGGCATTCCATTAATAACAGGTCCGTATCAGTAACCGTACATATTATGGGTCAGTAGAGAAAATAACTGATCTGTTATAGGTTATTTGCCAAAACAAGAATGTTGAAAGTAATAGTTATGATAGGGTCCTGTAGTATTTGGGAGGAGTGTGGGAAAACGTGTCAGGTTTATAACAGATTTTTTTTTTTTTTCTGTATGCACTTACATTGTTATGAAAACATTGTTTTTCACTTCAGGAAGCTAGATGAATATTTAGGACTTCTATCTGTAAGCTGTGTATAATTTATAGCGGATAATCTTTGCTTTCAGCTTTTGAATAATTGTGGAAAGTTTTAACTTGGTAACGAAAAATAGAAAAAGCGGTGAAGTGTATGAGAGCAGACAAAATTACCTGAGATTTCTTTCGTGCTTAGCACAATCTGCTGTGTCTGTGGTCGACAGTTTTTGGAAGAGCATCCTTGTTATATTCCCCAGGAAGATACAGGATGCACAGTACTGAATCTTCTTCCCTGGCTGAATCAAGTATATATTGGGGTGAGAAAATGTCAGAAGAGTGGTGTTGGAAGACAAAGAACTGAGGAGTAGGTGAAATTAAGGATGGTAGTGGGTGATGTTTAGGTAAAGAGAAGATTTGGGAAGACTTAAAATGGGTGGTGCACAGTGGGGGTGTGGGAAGAGGCTCAATCCAGTAGAATGGGTTGGAAAAAGACCGAGATGGTGTCTCTTTCTGTCTAGGATTATATGGATCTGTATATATATGTATGTTTATGTTGACTTGTTTACACAAGTAACAGTGGAGAACAGAAGTAACTGATTTACATACAAGTAAGGAATTTTGTGGACCTGAGAATGTCTTTCTATATACACGGTTAGAGATGTTTTTAGTAAAATAGTTGAAACCTGTTCTGTATTATAAACACCTTAGAGCTCTTCATTAAAATAAGGCAAAAAGAAGTCTAAATGTAAGATTGTGCATTTAAGTAAGCCAAAGTCATATTAAAAAATTAAAAGCTTTTTTCCTTAAAGAAAAAGAAACAATTTTTATATTATTAAATTTGTGAAAACGTGTGAAATACATAATGATATTAATCTAATGTGATGGTTCAGGAAGACTGCAGTCTTCACAGCTGGGAAACTGAAGAAGTGTATTTCAAGATTCTTTATGGTCCTGAAATGACATCAGTTAATTAAACTGTTAACTCATCTTGTCTGATTGTTTTTGCTTTGAGTGTAAATCCTATGGCAGCAACATACATGGCACTAAAGTAAGACCAAGTTCTTTGCCTTTCCTTGAACTCGGGAAGGTCTGTACCACGGATTTGCTGTTTTTGTTGTTTCATTTTTGTAAAAGCTCCCTTCTGTTCAAAACAGCCTTGTTTGGAGGAATGGCTGTTGGATCAGTAGTTTTACTTCACAAGCTACTTCACACTATATGAGTTTCTTGTATGTAACTTATTCTTACAGAGAATATGGTTTGTGTGTG
>Ga0065711_1031669_pt1 | contig 29039 bp, 25 predicted proteins | sample Hoacrofraction12_FD_59098 | JGI IMG/M metagenome (GOLD analysis project Ga0065711, IMG submission 59098) | Hoatzin crop microbial communities from Cojedes, Venezuela - Epithelial fraction 12 v2 (version 2) | ecosystem: Host-associated > Birds > Digestive system > Esophagus > Crop | place... | reverse complement strand
TGGCCCAGGCTGCCCAGGGAGGTTGTGGAGTCTCCTTCTCTGGAGATATTCAAGACCCGCCTGGACAAGGTCCTGTGCAGCCTGCTGTAGGTGACCCTGCTTCAGCAGGAGGTTTGGACTAGATGACCCACAGAGGTCCCTTCCAACCCCTATTAGTCTGTGATTCTGTGATTCTATGGGTTTATTGTTACTTAGCTAGTGCTGACAAGCTGTCCTGCTAGGCAATGATTCATCCTTGTTGGAACAAAGTTGGAACACATTTACAGCTCTAAACATTAGGGATGTGTTTTCTTTTTGTAGATTCACTGGTTTTCAATTTTCAATTCTTTTATGATGGTGATCTTTCTGGTTGGCCTAGTGTCTATGATATTAATGAGAACTTTGCGAAAAGATTATGCAAGATACAGCAAGGAGGAAGAAATGGATGATATGGTAAGATCTGCATTCGTGCTTTTTTAAATATCTTTTTTTTTAAGGCTTATTGTTTTCATACATTCATTGTGTTAGCAGCTCTGAATGGCTTTCTCCAGTTGGACAGAAAACTGCCACACTGTCCTGAAAGTTTTCTTTACAGCATGCTCCTAGGTTGCAACCCAGACTTCTGTCTGCAGTCACGGTGTTAATAATGTTCATATCCACACGGGTTAAACACCTTCCATTCAGAGTGTGTGACAGAAGCCTGCGTATACTCCTGAGTGCTTCGGAGGATTTTAGGGACAGGGAGGGAACCTGATAGATGTTACTGCATCGCACGTTCAGGTTGTCATTTTTGTTGTCTTCATACCCATCTGAAAAGTAAACTTTTCTCTTGGATTTGATGCAGTCAGGAGAGAAGACATACTTGCACTTGAAGTTGCTTTAATAAATCAGACCTTTAATTTGTGTGTTACATGGCAAGCGTTAAGCTTGTGTGTTTGTCATTAATTGTCATGACCAGACTTAACCTTCTTTTGTTGTTGTTCCTAGGACAGGGATCTAGGCGATGAGTACGGGTGGAAGCAGGTCCACGGAGATGTGTTTAGACCATCCAGTCATCCTCTAATATTTTCATCGCTTATTGGTTCTGGTTGTCAAATTTTTGCTGTGTCTCTGATAGTCATTGTTGTTGCAATGATAGAAGATTTATACACAGAGTAAGTATACTTGTGCCCTGCCTTCTGCATATAAATGCTTAAATGAACAAAATAATTACAAAAATGAATGTTCTAGCTGGCCTGGAAAAAAGCATTTGAGAGTTTTTAGTCTTTGTCTTTAGATCAGATGTGGTATTCAGAAGGGCTCTTGTAAGTTGTCACGAAACTTTGTCCTGCACTTACCAGGTGAGTTTCTCTCCTTCAGTTTTACTCTTTCATTGCTTGCTTTTTACGTGATATATTACGAAATTAGTTTGTTGGTCTGCACTGTCACGGGAAGGTTATATACGAAATAAATGTTGAAAGGTACACATTTCACTCCTGGTTTCATCTGGAGTGACAAGACATGACTGTGTCTCTCGCCCTGTTATCCCCACCGTGTCCCGTAGAGACCGAAGCAGGAGTGTGCGGGGCTGTGGACAGCCCTGTTTGCTGCTGACAGTGCATTCTGCCAGTCTGACCCACAAGGCTGCTCGGGAACGGAGGTTTAATTTCTGGAGTTCTTGTGAACGGATGCTGCTCGGCCTGTGCTGCGTGTAGACCTTCTAGCAGCAGCGGGGCTCTGGGCTTGACTGGGGAGAGTGCGTTTTAACACGAACAAATAGTACTCGAGTGTAAATTTAACACACCACTCGTGGTTCACCTGGCTCTCTACCTGGCATCTGTTTGAGATTTTTGCTGTTGTGGAAGGACTTCACCTGTTTCAGTAATGATCGTATTTTGGATACTGGGGGGATTTTTTTTGTTTAATACAAGTGCTTTGTTTTCAGCAATGACTGAAATTTCAAATCTCTCTTCTCCTTCACTTGCCTATTGCCTGTAACTATTGATTTTAACAAGCTGTCATACTGCTAATGTGCCGCTGGAGAGAGCTCTTGGGTTTGAATTTAGCTGCCCTTTAACGGTGTGTTTACAAAGCCACCCCGTAGCACCAGCAGCTTGGCATACCTTCATTTTTCATACGGTGTGATTCCCCCTTGTGCCCTGTAGTTACATTTCTGGGTACACTTACATACACATTTTTAATTGTATGGCAGGTGAGCCCTTTAAGGGAGGGAACGCAACCATTTCAGAACGTTTATGCGCTGTAGGGAAGCTGTAAGTTAGTAATGACAACTGTAAAATGTGTCAGAACAGTAATATATGTGCAGTTAGTCTTTTATTGCAATAGGCCTTTCTGTCACTTTCAAAGGGATTTGAATTCTGGGTATGGAACGGAACAATTGACCAAAGATGGTGCAGATAATCCTTATGTTTAGGAAAATAGTGATGTGAGTGAAAAAGGCTGTAAAGCAGAGTCAGAAGAGTGACCGCCTGTCCTTCAGGGCTGTTCAGGCCCCTGGGCATCATGCAGCTGATGCCAGCTAAAAGGCTCTCGGTGAAACCTGGTCACATCAGCTATTCATTTATTAATACTGGTTTGTGTTTTGAGAAGCTTTTCCATTAGAATATTTGAAACAGAAGTAAGCTGAAGAACAGGAGACTCTGAGATCATGGTAGATGACCATCTGCTGGTTGTTTTACAGGTAGCCTGGGTTTACATGTGCCACTTCAGACTGTGCGTGGTCATCTGGGGCTTTGTGTGTGTTTCGGAATGGTCTTAAGTTAGGAGGAATGTTACAATTGGTTCCAGTCTAACCAGTAGCTTTCTAAAATGGAACTAGAGCTTTTGTTTTTTTGAGAAGGGAATGTTAGCATAACACTCCTTTGGTGTGTGTGACCAGCAGGCATATTTGCTCAGTTCAAGCCATGCAGGCATAGAAGCCGGTTGTACTGAGGGTTCCTTCTCTGAGTAAGGCAGGCATCCAGCAATGGCTCACAAAAACCCAAAATGCCACTAGTCTGGATTCTCTCAGAACAGCTAATCTGAAGAAAGTGCCACAGGCTGGCTGAAAAGCTTCTGCTGCTCTTCCTATCGGGGAGTAGCAGAGGGACGTGGGAGACGGCTCTACTCATGGATAACATCTGTGTCTTGCTGTTCTTAGACATGATTTTTAAAAATGTGTTTGGAGATGGCTTTTGTGATTTAAAATTATTAGCTTTGCATGTAAAATTTCAGAAAAAATATGCCAAAATGAGTACCCCAACATTTAATGAAGTGATAATTTAAAAATGGCTAAACTCTTCTGATTGGACTATTCCATGCTGATTTGTGGCGATAGTTTCTAAATCAGGTTTTCAAATTTTCTGGAAGATGAACACTTTCAATCTTAAAAGTTAATTTCTGGCGGATGGCAGAAACATCATTCACAGTCCTGGTCTATCTTTGTGAACACTGGCCTTAATATTAAATAAAGAGGACCTTCCATCTGTAGTAGTGGAATCTGACACTTAATGTATGTCATGTAAACAGTTCTTTATACACAAGGCACACACATCCAAATGTCAGAGTGTTTTGATCAGAGGTGAGATTCTGTACTCTAGTGAAAATAAATGTATGTTAGAAAAGAATGTAATATGTCAGAACTCTGTTTCCCAGGCTGCATTAGACTTGGCCAGAAGCTTTGGGTACAAACAGTTGTCATGTAGATTTTACAATTTAAGCACTTCAAAATTTTTACATTATCTAAAAACGTTCAATAACTGCTTCTGCTGAATGTGCATATTTTACTGTAATCAGTTGCTGTAATACTGTTTGTTTTTCTATTTCATTTACCAAAAAAATCACTTCTTGTAGGAGAGGATCAATGCTTAGTACAGCTATATTTGTTTATGCTGCAACGTCGCCAGTGAATGGATATTTTGGAGGAAGTCTTTATGCTAGACAAGGAGGTAAATTGTTTTTGTGTTTCAGCATTTTCATTACCTTGTTAAACGGAGCAGTTGTTATTCTCTGATTTGCACCAATGTAGAAGTGTCTTCGTGGCATTAAGGCATTCAGGTGGAATCTGTTAAGTTCTCGATAAACACAAATTATTTTGAGTATGTTTAACTTTCGTATTATTTCCTGTTCAGTACTGGCTGCATTTTCTAACTAAAGATGAATTCTTTGGTTAATTTAAAGTAGTAAGAGCTGAAAAACTGTTAACAGTTGTGTCTTATGAATTGCTTGTTACACTCATGTGTGTAATCGTTTGGCTCATGACATCCAGAGAGTGTCATCGTCTCTCCCTCTCGTGTAACGCGCTGTTGCACAGCTGACGTCACCTTCTCCAGATGACCCCTCTGTAGGTACCGGGGGGTTATGTTTACTAACACGGATGGGGTGGCTATACAGTACTTGCTAGACCATTAATTGCGGATGGGGAAAACTGTTTACAGCATCTTTTAAAGAAGGTTATTCTGCTTTCCGGTATGTGCTCTGCTTTGTACTTAGCAAATTCAAAATGAGTGTCAGTGGAGAGCAGAAGCCCAATAAAATTGATGTAGGAGGTTTGGACAGGCTGTCTTCGAGTGCTCCCTGCTATGCCTCTGAGTTATGGCCAATTACATCCTTGCAGTCCACTAGCTTCGTCCGTTCCCTCTGCTGCAATAAAAGAGTAATCAATAGCTATTATCTTCTGCAGTGCTTTAGGAAAAATAATTCTGGTAAGTTCGCGAAAGAAAATTCGTATCTTTTTAGCACCATATACTTGTTAGCATTCAGTCTCAGCTGCCCTCTAAGCTACTCTGAGTCTGAGGGCTAGATGTTTCTCTGCGAGTGGCTTGTGTATGAGCCTAGCCATTTGTAGAAAAGCAGCTCTGGGTAAATGAAGGTTTCTGTTCTAAGATGTACTGTGCTGTATAGTTGAGCCAGATTCACTTTTTCTTCCTACAGATCAAACATGTACCAACCGTGACATGCTGATTATGTTGGCTCACGGTGAAAATATGTACGATGGTCTTGAAAACCAGATGCTGGTTTTCTGACTGGTTTGTGTTTAGTGCCTATTACGGATGCATCTGTGGAGTATTAAATTTAAATATAGACTGTATTTAAGAGCACAGAAAGTAAAGGGAATACAGACAGTGAAAATTCTTAAGGAATTACCCAAGAGGATTTTTTTTTGGCTTCTCAAGGAGTTCTAAACTTCGTAGTAACTGCTAACAAGTGTTGCTCTTCCCCTCGTGCCTGGGGTTTGGAAGTCGCTTGTCTCCTACCTTTTCTGCTGTCGAAGCTGTCAGAGTTCAGTTTTGCTGTATACGAAATGCTGTGGCATTTTGCTTTAGACCAGGGATAGCCAGTTCCTGAGTGCATCCCAGGTGTCCGGAGGTGGCTTAGCAGGGTCAGGACAGCCCGGAGCCAGTACTGCTGGCGAGCCGCTGTCGGAGTTGTCCTGGGAGCAGTGCCGAGCTCTGGTGTGCTCGCAGCGCAGGGCCACCTCTGCGCTCTCTGTCTCGGCTCATCCGCAGCTTGCACGCACCCGCTGGCGGTTCATACACTGCGTTCTTCGGCCAGCTCAGTCAGCATGTGCTGCTCTTCAGCTGGAGTGTTCTCATGCTGTATCCCTGTTCTCCTGGCCTAATAAATTGGTTCGTGTGCCGCGTCTTGTGAGTTGCCAGGAGTCGAGTGAAACTGTTAGTTGACTCTTGGCTCTTGTATCGATGTCGTTACTTATTTCTTTCACCTTTTTGGGGGAGAAGTTGTCAAACACCTAAATTCTGGAGAGCTTGCTGAGAACTTTTTAAACAAAATGCCCTGCATCTCACCATTCCCGTTGGAATGTCCCTTCTTGCAGGAAGGCGATGGATAAAGCAGATGTTCATTGGAGCCTTCCTTATTCCAGCGATGGTGTGTGGAACTGCCTTCTTCATTAACTTCATTGCCATCTATTACCACGCTTCAAGAGCTATACCTTTTGGAACCATGGTGAGTGATTTTACTGGAGAATTCAAACACCGCTGTAGGCACGGGAAAGCTACGTTTCAGTTTGAATACAATTGTGAGTCGTAGCTTTAGCTTCCTAGTTAGAAATTTATTCTGGGAGGGGTTTAAGGTGCTTCAAGTATGATTCATTTTAATCCTATGGCAGCAGCTGCTGGATGCCCACAACAGTCTTCTCTCTACTTAAAATGACCCTGCTGCTTTGCACTTAGTGTTGTAACAACATGGGAAGTTAGCAGCTTGAATTTTCTTCTGGATGGCCAGTGCAAACTAATTATAAACTAAATTGCAATGCAAAAGGATTCCAAGTTAAAGCTATTTCCAAATCATTGCAGTCAAGCAGAAAAAATAAAAGATCAGGCAACAATATGAGATGTCCTGAAGACATCTGGCTTTATGAAAATGAATCACTGTTTTCACTTTGTGAGGTGGTATTTAGTACCCAGTTATGGTCTTATGTCTGTATATTAGCCATGTCAGTTGAAAAAACAATGCTGTTTGGGTTACTTTCCCATTTAATCATGATGACTTCTCTTGTTTCTGTGGTTTTTGTCAGGATTTTGTTCGTTATGGCCCTTTCAAGCAACCTCAAGTAACGCTGTGAATACAATGTAGGAAATAATCACTCGGCACTTTGGCAGAGTTTCTGTTTGAGCTTGCAAGGGATGTTATTAGAGAGCAGAATTTTCTGAAGTATGCACAATAAAATTGCTTTTTCTAATTTTGTGTAGTAGCGCTGTTAAATATCTGAATACAGAAAGGCTTGTTTTCTTTTCAATATCTGTAGTAAATCTGGGATTTAACATTTTTTTAATAGCTTCCTTCTTTGCATATCGTCTTAAATTATTCAGTCTGTTCAGAGATGTTTGAGTAGCCTTGGATTTCTTCTTAGCTTAAATCTACCATAAAATGAAGCTTGGTATCACACGCTCTGTCTTAGAAATTGTATTATTTGGGATGTAATCAAATTCAGTATGTGACTGACCGTACTTCTTAAGAACACATTGTTAATGAGTGAATGTGCTGGAAATCATACGTGGTAATGAGAGACAATTCTCAGTTTCAGGCAAAGGCTTTCAACAGTTTTTGCTGAGAGAGAAGTCATTGCTTTACATGTACATTGATGGTTCTAGTCATCTCCTTATTAGCAGTACTTTCAGTGCATGCCTAAATACCAACTTTTTACATTGACTTTATTGTTATAAAACCCCTAAATATAATATCAAACTAAATGTGTTTATAAACTGTTCACTTAATTTTTCTGGTTTTCTTCTTCCAGAAATTAGACTCAAATTCTATCTTTGGATATGTTTGTATTAGTTGGTCAGTGCCCCGAAGGAATATTGTATTGTTTTTTCTTTCCTGAGCTAGCAGACATATACGGTACTGTCACCAAAGTTTACGACATTAATCTTTCATGTGCAAAGAGACTCTGTTTTACTGCTGAACAAGCATTTATGATACCACATCTCTCACTTGTATTCCCATTTGGAGGTCAGGAATGCTGGGGGAAGAGAGTTCCACCTGTGCTGAAGTTTGCCTTGTAAATCTGTTCAACTGATTTGTATTTTAAGATCATGGAAACATGTGCATGCAAAAGCAAATGGGAATATAAATCTTCAGGGGTCACTTAACCAGGATGTTAGGACTCTTTATACACAGTGATTTTAATGATCTCAAGGTTTTATGAAAGTATTTGAATCATTATGACTGGCAATAAAACTTCAGTGGAGTTAGCAGACTTCTTGTAGGAGCAGGTTATGAATCGGAAACTTAATCAGAGTAAGTAACGCTCTAATGACTTCAAATCAACTAATAAAGCTGGTTTGTAGAAGGAAATGAAAATTGTTTGAAATTCCCATGTTGTGCTTCAGGTTGAAGTCCCCAGCGAGCCCTCTGGCTTTGTGCATAGAGATACCTTTGTGCCTTTCCACCTTTGTTCTCAGTGGAGAGAAGCTTCCAGCTGCTGCTTTCGTGGGGAAATAAAACCTCTGCCATCTAAATCTACTAGAACACAGAGATTACTTCCTTTCCCCTGGCATGTCTTGAAACCACCCTCCTCTATTTAAATCGCTGGCAAGATTTAGCACCTCTTCTTGACTACTGTAAATCTGGAAAATGCAGAAACCGAGTTGCTGAAGAAAGCCTCTGAGCTCAGAGGTTGCCAGGAGACTATGCTTGAATATGAGGTCCTGTGCTTTGCCCGTTGTGCATTGCTGCTTCCCTGTGAGCTGCTGGGCAGTCTTCTCTCTGCAACTTCATTCTTCCCTCCAGACAGCTTTCTCTGTGGAGTGTAGGCAGGGGCAGCTGATAGTGTCAAAGCCGAGACATTCGAGCTACCGCACAGTCACTTCATCTTCGATCAGCCTAGCACCGGCGCTTCTACACTTCGTCTTGCATTGCTCGAATTGATTGGGCTCTTTGGCACCTTCATGCACCTCGCTGTCACTGCAGGCTGCTTTGAACTTAAAAGCTTTGTTCGCCTGGTGTCCCTCATTCCTGATGCCTGGGATCTCCTCGGAGGTGTGGTGGGGACGGGAAAGATGCGAGGCTGGTTTCTGCAATTGTTCCTTGGTCTCGGGACTCTGCCTTTAGCCCTGTGGGTATACCTGCTAGCCGTCTGACCTAGGCTGCGACGAACCTGCTGCGGTGGAGTACACCGTGAGCCTGACCAAGGCTGCATCCCTTCCCTGGGCCATCTTTCTGCTGCGCTTCCCTTCCAGATGCAGTAAGGAATGAATGGGATAGGTTTTATTCAAATATGAGAGCTTTTTAAGGTTTAAAGCTTTCAACTCTCTAAGCATATGAAGGAGATACAAAAGTCTTTAGGGCTTTTTCTCTCATCTCTTCACCTGTATAGAAATGCAGTGGGTACTGTTCAAGTCTTTGTTCTTTTGGAGCCCAAATTTCGTTTTTTTGTGGTATTTTATTTATTATATCCTGTTGCTAGCGAACATAGAGGAGTTCTGAAGGTGTTGTACGCCTTGACTTACCTTCCGCTGATGTTTGTAAGTCTTCTCAGTGTGTTTATCGATTGTCTTTCTATTTTGTTGTGTTTGAATTATATGGAAAAAACGGACCGTGGAACAATTAGAAAGGATTTTAAATAATGGCAAGTGAAGTGACCTTTCCACATACGTTTGAGGAGTGTGGTGGCAGTTCTGTGCAAAAATACTAAGCAGTGCAGTATTTCTACAGAGTGCAGCGTGATTGAATTTGAAGGGACCATCTGAATTCTGGAGTTTCATAAGTTGTGACTGCTTATGTTGTTCTCTGCGTGATACAGAATTTAAAGATTTCTGTTAAGGCCTCTATGACTAAAGCAGTACTCTGACTGCAGAATCCGTGCGGCTTCTGTGAAACTGCTCCATTTTTGTTTTGTTTGAGTAGCAGGTTCCTGTGTGGTTAACGTTTCCAGTGTGCGTTTTTAATGATTTAATTAAATAAGGTTATGCACACTGAATTTCTCTTGGGATTGAGACCCTAGCGTTCGCATCTTTTATACCTTGTTTAAACTAGAAAAAAGTGTTTCCTCCAACAGATCGCTTAATCCAGGCTGCAGCCATCCCTGACAGCTTTAAGCTGAAGTGAGTATTGGCTGCCGCTGATAAATGAGGACCTGGTAACACCAAAGATTTTCATGCCTTGAGCCAGATAAGAAAATACACCTGGCTAAAAACAGAAAAAAAATCTAATGACGTACCTTCAGCAGGGTTCTTCCTCAGATTGCTTCAAAGTGACTGTGGAACCCTTGGTCAAAAACCTTGTTTTTGCTGAAAATAAGACTCAGCTTAATGCTTCTGCCTAAATTTTCAACAGTTCAATTTATTACCCAGAGCAGCACCCTAGATTAGCAGCTTAGTTGTAATAAAATTAATGACACTTTATTGTGAAGCCTTCCGTTCTTTCCTTGTTGTGTACAATGTCTGGCCAGATGATGTGCAGAGAACTGTTTCACCGTACAGATTTGGTAACCTCTGCGGGGGAGCGTCTCGTGACGGAGAGTGCCGTTCTGGTAGCTGACGGGAAGGATCAAGCTGCGGCTTTGACAGTTAATTTTTATTGCTTTGCTCCCTTGTGCATTAAGCAGTCAAGGCACCACAGCCTGCCAGTAGCTGTTTAATATTAGTTATGCTCATAAAAATTTTAATTATCACCTTTGAATGAAGTTTAATCTACAGTTGTCAGAAAATATGAAACACATGGCACTAGAACGTAAATTATATCCCTCTTGACAATGTTTCCTTTCAAATAAGGAAAACTGAATTCTGCACGTTCGGTCAAGGGCAGCAGAATATTCTTCCCCCATCAAAACAAAACGGGGTTAGAAAGAATGCGGGCTTGGTGAGGTTGGCAGTCTCTTCTATGGCAACTGAAAACTGCAGACTAAGTCAGATGCTGATGTATAAACAAGAAACTTTGCACAGCAAAAATGCAACAGTCAAAACGAAAGAAGTATGTCTTAATGTGCTGGCTTGGTAGAAAAACTCGTGTCATTTGTCTTCAGTAATATGGATTGTGGAGAACACGTGCTTGTTTGCTTGATGGAAAACTGGGTTTGTAGGCGTAGTAGGTTTGCCTGTTTGCATGATGTGTGTTTTCTGAAGTGGTAGTCCAGGCTGTTCCCTGAATGTCTCTTGGCTGATGTTACACTAATACTTCTCTTAGAAGGCTCATGAAGACCTAACTTTCTTCTCTCTGCCTGCCATGCAACAGCCATTATTGGGGTTTTGGTTGGTTTTGGTGCGTTGCCAGTGGCCGCTGCAGGGAGGTGTGTCTGCGGGAGGGCAGAGCACGTACGCACATTGGTGCTGCCTTCACTTTCCCTCTACCCTTCGTGATGCTGACGTGGGGGCCAGTAAGTGCTGGAGCCGCTTTCGCCGTTGTAATCACATTCTCAGAAACCCGTGAGGCAGAAATCTCATAACTTCATCTCTTTTTCAGTTAAGGCGGTTGTGTACCCCAGTGCCCTGTGTTGCCTTCAGTTTGGATTTACACTCTCCAGGTTAGACCCTGCCCAGCCTGCAGCATCGCTGCCCTTGCCATCTGTGGCAGTAGGCACTGCCTGTTGAGCTTGGGAGCGAGCCAGTGTCGTCACCTCAGATCTGAAGTGAAGGGGGACACGCAGAAGCTCAACGAGTCAGCTGTCTCCAGTCATCTCTCGCATGAAGCGAAGACTATGACTGCCAAGGATGACCAGAGTCATTTTCAGCAAACATCAGTGAGCGGGTAGACTACCTTGGAGTCAGACAGTGGCTTGAGAGCAAGAACGAAGATGCTACTGAAGTCACTACCGTTGTGTGCTGGTTCTAACCCGTGCGGGTTGTTGTGTAGGTCAGCCTACTACAACCAGCGGGTTGCTGTCACCAGGGCGGGGTTATCTCACAAGACAGAGCGTGCACATCTTCGTCAGCTCAGACAGCTTATCAGAGGCAGGTGGAAGCGGGAGGCAGTCCTGACCCTGCTCTGTGGTCCATCCTCACTTGCTTAGTCGGGCCTCCTTTGCACTGCAAAATTATCTCAGAGAATTTTCCAACTCCTGAGTGGCTCCAGGAGAAACAGAGAAAACGTACTTCAATTCCGTCTGTCCTCAGAGTGTAGCGTAGCGTTAGGACAGGCAGTTCATTGTCCAACAAAACGTTGACTGTACCTGATGCTGCTTACTGGATTTCACTGAAGATGCTAGCTGTTCTCTCTGAAATCAGTTCATTTTTCAGCCAAATGGTTAAAAGGTTGGAAGATGTCACAGCATTTTTCAGCCATGGTTTGACTGATCTGATAATGAAACCACAAGCACTCAGATTTTCTGACAGAAGTCAATTAGGAGTGTACTGGGGACAGGTTGGCAGTACTTGCTGAAGCCATTATTCCAGGAACCTCGGTCTGTCTCAGCTTGTTTTATGCAGATAAACATTTTATATTTCAAAGCTGCTGCTGAATCAGTCTCCTGGACAACACAGCAGCCAAGTTGGGCCCTCTCCTTGCCCACCTGCTTTGAAGCCGTTCTGCTCTGCAGTTGCTGTCACTAGAATGAGATGCTGCTGACGGCCTTTTTCATCTAGGGGTTTGCCAGCGAATCAGTAATTGAGCCTGGCTGTTCCTTGCTTGGTTCCTCGTCCAAGGTGAGATTCTTTCCATGTGGATTCCCTGTGGTAGATGTGTTGTGCAAGATGGACGATTGCAAGCAACTAAGTTTTGTTCCAGGTGAGCTTGGAACCCAAGGCTGCTGCTGGACAATTTCTTTCTACAGTATTGAGAGCTATGGTTATTGCATTACAGGCAACTGTTCTGTCTTTAATTATCAAAAAGTTAACAAACTGTCTAACGCTAATTCATTTTGTGCTAAAGAGTTAGGAGTAGAGAACGTCTTGCTAAACACTTTAAATTTTCCCATTTTGGAAGATAATAATATGTTGCCTTCAGGGAATAGTGGAAGTAGAGCTACATACTGGAAAAGAGATGATTCGCCGTAAAATTTTAGGGAGGCTGTTTCGATGGAAAGGGCTGGAACATTGGCTTGACTTCGCTGCGTTGTGCAGAAACTTCTTCTCTGTGTGTAAGTATGGCCACTGTGCTGCTAGACAGTGGAGAAAAGTGAACCCAGAATTGTCGTCGGCAGCCTGCTGGTGTGGCTTTGCAATTCTCTTTTGGGTTTCGGATTGGGTTAAAAACTTTGCACCCAGCAGCTGTAGTTTTGTATGCAACTGCCTAACTGCTAGATGGTAACTCCCAGGGACAGCATGCTCTGCGAAAGTTTCAGAGAAGCTGATGGAATTTTCTGTGACAAAGTACCACAAAGATTTGCATTTCGTTCCTTGGCAGTGTACTGAGTATACTGATTAGACTAGAACAGTAAAAAAATCTGTGATGGTTCTATTCTGTCAAGTGATGCAAGGAAATATACTGAATAATGTTTATTAGGAAGTTTCTCAGGGAAGAAATACTGCTGTTTGATAAAATAGGTGTATATTGACTAATGCTTCATAATTACAGTGGTAACTACTAAGAACTCGTGTATACAGAGTGGGCTGGTTATCTTCTTCTGGCATCTTGTGCCTGTTTTTTAAATGAATGCTTTATTTTTTCCTTACAGGTGGCAGTGTGCTGTATTTGTTTCTTTGTCATTCTTCCATTGAACCTCGTTGGTACCATTCTTGGCCGAAATCTGTCAGGACAGCCGAATTTTCCATGTCGTGTCAATGCAGTGCCTCGTCCCATACCAGAGAAAAAATGGTAAAGACAGGCATGCATGTGAACGGGATGTATTCGCTTCAGTACCTCTAAAATGACTTTTTGTGATCGCTGAAAGTTTTTTGAAGAATAACTTTTAGGGGTTAAATTGAGTCGTGTCCAGGAGAGCACCTCTACTGGCATTTCTTTAATATGATTTTTCTGTTGAATAAAAGCACCAAGTGCAGTTAATCGTTAATAGCTGTAGCAGATCTTACAGTCCTGGGTCACTGATTCGCATTTGGCCTGAAGTGCTCTTCAGTCTCTTCCGTAGAAAGGATGGTCCCAACCCTGTTTTTGTGTGGGTATCCTGAAACGAAACCTTTCCCCTTTAGTTAATGCCTCTCACAGACTTAGGATTGAAGGTGCCACGGAGGCAGAACGCTGTTCTGTTTCGTGGTCTCCACGTACAAGCTGAGACATGTTTGCAGGGTGGAGGTGGGGAGAAGCTTGCAGTGCTGTTCCCAACTCTGCACTTTTGTTGGTGGCATGGAGCCTAAAATACTCCAGCTGTACAGTTGGAATTGTGAATAAACCTTTATTATTTTTGAAGTGAGTACAAAGGGGTGGGTGCCCAGTCTCGAAAAGTAGACTGGAGTTTTTGGAAAATCATAAATGCAGTCGCTTTCTTATTAATTTAGTTCTGAGATGGAAGCAGCAAGCTATGGAAATGAAAATATCCTCAGAGGATTTTTTTAATAGATTTTTCTTGCTTTCCCTGCTCAGAGGAATGGAACAGACAAGCGAAGGGGGCACTGAAACGTGGATGCCCACGATATCTGGGAAGTGCAGCACACTTAGTCTCTTGTTAGTGGCGGTTGTGCAGCTCAGGTGCTAGGATTTGATTTATATTGTGACCTGTGTCTTGGGAATCTGGTGGATTTTTCTGGATCAGCATGACAGACAAAAAGAAATGAGATACTTCTCTTGAAGGTGATGAAATTGCACACTGGCAGCTTAGACAAGTCTCCCTATGAATAATAGAAGAAGCTGCAGATTAAATCGCTGGTTACTAGCTAGATTCAGCATCATTGCAAGTACTACACAGGTCACCTTTAGTAAGTGGCAGTATCATCTCCAGGTAGCCAAGTATTCATTTTTGGCCATAAGCTCATGACTCAGTATTGCATTAAAAATGGACTCTGGTTCTGAATTATAGAACCGTCGCCTTGCAGAAGTTTCTCTGCGCTTTTTGCTGTGTTTGTAGCCGTCAGCAGTGCTGAGTGTTCGCTGCCTTCATTCAGGGCTAGTGGACGTTGTGGGGCTTGATTGCTTCAGCCCTGTTTGGGCAAGAGAGATGCTCTGCAGCCTTTAAGGCTGGCTAGATGCCGAACCGCATGCCGGTAGGTGACAGGCAGGAGACTTGTATTTTGTTTCAGCTTTCCCCAAGAATAACTCCTCCTGCTATCCATGCACGTGACGTCTTTGGGGGAGTCTTCTTTCTAACGTGCTGGAATGAGACAGAGATGTTCTCGTTAGCATGCCTTTTAAATAATTCTCTGTGCTATACTAGTTACCTGATTGTATGCCTCAATGTGCTTGTAAATGAAGGATTAAAATTGTCCCTGAAATAATCTCAATATCTTTCAGGTTCATGGAGCCAGCTGTTATTGTTTGCCTAGGTGGAATCCTCCCTTTTGGATCAATTTTTATTGAAATGTGAGTGTGTCAGCTGTTTGCCGATTTGCTTAAAAAGTACAATAATTCAAGTTCAGTTACAATATCATCTGCATATTTTGTTTACTCTCTTCAGGTATTTCATTTTTACTTCATTCTGGGCTTACAAGATCTACTATGTTTATGGCTTTATGATGTTGGTTCTGGTTATCCTCTGCATTGTGACAGTTTGTGTGACTATCGTTTGTACGTATTTCCTGCTAAACGCAGAGGATTACAGGTGGTAAGCATTGCATTCTTCGCATAGTTAACCAGATTCAGAGAGTTCTAGAGCAAGGAAATGTTCTCCAGTCTAGATGGGTCTTTTCAAAGTGTCCCACGTCCAGCTTCTAGCTGTGGGGAAGAAGAGCAGCTCGTGGATCCTTTCTGTGCAGGAGCTTTCTGTATCTGTGTGCATCTGTGTGTGCATGTACCTATGTGTAAAAAAAAATCATGTCCAGGCACACAGGGATGTGAAGAAGGACGATCACATGTTGTCAGTGTTAGCTGTTGCCGTAGAAACTTTTGTCACTTCTAGCAGACAACATGTAGATTTTGTTAAATAAGCCCGTAGAACCAGTACGCTTTATTTTCAGGGTAAGCTTTTAGTGCATTGTGCATCTTCTTGGGCAGCCTTTTGGTTAGACGTGTGATGGACATGCGTGTTTACTTGCAGGCAATGGACAAGCTTTCTTTCTGCGGCGTCAACTGCGATTTATGTTTACATGTACTCCTTTTACTACTACTTTTTCAAGACAAAGTAAGTGGTAGTTTTCTTGCTTGAATATCAGATGACCATATTGCCAGATAAGTTTATTGAGAAAATAAACTGGGAAAGATACCTAGCATAAATTCCTGTCTTTCTTTTTCAGGATGTATGGCTTGTTTCAAACATCATTTTACTTTGGTTATATGGCAGTATTTAGCACAGCTTTGGGAATAATGTGTGGTAAGTTTCAAATATATTGACAGTTTTCTCTTGGGTTATGTCTGACTCTCATGTTTCTGATTTTAACTCTGTGGTTTTGGTGGTGGAGTGTGTATGGTTGCAAGATGTGCTCAAAAAAGCTTACAATCTAAAAAGAATCTTGGAGGTCTCAGATTATCTTCCTAGCAGAAGACACTATCCACAGAAATCTCCTACATTAGGTAGGAACCAAGTATAAGCAATGTGCTGTGCAGAATTTCACCCTCAGTGCAAGCTTGAAAGACTCAATATTTGGCAAGAAACTATGCAAAATAAATTCCAAATGAAGTGGAATTTAACTAATAAACAAATGAATTCCATGCTAGCACTTTGTTTTGGAGTTTTTGCTGTTGCTCCAAGACAAGGAGCTAGGCACACCCACTGAGGCATCAGCGGTGTGGCAGTACTGGTGACGCTACCTCCTGTGTCTTGTGGCATCTATATATGAGGGTGACCAGAACAGGCAGGACTGGCAGTTCAGGGCAGCGTTTGAGAAGTCAGTATCGGAACATTCACAGGTGAGGAGGGTGCACAGTCCCCCTGTGTGCAGATGGATTTCGTTGCTTTTTGAAGATACTGTTTTGACAGATGTTTAGAAAAAGACACAGTTCTCGGCGTGGAGGTCATCTGGTAAAGTCAAATATACTTGCTCACCTGTTAACTTTATTTTTAACCTTCGCTGTATGAGTTTCAGAAAGTGCTACTTGGTTCTTTTGTGCTTTCCTGTGATGTTGTTTGCTTTTTATGTCTGATCCCTGTTTAATACTTTCCTTCTTAGTAGTGAATTAATAGTCCCGTAGACTCTGGTGGAAGGATTTCTTTAAGTTAGGTATTGGAGACGCGTGATGTCTTACAGGAACTCACTTTCTGTAAAGTATACATTTCTGGATATCCCAAGAGAGTGGGTGATTCCATAGTGCTTTATAAGGCAGGGGGGGACATCATCTCTTAACTGCTGAGTACCTGTTCCCCTTTTCTCTCATACAATCTAATCTTGCTTCATCAGGTTCTTGGCACATTACAAGGCTTCCCTGCTGTTCTGGTAGTCTTCCAGCCATTTTTTTTTCTTTAATAGGCTTATACTTTTCAGCTCTAATCTTTTCTCTTTAAAGTGCTCGGGCTGGTATTGATTAAAATGTCTATGATGCAGAAGCCAAGCTTGCCCACCAGCTTCTGTAATTAAAATGTTTTTTAAAACATGGAAGAGGAAGATTGCCAAGTGCTTGTGTGTCATGGTAGGACACTACTTGATGGAATATAAGAGTAAAATCCAAATTTATTCCAAACCAGAAAACACTTTAACACATGAAACTTTATTTCTGTGGCTCTATTGAGATTTCTTTTTGTCTTTTTAAGTGCGTTGGAAAAGAAGCTGTGAGATTCCTTTTTACTGAGAGCTCCCATTTTCAGCGTGTGGAGGGAACTAAAAAAAAATCCCCCATCAAAAAGTATTTGTCTACGGAACTTGCTGCCGTTGAGGTCTAACAAAGACATTTGTGTTAAAAAATTGTGCCAGGTGCGTGCTACCAACTACGTCTGCTGTGAAGAGTACGTGGGGCTGTGCCTTGGAGGCTCGCACGCGTGGGCGTGCTCAGCATCACACGACTGGGTGTGAGACCAAGTAGTTAGGGTCCAAAGCAGCTGCAGGGAAGCTCTCTTGTATCCTCCAGCTCTGGTTTTAGTGCCCCGACAATGCCCAGCGAGCTCAAATCCCACATGTCGTGGGGTGCTTTCATCCGCAGAGCCTGCTGCCCGCTGCAGAGCATCGCGCTTCTGGGACTGGACAGTAGGGAGCCCGTGAGAGCTTCCAGACCTTTTGAGCGCCTTGTGATTCCCCCTCAGTGACTGAAAAGAATAAATCTTCTTCCCCAGCTCAGCGGATGGCTTGGGAGCTGGGTAGCATAGAAAGGCCTCTTGCAATGCGACACTGCAGCATCCAGAGAAGTACTGGAAGTATGGCTGAAAGGCTTTTAAAAAAGAATTCTGTCCTTACAAAGTCACAACCGTAGTAAGTGTTAATTGGTTTGAAGGAATAGATAGGACTGAATCTTCTTCTGTTTTGTGGTTGCTCTTCCCCACTATTTGGATTTTTCTCTTTTTTTTTTTTTTTTCTTTTGTTTAAAGCTTGTTGTTCTGCTGAAGTATGCTTGCGGTCTGTTTCTGCTAAACCTGTATTGGCCATAGCCAAGTTACAAGTGTCATCTGATCAGGTGTTTAATAAATAAATGAAGTCATGCCCGTTCCTATGGATGCTTTATTCAAAGGAGACCAGTGTCCTGCATGTGTTCCAGGAGGACGTTCTTCAGCTTCCCCCTCCTCACCCCAGGTTCTGTTCAATGCCTGTGGAGCAGCCGTGAGGCTCAACCCCTGCCATGGGCCCGGGCTGTCAGAGCCCTGCCTGGGCACGGCTCCCATGGTCCAGAAGAGGTTGTGGTCTGTTCATGGAGGTGGGAGCTTCTGCTCGCTTGCGACTGCTGCTCTGCTCCTCCCGCTCGCTTCCATCCCATGCACATGCTCTCTAGATCGCAAAGGAAACACAGTTAATGCTTCGTTCTCCCAGATCCCTGTGACACCTGGCATCCCATCACTAGAGGAACCCTGCAAGAACAGGTTCTGGAGTGTGTCTGAGTTCAGCAACTGAAACGGGCATTGGATCTGTCGGCAGTGTCTGCTTTCACAGGCATAGCAAGAGGAGTCTTAGGAGTCCAGCGCCATTATTTTGTCCACTTATTGCGTAAGACAGAAGTTTCCGGACAGGCTACGGAAGAGTCTGCGTGTGCTCCCGTTGCCTCCTGCGCCCGGGTCTGTCCGCACGCTGTGCTGGGCTCGCCTGGACGGCCGGGCCCTCCCTCTGCCATGTCCTCAGCGCGCTGCGCGCCTGCAGGCAGCACCCTGGGCCGCTGTGTGCTCTGCCTCTTTCAGTCGTGCTCTACTGTGTCCAGGGTGGCAATGCAGACCCCTCGCTCGCTGGCCAGCGGAAGGGTTGTCGGGGTGTTTATACAGCTCGAAGTGCGGTGCAGCGCAGAGGCTGGCTCCACAGGCCCTGTGCCACTCCGGTGATGGCGTGGGAATGATGCAGCAGGGTTGCCTTGTGCGGATTTCCTGGTTAGAGACGAGTGTTGGGCTTTCGGGGCTCTCAAACCCAAAATCTGGTGAGAGTTTAGTGGCTGATCTCATCAACTGTCCGGTCAGTCCCCAGGATTTAAAGAGCTCTCTGGGTTCTGAATAACTCCGTGGCCACCAAGGCTAGCTGCAGGTCTGTAAGGCCTTAATTTCCATAGGCAAAAAACCCTTTAGGAAAATGAAGTTTTGGCAGAATACTTTCAGCATGGATTAGGCTTTTGTATTGAGCGCATCTTGTGCAAGTCTGGTGCATCCCAGATCACCGAAAATACTGTTTCGTGCTTTTTTCTGGGCTTTTCTGTATTGCTTTAGGGAAGCAAAAATACCGTTTCTGTTTAGAGTCCGTTCCTTACTGAGCATCCAGACATTTGAGGTTAGGAGTTCTCTGTAGTGAGGTACAAGCCCTGACTTCTCTGTCCTGTTCTTCCCATGTTTTGTGGTGTGTCCTGCTGGCAGTCTGACAGCAGTTGTCTCTAATTCTTGCTTGATCTTCAGCTTCACTTCTAATCCGAGAATTAGCCACGCTCCCTTCCACGAGGCTGCTTTGCTCTCGTTTTGCGTGGAAGAGATGAGGATACTCCCTGTGGACGTTGTAAGAGAACAGTGTTTACCGAGCCTGGCAGACCCGCGGTTCTGGGTTTGAGCAGCTGAATCTCCTTCTGAGAAGAGGTCTTGGTCCGGTGCATTTCTTTCATTTTTTACGTGTCCCGAGTCCTGCAGTATTTTGGGTTTAGCATAAACTGTTGCCCCTATCAGAAACCCAGTGACCTGTTCTGTTACTGCTGCTGCAACAATGCATACTCCGCTCATGACTCTTACTAATTTGAAAACCACAGGTTGCAGTTTCCTTTAGCTACGAACTGCTACTAGTTTAATCTCTTCGTACAGACCTCCGTGGAGTTTCAGGCTCCTGGGATGGGGATTTATTGTTATTTGTGCCTTGTGGGAAGGAAAAAGCCATCTGCCAATAAAACACTCATCCAGAAGGCATGTAACGTCTAATAAGCCCCTGCTCTCCCATCCACCTTCCCTGCAGAGTGGGCGATTGTGTGGTTCTTACCCTCTGTTCAGAAAGAGGGACCCAGTTATTGGCAGCGGTAGGGGGGCTGCTATATTTATCGAGGCCAAGTGAGCGTGGCCTCTTGGTAAGATGGCTTAATGGATTTAGATTGCTAGACCAGGGGAGCTCTTGCCAGACGTTTGCTGGGAGCAGCGATAATTAGAGCTTGCGAACGAGTGCTGCAGGTAAATAATTTTCTGTGTGCGGAGTGCCTGCTTTGTGTGACTGTCTCTGCTGAAGTGTTTCTCTGTTGAAGTTTTACGTTGCTGCCCGGTTTTGGCGATCAGCTCGCTAACGCGTTCAACGCTTCTCGGTTTATTTTGCAGGAGCTATTGGTTACATGGGAACAAGTGCCTTTGTTCGTAAAATCTACACGAATGTGAAAATTGACTAAGGAAATAAGAAAACTGAACTCTGGATCACCTCCTGTTTTCATGGGGATGAACTTGCACAACAAAAAGCGCGAGAAGAGATTTGGGTTTTAACACTGGGCACTGTATGGGTCTCCATTTTGTGGATGGCTTAAAGTAACATCTATTTCATTGATCCTAGGTTCTTACTGACTGCTTTCTCCAACTGTTCACAGCAAATGCTTGGATTATATGCAGTAGGCATTACTAGAGTACGTGGCTAATCTTCCCCCCCTCCAAAAAAAAAAACCAACAAAAACAAAAAGCCTAGCTCATTAAAGATGAATAGACTAGCTCTCTTCAGTGAAGAGGACAAACGGTTTATTTAAAGCATTTGTTCCATTCAGTAAAAAGAGGGAAACTTGGCTGCTAAAACTGCTTGATTAGTAGTCTTCCTGGTACTCAACATTTCAGAATTATGTAAAAATGCCGTTCCAGAAAGATTACTCTTCTGATTTTTACTGCCATTGCCAGGAGAGGAGGTGTGTTTTATATTTTGACTCCAGGTGCTTTTTGGTTTATTTGCGATATCAACTATACCCTACACTCATTTGTTTAAAAAATAATTTTAAAATAGATAAAAACCCCGTATGCATGTAATATATCAGCTGTTGTTCTAGTTGGACCAACTTCCCTTTATTTATCTTTAAAGTAATATCCAGCTACATCTTAAATCCATCCAAAGAAAATACAGGCTGAAGACGGGATGTGTTCTCTGCAATGCAATTTACTGTACAGTTAGAAAGCGAAATGTTAAATGAGGAGGATTGTTTGTTTTTTAATAAACAATTTGAGGTCTAGATTAAAACAAAACCAACGTTTTAACTGAATGTCTAAAGTGATTCTCCTTTTTCCCAAGGTAGTCTTGCTTTTTTTTTTTTTTTTTTGGTTTGGGTTTGAATGAAGATTTTCCTTTAGATAATATACGAGGGGTAATAAGTGTATATAACATTAAATAATGTAACTTAGGTGTAGATCCCAAATGTATTTGGATGTACAGATTTACTACAGAGTACTTTTCTGATGATCCGGTGTAAAAATGTGTGAACTTGGGTGGCTTTTTACATCTTGCCTGCCATTGCATGAAAAGGTGGGGTTTCTTCACAGTGTGTGTATGTCATGCTTTTCTCTTCTCTTTCCTTTCTCAAGCTCTCACAGGAATTAAATTTGTAATTTAGAACATTTAAATTTTTGTTAATCCTATCTGGACACTTGTGTAACATCCAAAGCACAGTTGCTTTAGAGTGTTCAGAAAATGAAAATAAACTTTTCAGACAAAAAATGTTCCGATTGTGAAAATAGATGGGTTTGCAGTCGCAGATGTTGGAGGAGGCAATACTGCTGGACGCCGGTTTCCGTCTGCAGTATTGGAGTGGTTTCCGAATACCGAAACCCCGTGCTTTGAATTCAGAATTTGCTGACGACTCTGTTGTCCAGTACAGCTCCAGAGTGGGTGAGCAGCCCGAGAAGATGCTGCTTGGCTGGACTGTTTGTGGAGGAGCTTGCTGTGTGATCCAGGCAGTGGGCCGAGAAAGGGAGGCGTCAGCGCGGGCCGAAATAAACGGGCCACTAAAGGTGAAGTCTTTCTAAGACGACTGGTAATTACGCACTGTGTTTAGCTGGAAATACCTGGAATGTGTTTGTGGCAGATCTGAGAGCCGATCGGCTTGGGGCTTTTTGTATATTTTGGCATCCTCCAGATGGGGATGTTTTCATCAGCGTCGCTGTCGGACACAGAGCACCTGCCGCGGCGAAGGCAGCTTTCTGAACTGGAAAAAACGAGCAGAGTCTTTGCGTCGATGAGCTCCGTATTGCCTCCGTCTGAAAAGCGCGGGCCGCGCAGTAGCCACAGCAGGGAAGGACCGGGCTTTGGCAGGCCGGGGTCCGCTGCGGCAGGCGGTGGCGGAGAGCAGCAGCGCATCCTGCTGTGTGCACCTTCGGGGGAGGATCTGAGCTGTCGGCTCTGCTTTCCCTGGCCCTTTTTAACCGATCTGCCAGAAAATAATGAAGTTCTGCTTCAGGTGGATGGCTGGTGTCTGTAGCTGAATGCTCTGCTCTTGAAGAGAAGATAGTTCTCTTTTTTTGAAGTACAGGCTGATTTTTAAGGTGAGCTTACAAACTGGGTCAACAGTCAGTTTTCCTTTGTCCCAGAACGCGGAGACTTAAGGCCAAGAATGGGTTTTGTGCCAGTTCTTGCTAGCGTGTACAGCTGTGGGAAGCCCTCTTTTCACCCAGGTTCTTCTAAATCTGAAGGGAGAAGCCATTACCTACACACAATAAATACACCAAGTACTCCGCGGAGATACAAGTTTTTTGAAGGGAATATTTTGATAATGGGTCTGTTTGTTTAGAGCACTGCTGCGTGATTAGTCCATCAGAAATGTCACTAAACCGTGTTTGAATTTCATTTAATCACTTGTTAATGCCACGGGGCGGTGGGCTGCCTACTTGCTTTGTTTACGGCACACGTTCTGTGATACGGCATTGGGGGGGGGGGGAGATGGGAGAGCCCAGGAACCTGGAAGGTTTGGGGCAGTTCCATTTGAAGCAGTTCTTGGAGAGAATCACTTTAAAGGGCAGAAACTCGGCTGGGAAAAGGGTGAGAAAAAGTTGCTTCATCTGGTGGGGTAATCTGTTTCGGGGGTGGGCCTATGGAGACAGACTTGCTGCTGGGGCATCGTTTGCCCCCACCCCGTACCAGCTCCGGGCTGGTGGTTCCCATCAGTGGGTCCGTCATGGCGCGAAGGAGGGGACGGCGGCTGCTCCCTGTGGTAATTCTCTCGCCAGCTCCTGGTGATACAACACAGAGCAGTAGCGATGAGCAACTTTGGAGGTTCTGCTGTGCTGAGGCTTCGTTTCTGACGAGAAACACACCCCCAGGAACTTCCCAGACGTTCTGGACAGAAGATCTCCTTGAAGACCTCGTGCTTGGAGCGTTCCAGAACACGATGCCGGCCCGTACTGATCCTTCAGCTGGTGCGGCAGCGCGCCGGAAAACACACGCGTCTTTCTGAAGGCTGCACACCGCAAGCTTCTACTCAGTTTCTGAGGAGTCTGGAGAGCTGTAGTGACTGTTTCTGAGAAGCTTCCAAACGTGGCTGAGAACGTTGCACGACGCTGAACTCAGGGAAGCCTTTGTGGCCGCTCGTTCTCGTTTCCCAAAGGTTTGTATCCAGAATTTCGGCGTCGTGTGGTGTAGTGAAGCACGAGACAAGGCATCATGCTGGCTTGCTGGGCTGCTAGCGACGCAGTTGCTCCTTTGGAGTTCATTTTCTGCCACTTCGTCACTCCGAATCACTGGTCCTGGCTTAGCCATGTCACTTTATTGGGCTGAGAAAGGTGGATCATGACACTAGCTTAGTGTGAAGCTTTTCTTTGCCACAGAGGAGTAGCTACAAGGATGGGCTGGAAATTTTCTCCCTGTTTCCCTGCCAACGCCTGGCCAGAAGCTGGCGGGTGAACTGGTGGACGTCGCCTGCTGTTGGCTTTAAAGAGAGACCTGCAGCTTTACGGAGACAGATGCCCGTTTACCTGCTAGAACTGGAGCCTTTGGTACCACAACGCTGAAGAGAGGTGATTATGTTACTGAAGTTCTGCACTTGGACTCTACGGAGTCATTCTGAGCAATCTGAATTGCTTAGCCGAAAGCTGATTTCTGTTGAGAATTGTTTTTTTTCCCCTGTTTCTCTCGCTGGCAGAAAGTGATCCAACGCCGGCCTTGGGCTGAATCGGAAATGTGCCACGTGTTTTTTATCATAGGAAATAAAAGATGAAACAGGAATCGCTGCTCCTGGGTGTAGCGATCCAGAGGGTGACGCGTGAGGCGAAGCTCTTTCAAAGCGCTGTGCGCCTGAGGAGAGGAGATACCTGCCGCAGCCGGGAGTGGGCTTTGGGCATGGGTGTTACTACGGATAAATCCAGCTACAGAAATCCTGTGCAGAAACTGGCACCGGGGAGCTTCTCTAAGGCACCTCTCCGTGAAGCAGCATCTCTGCTTTTTGGAAAGGTTCGTTAAATCCTGCCCGCTATGGCGAAGCAGCCAAAATTTGGGTAGTGTGCGCTGCCAGCCTGGAAAAGATACCCGCGGGTGGACAGGTCAGTGCAGCGATCCCTCGTAGTGTCCCTCGATTCACCTAGCATAGGCTCGGAGAAACGTTTTTGCTTTCCCAGATCCATCCCTTTGGGGAAAGAGGAAAAAAATTATTTACGGCAGATTTTTTTTCCTATGGCAAAACCCAGTTTGAGTGGATTCTCCTTCTCTGGAGATACTCAAGAGCCGCCTGGACGCAGTGCTGTGCAGCCTGCTCTGGGTGACCCTGCTTGGGCAGGGGGTTGGGCTGGGTGACCCACAGAGGTCCCTTCCAACCCCGACCATTCTGTGACTCTGTGAAAGGCCAGTGGATTCGCCTTCCCGGATTTTGAACTGACAGAAGCTTTTCCGAAGGTGTTGCCGTGCCCTCCTGCGTAACAGGGATCGCTGAGGCCACCAGCTTTGCTCAGTGCTTTCCAAGCACAACTGGCTCCAGTCAGACCCTGAAAATGGATATGAAGCGAAGCAGTGAAACATCGGTTTGACGCACCACAGTTTGGGAGCCAGTGGTCCAGCCAAAGTTCCTCCTTCCCGAGAAGAGAGACTTCTCCTCTCCCTGCCTCCCACAGCCTGTCTCCCACTGCGGCTTGGAGGTGCCCCAGGGGCAGCTCCGTGTTCCTCACGTGGTCCCAGGGTTGCAGTAAAGATGGGGACAATGTCTGGCGCTTCTTTAGGCGGGATGACTTAAAATCCTGTCTGCTGCTGCTGCTGCTTTGGTGAACAAAAAGGACTTTTCGACCCGTGAGTTGGTTACTCCCGGCTTCCCGACGTGTCGCTGCTTGGGTGCTAACGTTGTTCGATGTACGCTGAGCTGTTAATGCACGTGGTGGGCGCACTGTACGGCTCCTGTCGGAACCCTCCGAGCACGCTGAAGCCCGTCTGCGTCAGCACCTGTGAAGATTCCTGTCGGGCGGCAAATCGTTTAGCCGTACCAGAGGTGCTGCAGGAGGAGCCGAGATGGGGGGCGGAGGGGAGAGAGAGCGGGGGTCCATACGAGCTTTATCCCCTGGAGTCATCCGTGGCAGCGGTGAAGCCGGTGGAGGAGCACGGCACGTCCTTCCTACCAAAAAGGGAGCAAAGAAGGAAGCCTGAGCAGCAGTGAGGGGTGCTGGAAACACCGAGGGAAGAGGAAGGAGAACGCTCTGGGCTCCGAGGGATGTGCTCCTGCTCTCCGGGGCTCCGTCTGCCCTTGTAGCGATGTACACGGAGGAAGGAGCATCTCGGCACGTTTGGGGAAGGAAATCTCTGCTCGTAAACCCGGGACAGCTGGGGAGTCGGCGGTGGGACAGGCTCCGAGGGAGCGGGACCTCAGCCGCTTCGTGGGAGGCTTTGATGGACCCAGGCGTTGGCGAGAGGGAGGACACGGGTCTGGTGGAGGAACTAAGAAACTGGTGTGCGTGTGTTCGGGCCGTGGGACGTACTGTGTGCAGGGATGTTCCGTCAGCTTTGCTCGTGGGTGCTGCTCGGCAGGAGCTGTGTGCGGCGGTGAAGAGACGGTGGGTTTTGTTTGCGTGTGCTGGGCGGCAGGGGGGGTGGATTCCGGAAAGGGAAAGGCTGGACAGAAGCTGTTTTGCTTTCAGAGAGCAAACTGTTGGTGTCACGGGTTGCACTGCCGGTGTGAAGCCTCGCACCAACACCGCAGAACCCGTCCCGCTGGGTTTGGAACGGGGAGGTGTGACGGAGCAAGCTGGTCCTTGATTCCTGTGGCCCAAACGCCCGCAGCAGCCGGTCCATGCTGCCGCCCCGACCCTGCCTTCAGCCTGGCACGTCAGCAGTTCTGGCAGGCGCTGAGCAGAAGACACGCCGCGTCTCCTCCGCTTTGTGCTTCCGGGCAGGTCCTGGAGGATCAGAGGAGCAACCTGAAGGGCAAGGATCAGCAGGTGGCGGGGTCCAGGTCACCCCGAGGGAGAGTCCCAGGCTGCTCCGGGGGCTGTCACTCGCAGGGCAGGAGGAGGAAACACGCGTGGGAAGGGTCTCAGGTTTTCACTAGGAGAAACGCCCTTTTGCTGTACCCATCTTGGCAAGATGAGGAGAGAACAGGAATCACAAGAACACGTTTCGGTAGACGAGGCAAGGCCGTGACCAGGACTTGCTGCTCATGCTGGGCAGCAACCCAGCCTGGCCTGAGGATGCTCTTCTTGGCGGGAGGCTGCCAGGGACTTCACACCTCTGGAGGACCTGAGCTGAGACCTGCATGGAGGGCAGGGGAAAAGGCAGAGGCCCTCTCCAGACACGTAAAGGAAGAATAAGCATCAGCTGGAGCAAGGAAGGCTGATGTTTCAGGGAAGCTTTGTAGCAGTAAAACAGGGAAGCCCTAGAGCAGATAGCCATGAAGAACCGAGGGAGTTTCCATCACCGTAGGTTTTTGAAGAGGAACGTAGACAAACACCCATCAGAATAAACTCGGGAAGGTAACTAGATCAGTCTCCTGAGTTTTATACTGCTGCTATACACGCTAACCCTGACAGCTTTTACTTTTTCTGCATCAGGTTGCTACTTTCTGAGATTCTGCCAGCCGAGGAGCGGAACCCAATGGCTGCTTTAAAAGGAAAGGCTGATCGCCCCTCTGTGCCGCAGAGGAGCTCCCGCTTCTCACGAGATGGTGCCACTAGGGGCTTTCCCGCTGCGCTGTAGAGGGTCCTGGCGTCATCACGTTCTCAGGGTCATTGCCACCGCCTGGGTTACAGCCCCCAGAAAAACGCAGATTAGATAGCAAAACGCGGCTGTTAGAAGCTTTCCCGGGGGTGTTTCACGTGGCGTCTGAGTTTCACCGTTCTTGACCTGGTGGTAATGGGCTGACGGTTGGACTTGATGGTCTTCGAGGTCTTTTCCGACCTGAACGGTTCCATGATTCTACCACCTCTGTCCCTGGGTAGCCGTGCGGACCGTGTCCTCGCTGCTGGGTGTTGCAGAAGGTGGCTGGAGGGCTGGGGCTGGGGTGGGACGCGGGTCGCTGGTGCCAGCAGAGTCTCCTCCTCGCCCTCAGCCAGCTTTATGGCTTTGCCCCACGGGCTTCTCACCAGCTGGAGAAAACTCCACTGCATTCCATCAGCAGAGCTTTTGACCGTGGCCTTCATGCCAGGGTTTGACGCAGGCTTTCTGGCCCCCGTGAAGGTTTGGAGAGGTTATTAATTTCCTGGCTTTATCTTTCCTGGGAAGCCGATGTGAAGCCCAAGTTTCTGGTAAAACAGTGCACGAGGATCATCCCAAAGCCTGAATTTCTGTTAAAACAATGTACAGGGATCATCCTAAAGCCCCATTTTCTGTTAAAACACTGTGCATGGATCATCCCAAAGCCCAGATTTCTGGTAAGACACTGTATAGGGATCATCCCAACCCCCAAATTTCTGGGAAGACACTGTATGGGTCATCCCAAACTCCAAATTTCCAGTAAAATGGTCTACATGGATCATCCCAAAGCCCAAGTTTCTGGCAAAACACTGTACAGGGATCATCCCAAACCCCAAATTTCTGGTAAAACACTGTATAGGGATCATCCCAACCCCCAAAGTTCCAGTAAAACAGTGTGAATGGATCATCCCAAAGGCCAGCTTTCCGGTAAAACACTGTATAGGGATCATCCCAAAGGCCAAATTTCCAGTAAAACGCTGTATAGGGGTCATCCCAACCCCCAAATTTCTGGTAAAACAGTCTACATGCATCACCCCAACCCCCAATTTTCTGTTAAAACACTGTATAGGGGTTATCCCAAACCCCAACTTTCTGGTAAAACACTGTATAGGGATCATCCCAAAGGCCAAATTTCCAGCAAAACACTGTATAGGGGTCACCCCAACCTCCAAATTTCCAGTAAAACAGTGTACATGGATCACCCCAACCTCTAAATTTCTGGAAAAACACTGTATGGATCACCCCAAACCCCCCAAAATTTCCGGTAAAACACCGCACTCGGCTCGCCCCAAATCCCGAACCGGCGCACGCCCTGACGCTTTGCCCCCTCTTTCTTAATTTTATCTGGGGAGGGGTCTCCGCGTCTTTCCCCCGCGGTCCTGCATGGATCTCCAGGCCGGAATGCCGCTTCTCCCGGGGAAAAAAATATAATTTAACATTATTTATGGAGCTTTTTGCATGCGTGAGGGGGGATGGAGAGGGGTCCTGCCCCCCACGGACCCCCGCAGCCCGGGCCGGGCGGGGCTGCGGGGGTCCGTGTAGGGCGGGGCATCGCCGCGCTCCCCGCCCTGATTGGCCGCCCGCTCCTTGAGTGACAACCGCGGCACCGCCCCCCGCGGTCCCGCCGCCGCGCAGCTCCCGCAGCCCCCTCAGCCGCAACCGGTCCCTCGGCCGTCATGGCCCCCCGGGCCGGGCCGCTCCGCCGCTTGCTGCTCTCGCTGCTTCTCCTGCCGGCGGGGGGACGGGGAGCAGCCGGCTTCGCGGCGGGGGAACGGGAGGCGGCGGGGGAGCCGACGGAGTACCGCGACCCTTGCAAAGCCGGTAACGGGAGCGGGCGGGGGTCGCAACTCCGGGAGAAGTTTTTCAGCCAGCCCGGGCGGGGAGGCGGTTCGGCAATCCCGCATCCCTCCCGCATCCCCAGCCAGCCCCCCCGCC
>Ga0065711_1031668_pt1 | contig 29043 bp, 15 predicted proteins | sample Hoacrofraction12_FD_59098 | JGI IMG/M metagenome (GOLD analysis project Ga0065711, IMG submission 59098) | Hoatzin crop microbial communities from Cojedes, Venezuela - Epithelial fraction 12 v2 (version 2) | ecosystem: Host-associated > Birds > Digestive system > Esophagus > Crop | place... | reverse complement strand
AGCCGCGCTGGGCCGCTGGGCGCGGCGGTTAGCGCTTTCCTGCGCGCTGCAGTCACCGGAGCGGTGCTGTGCGGCTTTCCCGCCGGGCCTGGAAACGCTGTCGCCTGGATGCTGATCGTTTAGGTAGCATGGTTTCTGTTGGTCCAGTGTCATTCGGTGTTTTGGGAAGATCTTGCTGTTGCAGGATCTCTTTCCAAAGGATTTTTTTCCGAAATTTTGAATTGCTCTCCAGGTAACTTACAGACATCGTTAAAGAAGCAGATTGTACTTGGTGGTGTGGTTGCTGCGAGGTCAGTCTGCTCCCAAAACTACTAAAATTGGTTATGGAAACCATTTTGGGGCACATTCTATCCGGTGCAAGGCTTCGGTGTTTCGTAGTTGAGCAAATCTTCAAACGTTTCTGAACATTGCTGCTGTATTTGCTTCCCATGGCAGCTTCCCAGAACCAGAATTAGAAGATATTTGTGTTTCTTACTGTGTTTGTTTCTATTTCTTAATGGATGTGTGTGCTGCTTCTCCTGCCTTGACCAGCAGACAGACAGATAAGAAGAGGATGACTCATTAACACTTCTTCCACATACACAGGGCTATTCAGAGACATGTCATATGTTGTCAGCTTGAGTAGATTGGATTTTAAAAGTTTTGTGTAGCATCGTTTTTACGGGGTTATTTTATCTGCCAATAGCACACTTTTTTTCACTCCTTTTCTAGATGGCATCTGCTGAAGTTAGTACTCCTGTGCCGATGAGGGTGACTAGAAGAACAACTAAATCAATTCATAAGCCACAGGTGATTCAGGAGTCTCAGTTTGAAGAGGTGGAACATGCAGAAACAAAATCAGATGTCGGTGATAGCTTAGAGATGCAAATTACTAGAAATGAGAACACAGCTGTTCGTTCAGCACAGTTGGTTGCTGAACCACAAGCTGATGGGGATGTGTCAGAAACAGAATCAAACTGCTCTACTGTGTCTGGTATTCAGACACCTTTGTTGGTAAGAGTAACGAGAAGACGACAAATTGTAGTTCCTTATCAGCTGGATTCTCCTGACAAAAAAACACATGGCAAGACAGCTTTTCTAAATAAGTTAAACAAGATTCTGGATGAAGATGATGTCTCTGAAGCTGAGTCTTGTTCCTCTGCTGTTTCTGGTGTCCAGATGCCTAATGTTAGCAGAACTACAAGAAACAGGCAAAGCAAAAAGAAATTGCAACCAGATTCAGTTCGTGAAGCCCCAAGTAAAGATGTTTCTGATGCAGAGTCATGCTGCTTAAGTTCTCGTATGGAACTGTCCATCACTACCAAACGAATTACTAGGAGCATGCAAATGAAATCACGAGCAGAAAATACTAAGCAGACTGAGAAAGAAAATGTAATTGTTTCAGAAGATGAGAATTTAATTGAGGACACCGTTAAATCTGAGCCAGTAATAATTTCTGATTCTAGACCTGCTACTGAACTTCTCTCTGAAACAGAAGATGCTTCCTCTGTCGTTGAGGATAATAAAACACCCGATTCACCTAAAAGCAAATGTTCTTCCAAATCTGCCAATACATCCCAGAATGAAGACATGAAAGGAGAGTCTTTGAATGATGTGACACCCAGTAGTCCTGCAAAAATGAAACAAAGTGACACTGAATCACCTAGAAAAAGAGCAATAAAAAATCCACAGACTGTTGAGGTAGACGATTCAGAGGAATCATGTGGCCAAGTGCAAGAACAACACCATAGAGTACTTGTGAAGGAGGGGAAATCTGAGCGCATGGATCTTTCTTTGACTGATTGCATGAGTCCCAAACAATGCTTAGAATCCCAAGGGCAAATAACACCAAATAAAAGTAAAAAAAATCCAGAATGCGAAAGAGCAGATGCTGAGGCAGATGCACAGCAGTCTTTCACTCATACTGATAAATTAAGAAAGGGTGAGCAATCTAGTGCAGTGAGCAGCCCCCAGAAGGATGTAGCTGTTGCACAAAGAACTGATAGTGTTGGTAGATGCAGGATGCTTGAAACCAGTGTAGGCAATGGTGAAGACCAAACAGGAGAACATGCTGAATCTGCATCCTATAGCAGGGAAAGGTCAAGTAGTGGAAACAATTCTGTTGCATTGTTTCTGAGCAAAGATGAAAGTGATCAATCTGAAAATAGTGATGTGGCGGAGATAGATACAGTTGAAGAGAATCTGTGTTATAAAGAGGCAGCTGAAAAGACTCCTGCCGTCAACAAATCTTTAAAAAACAGTTCACTGCACGCTGAAGGGCTTTTTGTAATTGATACTGAGCCTGGCATGAGCTCCAGCCAAAAGTATTACCTAGATCAAGTAGACCAAGATAGTGATGCTGAAAGTAAGCATGAAGGAAGTGAAAAAGTCAAAGAATCCTCAGATCTGGAAGAGGCTGAAGAGGAATTGATAGATGAAGATGAGGAGGATGAAGATGATGATCTGTTGAAAAATAAGAGTGGCGTGTAAGTATATTTTGAAATAATTAAAGAATCTGCATTACATTCAAGCATATCCATAGGATATGTACATTAAGTGTGAAATGGTGTGGAATAAATGAAGGAGTACTCTCATCATGTAAATCACATTGATATTGAAAGTGGAGTTGCACAGATTATAAAATAGAAATACAGTCCATAAATTCAGGGGGTTGGGATTTTTTTCAAGTTTGCATATAGCAGAACAGAACTCTGAAATAGTTAGGCATCTGGAGGCCTTGTATGTGTTCAGCTTAAAAAAACAGAATGTGAAACTGGGTTAAACTGGTCAGGCTGGCTTAATTGCTTATTCAGGTGATGGTTTTCTTAATTGCTGTTCTTTGGGGTTTTTTTGGTGTGGTTTTTTTGTTTGTTTGAACAGAAATAACAAAAAGTCCAGTAAATTCCTTGCACATTGTTTAATTAGATCATGTATTTTAATCCTAAACAGTCACATATACTTCTATGTATGTTTTCAATTCTTGTTGTTCTGTGGGATGGTGACACTTCAGGTGAAACCAGCCCAGCATAGAATCATAGAATAATTTAGGTTGGATGGCACCTCTTGAGCTCTTGTAGTCCAACTCCTCCTAAAATCCCTTTATATGCTTGGTATGTTTAAAGCATAGTACTCTGTTTAGGTTGGCAAAGTCCAGAAACCTTAGAACAACTTAGCCAAGCATTCAGTGTAAAAGCATTATAGAATTTTATTAACAGTTTAATAGAAGATTGTAAAGGGCTTGTATTAATGAGCATTGAAACAATAATACCTGTTGTACCTCTTTAGATATTACCGTGTTTCTCCGTAATACTTTATAGCTGTTAAGCATTCCTGTCATCAAAAACATGCTTTTGAGTCAGCCATGATACGTTCTTTGCAGATATATTCCTCTGGCTGCCAGAATGAAGTAATGAAGAAAATGTGAAACATACTAGCTTTGAAATGTTTAATAACCTTGTTACTAGTACTGTTACACAGAAAAGCCTTAAACATTCCTACCATGAATTCTAACTTCTTCATACTTTTCACTAAGAGTTGACAATATTCTTACCACGCATGTTCTTGTGTGTGTGTGTTGTTTGTTTGTTTCTCTTTAGCTAGCAAGTTTGTCTCAATGTATAGAAGGAGGATGCTGGTCATGAGTTCTTTTGGCAAGGTTAAGTGAATTAAGAATTCGGTTTTATAAGAGAGATTAATTCTAATGCTGTATTCTTAGATATTACTATGAAAGATTTGTGGAAGTGATTCCACAGGTACTGTTCTTTATTAAACTCTCACTTCACATAATGACATGATTTTCTCTTTTCCCCTTATCTTCTGTCACCTCTAAATTACATATTACCTCTAAATCATGTATTTCCTCTAAGTATTGAGACTTAAAATCATTGCAGAACTGAACATAAGTGGGAAGAATAAGAAAAATATTTTTCTTATGTTTATCTTTCACAGAGGACAGTAGAAGATTTAACTGCGTGCTTGTTACAATATTCTAATCATTAACTTTTCTCTTTAAGTTTACATCTTTCCAGCAGCATAGACCCTGGTTTGAATATGAAGAAGCTTGGAGGTTTATATATTAGTTTTGATGCAAAAAAACAGAAGTCTAGATCGAGTGCAATTAAACAGCTGAAGGGGAAGGAGGAGGACCAGGTAATGTGTTTACAATTATGCAGTTACAGTAACGCAAAGATGTTAATTTAATAAGGTTGGTTTACTTGCTTTTAAAGAAGTATCCTAGTTTATGATTTGCTGAGAACTTCCATTCTTTTTGGCCAAAGTGTGTTATTTACATTTGGTTTTAATAGTAAGAATTTAAATATATGTGACACTTCAGAAACTGAAAAGCAGTGAAATACCAGCATTATCCTGTAACATAGAACAAAGCTGACGATGCCCACAGTTTTGCATAGTGGTACATGAGCTGAAGGTCTGCTAGCAAGATGCTTAGTCCATAGCAAGACTGAATTTCAGTAAATAACAAGTCTATACTAGCTGTAATACGTACTGTTTTCTTAGGCTCATCAGTGATAGCCCTCTGTTGTGGAGCATTTGGTATCGCACTTGTTCCAGAGCTAGCCAGCTGATTTCTGTTGTTGGCCAGAGTTGTGTTTTGAAGGTCCCTACTAATTCCGTTGTGGATCAAAGCAGCTCAAGTATTGTATTACAATGTTGCTTAGATTCTTAATGATTCTGTTGGTAGGTTCTGTAAATACGGTAAAGCAGTGGAATTTGTATCAGCGAGATTAGTGTCTAATGTTAAAAAAAAATTTCTTCTAGCTCTTGCAGAAGAGTATAATAACTCCAGATTTTGAAAAAAAGGAATGTGTCCCACCCTTCAGGGAATCACTTCACCAGCTAAAGAAGCAGCGCAGGGTAAGTGAAGAGCTGGTAATGCCTCAAATGACAAAACAATCTTCAATGGAAAGCCCCATGCTGAGGCTGCATGCATGTACCGGCCTCATTGGAAGTGGAGTGATGAATTGCAATTTAGTGTCTTCCTTGAGCCATCCTGTGAAAAGCCGTCCTTTTAGTCTTTTAGTCACCAGGGCGGTGAAGTGAAAGATAATGTGCTCAGATACTACAAAGCCGTTGTTAATACAGTGCTGATGACCTTATAATAACGGTCATAAAAATACACTTTTTAAAGGTACAGAGTTACGTTTGCAATGCTTCATCCATCTTTTGGAGGGGGAGAGTTCCCTGCTCTATCCTGTCCTAGTTGCTGAATGCAAATTTATTGTTATTGGTGTTGCATCCTAGGCAGAGCGAGAGAAAACAACAGGAGACGGTTGGTTTGGTATGAAAGCCCCAGAAATCACAAGTGAACTGAAAAATGATCTTAAAGTTCTGAAGATGAGAGCTTCATTGGACCCTAAGCATTTTTATAAGAAGAATGATAGAGATGGTCTACCTAAGTACTTCCAGGTAAGGAAGCAACAGAAGGTGGCATTGTACTGCTGAAGTTTTAAACTGCCTATCTTGTAGGTTGCCTTTATGTTGATTTGATTTAATTTCATAGCTTAATTATTATTAAAGTATTTTGATCACTTGGCTGCAGTTTACAACTGCCTAGCTCTCTATTACATAGATGTATATGCTGGATTTTTTTAATTTCAGATGATCTCATAGTACAGAACAAACATCTGGCTTAATCCTTATTCTGAACCCTCAGTGGACTAGATTTTCACTGCTTTTTTAAAGTGTTAGCCTTTTTTAACAAGCGTGCAGAAAATAATTAGCATTTATTTTCTTACTAGCTAATAAAGTTTGAATGGAGACAGCTAGCTTTGTGATCAGCCAGAATTTCTGTTGCTGTAGCTCTCAGCTTTGAAGTGGCTTACATAAAGGAAATAATTACTGCAAACACTATAGAAATATGCTTCCATTTACTTACGCCTGTGTGAATAGTTAGCATGCGTGAGGAAATTGTTTTCATTTCTCAAAGTATTACCACTTCACTCTAAAGGGTGAGTCTTGTATATTTTGAAGTTTCTGGGCATAGAAAAACTTAGAAGTGTTCCACATAATGAGATCTGTGCAGGTCTCTTCACTACATGAAACACGTACTCCGTGTATCTCCACTGCTAACCCGAATCATCAGAACTGGCTAACATACTGGTTGGAAAAAATGTGATGCATTCCAGGATGAAGCCCTTGTATTAGAGCTGGATTAGCTGCAGTGTAGCCATCTAGCAAAACCACCACAATGCTAGAGATAGGAAAGAGTTAAGATGGCCATAAGAGTTTCCTTTCCCTCCTTGGAAAAAATGTTTAAAAGTTAAGAAGTGGATTTCTTTTATGAGTACAAGCATTGATGCAGTAGTCCAGTGTTCAAAACTGTACGGTCTTAAAGCTCAGGTCTTCCTCTGTGCACTGAACAATGAGACAAAAAGTGACTCTGCATCCTGTTTGCACTTTCTGAAGATGCCACCCTGATCTTCTCTGTAGGTGTCTTTACACTTGTCACTGAGAATTAAAAAAAAGGGACAAAATAATCAACATCTTGCTGTACAGTAAGAATTTTTTCATTTCTGTTTTCTAGGTTGGAACTGTAGTTGATTCTCCCATAGACTTTTACCATAGTCGAATCCCTAAGAAGCAAAGAAAGAGAACAATTGTTGAAGAGCTGCTTGCGGATTCTGAGTTTAGAAGGTATTCAAAAACGGTTTTGTTGTTCTAGTATCCTACGTAAGAGAGAGGAGTATTTTTAACTGTTCTTGGTTTTATTCAGCTTATATGGGTTTTTTTATACTTCAAAGAAAACTTTTTAGTCTGTTTCAGCACTAGCACTGCCAGTGAGAAGATCTAAGGGACATTAGACTGAGACGGCATCTTTTTTATCTTCATAAAAGGGTTTTATACAACTTGGGTCGTTGCTGTTGGCAGACACTCTCAAAACAATGTCAGTGTTGAAGAGATAATAATCAGGCCTGTTCTGGTTCACTTCTAAAACAAGTGTCTGCACAGGCTTACACGAAAAACCAAGGCTCTGAATGAGCGATTTATGCCTATGTATGCACTTTTTTTTGTTCTTTAAAGATTGATTAATTTTTCTAGGCATAATTGATAAAAAGTGCTGACTGTAATTCTGTGAAAGTTTGTGATTTCATTTTATAAGCATGTCAGTCTGCCACCTGTCCTAGGAATCAAAATTGCGCTAAAAGTCTTCCTTGAAGAACATGATTGCATTAATGAATGTTTGTCTAACCTACAATTTCTGGAGTAGATTCCTTAGTTGATCAATTTTGATACTGGTTATTACATGTTGCTAATCTGTACTACTTTTGTCACATGATAACAGGTTTTCTTGGAAATAGTACGTGATTTGGGATTATAAGGTTAATGTCAGGCTTGTAAATTAATGACTGATGTTGGAATGGCAAGTTAGGATAGCTATTTCATAACTAGTTTTCTGTCTTGACCTGATTTATAAGGTATTTATTAGAAGCAATTCTTAACAATTAATGCTTTTGAAATTTGATCAGTTAATTTATGTCGTGGCTCATTAGGGGCTTTAACCAGATACTTTAGCATTAGTGCAGATATTTGTCAGGTTTCAGTCTTGCAATTAAAAGCCTCAGTACTACTCGGTGTGCAGTGATCTGTTGTGGTAATTGGTACATAAGAATCTGCACTACAGGAGCTAGCAACTCATGCTCAGTAAGTATATCCTGTTCACTGTTTAGTGTTAATCTCATTTCAGTTTTCAGTCTTGAGTAAGGTCGATTGAATTTGCTGAGAAGGCAGTGTAAAAATGGGTATAATTTGTCCATAGTATTGTCAAAATTGATGAGTCTTCCCACTGTGAGCAGTAGCAATGTTGTAGCAAACTGTCCAAAATACGATTGTATATGCAGTGAAGAACCCCCTCCTTATGGCAAAATTAATGATTCTTCAATCAAATGTACTTACAAAACATATTTACCCGCATTTATCATTAATGCAAGTATTGATTTCCCTTTACCTACACGTAAGTGTACAAAATTAATCTTACTCGGAAAACATGAGAGCACTCAGTTTCGCAAATTATATATGTTGAGTACTTACCATGTTATCTTTCTCTGAAATTCAGTTTAGCATGCTTAAAAGTAAATTATCTATTTTGTTCAGATATAATAAAAAGAAGTATCAGGAGATCATGAGTGAGAAAGCAGCTTTTGCAGCAGGGAAGAGGAATCGGAAGAAGAAGAAATTTCACAATTAAGACTTGAAGAAAAATAACAAGCTGGAACAACTTATTTGTTATAAAACTTTTTACAGAATGCTTTGGTTGTCGTTTTTTTTTCTTTTTTAAGTTTACAAGTCGTGCAAATTGAGGTTTAGGAAATTTCTTGCAGTGAGAATTTGGTGGGGAGCTTTATCAAATTATCAGGTATCTAAATTCATTTAGATTTAAAAATTGAATTTTTATTTAAAGTTTTCATTAAAAGATAATGATATGAAAGCGTATTGTTAAATCTGAGCACAAAGTACAACTTCATGGATTTTGGTCTTTTCAGGCTTCAGTCTTTACATCAATGAAGTAGTAAATTCAGTCTAAAGTTAAATGTATAATTCACCTTGGCACCTGTTATGTGCCAGAACAAATTTTTCCATGTCTTGTCAGAGGTGCTGATCGCCAGTTCTGTAATAGAAGGTACTGAGAAGTAGTTTGGTTGTGAAGGGTTTATCTTAACACTGACCGTAATAGGGTTGAGAATGCACTGAAATTCAGTGTATACACATATACTTATGTATATATTTATATTATAATACAAAATATATAATTTAAAATGCATATAAATTATAAAGAAGATATAAATTACATGTTGTTTCATAAATGATGTAAGTATGTATTATATGTAAAATGTTAACATTCAGTCATATGTTGCTTTTATTATTTTTACCATTTGGTAATTGTCTAATGATCTTTTTGAAAACGACGTGACAGTGGGGTCCGTTACCTAGGATGTAGTGTGCAGATTGTGGTCTGATAGCTGACTTGGAATCGTTCTTCAGGTCAGTGAATAAGAGTGAGTCTGGAAGGTCTTTGCTACCGTTACAGAACCAGAGATTACATCAGTTCACTTCCCCTTCAGTGACGGTTCTTACCCTTTTGTGAGAGAACTTTTGTGGTGTGTGTTTTGGTTTTTAATGACCTGGTTATGATACTGCTGTTACAGTTAGTGTAACTCAAGTTACTGCCCTTAGGTAGCAGAGAAGACTGATAACAGAAGAAATAAAACTGCCGTGGCATTCTCTTAGGTGAATTGGGTGAGAAAGATTTAGAAGTGAGTATCAGAGGACCAGTGATGTTGATTGTTTTCGTATTATAAGACCCCTGAATTTTAAAGGTTGCAGATTTCAAACAAGTGGTATGCTCTTGACCAGCGTTTAACCATGAAATTTTCTACTACTGAGAATGAGTAGTTGTTTTTTTAAGGACTAGCTATTTGTGCTGGAAATGGTTAAAATGACATGCGCATCATGGTATATATGGATCACCAGCTGAAGTTTGAAGGAAATTTTCCCTGAATTTTTGGGGTTTCTTATATTCTGCTGAAGTTGACCATAATGTTTTGCTACCAGAGAGACAGGAATCTAGATTACTTAGAAAGTCTTGACTGCCTGGAGCTGAATGGTGTGCAAAGTAAAGTGAGTTCACTGGGAAATACCAAACATATACAGGTAGAACCACCTGTCCCCAAGTCTCACCTAACATGCAGATGCTGTTCTAGTACAATTAGATGTATGCTAATATCTCGATTCTCTGTAAATGATAAAAAAGCCAATAAAAATAACTATGGTGTCTTGTTCTCTGCGTGAGACATGGAAGCACAAAAAAATAATACTGAACACCAAGGAAAGAAAACGAGGCACGCAGTAGTTGTCATTCTGTTGCCTCCTGGGATGTTCAGGTGCAACTTTGGAAAAGCAGTGTACAACTCTGAAAGACCTTGAAATAAAAATGCAAGCTTTGGTTACACAGCAAGCAGCAAGTTGATGTCTGTTGCTGAGGCAGCTTAATAGTTGGTTGCAGAATCATGTACAACATGGCTAGTGAGGGAGTTGTTCTATGTTCTATAAACTTTCCCTTCCTTTGATTTTTCTAATATCTTCTGTTTTGCCACACACTCTGCCCAGCAAGTGCCAATGTTCTGTGTGAACAAGAGGTGAGGTGTGCTGGGCTGCAGGGTAGTGCTGGCGGGTTGTGTTTGCCAGCCTGCACTTCAGCTATTGCCTCAGCTTGTGCTTCAGCCTCTCAGTTAAGGCACTAGTTAGCGTACAAGTAATATTTTCTTTTAAAGGCTGTCAGAAATACTTGTATTGATTTTGTTATTCTGCCTTTACTGACACAAACTATATTAAAAAATTTCCCCAAGGTTAAAGGGCAGTAGGTACCATGTTGGGGTGTTTTATATATGCACCTGTTGCTGTTTTGGATGTCACTGGCACGTTTTGTGTTGACAGTAATAATTCCTTTCTCCTGTTTCTTTATGCTCTCTTTGATTTTACCAGTATTCCTTTTTCTTCTTGCCCTTGGGGCAGAGAATTCTTTTTTCTACTCACCCTTGGAGCAGAGACTATCCAATGGTGGTACAGCCCACAAGTTCACAGTCCATCTCCTAGGTGTTGCAATCAAAAGACTGTAATGAAAAGGGATTAGGTTAACAGTGGCAGAGGTGTTGCTGGTGTGGTGCCACTAGTAGTTGTGGTTAGTTTAGGAACAGAAGTAAAATAATACTCCTCACTTTTCTGTCATGCGCTCATTGTTCACTCTTCTACCTCTTTCATTCTTTGGAGGGTCTTTATTCTTCTCTCTGCAACCAACTTAGTCTCCTTAAAACTGAAGGTGTCGTCTTACCAGTGCTGTTTTACATGTGATACAACTATTTTTGATCTCTTAATTTTTAAAAAGTCCTGTCTTTATTACAGGAGCCTACTTAGGTAGGTCTTGCTGATGAGACTTGGAATCCTGCCATAACGCAGGCTGGAAGGGACCAAGAGAGCTTGTCCTGCCCAGCCTCCTGCTCAAGGCAAAGTTAGACCAGGTTGCTCAGGGCTTTACGCAGTCAGGTCTTGAAAACCAACAAGGATGGAGACTACACATATGCCAGAGCTCCACTGCTTGAGTCCTCAAGGCAAAAAAAGTTCTTCATATCCAGTCAGATAGAAGGATTATTACTGATCATTAGACTGCCTCTTTGCCTTTGCGTTGCTTTCTTTTTTTAAGTTACTGTATAAATTCGTAGCAAGCTGCATCTGTCCAATTTATATTGCTTGCTGTAATTCTTTGTTTTCTCCTGGTTCTTTTAATGCATTCTGAAATGCTGTATGTATGTTGTCTGTGTAACATTTTCTTCAAAAGCCTGTTCATAAAACTATTTTGTGGAGTTGTGTCCCTATACTTTTCCACTGAGGTTCACATTAGAATCTGGTACACAGCCAGTGTCGGAAGAGAGCTGTCCCTGTGTTTACCTCTAGGAAATGCCCTGCTCCTCGAACCTGCAATTTTCTCTTTTTCTTTTGGACTGTAGCCCCTAATTCTGAATTTTTAGGGTATTGATTATGTAAATATTGCTTGTAACATGCAAGCATATATATGTAAAAGCCTCTGCCTTCAAAGTTTTTTCACTTGGAACTAAGCTATCCTTAAATACAAAAAGTAGAAAGGGAAATAGTATTTGGACTGAAATGCATTGCTGGAAATGACTGAAGGCGGAGGAACGTTTTGTCTGCTGTCATTTGATTTTGTTGCTTTTTATGGGGTTAAAGCAGAGAGGTTTTGTTTTTGCTGTTTACCTGCAAATTCTGAGAAAGTGTGATGTTTCTGTGAAGGGCTGTATGTGTTTTATAGCTAGGTGGCATTCTTGGTGTGTGTGTTACTGCGCTGCAGAACAGTGATAGTTTATGCTCCCGATGGCGTGTTTCATTTCAGTTGTGTGGATTTTTCCTTTACTGCTTTTAAATAAACATTAGTACAGTTTGAAAGAGTACATAGTCACACATGCAGGATTAAAAATAATTTATCAAAAACCCCACAAATGGAATGAAATAATGAATCAGATGAATTTATAATTTATTCAATCCTGAGCAAAACCGAGGTTTCTTTAGTGCTGCTGCTGTTTCGCATTTTCTGAGCTAATTGTTGTGTTCGATTGCCGTCACTAAAATGGCTTTCCGTCCCCTCTCCGTAGGTGTCAGTCAGGAGGACGAGGCGCTCTGGGTGCACGCGTTAGATGCTGGGTTCTGTCTGCTGCGTCGCTGGGCTCGTGCTGCAGCCGGCGGCGGGCGGGCCCTGGCGGAGCCGCCTCCGGGGAGGACGGCAGCGCGCTCCTGCCGGGCTGCGTCGCTCTCCGAGGCCTGGCCGGGAAGGTTCGTCGGGACCGGCGGAGTTGCCGGGGCTGCCGCTGTCGCGGGGGCGTTTCTCCTGCGCGCGTGGCGGGTTCTTTGCGCTGCCCGCTGCTGCCCGCCAGCACCGGCGCGCGGGGCGGGCGGGCGTCGCCTGAGGGCAGCCGGCGGGGCGGGCAAGAGGACAGCGCTTCTCCCGCCGGCCGGCAGGCGCTCACAGAATCACAGAATGTTCGGGGCCGGAAGGGACCTCTGTGGGTCAGCTAGTCCAAGCCCCCCGCCGAAGCAGGGTCACCTACAGCAGGCTGCACAGGACCACGTCCCGGCGGGCCTCCGCCGTTCTCGCTGGCGGTGAGCATTTCAGCGTCGCTGGGGCCGGGCGTAGGCGTCCGGTTTGCCGCCGGACTCGGTGGAGGCTGGGCCATTGTCTCCGCCCGCTCCCAGCCTTCCCCACTCGGTCAGGCGCGCCGGGAGGCGGGCCCGGAGAGCCTCGCTGACGGCAGCCGGCCGCCGGGAAGCGCCAGGTCGGTGGACGGGATTGCTCTGCCGCGGAGGTAAGGGAGGGAGGGTGGGGTAAAGAGACTTCGGCCAAAAGGGGAGGCGGGGCAAAAGGTCAGCTACGACTCCGCCGGGACTCGAACCCGGAACCTTTGAATCCCTTCACCCTCTAGAAGTCCAATGCGCTATCCATTGCGCCACGGAGCCACCTGTTGGATTTTTTTGCACACCGCCCATAGAGCCTGCGCGCGGCGCTGCGGGTGAGGCCAGGGGTGCGGGCGGGAGGTCAGCGGTTCCGCGCGCGGCCGGCCCCGCGCCGTGTGCGGTTCGCTTTGGTCGGTTGTCCCCGGTGTGGGCGGGCTGCGGCTCGTAAACCGCTGCACGAGGCAGGCCCTGCGTGCCGCTGCGCGCGGCCGGGTGGGGCCTGCAGCCCCTCGGAAGCTCGCCCTGGGGCTGCGTCGCTATTTCTAATGAAAAACTGACCTGTTAAAAGTTCAGCGGTAATCGATGTCAAATACTTGTCGTCATCCCACTTGGGCGCTTTCAGCATTAACCCTGACGTTTGGGGGAGTGTAATTACATTCCACAGTTGCCTCATATTGGCCAACTGTTGCTCCAAATGGCCACAAATTTGCACAAGGAAGCCTTTATGGGACTGGGTCTTTTTACACAGATGAAGATGATACGTCTGTGAATTAGATCAGATTACTTCAGCAAATACGAACATTTCTTATATTGCAATTATTTATAATGCGCTTTTAACAGCACTCCACTTCTGGAGTAAACATGAACGTTTCAGGAAAAAAATCCCACCCTTTCAGCCATCGCGTCAGGGATACAGAAACCATGCTGGGTCAGTTATGAAGTGCTGGAACCACATTATTTTCACATCTGTGATTTCCAGCATTGTAGGGACAGTAAACATGGGGTGTTTCGGTTTTGTTTTTTAAAAAATGGCATCTGAATTAAAAGAACCTAGAAAACTGCAGTTATGTTTACTGGGCTTCCCTGCAGCATTTTGCTGGCTTTCCGGTGTCACATGAGACAAAAAACATCCTGTGTGGGAATCTGAAAGACAAGACATAGGTGACCAGTAAAAGTGTGTGCATGCAAGCACTGCTGGGCACTGCAGCAACTTGTTGTGAGTCAACAGATAGAGAAATAGGATGTGGGAATCACACCTGGAAATTCATGACTGAGAATATTTTGGAGACATTAAAAAGCAACTTGTAAATGGAAAGAACAAAAAAGAAAATAAGTTGGGGAGATAACTGGTTATGTGACAGTATTTTCAATGTCAGTGAAAAGATTACAGTATACCTGGGTCATTGTTCCAAACACCATGAATGCCTATTACTAAATCCATTAAAGGGAGCAAAGACTGACCTATGTCTGTTCTAAAATCACAGTAAAACCCATCGTGGATTCAGTAGAACAAGATTTTCATTTTAAAGTATAATTATGGTCAGAAACAAGTCTTCGATGTTATTTTTTAAATCAAGAGTAGGCGTATTGGAAACCCAAAAAGTTCTGGGTCTGTATGGCCTTGCCACAACTGTTACGGGCAGAAGTCTTCATAGTGCTGCTGGTAAAGGAATGCAAAGTGTGGAAGGTTTAATTTGAGTCCTCGAGGACCTGCACTGCAGAAAAGAAACAGGACTTCTTAAGAACTGAGTTGATCTTCAGAATAATAAGCTTAGATTTATGTTTGTGCAACTCAAACTGTTTGTAAGTAACTAAGACTTGCTGTAGACATGTTGTAGTTTGTGAATACCTGGCGCATTTATTGTGAAGTGTCAGTAACACGGACTGGTAACATGGTACCTTTGGACAGTGCATCACTAAATGACTGCAAGTGGTGAAGAATCAGGGTTTCTGGGAGAAGGCTGTTTCTGAAGGTGTACAAGAGAAGAATCCTGACACTCATAGGATTGTTATTTTCTCTCATATTTCCGTGTTGGTTGGTTGGTGTACACAGGTAGATGAAGGCTGGCTGTTGGTTCCATTCATGCAGGAGGACTGACTGGGGAAGCGTTTGAAAGTTTTCCAGAGAAGTTTCCAATTATCCAATTCAATTTCCTCTTTTTATTCTGTAAATGTAGTCCTAATGCAGAGTCCGCCTTTCCTTTTGGACGGCAGATGGAGCTGCTGCATGAGAAACAGGACAGCTCTTGGTTCATGAGCTAAGGAAATGTGCCGTGTTAGGCAAAACCAACAGATCGGATTAGCCTTTGCTGGCACCTGGACCGGTCCTTTGGACTTTCCCTATTCTGGGACCGGCTGAAGTCCACTTCTGTTGTTTTAGGGAGTAGAAGTTTCTTGGAGTACAGTTGTGCTGGTTTTAGTTACTGGCACTTAGAAAATTTTTGCTGAACTTGGCTAGGTATCATTTTGCTAATTTTACATAGGAGGAGAAACTGAGGTAGGAATACCTTGACACAAGACAGCAAGTGCATCAATGGCAGGCAAAAAATAGCACCATCCTTCTATGGATTAAAAAAAAAAAGAAATTAATTATGAAATCAAAGTGTTCTTTGAGAGACAGCAAGTGCATCAATGGCAGGCAAAAAATAGCACCATCCTTCTATGGATTAAAAAAAAAAGAAATTAATTATGAAATCAAAGTGTTCTTTGAGAGACTTCTTACAACTTGGGTTTCAGCATTAACTTCTGTCATTATGAAAAAAAGGCACTATGTACTGTATATCCAGTTAAGTCTGGTAAGGTTTGAGCTTCAGTAAATTTATTAAAAAGGCAATTTCCAAATTTACAGAGCTTCCACTGATGTTTTTTGGGAGTACCATTGTCTTTCTTTAAGAACCTTTATGGTAAATATACTTGTTGAGAGCAAGAGGTCATAGACAGCTGCAGACAAAGAGGTTGTCCTGTATAGATTACCTAAATGGGACCCTTACGCAATCTGAACATTTCAGGTTCTTTTCTTTCTCTCCTTGAAGTGGAGGTTATGACAACCCTACTGCTAAAATGATTCATCTGTGTAGCACAGCAAGAGACAGCACTCTTCGAACTGGCAGGAAAAATGCTGGGGATTACACAGGGCCTGAGGATCCTGAAAAGAACTCTTTCAGGGAGGGTTTCTTTCAGTAATGTGCAATTTGATGTTTTTATTTATTTTACAACATTAAGATAAATGCTTCACCTTGTAAATGCTTCTGCATGTCTGCCTTTTCCTCAGTGGGGGCTGTAATCTCCGTGTGACTATTGAGGTGTTGGAGGATTACCCCTCTTTGTTTGTCAGGCTGCCAGCAGGAAGATTGCTATTAAGAACGTCTTCCAGTTATCTTGTTTATTGTTGCTGTTGTTGGACTAATACAGGTCCTGTCCTCTCAAGTATATTTGGGTAGGTAGGACTAAATCCCAATGGCAGTGTCCTGTGGAGTTGGGGAGACAAGCAATGATGCTGAATCACTGCTACAAGGGAGTACACTGTTGATTCTGTGTAGCACTACTAATAGATCAGCTGCTGCAGAGCTAGCTGTGAGATGAATAGTCTTTTGATGGAAAAGTTTGAACCCCTTTCCTCAAGTTGCATAAGTAATTTTTTAGTAGTAATTTTTAAATACCTGGTGTATAATCCATGGGCCTTAGTCATTGTTTTCTGCGATGATGCAGTTGGTGAAGAGTCTCAGAACTGGTTAGAATGTTATCGCTTGCAGTTCATTTTTATTTGCTCAAATTCCTTTTGGAATAAATGCAAAATTATATTTTCATCATTCATATTTACAGTTTTAGTATGTAATGTATTTATGTACCACACATTTGTTATTAATTTCTTATGGATTTATTCTTGATGCTGTTATTATTATTTTATTTCTATATTTATCATTATATTTTTTTTAGAAAGCAAAGTACATAAAACCAGGTGTCTACAGTGACTTTGGTTTTGTGAGGGGTTTTCTCCATGTTTTTCTTGCTTCCTGAATATGTACGTTTGGAGGCCATTCACTGCAATGGTATAGAGTGATGGTCAAATGAGCGTTTCTAATAAAAGCAGATTATAGCAGTCATGGTCAAGAGTGTTTTCTTGATATCACACAAAGATTAAAATCATGACTACCAGGTGCTTTTCATCCTTAATTCCCATTGATGTCCTCTGTGATATTGCTGTTGACTGTTTTCACTGAAAATAATTGGGTCATTAGCACCTTGTCGGACATCCTCAACACTTCCAGAAATCAATTTCAGTAATCATATATACAGATTTTTTTTTTTTCTTCGAGAATTGAAGTGGCAAATGCTTGACAAACATTTACTTCAGGAGTGCTCCCTATTAATGCCAAATCTATGCAGAGCCATGTGGAATCTCTGAGCGCTGCAACAGCACATTTGGAGAAGTGCCAGCTGGTGCCATAAGCGAAGTGCATTGAATTCCAGAGAGGTGGGAGTCTGTTTCAAGACAATTTCAGCATTTTCTGTTGTTAATTAGATCTGTTTTTTCATCAGAGGATATCAAATTTTGTTTCAGAGATGCATAAGATTTGTGTCAAACATGCCTCAAAAATATCCAAAGTGATACCTCCCTTTCACTATATAAAGCTATTCTCAAGAAGTTGCCTTTTTTTATTCTTAAAATCACGTTTTATGAGTGTTTTTCATAATTTTATGCTTGTTTTCCAGTGGGAATTTGCTTTGCAGAATTATTTCTTGCTTTGTTGGTGGGCCTTTTCTACTTCGAATTTTTCTGTCTGTGTTCTACAGATTAACACAGTGAGAATTAGCTACTAGCATCTTTTCAGTGGTGCCATGTCGTTCTGCATTTCACTCATCTTGTATTCCACTGCATTTCAGAAGCATAACTTTTCGTGCATTTCTGTTGCCAAAGGAGAACCTGTCTATGTTATTCTGAAAAGATGGAGCTCTTTTTATTAACATTTCAGGTTTGGTAATAAGCCCAAGTTTCTAATTTCTCAAACAATTTCTTATGCAGCTCTTTTCAATGGCCTTTTGTGTACTTTCCTGAAGTGGTATTCTGTGCAAAGTACTCATTTGTGATGCATTTTGAATGAATTTTCTTAACTACAGCTACCCTTGATCTTTGGCGTCCCCTGTGTTGGGATTTCCGTTTGCATTGCAGCTCTCCGTTTCTGTTTTGCCTAGTTGCTTTTTTGGGCGTGTGTGTGAAATCCTAAGCACGTGATTTCGTTCACATTTATTTTTCTGTAAGCATTTGTTCTTCTTCATCTTAGGGTTGTCTCTGGTGTATGAAATTTTATCTAGTTTCTTTTTGTGATTTGTAATTTTCAGATCAAACAAAGTGAGAAGCAACACCTGTTTTTTGTCTCAAGTTAATCCTAAAATTTATGGGGAATACACCTCAGTAAGTGCCAAAGCAGTCTTAAAGACTACATCCTAAAGTTAATAATTATCAGAGACAACATTAACAGTGCAAAGTTTTGTTCTTGCCTACATTTTGAAATCTAGGTGTAACCATCTGGGGTTTTATTTTTTTAAATTAACATCAAGACAACAAATATTTACACAGTTGAGTTGTTCCTCTAAAGCGTTTTAGATTACTCTACAGCTCAGCCCCTTCCGTGCAGTTCAGAAGAAAAAGTATGTATCTGTGGTCTAGTGATTTAATCCTGAACTTCTGGATTCTTACTCCAGCCGTGCAACTACCATGCTGTGACTGTAGGCAGCCTGCTCCGTTTTCCCTTCTGTAAAGTACAGACAGTAGATGCTTTCTTTTGTTGTTGTGCAAATTAGTTGTCTGCAAGGTAAGTTTAAAATTTTGAGATGAAACTTCCTCTGTAAATGCCTTATTACTATGTACCTGATTTTGTTTGTCACTTTCCATATATCAAACCTGAAAGGTAAAAAATATCTAATAGAATCTACCCAGATGGCTTAGCTGCTTTTCAACAAGTTTCCCTTCTCCTTTGTACGAGTTCAGTAAATGCTGTTGGGTGACGGAGTTCTCCTGCTGCCTGTTTATCCAGTTGCTTCTTCAGCTCACTTACTTGCCTCTTTGTTTTGTAAGAATGAGGCAGTTGTATTGTCCAGATACACTTGAGACACTGATAAAGATTATGCTGCCTTTGCCAGCACTTACTTAGAAAACAAATACTAGAAAACCAACAGCAAGTTTACAGATTTGGTCTCAAGACTTCCAAAATAATCTAGAGGAGTAGGATGTGTATCTCTAGGGTACATGCTAAGGTACAGTATTTTGAGATTATTAATATATAAATTTTGCTTATCATCAAGTGTGCAGATTAAAAGCAAGAATTTGAATATACAATTAAAAGATAAAGAACCTGAAACAATGTAAAAAAATCCTTACCTTCTCCTGCACTGTTTAAATGCAGTATTTGCTTTCTCTCCTCACCCACATGCTCTGCGGATGATGCATGGTTTTTCAGCCATGGTGGCGTGCAGTCATCTTGCTCAGTGCAGGTAATAGGAATGTTTTTGTAACTGAAAAAAATGGGTTAACTTCTGCTTTCATTTGAATCATTCTGAATCTGGACTAACAAAACCAAGCCAGTGGAGTTATTTCAAGGCTATATCAATGTTAGTAAGAGTATAATTTAGCCTAGAGTGCTTTACTTTTTAGAAAGGACAGAGTTTGCACGATGCTCACTTTAACAGAGAAAATTTAGGTGATTTTTACCAACCTTTCCTTTGAAGATGTCTCTAGTTAATACATCGAGGCTTAAGTGTTGTAATTACCTTTCTTTCATGGGAAAAAAAGCTCTTAATCTGCATTGATTGGGGCCTCCTCTGAATAGGGATAAGGAGAGAAATGGCTGCAGACTCTTGTGTCTTTGATGAGGGATACTTCAATGTTATGGGATTTATTGGTCTTTTTTTTTTAATTTTCTAGAGCATGGCACTAGTACTGTGTGGACTATTTTTCATGATGGCTAAAAGTTATTGTGGTGTCAGAGTGTCCTGTGAACTGTTTGGATCATCACTGAGTAGTAAGTGTATCCCTAAGGTTGGTTGTGTGTAGTCGGTGCCATTTGTGGGAAGAGCTTGCCGAGCAATTTTCTAAAAGGATGAAAAGCTTTTATTCTTGATTAAATTTTGCTTTTCACTCAGCTGTGAATATAAGTGACTGACTCAGCTTACCATGTAAATACTAACTATGAATCTAATTGCAGAAACAATACTATTTAAAAATCATGTCCTTTTGTCAGTCTTTTCATTACAAATATTACACAGGCTGGGAATCTAGCCCAGAATTACATATACACTCTTCTCCTCCCTCCCCCAACAAGTTTTTACTAGATACGTTTCAAAAGTTTGTTGGTTTTTACTCTATTGGAAATTTTCAGCAGAATTATCTCTTTGTGGATCTTTAGAACCAGCAAATAGGGATTGTCTTTTAAAGTTTTATTTGTAAATTTGCTTTATCTGCTTTAATATTCACTTAATGGCACTGTATCACAATTTATGAATTTGATTTTTGTAGCTAAAGTCACTGTGCAATGTAAGGTAATGGACTGGCTGCCAGGAATTCTCAAATTCTAACCCTGTCTGTATTTGTCCTAGCCTTGCAGCATGGCTTGGCAAGCCATTCACATTTTCTTTTAGGTAAGGTGAAGGTGATGTCACACTCAGTGTTCTGCAGAATTTTAGCTCCATAATATATCTATGGAATTGACTAGCTCTTCATTCCGTTACCCATAGTCTTCTAACTCTATGCTGACATTCTTCATCTTACTCTTTTACTCCCACTTGGCAAGCGTGAAGGGAGTGTGACTGAGCACCTGACCCTGTGCAGAGAAGGTGCTCAGTAGCTCCTGGCTCACACGCACAGTGGACAGGGAAGATGATGAAGCACCTGTACTACAAAGGAGTTATTGGTGGATGCTGCAGCTCCTTTAAACCAAAAGATGTGGCTAATAGGACATCACTACTGTTTTAGGCCTCTTGTGTCCCTGTATGCTATCTGCTGAGCGGGAAGCAAAGCTCATCCCATTTTACAGGAGTTATAGAATCTTCACAGTTACTTCTTGTAAAAATGAGCATTCGCTTTGATACAGGTAGAAATCTGAAGTTACAGTAAGCAGTCAGAGAAGACTTCAGATTTTTTTCTGGTATAATTGATGCTAGACAATTGATGCTCAGACACGCACAGGAGAAGATTGAATCTTGTGCTATAGGGGCAAACAGACACCCTGGAATAGATACGGGTGTGATAATGGTACAGAGCAGAAGTGGGTCTGGTCAGTGTAATGACGGGGGTGATACTTCGATGAAAAGGAGTGATATACTTTTTTTGATAATTTGCAAGTAGAGTAAATGGGAACAAAGGCGTTTCAGATTCACAAGTGCACCATATGGGTTAACTCTGATATATAATTTTCAAATTTTATAAATTATTATCCACAAGACTGTTAAAAATTCTTGTTTAGAATTTACAGTTGTATTACAGCTAGATATTTTCTCTGTGGATAAGGAAAAAGTGTCACATTGGGTGAAATGTGTTTACCATATATGCATTTTTCAAAAATAACATTTTTCATGTCTTGTTTTTTTGAAAGATAACTGGACATTATTTGCTATGTGGGTTATTGGTAATGATGGGCAGATGGGGAAGCTGTGCTTTTGATTCTGTTTGGGTTGCAATCTGCTGTAAATTCTCTGATGAAAATATGAGGAAATTCCCTTTAGCAGAATTAAATTACAGGCTGCTAGCTAAATGCTTAGTTCTAGCTGTTGCTGTGACCTGAATATAAAGAACACACATAACTCTTCCTGTGAAAAGGGCACGTCTTTTTTTTTTCCTTTCTTTCCAAGAGAATTTATTATGAAATCTTGTTATGTGAATATGTATTTTTATGAGTTAACAACATATCTTGTCAATTTCCTATCACATCTCCAGTTTGTAGAGGTGTGCAATGATCAAACATTCTGTAACTGCTTTTATCATATTGAAGAATACATATATTAAATGTAAAAATCCCAAAAGAGTTAAATCCAAACAGATTTCTGCCCCTAAACCCTCAGCTATCCTCTTTAGGTCTATGTGGGAAGTATTAAAACACCCAAACAAAACCAAACAAATATGAAAACCAACCCCAAACAAACAAAAAAAAAACCCTTGTTGCATGGTGGTGAATACTGATAGAATGGATCTGGTTTTGCTGGGAAAATTGGAAACTTGTGTATCCCTCCAATGGCATTATTATAAACAAGGTAGTTGTGCTTACTGTTATTTGGAAGGTTCCCAAATTCTTTTACCTGTTACATTGACCCCATACTTAACACATACGATAGGACATCAGCTTTTTGAGATCTAGCGTAAGCAAATGTGCCATTGAGTGACCATATGGCAGGAATTAATGTTTTCATGTAGAATAATTCCTATTATAAACCATACCAAAATTGGTGGCATTACTCCGAGGGACCATTCCGGGAGCATCTAGTGCCCTGGGCATGGGGGTGAGGTGGCCGCCCTGTGGGAGCTGGGTTCTGGCTAAGGAGCTGACTGAGGAAAAGGAGCTGTGAGAGGAGGTGAGCAGGCTTTGTACCATCAGGGAAGAAAGATCAACAGGAAATCAATCCCAGGATGGAGAGGCTGGGAGCCTTGTTATTTCTGGCAACAGAAAAGGCGGCTCCTTCCCTGCCTGCCGAGCTGCAATCATGGAATGAGTGTGGTGCCCTGGGAAGAGATGAGAATGAACAAGGACCACTGGGGGAGGCATCAGAGCCAGCTGAGCCTGCGGCAAACGTCAAGAAGAAGAATGAAAGACATCTGATAGGTATAGGAGATTCCCATCTGTAGGGAATGGAAGCACCCATCTACTGCTACCCTGATGTGATGTTTTGGGATGTTTGCTAAGTGCTGGGGCTTGGATCCGGGATACTGCAGAGAGACTGTCAAGACTTGTCTGGTCCTTAGACTTTTGCCCCTTGCTGCGCATCTGCATGAGCACCACGGACATAGCAGGAGAGTGAAGATTACTGGACTCGGGTGTCTCTTCAGTCCTTTCAGTGGGCAGAAGAGGCTTGGATAGAAGATAATGCATCCTGAGGAATGGTTATCATACTCGAAAGAGAAGTGATGACGCAGGATCAGTGAAGAGGTGTCCTTGTGATGGAGGAGGATCTTGCTCTTCTGTGAAAGCAGCACAGCTAGGGGTCTATCTTAAGTGCCCATACATAAATGCTTTCAGTATGGGAAGCAAACAATAGGAATTGTAAGTTTGTGCACAGCTGGAAAACGAAGATGTCATTGGGATTGTGAACATTAGAAATAGCGTAGCGGTTACCTGGACTGTATACTTTGATTGTGACTTTCTTAGTAATTTCTAGCCTTTTAAAATTCAATTCGATTATATCAAATGGTTTTGTAAAACAAGATAGACTGCAGAATTCCGGTTGTAGGTAGACTGATTCATGGTTAAGTGGCTTGGTCAAATACATCTGACAGTCACTAGCAGAGCCAAGTCAGCTCTGAGTTACCTGGCTGGAGTTCTATTCTATCCTTCTTTTTTCTCATTTTCCATCCAGAAAATTGCATAATGAAGGTGATTATGTAATGTAGTTTGACTAATATTTTCAGAATTGTAGATCTGCCAAATTTATTGCTGGTTACAATAGATCATGCTCATTATTTGAGGCAGATCTACCATATTGAAATGGCCAACTTGAAATGTAACTAATTTGTATTACAGTTGCAAGACTTAATTTACCATGTAAGATAATAAATGTTTCTGAGGAAAGTGAAAACAGCAAAGTTCCTCATACACCAATTAAATTAAAATTTACTTTTGAGAATCTTTGTTGGAATGACTAGGTAAATAGGCAGCTGCATTGTATACTGGTATGTTATAGTGTAGACTATCATTTAGATATTGTATATAGTCATTTAGATATTGTATAAGTGAATGCCATGTTGCAATTTTGCAGTTAGCTTAAAAGCACAACACTGAACTCAGATTCTGAACTTCTGTAACCTATCAGTAACACTTTTATCTCTGTTTTAACAGCCATAGTAGACGAACATGGAACTAGCAAGTGATTTTTATAGCTAATTCTTGCTTAATCATTGTTCCATATTCATCCTTCCAATTTTTGTCTCATAAAACTAGTCATCAAGATTAATGCAACTTACCACCCTGCAGAAGTTACAGTATGAAGAAACAAAAAGGTGTACATCAAAGGCTCTTCTGTGCAGACAGTGCAGACACAAAAGCTTCTTTGTGACGAATGTGCAGAGTTAGCTCTGCCACTCTACATCAGCGGTGACTTTTCTTCAATTCTAGCACTGAAATGATCTTCTTTGTTCTTTTAGGGGGCTTTACTTTTATTTCCAGAATGCTAGCAGGCAGTAAGCATTGACTTTAACAACCCAGAAAATTCGTTTCCCGTGTTCAGAATTGTGATTTACATTTATAGAAGTTTATCTTGGTTTATGCAAATTAGTAATAGGTAACAGTCATATGTGCAGCAAAGCGAAACAAGCAGCTTCAACAATCAGTGATATCTAGAAATCATAGGAATCCCTGCTAACAAGATCTTTTTTTATTTTGCCATCACCCTTCATGGAAATAAGGTGGTTGTTGTTGTTGTTGTTATTATTATTATTATTATTATTATTGCAATAGATGACTGTAGTTAATTTTGTAAATATTCAAGTTTGCAACCATTAGGATGTGGAATCCAGAAAAATAGCCTGAAAAAGCCGAGAGAAATACCATCATAGCCCCCATCCAAAATTACAAAGAGATTTGGATGAACGTTTGCACCCAAATAAAGGCTCAGGGACATTTCAGTCAGATTTTAATACAAGTGGCCTTTATTCAATAATGCTACAAAATTATCACTTGCTTTTGCTACTGTTTTGATGACAAGGTATTCCACTGCATGTGTAAAAGTGGGAACATGGCTTATTAATTTACATTCAAGCACTAATCCTATTCACAGCTAGTTTGGAAGGGAAATGGGCACTTTTTGTATTTGGAATACCAAATTGCTATGTAGTTGGTATTAGTTACATAGAGGCCTGATGTTTTTTGACAGACAGTTTTGCATCTTGTTTTTCAGCAATACAATTATCTACTAGAGATGATAGTTGTATGTTTTATGTTACTAATCAGAATGAGAAAAGAGTGAAAGAGCATTTGGTGAAAGTGTGAGAAATGGTATCTCTAGGCAGGCTGGACAAGTAACATGCGCAATGAGTTAAAATGGAATAGCGGAACCTGGCAGAGAAGTTACTTTGGAATCCTTGGGAGATGTGGGACTGCAGTGGAAGGCCCAAGTGAACAAAAGAAGGGGCAGAGGAGAAACATGACGTCCTAGGCTGTGGAGAAAAGGAGTAATGTTGATGGTGCTAATAAAGCTTTGGTAGGAGGTTGGCTTTGGTTTGAGGTTGTTCTTTCAGGGTCTTCCTTCCTGCAGTGCAGAATGGAGTTGGGATGAGTGTGGAGCTAATCCCCAGTAGAATGTGATGAAATCAGTCCCCAACAGCCTGTGCTAGTTTGTTTCTTCGTAAAATGAGAAATTCAGATTGTTTCTCAATCTCTCTGCTGGCAGAGCTTTTGTGACATGCATCCAGCATGGGAATTTACACCTGCAAGCCATATGTAGCTTAACTTTAATATACTTAAATAAATGAGTTGAAAACTAATGATTTTTAACATTCCTGACATCATACCTCTCTTCCTTGGGGTTATACCTAAAGCATTCTAGTGACCTGTTGTTTTGCACCAGGGGATACTGGTTCGTTATGGTCCCAGTAAGGAAGATACTCAGACTGTAAAGTATTGCTTAAAATACCATTTATTGGAGCTAACACTGTAAAGAAAAAGGATAGTGTGTGTAATTTTATGTCCTTTCAGATGGTGAGTTGTGTGGTATCAAAGACATCTCAAATCAGAGCCCAGCATGCCATGGAGGTCCTGTCCATGGAAAGGTCATCTGGCATTTTGGTCTTATGAGCTCTTACAGGATTTTCTTAAAACAATTCTAATTCTCATTTCTCAAACAGAAAGCTGATTCACTTGAGTACGGTTTGCTGCACTTCTAGATAAAGACAAGGACACGCAGGTGATGTAATCGCCAGTACCGAGTGGGAGCTGCCCGCAGGCTCCTCTGTTACAGCGAGCATACTGGCTGAGTTCGTCCTGCAGCCAAGGGCAGCGTGCCGCACAGCACAGGTTGCACAGCCAAGCTGTACGTACAGCCCAGAACTGGCCTGTGCCTGTCGTGCGGATCACTAACTCCTCAATACAGTGGTCTGCTGGTTAGGATCAATACACCTGTAACTGAAGAAAAAATTACTTGGATAAATAATTTCAAAGTGATGCAATATTGTATATAGGTTTGGAGAGCATGAATGTTTTCACGGCAGACGAGTGAGTGGGGAATGATCCTAACTGAAACTCCTAAGTAGCTTCCATAATCAAATAATAATACATTATGAAATATAAAGTGATGCCTGGAGTAGATAAGTTTACCTCTCCATATTAACCTGTTGAGCTCTGGACTTGTGGAGGGTGTTTAGAGCTTGTGCATAGTTTCACATTAATGTTGTTGTTGTTTGGGGTTGTTTGGGGTTGTTTGATTGTGGGGGTTTTTTTTAAAGTTTTTCTTCCAGTTTATAAGTAAACTGATTTTGCAGAATTTCTTTGTAAGAAATGTTTTTTAAGAAATAGCTCACAAAACTCTCAGCTGAAAGTAGGAACTTCTGTATTTCACAATGGCTCATTGGCAAATAGTCGGCACATTGTTCACCTAGTAGAAAAGTAATAATAATAAAGAATAAGGTGTGAAAAGTTCACTCAATGCAGTAGACAGCTTCTTGATTTAGAGGGGAAAAAAACCCCAGCCCTCACTGCTCAGTTATCGTCACTGTGATTCATCAGCTGCTGTCTCCTAGGCAGGTCCGACTGCTGATTGGGCATAGGACTTCTCAAGGTGTGTCTTTTGCCAAGAAGCTTGTGCATTTTAAGAGTACATAATAGACCACGATAACCTCCTCCTATGGTAAGAACTATTGTATGTATATTTATTAATCAGTACTGTCTTATCGTTATTAACAGTGCTTACTTGTTAGTAACAATAAACTAGGTGTGCTAGCAGATGTTTCCAAACCAGTGTTTTGTGAGTTCAAAATTTGGAAAGATCTTAATCTTGGATCTTAATTGTGGCAGTTATTCCTCAGTATGCTAGTGACGGTTTTTAAAATTCAGAATAATGTGATTGTAATATCATAATTACATATACTATTATATAATAAATATATGCTTTTTAATACTTTAATATATTGAGAGAGAAATGCTTGTAATAAGATTTTACATGGTCTACATTCTTCATGAAAATGATATGCATTAACTATTTGCAAGTTAAGTAAAACAGAATCTTTCTTCTCGTATAATGTTCAGAGCAACTTTATTTTTTTCAGACATCTGAAATGTGTGTGGGGGGTTTAATCGATTTATCAATCTAAATTATTTGGAAGATAAAATTAATATTATTTTAATGTATCTTTTCAGCTGCCTTTGAAAAAATAAGGGAGAAATCTTGAGGAAAAATATAAGAATATGTTGAATAAATTTTTGGTTTGTAACTGACGTAACTGGCAGTTTTGTCAACTTTATCATTGAACAAAAAGATGCAATGATTGCTTTGAGAGAGACACAGAGGGACTGAAAAGATTTGAAACCTGCTATGTAGACAAGTTTGCATGTAAATGTCTGTGATCTAATACTGTTGGGGTATGGTAGAAAAAGCTTAGAAAAACAGCAGCTGTAACACCCAGTCAGTGTAATGTCTGCTTCCCACTTTTACAGCAGTAGTACTTGGAGCTCATTTCACATGACTGTACTTGTTTCTGCGCGTGGAAAAATGTTGCAGTCATGGCACAAGCATTGACTTCTTTGCGAGGAATGATACAGTGAGCCATAGTAAAAAGAGGTTTTCATTTTAATGTTGCTGTAGTAATGATCTTGTTTTTAGCAAATATATAACTGAAAACAAAGAACCTTTTAATGTTAAAAAAGTCATTTTAAGCAGAGAGATATTTAAGAAGTAACTCTTTCACCAAACTGTATCAAAAATACAAATATTTTCTTACATATTCAGACTAAAGTTTCTTGCTATTAAGCTACATGGATTGGGTTCTAGTGTTTCTGCATATTTCTTATTTTTGGAGCACCAGTTTTGTGTTTTACAATAGTAGGATCCTGTTCTTTACATTCATCAGGAGTGTCTCCGCAGTTAGTAACATTATGGAATGGATTTTTTTCTCAGAATTTTAACTCTCAGCACCAGTCAACACCAGAGGGTGCTGAAATGCAATTAATATTCACAAATTCCTAGTAAAATGGTGTTATATACATAATATACCTTTTCTAAACATTACTGGTTTTATCTTTCTCAGCCTTTTCTTGTTTGCATGTTCACCACCGTGGTACTGTAATACCAGAATGCCCTGGTTCTAGTTTTCCTTATGATGACAGCAACACATTCCTCTCACTTGCTGGCACTGCCAAAGAAGGATTTTCAAGTATGCAGATAAACTTTACTTAGCTACAGCAGCAATTTATGTCATGTCCTTGTCTTGCTTGTCATGGATCTAGGTCTGTGTGCAGGGGTCAGACGCTGTGGTTTCTATTTCTATATGCCGTGCTGTCAGAAAAGGAAGAAGTTATTAAGAACTTTGAAATGCATTAATCATTCTTAGGCAAGACCTCATGGTGCAAGTAATTTTATAATTCCCTTATTTATGTGATGTTTTTGTCCAGGCTGAAGCTTTTAGTATTGACCCATGTTCCTCTGTTCAAGCTCATTTCCTCTAACTTGTAGCTAGCATGTTTCAACACAAGGGGAACCAAAATGCGAGTACTATCGATAGAGGCACTTGCATTTTATGAGCTTAGAAATTTGACTTCAAGACATGCAATGTGCCTTTGTTCCTTGGTTGGTAAAAATTACAAGATACGCTGACTGAATGGTGTATATTTTTATGTTGTTTTTACTTTCAAAAGATGAAGAATACCATACCTTATAGTCCCTGCCACAGAAGAAATGCAGTGTGTTTCTAAAGTTGGTTTTAGTTCGTGAACCAGCTGGGGGAAGATACATGTCTCTGGCTAAAGGATACCCTCAGACAGTATTTGTCAGACTTGAGTCAAGGAAATAGCGGCGCTGAGTCTAGTTGGAGGCCGGTAACTAGTGGTGTCCCCCAGGGGTCAGTACTGGGCCCAGCCTTGTTTAACTTCTTCATCAACGACCTGGATGAAGAGTTAGAATGTA
>Ga0065711_1031667_pt1 | contig 29043 bp, 20 predicted proteins | sample Hoacrofraction12_FD_59098 | JGI IMG/M metagenome (GOLD analysis project Ga0065711, IMG submission 59098) | Hoatzin crop microbial communities from Cojedes, Venezuela - Epithelial fraction 12 v2 (version 2) | ecosystem: Host-associated > Birds > Digestive system > Esophagus > Crop | place... | reverse complement strand
TCCTGCACCTGGGGAGGAACAACCTCATGCACCAGTACAGGCTTGGGGTGGACCTGCTGGAGAGCAGCTCTGCGGAGAGGGACCTGGGTGTCCTGGTGGACGACAGGTTGACCATGAGCCAGCAGTGTGCTAACGGGATCCTGGGATGCATTAGGAAGAGTGTGGCCAGCAAGTCGAGAGAGGTTCTCGTTCCCCTCTACACTGCCCTAGTGAGGCCCCATCTGGAGTACTGTGTCCAGTGCTGGGCTCCCCAGTTCAAGAAGAATGAGGAGCTGCTGAAGGGTGTCCAGTGGAGGACTACGAGGATGGTGAGGGGACTGGAGCATCTCCCCTATGAGGAGAGGCTGAGGGAGTGGGGCATTTTCAGCCTGAAGAAGAGAAGGCTGAGAGTGGACCTAATATATGCTTACAAATATCTCAAGGGCGGGTGTCAGGAGGATCGGGCCATGCTCTTTTCAGTGGTGCCCAGCGACAGGACAACGGGCAATGGCCACAAACTGAAGCAGAGGAAGTTCCGTCTGAACATGAGGAAGAACTTCTTGCCTCTGAGGTTGAAGGAGCACTGGAACAGCCTGCCCAGGGATGTGGTGGATTGTCCTTCTCTGGAGATATTGAAGACGTGCCTAGACGTGGTCCTGTGCAGCCTGCTGTAGGTGCCCCTGCTTCGGCAGGAGAGTTGGACTAGATGACCCACAGAGGTCCCTTCCAACCCCTACCATTCTGTGATTCTTTTATTCTGTGATCTGTCAGCTCTGTTGTGCTCTCTTATCTCTGAGGGGCGTTTCCCACGGTGTCCTGTTGACTAACTCCTTTAAGAGCTGGAATTCTGTTTTCCTATAATTCTGGGTCCCAACTTTATTCTTCACCTGACCCATACCACTAAGAACTGAAAATTGCATGTGTGTAATCACTGTAGCCCAGTGATTGGGCTGCAGTCCAATCTTGATATCACCGATTATCTCACTTAAGTGCACTACTTTTCCAGAGAATCAGGGCTTAAAGTTTTTTTCTCTTAGGTACTCTTCAGTGGAGGACCATCCCTCCCTTTTCAGGCAATCCAACTGACCTGCTTTTTTGCATATTTGAAGAAATTAATTGCTTTTTACTTGTTTTTATTTCTCTTCTTGTAATTTAATTCCTAATAGCTTTAGAAAATGCAGTTGAATATAGGTTTAACTGCAAGTCAGGTATTTGCTTTTCAGATCTTTCAGTAATTAATGACAGTTACCATCATTCAGTGCTATAGCTACTGGCAGTTTAGCAAGTAATTCCAGTCGATTTTTTTCCCAGTGTCCAACTATATTTTGTGAATCACAACTTTTTGTAATTGCTTCCAGGATTTTAGTTTTAATTACATTCATGCAAGACAACTTTATGAAGAACAAGAGTGTTCAAACTCACCTGCAGATACTTGATTCATCCAAAAGACATTAGCAATAGTTCACTTAAGGCTCTCTGTTGTCTGTAGTGAGGCAGAGGCTTGCCCTTCAGAAGAAGCATTAAATCACATAGTTTGAAATTTTGCGCAAAGTGACTCTGTGGATGTTGAGTGTAAGGCAAATACACTGAGAGTGAAAGTCTGATTTAGACAGAAATTAGACCTTTTGAATGTTGTCCATTCTTTCACTCACTCTTCTCACTCTCAGCCATCTCAAGTGCATGTAAATGTTTGCTCATTGTTATCCATCCTCAGAAGTGACAGTTTTCCTCTTTTTTCTTTTTTTTTTTAACTGAATGGAAGACTTAACCTATGCATAATATGTCAAGAAATTCTTAAGTAAATACAAAACTTGTGTGAAAAGAGAGTTTGAATAGTATTTTGTGTTCATTCAAGATATTTCTGTCTTTCACATAATTTTTTATTGTGGTCTAACGGCACAACCTATAGAATATGAAGCATTCTTGAAGAATCTTCTGATGTCCCCGCTAGCAAATGTTATGCATACATCTGCATTTTTATTTAATGTTATCCTCCCAAAGACATAATGAGGTCTGCAGAAAGTATCCAAATTTTGTGGCAGAATAGACAGCCTAATAAAATATACTGATGACAATAAATTTTGAAGCAGATCAAGAATTCATCTTTGAGACAAAATCTAGAACATGATGACAATGCAAAAGTCAGAATACATTTAATTACCTGTACTATTAAGATGAGGGAGGATCAGAGGAACAATGATGGGTAGAGGAACAATAGTAACATAGACAGTGAAAAGGGAGGACCCTGAGTCAACTATTTCCTATGCCCATCAAAGGAGAAAGATTAGACCAGTGAAATCCACCAGAAAGAACCAGCTAAATGAAAGGAAAGACCAGTGTGGGCTGAAGACAAAGAAGTACAGAAAAATAGAGGCTAAAATGTGTAAAGGGAGGCTGATCAAGTGTAAACATATCGCTGCTGACTGGTTTAACTGAGTCCTGTGCTTGATCACCGTATTCAGTCCTACATTCTCATGAAATCTTATTTCTCTGTATGGGTGTCCTCTCTATTCTTAGTGTGTGTGCGTTTGCGTGTGTGTCTGTATGTGTCTGTATGTGTGTGTGTATATCAGAGGCCTTCAGTTTTGATCAGCTGGAGTGGACGAGCAGCTCAGACTACCCATTCTTACTTGTGCTTTTCCTTTGTGCAAGTAATGTGAGTATTTATGTGAATTTTGGGAAAGTTATGGTTTTCTGTATGTGTTGGTCTGTGTGACCTTCTGTGTTAGCAGTGTGTGTGTCTGTGTGTGTGTGTGCACCCCTACTGGAAATGTGCTCACACCCACTGCTGGCTAGACTGGGGTCACAGACCCACAGCAGCCTCACCTTTCTTGGGCTGGGACAGGAGGAATTCCTGTGGATCCTGAAGCCCACCAGGTCTGGCTACCTCTAACACTCATCTATCACATATTTTACAGAAGTCAAAAAATCCACTCAGCATTTGGAAAACATGAATTAATTTTTCTCTCTGCCTGTTAAGTAGTCTGGGACAAATACCTTTAGAGGAAGGTCCCAACCAAACAGTTCTCTGAGGATTACTTTTTCTCTCCCAATACCAGCCCAATACTGAAGTTATTCTGCTTTGCATGGAATATTTCTTTCCTCAGTGGCTGAAGGAAGAAGAGGATCTTCATGACAGAGTAGTCTACTGCGAAGACTCAGGCCATAAAGGGAAAGAGACAGAAAATGGTATCGTCCTTTAAAACATGGTTTGGTGTGAGACAGTCCGTCCTTTTGTTACTGTGATCATGACATGTATCTGGATAGTAGTGCCTCTCTGCCCTCCTGCATTCCTGTTAGGGTTTGAATCATTGCACCTTTTTCATGTTAATGAACACTTAACCCCCATCAATTCACACTTGAGGCTCTTTGTTTTTCTGTATATATTTATTTACAGAACATTTTCATCTGTTTCTCTGTTTATTGTATCCATCCGCATTTCTGAAATATAGCTTTTGTGGGCAATCATGATTCCCAGCATTCCTTAATGGCAAATAAATTATTTTAGTTCTTTCATGGGTTTTTTTTTTATTTTAACTGTGATTTTATTGCTTCATCCAGGAATCCAGACTGCTCTGATTACTCTTTCCCTATGGACAGATGATGTGAAATTCTTTTTTAAATACTAGATTGGTCAGAAGAACTGCTGTGAAGCAGTGGGACACAGTATTTCCTTCAGTACCACAACTCTGCATTCACTGGGCTTTTAGTGAATTCGACAAGGTGCTATATTGCATTTAGACCCCTCACTGAAATCTGTTGAATGTACCAATAAAAATGGGAGAGAGTTGTACACTCAGTGCATAACTTCACATATATTATACTAGAACAGTGCCTTTTGAGGAAGAAAAAGAGATAAATCATAAGAAAATCACAGACTAAGAGTTGGTAAGAGCCTTCATGAGAAAATAGCTGAGTCATTAGAACCTGGATGGACCAGAGCAGAAATGTCAAGTAAATGTTACAGATGGGTAATCAGGAATATGGAGAGCTGTCTCCTTTCAAGGTAGACGAGAGCGCCTTAAATTTTGAGGCATAAATGCAAGTACAATTTGTTGCTAGATTGTGTAATGTAGTAAGTATCTTACTGTCCTTTTTTTTCTGTTATATTGGGTTATATTGCTTAAGTAGCATCTTTTATACTGGTGTGACACAGCGTAATATTATTTAATTCAATATGACAGTTACACCTTAGAAGAAAATCCACTTTGAATCAGATACGTACCATCAATTTCAGCCAAGAGAATCTGAATTGATTTGTCAGTATGACGGGACTGGATGTTTGTAAATTGCAGGTCCTTGTAGGTAGCTATGATAATCAATGAACGATAATGCATTCTTGTCCTCTCATCCTTTGAGTCCACCCATGGTGCACTCAATGACATTTGTACCATACCTATTAGCTTAGATAAAAGTGAGGTTTATGAGACAGAGATGATAAATAAACTAACACCAGTAATGAGCATCAGATCTGTGAGGTGAAATGAAGCTTTCCCTGCACTGTCAGAAGATACATGAAAATATATAACCATGCTGAGACTAATTGTCCTGAAGGTCTTTAGAAATAAGTGTAAGGTCCCAGTACGGTAGACCAATTACCTTTTACAACACCTATAATGGACCCTGGAAGTAGTCCTATCATTAATAAAATTACAGATTTTCTCATATTAAAACATGAAAGTGAAGGGAAGCTGGAGATTCCCATAATGTTTTTTTCCGAAAAAGAAGAGAAAGAGGGAGGATTAGTTTTCCCTTTTTTCTCAAAGACCTTGAAACAGCACTACACCCTGCAACACCATTTTCTGCAAAAGTTGGGTCTTCTCCAAGGACAGTTGGTACTGACCTAAGCCAAATGTGCTTAATGTGCAAAATGGTAGTGTTTTGAGTTTTTTTTCCTTGAATTCTTTTAACTGAACAATACTATTGAGTTGTATACTACAAAAATATGATGCTTTCTGGGTATCACAACCTTCTCCCACTATTCTGAATCCCCATTTTAAAGAATAGATTCCTTTCTTTTGGGGACAACCACTATATTTTAGAACATGACAGGAAATCTTATTGCATCCACATTGAGTATAGCCTATGGAAAATGAATACAGAAAATAGAACGCTGTTTCTGGGTTTGTCTACAAGGAGCTTTTCTTGCTCTATTTGTTGTTCCCTAGCTGGCATGATTGATTTCTAGTAATAATCACCTGAATTCTGGTGTCTTCTTATTGTTACTCTCTAATGTATTTCTTTGCTTTGTTGTATAGATAAGTCCAAATTAGTTAGACTTGCCAGTGTGATGTCCATTTACAAGCAGGGCCGGAAAGAGGATACTGGGAACTACAGGTCTGTCAGCCTGAAAAGATTATGGAGCAATTCATGCTGAATGCTCTCACCAGGCTTGTGAAGCACAACCAGGGGATCAGGCTCAGCCAGCATGGGTTCATGAAAGGCAGGTCCTGTTTGGCCAACTTGATCTCCTTCTATGACCAAATGTCCCACCTAGTGGATGAGGGGAAGGCTGTGGATGTTATCTATCTGGACTTTAGTAAGGCCTTTGACACTGTTCCCCACAGCATCATCCTGGAGAAACTGGCTGCCCATGGTTTGGATGGGTGTATTTTCTGCTGGATAAAGAACTGGATGAATGGCTGAGTGCAGAGAGTGGTGGTGAATGGAGTTAAATCCAGCTGGCGGCTGGTCACAAGTGGTGTTCCCCAGGGCTCAGTTTTGGGTACAGTTTTGTTTAATATCGTTGTCAATGATCTGGATGATGGGACTGAGTGCTCCCTCAGTAAGTTTGCAGATGACACCAAATTGGGTGGGAGTGTCAATCTGCTTGAGAGTAGGAAGGCCCTGCAGAGGGATCTGGGCAGGCTGGATCAATGGGCTGAGACCAACTGTATGAGGTTCAACAAGGCCAAATGCCAGGTCCTGCACTTGGGTCACAACCATCCCATGTAGTGCCACAGGCTTGGGGAGGAGTGACTGGAAAGCTGCCTGGTGGAAAAGAATCTAGGGGTGTTGGTTGACAGGCAGCTGAACTTGAGCCAGCAGTGGGCCCAGATGGCCAAGAAGGCCAACAGCATCCTGGCTTGTATCAGGACTAGTATGGCCAGCATCTGTAGGGAAGTGGTTGTGCCCCTGTACTTGGCACTGGTGAGGCTGTACCTCAAGCACTGTTTTCAGTTTTGGGCCCCTCACTACAAGAACCATGTTGAGGTGCTGGAGTGTGTCCAGAGAAGAACAACGAGTCAGGTGAGGGGTCTAGAGAACAAGTCTTATGAGGAGTGACTGAAGAAGCTGGGGCTGTTTAGTCTGGAGAAGAGGAGGCTGAGAGGGGACCTTATTGCTCTCTACAGCTACCTGAAATGCAGTCATAGTGAGGCAGTTGTTGGTCTCATCTCCCAAGTAACTAGTGATAGGATGAGAGGCAATGGCCTGAAGCTGCATCAGGGGATGTTTATATTAGATATCAGGAAAAATTTCTTCACTGAAAGAGTGGTCAGGCATTGGAACAGGCTGCCCAGGGAACTGGTGGAGTCCCCATCCCTGGAGGTGTTCAAAAGCTGTGTAAATGTGGCGCTTTGGGATACGGTTTAGCAGGGATGGTGGTGTTGGCTTGACAGCTGGACTTGATGATTTTGGACATCTTTTCCAACCTTAACAATACTATGATTCTATGAAATTCTAACGCAAACTTTGAAAATCTCTAAATATAAAAGTATAAAATAATCCAAGTTACGGGTAATCCATGTCTGGAAGCAGTACCAAGTAAGAAATAGAGAATGATATTTTACTTTGTCAAAGAGTCCACTCTCTGAAATCAAAATTAAGACCAATATTAATAAAATCAGATTTTAAAAAATCCAAAATAATTAATTATTAAATTTCTTAGTTTAGTTATTTTATTTGATATTACTTTCTGTCCAGAGATATTCACTGTATGCAAAGAATTCAAGTCTGATGCACAACTATGCAGATCAGGTATAGAATCATAGAATTGCAGAATGTTTTGGGTTGGAAGGGACCTTCAGAGGTCATCAAGCCCAACCCCCTGCAGTAAGCAGGGACATCCTTCACTAGATCAGGTCGCTAAGAGCTCGATCCTGATTTTGAATGTTTCTAGGGGTGAGGCCTCCACTAACTTGCTGGGAAACCTGTTCCAGTGTTTCTCCACGCTCATTGTACAAAATTTTTTCCTTCTATCTAGTCTCAGTCTATGCTCTTTTAGTTTAAAACCATTAGCCCTTGTCATATCACAACAAGACCTTGTAAAAAGTCTCTCTCTAGTTTTCTTGTAGTCCCCCTTCAGGTGCTGAAAGGCTGCTATAAGGGGTCCCCACAGCCTCCCCTTCTGCAAACTGAGGAATTCCAACTCTCTAGTCCTTCCTCATAGGAGAGGTGTTCCAGCCCTCTGATCAATTTGGTGGGCCTTCTCTCTACCAGCTGCAACATGTCCACGTCTTTCCTGTGCTGAGTGCTCCAGAGATGGACACAGGACTCCAGGTGGGGTCTCACCAGAGAGGAACAGAGCGGGAAAATCACCTCTCTCCACCTGCTGGCCACTCTTCTCTTTATGCAACCCAAGATATTGTTGAGCTTCTGGGCTGTACGTGTGCATTGATGGCTCATGTCCAGCTTTCCGTCCATCAGGACCCCCAAGTCCTTCTCGGCAGGGCAGCTCTCCATTCCTTCATCCCCCAGCCTGTAATGATACTGGGGATTCCCCCAACCTGGGTGCAGCACCTTACACTTGGCCTTATTGAACCTCATGACGTTCACACGGGCCCACCTCTCCAGCTTATCGAGGTCCCTCTGGATGGCATCCTGTCCCACAGGCATGTGATCTGCACCACTCAGTTTGGGGTCATCTGCAAGCTTGCTGAGGGTGCACTCAATCTTACTGTCTACGTCCTTGATGAAGATATTAAACAGTACTGCTCCCAGTATATACCCCTGAGGAACACTGTTTGTCTCCAACATCCATATGGACATCGAGCCGTTGACCACTACCCTCTGACTGTGACCATCCAATCAACTCCTTATTCACAAAACAATCCATCCATCAAATCCATATCTGCCCAGTTAGAGAGAAGGATGTTGTGATGGAGTGTGTCAAAGGCTTTATACAAGCCCACACAGATGACATCCGTTGCTTTTCCCTTGTCCACTGATGTAGTCACTCCATCATAGAAAGCCAGTAGGTTGGTCAGGCAGGACTCACCCTTGGTGAAGCCATGCTGGTTGTCTAGTATCACTTCCCTGTCCTCCAAGTGCTTTAGCATAGCTTCTAGGAGGATCTGTTCCATGATCTTACCAGGCACAGAGGTGAGGCTGACAGGTCAGTAGCTCCAAGGTTTCTCCTTTCTACCCGTTTTATAAACAGCCACAATGTTTCCCTTCTTCCAGTCACCAGGGAATTCACCTGACTGCCACGACCTTTCAAATATTATGGAGCTTACTTGCGTTGTTGACCATCAGGTCCAGTATTGCATCCCCTTGGGTAGGGCTGTCTGTTACCTGGCTTAAGAAGTCATCCTCAATGCATTCTAGTAATCTCCTGGATTGATGACAGCTCGCGGTGCTATTTTTCTAGCAGATGTCAGGGTGGCTGAAGTCCCCCAGTAGGATAAGAGACTGCAAGTGCAAAGCCTCCTGGATCTGGAGGAAGAAGACTTCATCAGTAGCCTCCCCTTGATCAGGCAGCCTGTCGTAGACACCCACAACCAGGTTCCCTTTGTTGTCTTTGTCTCTGATTCATAACCATAAGTTTTCAACCTTCTCATGGCTATTCTTCAGGGACAGCTCTTCACACTGTATTGATTTCTTTATGTAGCAGGCATTGCCTCCACCCGTACCTCCACCCCTCTTTCCCTGCCTGTCCATTCTAAACAACCTGTAGCCGTTGATAGCCAAGTTCCAGTCATGAGATTCAACCCAGCAAGTTTTAGTAATGGCAACCAGGTCATAGCTTTCTAGCATCATGGTACCTTCCAACCCCTCCTGTTTGTTTCCCATCTGGAGTGTGTTCGTGTAGAGGCATTTCATCCAGGCTGTTGGCTGTGTCACCTTCACAGGGGAACAACCTTTGCCTTGGAGTGTTTCACAAAGCTTCCTTGTTGGCACCTACTACCTCAGAAGCCCCCAGCTCATCTCTGCAAGATTTTGACTGTGCTGCAGTGTCCCCTGCACACCTTTGGGCAATGGCTTAAGGGCCCATACTAGCACCCAGTCCCTCTAAACATTGTGTATCCTCCCACAGCTTGTCACAGACAAGCCTAATATGTTCCCCCTCCCCCTTCACATCTAGTTTAAAGGTACCTGTGGTCTCCACACATCTTCTATGTGGACACACACTGGCATCTTGATAGTTCTACCAAGGAAGAAGAAAGAGGCCAAATCAAGTGAAGTGGTAAATTCACATGGTAAGGATGAACCAGCAAAGGCTTCCTTTGAAAAGAGTTCTGGAAATTATAGAAGACATCTCTCACAAGCTGCTTGTAGAGAAACAGAATGAATGGAATGTTACTACAGATAAGAGAGAGGGAAAGAAAAATTGTATTCTGTGGTACAAATCACATATAGAAAAAAAAGAATATAAAAAGCATCCAGAAATACCTGGATGACTCACTGTTGTCCAGAAGAGTGGTTCAGTATGTTCTGGGTTTGGCCAGGACAGGGTTAATTTTCACTGGAATCCAGGAAGGGGCACAGCCGGGCGGGCTGACCCCACCTGGCCAAACAGAGCAGGATATTCCATACCATGTGCTGTCATGCTGGGTTCCGGTGGGGGGGAGCTGGGTGGCAGGAACTTTCTCACAGCTCGGGAGCGCGCGGGGGTGGTCCGGGAGAGAGTGGCTCTGTTCTGTGGTTTGTGTTGTCTTTGCTCCTTATCTGTATCGTTGTTGTTCCTGTTCCCTTTCTTTGCTGTTCTATTAAACTGTCCTTATCCCAACCCACCAGTTTCTGCCTGTTTCTTTCCATTCTCCTCCGCACCCTGGGCGGGGGGGAGGGGGCGGCCGCTTGATGCTTTTGTTGCTGGCCGCAGCCAAACCATAACAAGTAGTAGACAGAAATTAATTGAAGTGTTGTGACATGCAAAGGTGTTGTATATTTAATACACATAATTTTATTTGTCCGGTATAAAAGAAGATGCAATATTATTTAAGACAGCCTAACAAAGTATCTATGTCTCTCTACTTTTGTTGTTATGTTCACCAAAAGAACAAATAAATCTAGAATTTAGGTGGCACAACATATGAATCTAGACTGGAGGAGAATTAGGAAGTCTAGAAAAGGGATAGCATTCGGATTGCTAGGAAAAGGCAGTGGAGCTTTCGTATTTATGAAGAAGTTACAGTCTGGAGTGTCTGCATCCAGAAACCTTGAAACTCTCTCAGATCTGTGTAAGTACTTGGCCAAGTTATCCAACAAACAGGTTAAGCAGACCAGATGCATGAGATGAAAAAGAAGAACAGTGATGTAGGGAGTTATGCTACAATCCATCTTTAGTATTTGTTTCCTTGGGCTGTTCTGTTCCAGAAGACCACAGCCAGCAAAGTGGCTCCTTTTACAAGATACTGACAATGTTACAAGCCAAGATAGAGTCCAGGTAAGTGCAGGCTGCATTATTTCTAAAACAAACTTCCTCACTACTTGGAGGTGCAATTCTGGCATATATGTCACAGATTCAGATTTCATTGTCCAGGGGCAGATTATTTCTCTACTGGGCCTTAGATTTACTGAAAAATTGTTAACCTTGAGAAGGTTCAAACAAAACATTTGAGCCTGAATGAACTAATAGTTTTAGTGCAAGTAGTAAGAGAGGGTGAACTCCACTGTGTGAGTCCATCTCTTTTTTTACTCTCTTCTGAAGAAATCTAAATAAGGCAGGAAACTCTTCAAAGTTTAATTACAAAGCCAATGACAAAATTCACAGGGAGAAGAGTAAAACTCAGTTGTGCTGTCATTGCTCTGGACTCACAATTTTTTTTCCCTCCTAATTAGTTTCACTCTCTGATAATAAGACAATTCAATCTCCGCATACAGAAATGCAATTGTTGGCATCTTTCAAGCTTGCTTCCTAGCACAAATCATGAAGGTAAGTTGAATAGTAGTGAGATCACACTCTTTTCTATGCAATCCTGTTTTGTGTCTGCATTTACATCTCGCTGACATCTATTCCTTCATTGCCTTCAATATTCCTCTCCCGAGTATGATACTGCCTTAGTATGCTTATTTACTTACAAAACCCTTTTCTTTAGGTGGTTCACTGCACCTGCCACTGGGGGTCATGATGTGGAGAGGATTTTTCCCCACTTTGAATACAGACCTTTAACTGTTGAACAGGAATCTGGGAGGCCTGTCTTGAACTGTTCATCCCCACCCTTTTTCATCTCCACCCTCTCTGAGATTTGAAGGAGGCTGGATTGCTGCATCTCACCCAGACCTTCAGTTCCACTCCAAACTTTGTTGAATAATAATAGCAATAAAGTCAAGGGAATGGTGGAAGAAAAGAAATCACTAGGAGTTTAGAATTGCTCTTGTATTTTATGGTTTATGGCAATTAAATTTTGCTTTTGTATTCTAATGGGAACAAAGACATGGTAATATTTTTTCAGTTATCCCATAATACATTAGTCTCAAAAACAGGAAATCTGATTTACAGAGCCAAAAGCTTTTAAAAATAAATATGTCCTAGTAAATTCCATTTGTCTATCATTTTAAATATGTAATTTGTTGTGACAGAAAAATCCCCTTTGGTTTAATCTTTTAGGAATTTAAGAGCTCAGAAAAAAATGTATTTGAGCTCAGTATTGTGAGTGAAAAGGTTGTCCACATTAACATAGGAATATAAATACAAATGCTGCAGGATTTGTATTAAACATTAAAAACCTCTATTCATCTGTAAAGAATAAATGTACTGTACCTGCCAGACATTTGGCACTGGGGAGAGCTGCATGTCAAGTCATGTCACAGGTTAATGTTTGGATAGCAGTAGAGAGAAGGATTAGTAGACCCACTGGAGATTACAGATACGTAATCTGTAAACTGTGTTCTGCTCAACCTCACATCAACCTTATAAACAGGATAAAAGCAAGGTTCATGTTTTTTAATGGTCAGTAGCGCACACATGAATTTATAAATCTCAGAGTTGTTTTCTCGGTTAATGTTCTTAATGGACTGACTTTTATGACCTGAATCAATTGTGTCTGTATTTTCTAAAAGTAGAAAGTGCAGGAAGTCCTTATATTTCCTTAGATGAGGTAGTTAAAGTAGATAAAAAACAACATAGAAACAAGAAATTTACATGTCTAGCACATAATATTGTGCCATGATCTTAATATTTTATTACTGGTATCTAGAAACTCCTTGTTACACGATACCACTACCTAACGGGTTGGATTGCAGAAACAGATATACCTTTTCCAGGGAAACAGAAAGCAGAAAACAGCTTTAAGAACTGTTAACCCATAATAAATAGATGCACACCGTCAAGTACAGCTCAGTTGAAGTATATACTGAGTCAATATGATGAATTCAAAATTTATTTCTCAGTTCTGTGTCTTTGTGGGAACATACTTGGTGAAAATTTTCATGTCATGTGTTGCCCACATAATAATATAGAAAACTTTTAGAAAAATACAATTTTTCTCTGACTTTTGAATAAAGTCAATAAGTCTTGGAACATCCTTTTTGGCCTTGTTTATTGGCATCTTTTACTTGGTTAGTGATGTTTATGGATTTCTTTCTAGAAAGTAAAAACTGATATTGATGTGTTATTGTGTGTAACTGGGACAAGAACATTTCCAAAGAGGATGTGACCGTCTGGAAATTGTCTTTTATTTATCCATTTGTCATTAAAAAAAGTGTTACTGGACTAGCTAAAGCCTTTCACTGCTTTTGATTCCTGTGCCTTCTGTTGAATGTTCTCTGAGACTCTTAGGGACATGTTATTTTGAATTTCCAGGTGGTGTGCCTATAACACTGCAAGGCAACTCTATGTTTCTTAACATGTCTTGAAAGCCAGCTCATACTAATATGATGAGGTCTGAGTATAAGCACTGCTGATACATTGTCAGAGGAGATAAGCCAGACATCAGGGGGGAAATCTCAGGGCCAGCAGGCCCTATCCTACAGGACCCAGTGTCACGAATGAGTGGTTTAGACCTCTTAAAGAATCACCTTCAAAGGTACTGGTAAAAGTGCTTTTATTAGGAATTTTTAGCTTCGATGGCAAGGTTTACCCTGTTACTTATTAAACGAATGGAATATATAAAGGAAAAATCGAGATAAGATTGAGGTAGAATTATTTATAGAGATTGAAGATAGAAAAGAGGGTAAGGCTGGCCCTCTTGTTGAGTCACAAGGATTGGAATAGACCCCTTGGTTTCTAAACTCCTTCTCAGAAAGAAGTGTAGGTGTGGCTGGATATAGACTTCGCTTCAGACTTTATCAGAGCTTTATGTCTAAAAGATTATTTATGTCTAGCAGCAGAAATCGGTTTATTCATAGTCAAAGACAGAATAACAGGATTTTAAGAACCATTAATTATTGGTTAATTTAGCATTTACAAAATTATTAAATAGGATTCACTACAATCACAACAGTAGAATATTATCATTTGAATCAATTCTCACACACAAAGTAAGGTATACCTGTGAAAAATTCTCCTCAAGTTAAATGACGTCTCCACTTCAAATTCCTCAGCATTTGTCAATGAGTGAGAGCTGAGGCTCAAGCAGGGAAGGGGCCCCTGGAGCAAGAAGTGAGGGGCCCTGAAGTTCAGCTTAGGTTCCTTCTTTGGTCAGTGACAGTCCTCGAAACTTTGCAGAGCTCACAGACGCTGAGAGGTGTCCCACAGTCATGAATGAGTGGTTAAGTCACACCCACTCAGAGGGAAATGACAGCTGTAGCTCACTTCAGTCCAGTAGAGCTCAAAGGGCTTCACTTAGGACTGTTGTTGACAAGGTCGCAAGATGATTGACTTTAGTCGTGAGTAAATTTCCATCCTGGCCACTATCTATGTTAGGTAGTTCTAGTATCTGAGCAGCAACTGTACAGTTCCATACAAGACTGTACAACACAAGGAAAATATTCTATAAGATTTCTGTTCATGCAAAGGGAGTATAGGCAATCCTCTGACATACTATATGCAACATAGTGACTTCTAGTAATATCCCTTATGGTTAGCAAATTAAAGTCTTGCATTTTAAAAGGGAATTATAGCTTGTAGAGGTATTTCTAGCAGTGATCTCAAACTATTAATAGTATACAATACACTTTGCTCATTGATGTGCCTTGAATATTAAAGAATATCCTCTAATCAGGCTGAGAAATAAAATAAAAAATAAATGCAAGGGTAAGCAAAGTCTCTTGGCATCTTATTCACTAGGAATCTTATTTGAGTGGTATACATTAAAATGTTATTTAAATTTGCAGTAAATCATTAAAAACAATGTCGCAGGTTCACCAGTACTTTCTGTCTATCCATTCTGAATGTATTAACTGCTCCTTTTTATTTTAAAATTATTTCTGTATTTCCATCCTATAGTCTCTTTATTAAAATTCTCAGATCAAGAGGAGCAACTCTCTAACTAAGGTGAATTAAACAAAGTGAGAGTTGTATGTCACTCTTACCAGTTTAGGTCAGAGCTGCAACTCAGCAATTTTATGCCTCTGTTGCTAAGATAGTTCTAATATATGGTGCACTCTGGAGAGGCAAGGGGATAAAACTTTGCAGTTTGCTACTCTTCTGTTCTCCTTCGGTAATTTTGGTCACGCACTCTCATTTAATAAGTAGCATAGAAATCTTCTAAAAATTAGATCAGTGTTGGAAAAAGCATAGATTATAGTCACCATGTTGAGGCTGTGTATGTTGTCTCATGCTTTGAAATGATATGGGAAGCATACAAAACACCAGGTACTAAGGGTAGGATTAATCTCACTTTAGCCATCTAGCCATCTAACATAAGACAACTTTCGAGTTGCCACGGAGTTGTATAACGAAGCGGTCCCATGAACCCCTAAAGGTGATCCATCCAACCTACTACAGTTTTCTGTCTCAGAATGAGGTGACTTGCTCTCTATAAGTAACTACTTCTTTCCACTGACTATGAAGGAAGTCAACAGAGACCAACTCAGACTTAGAAATCATATTTTTGGTTTTAAGGAGGAAGTGAATTTAATTTACCTTAAGTTTTCAAAAATGTTGCACAATATTTGCCGAGTTTAAAGTGTAGGTTAGCACAGCTTGGAGGATCAGATGACTTAGATTTTACTTTGCTTCCATGCAGTAAATGAGCTGGACAGAAGTTAGAAGGGAACATTCACTGTCATTTTTTATTAAGTAATAGACAGAGTAGTTATCCTGAAGTTAACATTAATATGAGGAGATGCAAATGATAATCTTTGGTGAAGGGACATTCATAATACCTGATTGTAGTATACTTCTTACATTTTCAAATATTCAGCATAATTGCTATCTTGAAGTCAATCAAGAGGGCGAATTATTATCTCCCTCTTTAATGCACAATAACAAATACATATCAGAAACATTTTAATATTTTCATGGTTTGAGACACTACCAACTATGCCCTTTTTAACCGAGTCTTGAACTGAAAGAGGAAATAATACTTTGTTGACAATAAGCAAAGTCATACCAACAGGTAGAATTCAGCTATGCATGAATGTAAGAGTGTAACCCTCTAATTTTCTTTTACAGTTAAATACTCTACACAAATCACTGTGGGCAACAGTACGATATATTCTAGTGACTTATGCTACAGCTACCTTACAGGGGCTAGTCTTACTAACCCATATGAAATAATTTCTCATTCCTGACACTGAAAAGACTATCCTGAGATTTAATGGAGACATCTTCATTTGATGATGGAGTGTTACCAGAGTAGTCGCTGTCACAATCATGATCAATTTGTGGATTGTAATTTAAGAGATTAGAAAAGCACAAATTACTCCAATTTGTCTTTCTATTACTATGCCTCTTCACATAGTTCACTATATAGTCTGTAGTCACTGTACAGAAGTTCTGCTTCTTTCGAGGATATATGTATATAAGGTAATTTTACCTGTACTTATTAGGCAAATTAAAGCTGTTTACAAAATATTTTTCAGCCTTGTCTTTTTTCACATTTTCCTAGCAGTAGTTGTCTTTTCTACACATAGTTTTCCAAAATATTAACATTATCTTGCTTCTAAAGCACGTCTCTCCCTTGAGTTTTGCTGAAGATTGATTATACTTACTCAGGCTTTGTTGGAGTATGATTACTCATACTACTTTCCTTAGAGTCATTCCCAGATCTTTTCCTCACCCCAGTATCCGTACAATAACCTCATAGCTAGATAAGAGGAAGTATATGTGCCTGTTTGTTTTGTTGGAAAAGAGTGTCATCTCTGTTTCCAAAGCCATTTTTAAGCTCAGAAAGTAACCACATCCCTTTCAAATTTCCCCATATGGTTCTATGGCACTTTGTCCTGGTTTTGGCTGGGATATAGTTAATTTCCTTTATAGTAGCTAGTACGGGGTTATGTTTTGGATTTGGGATGAAAATAATGTTGATAATACACTGATGTTTTAGTTGTCACTAAGCAGTCAAGGCCTGTTCTGTTTCTCACACACACCCACCAGCAAGCAGGCTGGGTGTGCACAAGAAGCTGGGAGGGGACACAGCTGGGACAGCTGACCTCAACTGACCAAAGGGATATTCTATGCCATATGACATCATGCTCAGCAAGTAAAGCTGCTGGAAGAAGAAGGAGGGGGGGGGGAACATTTGGAGTGTTAGCATTTGTCTTCCCAAGTAACTATTACATGTGATGGAGCCCTGCTTTCCTGGAGATAGCTGAACACCTGAAGGTGAATGGTTGATGGGAAGTAGTGAATGAACTCCTTATTTTGCCTTGCAGCTTTTGCTTTACCTATCAAACTGTTTTCATCTCAACCCACCACTCTTCTCACTTTTATCCTACTGATTCTTTCCTCCATCTCACTGGGGGGAAGTGAGTGAGTAGCAATGTGGTGTTTGGTTGACGACTGGTGTTGAACCACAACACCCTTCTTCTGAAATAGTCTTTGCAACTCAAAGAACAAAATCCAAAGGATTATGCTGCTCATTTTTGCAGGGATCTAGTAAAGACAAAAGTGCTCATATCATGCCTGACAGTGCTGCCTTGCCTTCATGTGTCAAAATTTTATGTTATGCATTTTGTTCACCAAGCTTTAATTATAACACACAATGAACTGAGATTCAGATGCCCATTCAGTTGCTTGCAATGCAGATAACCTGGATGTCTGAGTTTCCATTGCAGTTAGTGCAGTTTACACAGCAAGTCATCTGATCGAAGAAGTCAGGATGTGTTAAGTTGCCTGAACACAGGTGCGCAGTGTGGGAGTACACTGTCTTGGACTCTAGCTGTGACAGTTGAAAATGCCACAGGTTTTATTTATACCATCTTCACAGGCATTCTAACTGCCATGTCTGTGCAGATAAGCTAAGGTGTCATGTTGCATTAGATGCCAATGTTTAAGCAACTGCTTTGAATACTAGGTATCAATCTTCAGGTGAATTCAGCATCAAATATACATGTAGAAAGACTTTAAGAAGCACAAAACATCTTTTTATAAGCATCCAAACCTGAGGAATGTTTTAGCATCAAAAAAACATCTAACCCCTGATTACTGGGGATCGTGCACAAGGTTTTCACCCCCACAGAATACACTAGCACATTCTCATTTAGGAGTGACCTTCATTTACTGTGGGGACATAAAACACCAATTATAGGCAGACTGGTTTAAGGAGTGCACAAAATGCAATCACTAATCAGGTGTTTATGTTACTCGGACTGGACCCTTGTTCTGCTTTTTCATGTCAAATTCTAATTGAAAGTGGGATTTAGTCAAGAGCTGTGTAGTTCAGGAAAAGTTTTATTGATGTTCAGGTCCCATCTCCTTTTGGGCTTGAGAGACAGAAATTATTTAAGCGACATTCATTCACAGTGATAAAGAAAGGTCATGTCCCTCTCATGGCATCCAACAGCCAGTGTTTAGACCACGTGAAAAGCAACCTTTTAAACTGATGGCAAGCTGGTGGTGCACATGACCAGACTATAGTTTGTTGTATAACTGATACAGCTATAGGTTTAAGGACTCTAATAATGATGGGCTTCAAATGTAGGGAGAAAGAAGTGAAATATATTTTTCTAGTTAGCTATTTTCTGTTAAATTTGGGCTGATTAGATCCGCTCAAAGGTTTGAAATAGGAGTTGTGCCAGTGGACATGAATATACATTACGGCGGGGTATGACAGCACTTTTGAAGTGAATCCCCATAATTGCACTCAAGAATGTGCAATCACACAGAAGAATACTCATTTCCACATCAGTCTCTGTACTTCTATTAATTAAAGCTCTTTCTGGAATGTTTGTACAGAGCAAAATCTGTGTTCTAAATGTTTGCAACAAGCAAGAAAACAAACAAATAAACAGAACAAGAGGTACTGAATTGGACAAGCAGTTTTGCAAGCAAGATTTGCCAAATAACAGAATTGTAGAATCAGCGAGTCACTGAGGCTGGAAGGTACGTCTGCAGACTCTCTAGTCCAAGCCCTTTCTGAAAGTAGGATCAGCTACAGCAGGACCATGTCCAGTCTGGTTTTAAAAATCTACAAGGAAAGAGACCCCACAGCCTCTTTGGAAAACCTTTTCCACTGTTTGATGCTCCTCTCCGTAAAAAAGTTGTCCTGTTACATTTAAATAGAATTTCATTGACATTCATTTGTGTGACATTGACTCATTGTCCATCAATAGGCAATGAAAAGAGCTTGGCTCCGTCTTCTTTACTGCCCCCATCAGGTATTTATACACAATGATAAGATCCCCCTGGGCCTCCTCTTGTCCAGGCTAAATAGTCCCTACTCTCAACCTGTCTTTGTATATTGAATGCTCCAGTCCCTTACTCATCTTTGTGGCCCTGAGCTCAACAATTTTGTTAACGTTTTGACAGAGAGATGGGTGATAAAGATAAGGGAGGAAAAATAACTAGCAGGGGAGTGAAATGCCTTGCCAGCAGGAAGATCAGCTGATATTTATGTGCTTTGCAAGTTTTAAGAAGTCTTTTTAAATATATGTTTCACTAAAAGTGTCTTGCATTTTTACCCATTCTGTTGTGTGCTTTTAAAATATAAACCAATGTTTTTTTAGACTGCAAGATTTTAAAATTGTATTTTGTAGAGACAATGGTCTCTCATCTTCCTTCCACCCGAAGCTTCGGGATAAATAGTTTGATTAACTTATTAGGATTTTGTTTTGTTTTGTTTTCCTGTACTTGTTGTGTATTAGTGTTTATAAAGTTAAGAAAGTAGTATCACAATTAGAAGAAATTGGTGATAGAATAAACAATAAAAGAACCAGTGCTCTTTGGCATCTAAAAGCTGGGAAGGAGGCTCTATGGCTGTTCTTACTTTAAGTGGGTGCAATTTCTACATTATGGATTTAGCTCTATGAAAATTTTCAGTTTTTATCAAAATCTTGTGCCCTGTATCAAAATGAAGTGTTCGTTCTGGGGTAGCTGTTCAAATAAAAGTTCAAAAAAGGGACATATGTAGGCAAGGAAAACAACTAAAAATTGTCTGTTCTCATACCAAATATCAAAGTAGATGACTATGTATAAAATTATATAGCATAAAAAAAGAGTATATTAATTAATTAAAAAAAAGGCGAGCTTGTATGCAGTTTTAAACATTTTACTTACTTCGGATGACAAATATCCTGGGATAGAAGTTGTTCATTATTATGATTGGGAAATCTATAAATTAATTTCAATGTTGTGCAGACAAAACCTTAAAGTAGACATACATGTTAATTTATGTAATTTTTTCTTTATATAGTAAATATAGTCTATATCATGTGTATAGTTTATGTAATGCTTTTTGATTTCACTATGAGATTATGAGAATCTGGCTCAATTTTAATATATGCAGTCAATATTTTCTAAGAAATACATATCTGAATGAATTTTGAAAGTCAATATGCTTGTTTACAATTCAGAGAAACAAACTGAACACTAATACTTTCAGAACTGTTTCTCCTTAGTTATTTCTTTTTTCCTTTTTTCCCCTGAAAAAAAAAATCTATGATTACTAATTTAAATGTTTAATTTCTAGATTTTAGTGAGGATCTCAGACTGAATTATTTTATTTATTTATATTGTCAGCTAAATCGAGTTTGCTGACCTCTATACATTACACATTATATTTTTGCAGTGTTCATAGGAAGAATCTAATGGTTCTCTCAGTCCAGAGAATAAAAGGAATGCAACACATTGTCTAGAATCCCAACCAGTATACAGAACATTTTTAGCTATATTATCTGCTTCAGCAACTATTGTCATTCTGTTTAGCTTTTCACTCCATGTTGTTAGCAGCTGAGAAATGAGGATTAAGCTATCCAAACTGCAAAGCCAGAGGGGGCAAGGAAAGAAATAATAAAGAAAAGAAACAATCCACAAATAAAGTTGTCTTACATTAAACTTACCGTACAGCTGTTAATTTGCAAAAAGGTAAATATTAGCCTTACCCTTTATCTCTAACATCTACCTCTTCCCAGTGGAAATCACACTGCTTTAGGCTTCCTCTGCTAAACATCTTCTGATGCCAGGCAAGTGGGAATGTCTTATTTCTTTATCAAAATCCTTTGAAGAATTTTATGTGTATAAGCATTATTGATTATTAGTTTTGTGACAAATCTTTGTGGAACCCAGGACTGTCCTTGGGAAAACTTCTGACTTTAAAGTGGAAGCATTTATATAAGCACAGGCCTCTGTTTTGAAGAGAAAAGAAACATTATTTTTCTCTTGTAATTTCAGCAAATAATTGATGCTGAGAAATTCTGGGTAAACTGTTCATGGTTTTTCAGTGAACAGATATTACTATAACATTTGGAAAATGAAGTTTGCACTGGGAGAATGATAATGAGAAATTCCTTTGCAATGATGTATGTCATCACTTCTGACTTAATCAATACAATTTATCATTTAAGACACTGATTCAGCATAGTTATGCTTTAGGGCATATAAACAGTCCCATTAACTTCAGTAGCTGTAGATGACAAAACTGTTCAAAATAAGGCAGCTAATAACAATATCAGCGTGCAAATCTCATGTCAACAGAGGAAGGACCAAGGAAGTGACTCAGCAGCTGTCACACAAGAGGAGTTTATCCCAGTCCTAAGTGGAGCAGGAGGTTGCTTAAGGTACTTCCAGTTGCATATTAGTGAATAAAATGGTCCTTTTCCTTTCATACCTGACCATGCAGCAAGTGCCCTGCTTCCACTTCCATTTCTGGCCTTGCATCCTGTCCTTTTTCCGTGCTGAGTTTCTGTTCTTCATGCAGCACTGGATTTGACTTTTGTTCTCATTCCTCTTTTTGAGTACCAACTTAATAATCAATGGGAAGTAGTGAACAAATTCCTTTGTGCTTTGCTTCTGCACACAGCATTTGCTTTTCTTATTAAACCACTTTTGTCTCAATCCATGAGCTTTCCCACCCTAATTTCTACTCCTGTTCTGTTGAGGAGGGGGAGTGAGAGAGTGGCTCAGTGGGGGACTGGCGGTCAGGCAACATCAGCCTACCACATCAACCTACAACAGCCTGGACATCTTCAGACTGTCTTTTAAACTACGAAAAGAGTTTAAATTCTTCCGTGTTTCACAGTAAGACATTTTAAATGTTTAACATTGGACATGAAAACTGCCTGAATCCCAGTGTTTAGTCATTTTATGCCTTAATCCTACAGCAGACTACAAGTTTTCCATAGTCTCTCCTGAAGAAGCCTGATTTGGTGGGAGCTTCTGTGGAGTGGCTGCCAGACATATCCTTGCATGAAAGTTAAGGATGAATGCTGGCTGTAGTACTTTTTTCCAGTAATGTCATGGCTAAAGTGCAATAAAGCTTATCTGATAGGGTCTCAAGTGCCTGATTAATAGCAGGGAGCTGTACTCTGATGTTTTTTGTTCTGAGCTACTTCATGGAAAATAGAGGGATGTCTCTTCCTGTCTCTAGTAGATGCTAATCTACTTTCTTTAAACAATACAAAGCTTACTGGACTGGAGAGAAAGAAAATGTGATTGTTTCTGAAGGGTAATACGCTTTTTTTCCAAATCAGAACCCTTTGGTTAAAGTTTCTGTCCCAGGGATAAGGCATTGTTCATAAGTGTGAAACTTATCAGCATGATTTGTGACAGTGAAAGAAGAAACACTAATCGAAATGCTCACATATGGAACTTTCTGTTCACTGGTTTGATAGAGTGTTTATGCACTTATTTTATGTACTGCTTCCTCAGACATCTGAAATCACAGAAGTTATGAGTGCAGTGTCAAAAATATAGACAAAAAATACCACTATATTCACAAGTTGTTTCATTAGGACAGGATTTTCCTAACTAGATTATCAGCTATAATGCAGAGAACTGTGTGTCTCCATGTCATGTAATGACAGTGCAAACTGCAGACGTAAAGTCTTCTGTCCACACCTCCGACATACATTGTTGGACCTTCTCACTGTTAAAATGCCTGTATAAAATATGATGAACTAGAAGCAAAAGAATAGCAATATGAAATCCATGTTTTTCTTTCATATGATTTTCATACTATGATATGTCTATCTAAAGGATTTCTGGTGGGTTTTTTTTCTTTTCTCTGTGCTAGTCTGAAATGCTCTCAGCTTTCTTTCTATCCTATAGGCACACAGGTGAAGAATGAAGTGAGGAATTCAGGTGGAGGCATGAAATGAAAGATATTCCTTAACTTGTTAAAAAAAAAGAAGAACATCCTCTTAGACCACAGACTGTATGAGTAAGATTAATAAAGCTCATTTTCCTGATTCTAAGTCTCAATGTTCCTCATGGGTGTTGAGGTTTAAGGTCTTTTTCTTAAGGGACTGGATGTTAGCCTTTCACTAACAAATCAATTCTTACAGTATTGTTTCCTCACAGTCAACATGTGGAAAAATCACTTTTTGCTGCATTGATAGAAATCATTATCCTGTTAGACAGATTCAACATATATTAAAATATGACCTGGAAAAAACAATCACATATAAGTGCTTCACAGGTTGTTTGGATGTTGATCCAGATATTTCACTGTGTTTTCACAGAGCAGCTAAGGATATTTATCTGCATTTTCCAGAGGTAATGTAAAGAAAGAAGTTTAGATCTTTGTAGGACAATGTTTTTGCCAATATGGGTTTTAGTGTGTAAGAGTTTAGGTCTTAAGTCTTCCTTTCTTCCTCTCCTGCAATGGAGGTTTACAACACATCTGCCAGAATTAGATATCTATAGACAGTTTTTCTGACAAAAACCTTCTGTCATGACTGTGATCTTTCCATTTTCTCTGTCTCAGTACATACAGACACCCATTCAAAAGATACAAGATGATGTTACAACACTCATTTTGGCATATGTACATGAGCCATAGACGATTATTAAGGGAAGCTCCGGATCTGGCATAGGAAAGGTAATTTCAGGGCACATAAGTGGCTCAGGGTAGGAGTAGGGGACAGGGAGGCCGAGAATGTGGAGCAACACAGGCAGGGTTTGATGGAGTCTCCAGTTTTATGCTTAAAGGGAAAAGGGGTGTGAAGTTTTAGTCAACATATATCATTTATCATACACCACCAAAAGAGTCTTCTTGGTAGGGTTTATATCTATCCCACCTTTCTGTCAAAGATAGATGTCAACACCACCACTACTGTGCACAGAACCTAATCATGTAGATGTGTTATATCTGCTCTGAATTGTTTACTGCATGCATCTTAAATGTATGTAAGTGCTTATACATTTATTTTTATAGAATTATAAATGATCTTGTATCAAGCTGCAGTTAAACCCTTGTTCAGTAGCCTACTTTCTTTTTTGAATATATCTTTCTATTCAAGGATCATGGACTTCCTCCAAGATCTTTCCTCCTGTAAAACATTGCTTAATAAGATAGTATTATCTACCTCTTTGATTTTTATCTGTCTCTTTCTACCCTGAGATGATCCCTTGGCAAGCTGATAGGCTAGTACTGTACCTTCTGCAGCACTATCTGCTCCCCTGTTTCCCCGCCTGGCAATCAAGAAATTGCTCAGTAAAAATGTCACAGATAGCAGTAGTAGTAGTTGTGATACAGCCAGCTAGTATTTTGTAAGTGCTAAGTGCCTGCCTGGTTGTAAAGAGTACTTTAACAGGATTTACACTGAAGGACAAGACCTTTAAATAATTTGACCTGCAGTAGTTAAACAATAATATTGCCAAACACAGATTTTTAAAAGAGTTAAGAGATTGGATTAAAATTTCATTCTCTTAGGGAAAAAAACAAAACAAAACAAAACAAAAACCAAAATTACATTACTGTCTATATTATGAACTTATATGGATCACATTTTTGTCAGAAAATCCACCTTTCAAATTTGTTCTAAAAATAAAGCCAAGAGTTTAAATATAAAACTGTTTTCCAGACCTTGTATTTCAAGGAAAATAAAAAAAACTATCATTATGTGATTGTGTAATTTGTCTAAAAGTAATCTTTATCACATTTAATACCTCTTTACCAGTTGTTAGACATAGGGTGAAATTAATTTCACCTCATTTTGTATGTCTAAAAGTTAGACATCTATAGTGTAGTCATCTTAAGTATTCTTTGATGTCCTAGCAGAAAAAATAAACACCTCTAGAGGACAACTAATATAGTTTTTATTACCCATCCTAATGTGATACAAATTGTGTTCTGGAAGTGGCTAAATGTGTCTTCCTGAATCCAAAAACAATGCATGACAAAAGTCTGTTAGACACTGAACTGTTAAATGCTCAAGTCAAGACAAGTCAGAATATGAGCTTTTATTTTTCGGAGTGAGATTTATCTGTGCCATTTTCAGGAAACCTGAGGGGACTCTTTAACCTTAATGCTGCTTACCTGCATCACAAAATTTATATATATGGAAAAAAACCCAGACTTGTTTCACCTCTAGTTTCAGACCGGAGGGGGCTTGGAAAAGAAGTTAAGTTAAAAGGAGAGTTGATACTGTCACTCCAATGAGCCAGACAATGTAGTTACACGGACTACTAAAGAATTCTTAAACTAGCCATAGCATATAACAGCTATAGAAAGTAAACAAAAAGCTTGAATATTCAATAGAGATCAGAAATAAAATTAGAGGTACACATTTTTAGGTAAGTAGTTTCACACTAAATTTTGGGATCCCTGTATCTTGGAACAGAGAAGTTAGGACTTAATTTCACTCATTTGTGGAGACCTGCCTCGTACCCACTTGAACAGGTTTCTAATTAAAATAAAAGCATAATACACCAGCCCTGTTACTTTTTAACTCATTTCAGTCACGTTAGCCACCACTCTAACTTCAAGCATTTTCAACTTAAGGAAAGGATAGACTGTGAATATGTCAAATTTATAAAGTATGGCAGCCTGTACAGTTTCATAAATAGAATGGAAACTTTGAAATTGACAAAAAGAAAATAAGTAATGACTTGGATGAAAGCTGTGATCTGAATAGCTGAAGAGTATCCTAAATCTGGTCAATCATCTTTCAATGAGAACTAACATCAGGGCAATAAAACCTCTCCACCACACCAATCAGTACTCTACTTCATAACAAACAATTTTAAAAAGCAGTTTTATAAAATAGTTGCAATTAATTCTCAAAATAAAGTTACAGTTCCAAGCTGACTAAAAATAAGGTGTTCCTAAACCTAAGGCTAAAAGAAGGAGCACTGTAAATCAATGTGACAGAAAAGTACTGAGGACATTTAATTCATCTACAGTGCCACCGTTATTTATTTGTATTTATGCTATGTATTCGTGCTATGAGTGACTCCCTTCACATGATTATTAACTGAATTCCTACACTGTATTTACAAAATATCCAATCTTAAGACTTTTCACAATACATAATCAAAAAATTTTGAAATTAGGGCTCAATATGAGTGAGAAATAATAATGAACCTTCTACTGTTTGTGTGTATATTAGGAAAGTAAAGGGCCATTATCTGTTCCTGAGACCAGCTTGCACAGACCAGACTGTGTTGCTACTTTTCAACACTTTTGCTCTCTAAAACATGTTGATCACATCCAAACAGCTGATTGAGCCAGTCCCTTGGCCATGTTGACTGCTAAATCACACTGAGAAATTCCTTTGGAATGTGCAAGTTGGATGTACCAAAACCACGTAGGGATTATTACAGTAATTAACAGTGTTGATAACCTAATTCTGGTCAAGAGACAGACTTTTTCTCAAAGGGGGTTCATTTTGAAGTTTTCACAGACTTTGAGGGGCATTGTGTATTTTCACATTAATATTCTCTCAGATAATAAATATAAAATTAATTTATGTGCATGAAGTCATGGAGTTATAGCTACTTGCTTACTTTATGCACAAAAATAAAGTTAAAATAAGAAAGTCTTTTGTAACAGTACTTTAAACATAAGCATGAATACAGAAATATAGGAAACCTAATGTGTTTTGCTGATAAATTGTAGCAGAAAGGCAGCTTTGCATTGTAGCACACTGTGTTGTTAAGACACATTTGTCTCATGATGTGAATATGTGAACTGGCAAAAAAAAAACGAACCAAACCTGAGCAAGTTACAGAAATGATAAATTTATTCTCAAGGAAGCACATTACAGACTTGTATTGTATTCAGCTTCAGAAATAAAAACTGACTTCTCAGAAAATGCAGAATTCTAAGGGAAGAGTAATTGAATGGAGAACAGGACAGTAAAGGAAACAAACAGAGTGTCCTGGGTTTGGCCAGGACAGGGTTAATTTTCTCCGGACTCCAGGAGGGGGCACAGCTGGGCGGGCTGACCCCACCTGGCCAAACACAGCAGGGTATTCCATACCATGTGCCGTCATGCTGGGTTCCCGTGCAGGGGAGCTGGGGGGCGGCAACTCACTCACGGCTCAGGAGGGCACAGCGGTGGTGCGGTCCGAGAAAGAGGTTCTGTTCTGCTGGTTTGTTTTGTATATTCCCCTTTTTCCCTATCGTTGTTGTTACTGTTCCCTTTGTTTGCTGTTCTGTTAAACTGCCCTTATCCCAACCCACCAGTTTTCTGCCTGTTTCTTTCCATTCTCCTCCGCAACCCGGCAGAGGGAGGGGCAGCTGCGTGGCAGTTTTGTTGCCGGCTGCAGTCAAAACCAGAACACAGGTTTTGTGGCAGATGGACAAATTAGGAACAAAGTTCTAATGATAGTACAAATCTTGCTAAATTTTCAGTCATGCGGTACTGGAATGTGCGATGCTGTGTTGGGTTCAAACTGGAAAAAGAGGCAGTGAAGAAAACAAAGGGTTGTTGTGCTATATGTAAAGAAGTTAACTAAACACGTGGAGCTTTGTTATAGAACACACAACAGGCTGATCAGCTATTTTTGAGACTGGATTAAAGGAGCCACAATCAGGGAGTACATCATGGCAGGCACTGGATACTGACCTCCTGATCAAACAGTCAATAAATTCTTCAAATCACTTGAAGATATCTCGTGGTTGCAATACATGGTTACCATGGAGTACTTCCACTACTCCAACAGCTGCTGGAAGGGCACCATGGTTGGATGTAAGCAAACCAGGAGACTTCTGGAGTGCATCAAGGACAATATATTGGTGCAGATGCTGCATGGACAGAAGTTGGGAGGTCAGATCTGCTACTAATGAATAAAAACAAGTGATGTAATTGGTCAACAGCAGCCTTCACTCCAGGCATCATAAGATGATGTAATTAAAGATCCTAAGGAGAATGAGGAAAAGAGAACACATAATGAAGACACGAGCTTCAGCAGATCAGACTTTTGTTTGTTCAGGGAATTGGTAGAAAGAATCACTTGGGTTTCTTCAAAAGAAAATAAGCAACAAACCAAAACGCAAGAGAGCTGGTTATCTTCAAGAGCAAACTCTTCAAAGCACAAGATTAGTCCATCTCGTTGTACTGAAGTCAAACTAGTTTGGCATAAGGCCAGCATGGATAAAAACTCCTGACTAAACTCAAATGCAAATAAGAAACGCATGGAAGGAGGAAACAGAGACTGCATGCCAGGAGGAAAATAGAAATATTACATGAGATGCATGGATGGAATTAGGCAATTAGGCAAACTAAGGCTTAGCAGTAGTTGAAACTGGGGGATGTGAAAGGCAATAGGAAGGGCTTCCATAAGTATATTGGCAACAACAAGAACAGAAAACAAATATGACGTAGGCTGACTATTACTGAGACAAGTGACTTGCTGATGATGGAGAACTGAAAGGAAGAGATACTAATTTTCTCACTTGTGTCAGTTTTGTACTTGCAATGTCTGCTGTCAGACCTCCCATGTCTGACTAAAAGAAGTACAACTTCACAGCAGAAAAATATCAAGTTAGGGACCACATTAACAAACTGTATAAACATACAATGGGGACAGACTGAAGACATTGAAAAGTGCTGAGAGACTAGGCAGATGCCATTTCAAGGTTCCTGTCTGTTATCTTCAAAGGGTTGTATCTATCAAAAGAGTTCCCTGTAGCCTAGAAAAAGGCAATTATGCCCATCTTCTAAATTGGAAAGACAATCCAAGGAAATGTAGAATGTCCACAATGAAAATGCACCTTTGTAAGCTATTTCCAAGGAAAAAGGTGCCTGGAAATAGCCAGCGTGGATTCTTCAAGGGCAAATCATGCCTGTTCAAGACAATTGTCTTCTACACTGAATTAACTGTCTGAATGGACAAGTAGACAGGGGTCATCTGTGGTAAACTTTTAGTATAACTGCAGAGAAATGGCCTAGAAAGGTGGAGAACAAGGTAGGTAAGACTGACTGGACTAAAGAATCACTCCCTCACAACTAGTTGTAATTGATGGCCTTGCTGGACTTGTCAAATGCAAGACAAAAGACAAACGGACTGAGGCTGTCAAGAGCCAAAGAGCTAACAAAGGAAGTAAATAACTGGTGCTTATCTTATCAGACAAAAGTAAGGGGGGATAGCCCATCACTGTAAACTCAGTGATCTGTGGGGCGCCGCGGAGGCTG
>Ga0065711_1031666_pt1 | contig 29045 bp, 22 predicted proteins | sample Hoacrofraction12_FD_59098 | JGI IMG/M metagenome (GOLD analysis project Ga0065711, IMG submission 59098) | Hoatzin crop microbial communities from Cojedes, Venezuela - Epithelial fraction 12 v2 (version 2) | ecosystem: Host-associated > Birds > Digestive system > Esophagus > Crop | place... | reverse complement strand
GTCCTGTGCAGCCTGCTGTAGGTGACCCTGCTTCGGCAGGAGGGGTGGACTAGATGACCCACAGAGGTCCCTTCCAACCCCTACTATTCTGTGATTCTGTGATTCTGTGAAATGCCTTCCGACAAAAAAATGATTTCTTACAGAATAAAAATTAGAGAAAATGTCAGCTTTTCTGGACCACAGCTCCCATTTTCCTGATTTTACCATGGAGCAGGATTTCACATTCTGGCCAACCTTAACTTGGACCTCTCTCTCCATCTCACATCCTATTTGTATCTAGCTCTTGCAGATTATTTTTTAATAACTCCTCTACTTTTCCAATCTCGTCTCCTTAATTCAGCCTAAATTGTCACAGGAAAATGATGAGCTCCAGGTGAAGGCCCTGTGTGACAGGTAGGAGGATGCTCTGTTCTATGAGAATGGTGAAAAAGGGGACAGGGAGTCTCTGTGGCACAAATGATTATTGGATGGATTACTGTCTGAGTAAACAGAGTGCTTCTGCTGAACAGTAGACAACGAAGCTGATACTTAAGCTGAAATTCTGAAGAACTGCAGCCACAAAAGCCCTTGCACATTTCTCACATAGCAGAGGAGAAGAACTGACAAAACAAACCAAGTGCCAATAAACTTTCACTTCCTTTCGTAAGATGCTCTGTGGACATCTTTAAAATACGGTACATTGCAGATATGAAAGCTTGGGCTGGGCAAAGCTGGTCACTGTACAAGTAGCTAGCTCTTCAATGATTAAGCAACTTGGACAGTGGAATACATTTTATGTATGTAGATACAGTGGTTTTTTACTGGAGCAGAACTTGAAATTTTGAGGTGATTTATGCCCTTGAAAAAGTGAGCAGTTATGTGGAAACCTGAAATGTCTCAGTACAGAACATTGCCCCTGTTCTTCTCATCTCAGTTTCTGATGTCTGATTTTTCCCCTTCTTTTCTTTTTCTTGACAAAAATATATTATTCTAAACTACATCTTTCTTTGCTCTCAAAGTGCTCATTTCCTTAATATTCTATTGGGACCTTGTCTAAACCAAGATTATTTTTTTTCCCAAACTTCCAACTGTTATTACCATCACAGTAGAAATAATTAGAGCATTGGTGTAAAAAAGCCTTGCAGCAGTCAGTGACAATTTAGCACACATCGTATCTGGATATTGGTTCAGAGACCTGGGAGCTTGTTCTTTTTTTATAATTCTCCTGGATCACACAGCAAAACATGATCAATCTTGACAACAGGTTCGAACAACAATGCAATGGAATTGTTCCCCAAATCAATTTACTTATAAGAGTAAGAACTTTCTTCCGACACAAAAATACTCCTGTGCATACACACTTTCCTAGTAATCAGGCTACTGACTGATGGGAGAATATTGCCAAGTAACAATATATTGCCAGCCACGGATTTTTACAGAACTTCCTTCATTACTGGTCACGCAGGTACTATTTCAACTTATTTAACAGATTTTAAAACTATATATTCAATAGAATTGAAATGCAATGCTCCTAACATTTTTGGACAGGAAATAAAGTCGTGGCCAGTTGCAATAGGGGATAGAATTTCAGGTGGGCGGATTATGACGACCAGAATAAAAGTTTGGCCAAGGCCCAAGCCAACCCCTATTAACCTAAACAGTTCTACAGGATCTTGAACCATTAAGGCTGATTTTAAATTTCTTCTTGCTTCCACAGTAGAGAAGGGCCAATCGGCTCTTTGCAGCATTGTCTGAGTCTCATTCGAAGTGAAGGCTGGTGGCAATTCGATTGTAAGCATCATTTCCCACAGCCCCGTTGGGAAGGATTCCCAGCCGGCTCAGAGCCTGCCTAAGCCCACTCCATCACCCAGCTTTGGCATTACAGAACTCTGTGTTCCAGAAGGCTAAGTGGTACAGCCATTCCTGCTTGTATAAAGGAGCTTAATCTTAGGAAGAATGCTTGTTTCTTGACATTTAACATATCTGGGTATTCCCACTGAGAAGCAGGATATTCACGCTGTGAAGAACGGGCTGGACTAGGTGGATCTGCAGCTCTTTCTATCCAAAAATGTCTCTGTTTCTGTGAGAACATTTTGGTAGCGTCAGGCAGCACCTGTATTCCATTTACTCCAAAAGCATTTCAATGTTTACAGTAACTAGGAAATGTCGATGTCTGTGTTATATTAACAAGTCAGCAGTAACAACTGCAGTTTCAGTTTTTAGAGCTGCGCAGAGAACGGTTTACTGTGAGTCACTGAGAGTTTTACTTTTTTTGGTTGAAACATGAACAGCCCTGTAGCACTGCCCTTGGAACCATTACAGAGCGCTTTGCAGGAAAAGGTTATAAAAAGAAGTCCAATATTGCTTCACGAATGGCTTCGTATAATCACGTAGGCAAAAGCATAGTGGTGAACTGCAAGTCCAAAAAAATACGTGTGACATTAAATTTGTAGCTTCTTGACTTCAGTTTTGCTTATGCTCTTCCTGCCATTTGCATGTATGTTGAGGAGGTCACATGATGGCATAATTTCATTCAAGATTCAGTATCCTGGAGAAAAAGCTCTTATATTGTTATACGGATGATACTACATCTATGCACAGGAAGGTAAGCTATAAAGTGTCACTGCATAGTAGGCAGTAGACTTTATGAGAGCACTTAAATGCTGCTGTATAATTATAGTCTATATAAAGGAATTTGAATGGGAGAAATGAAATAGTCCACGATGAAAAGCATAACTTCTTGTGGTGTTTCAAACAGACTCCAAATTCTGGATGCAAGAGGCAAAAAATCTATGCTATGCACCCATTTGCTTTTCACAGAACTGAATTTTAATCATGACATTAAATCACTATGATATAAATAGTAACATCAAACACCTTGGGAGAAAGAAAGAAAATATTAAGATATTTTTCTTTTGTCTTTTGGGATTGAAAGCAATACTTGGTAAAGCAACTTAAACCCCAAGAAAGCAATAGTTGGGACTGCTCTGTAGCTGGCCCAGCGTACCGAAGTCAGAGAGAGCTTGGGGAGGTTTTTCCCCATCACCTGCTGCTGTGTACAACGATCTGACCAGAATGATGACAGAGGTCACAGGCTCCGCTCTCTATCTTTTTCATTTAGCATTACTTGAAAAGTTGATTCCAGAAAGAACACAGCAGGCTTCACCTCCCCCTGATAGTCCCTTGGAGCACTGTATTCTAGCTGGCCCAACTCCCCCTCGTATTATTAACAGACACTTTTTTGAGACTCCACATACACAATTCCCTTTGATTTTAATTAAGTGCCATGCAAATAAAGGAGATAGGCATTCAGGAATGTTTGAGAAGGCAAGAAAAAGTCATTATTTTGCTTGTATGTATTGCTGGTTCCAAAGTTTGTGTTCAGTGTTGCAATGGTTTCTAGTGAAGTTAGTTCATATGGATGATGTCCGAACACCTTTACAGTGCTGTGGATACAGCTGCTGCTGATATTGTTTACTTACACTACTGCCATGCAGACTCACTTCAGCAGCTTTTTGTCATTTTGTGCTAACATAGATCTGCTCAGTAGTAATTACCTGAGAATGTTCTACATTTCAGGGAAATTTTCTGAATCATTTACATTACAAAAATCCATGTAATTTGCTTGGAGAGTAGGTACTAAAGGGATTATAACTCAGCAGGATCTTATGCAGTGTTAGTTTTTGAGATAGAAGATCAGTTAATTTACCTGACAGAGAATATTTAGACTGAGTAATCCTTGATGTTAATTTGATCAAAATTATCAGCTACACAGTTTGAGAGTTCAGGCCTTAAAATATTCTAGTGAATGTCACCGCTAAATGGGAAAAAAAGCATAAGAAGTCCAAAACCTAGTTTTATTATGCCTCAAATTGGAGGCTATTCCCAATTTCTCTTCTGAAATGGTTTTACAGTGATCTAAAGTAATTAATTGATGTCAGTTAAGTCATAAAGAATACCTTTTCATCTGGAAAACAGTATACTCCTTTAGGACTTAAATAGATTTGGATTTATCCTCCTCCATCCTGTCCCGTAGCTCATCTTTTATAGCTGGGCAGGATAAATGCAGAGTGGGTTGTATGTACCACTAGAAAGTAACACTAGGCTCTTACTCTACTTCATACAGGTATAAATTAGTCTTTTAATGCAGAATTGATGAAACTCAAGATCTTCTCAGTAATCACCAGGGACAGCCTCCCTTCCTACAAGAATTGCTCTAATCATTCTTTTAAAAGAACCCCACAACTTAGACCAAACACTATTGACAATCTCACATTAACGTTGAAATTCTTGACTTGCTGAACTAATTGTAAAAATCCCCATACACTTCACTGAAAAATTTAATCCAGTGTGGGTGTTTCCCTTTCTGTGCTCACTCCCATCATGCTTCTTAAGAATATGTGAGCACAAAGCCCTCAGTTTCTTGCTGATTTGATGATCCTCATTAATCGGGGAAACAGGTTCCAGCACATGAGGGTGCCACATATTCTGTATCTTACGTTCATCGGATGTTCCTATGACTTAAAGGCGAGTAGGAATTCAGCGCCGCAACATTGTTCATTAGTTAAGTAAAATGATTGCATCTTCCCTGGATATCATCCTCCACTGACTTCTCTGAATGTTTATTTTTGTAGATAGTTTTGTGATGTTGACAATGCTGGTCGTCACTGTGATATAGTTCCTGAATTTATATGATGACATTATAATAATAGGAATGCTGTTCTTTATGGTTCATATAAATTAGCATTTTATTTGCTTTCACGACTAGCGCTGCAAATTGAACAGCTGTTTTCACTGAGCTGTTTTAATTAAGCTATCTATAATGTTGCCTAGGTATTTTTCCAAACTGGTAACACTTCATTAAGTATGCAGTATCAGTGAACGCTTCAGATCATTCCTGAGCATTACCTCACACTTAGGTAAATTGAAATCCCATCTGCTTTGAGGTTGTCAAATCACCTCGCTTTGGTGATTTGAATTTGGTTCTCAGAAATCTTTCTAATCTTTAGTACCCTAGGAAATCTTGAGTTTGCTACAGATTTTGCCATCTGTTCACTCACTTGTCAAGATAATGAAGCTTTAAATGATACTTGTCCTAGAAAAATCTTTTAGGTAACCTATTATTAGCCTCCAAAAACTGACAAGCCAGTTCCAAAAACTGACAAGTTTAAATTGGGTGTCTTTGTATTTTTCATAAAGTTTATGTTCTATGACCAAAATTTCCTTCCCACATGGATTTCCCACGTTATTTCCTCTCCGTTTTGAAGATCTCTGCAATATTAGTTTGGAAAACCTAGATAAGTTTTATCTTTTCCCGTTTTCCTGTGCAAAAGCTGTTTCTCTTTTGTTTTACAAGGCCCTATTGGATACTACATCTGTATTCTCATCTGAGCTTATTATAGCCTACTTTGTTTTTTTCAGAAACATATATGATAATTAATATGGGAAGCTATAATTATTTTCACTGCCCACAATGACTTCTTTTCATCTTTAAATATGGGTAACATTCTAGCTGTCTGGGACAGCGGAACCTGATGAGTGTATTCCAACACTTCCACTTTTAGCTCTATTTCTGACAGTGCTTCATCTCTTATTTGCAGAAAGGACTCCAGAATGCACTCACATCCGGGCATTAAGTCTGGAAATACTCTGCCCAGGCACAAAAAAATCATTATTTTAAAAACTGTGTCCCTAAGTCTTACACCCTAAGTCACTGTCCGATTTTCAGAAGTGGTTACCACTCATCAGCCACTTCTGAAATCCTTTCTGAAAATCAGGTGATTTATTTAAAGGCATAAACAGGAATCTGGAAGTTCAGCATCTGGTCTTCAGTTTTTAAACCTTGCTTCTTACTGCCCAGAAGGAGATTAGCTAAAGATACATAACCCATAGGTGACGTCATGATAGATCATGATAGGTCAATTAACCAGCAGAAGGAAAAGCAAGAAATTGTTTTTATTGCAAGGGTAGAGAGGGAGTATTCTGCCTGGCTTTAGAGAGCTTGCAGAGCCGTTTGTCCACTTCCTTGAGAACCAAAGCGGACTAAGAAGCTCTGGAGAACACAGAGGTATGGGGTGGAGGCAACAGGAGAGGCAGAAGGAAAAGAAGGAAGGAAGGAAGACCACTGTAAGCCATCACAAGCAGAAGAGTAACCAGACTGTAAAGCAGCAGTGCCTTTAAGAGGAAACTGAATAATGAATGGAAATGGTAAGGAGGAAAACCAAAACTGAATTTTGCAAAGAAGGAACTGGACAGAAAATGAACAGAGATAGGGGAGTCCAGAAGACTATACGAGACAAAAACAGCAGGTAGGGTATGTGTATGGTGTAGAGAAGTGTGCAGAGCAATGAACAAAGTGCTCTGGATACACTGTTGGCTGTTTGCACTGCTAGTCCAGGTTAACTGAATTAACTGAGTTAAAATAGCTTTAAAATGCTTGGGTCTACACTTCATTCATTTTACCTTATTCTGTAAATCAGAAATGCTAATATAATTTCAAAAGCAATAGGTGTAAGATTCCCATTTCTTGAATGTTAGGCACCCGTCGTTAAAAGAGAACTGACAGAGGTGGGAAGCTGGGAGGGAGAGGGATATCTCCGAGGGTGACTCCTTCCACACAATACCAGCTGCCTAGAAGAGGTGCTACGGCAGATCCGTGGAGGACTTGATCCAGCTGAAGATGTTACACTGAAAATGCCTCTCCCCCCCTTGATAGAAGAGGTGCTTAGAAAGCTTTCTCAGACTATAGGTAAAGCTGGACATATCAATTCCATCTCATGTTTCCTGTTTCTGTGGAATTTTAATAGGATTTCAGTATTTAACCATTGTAGGCTCATTTGAAAATCTTTGATTGAGCATGTTTCAGTTCCACTCTAATCTTTTTTAAAGTCTCCAATCGATTTAAAAGTACAGTCCCTCATGATTCTCAGTAGGATCTGTGTTCTGAAATCCTATGACTTATTTCTCCTTTTGTTCTTTTTTAACACAGGCTACCTTTTGATGTGGAGACAGTGGAATTGTTTTGCTGCTGAATAACAACTTTTGTTTTGTAGCACCAGCTGTAAAACATGAACACCTTGTTGGATCACACTCCAGAAAACTGAAATGGGAATCCTGCCAAAGCTCAGGGCTTTCTTCTTGTTTTGACCATTGCACAGCTCTTGCTTCTGTTAGTATCACATTCCTACCACTTGTGCTTTTCAGACACCTACGGCCAAACTTGTTCCCAGTGTAACTCCACTGAACTCAATGGAGCTCCAACAGAAGTGAAGTTGTCTCAGTATGTCTGTAAATTAACCAGTCATTTAAGCTGGAGAGTGACATTGATAAGCAATAACGGCACAGGAGTGGTGAAAGGAAGATATCTCCTAGTTAGTTTTGGACAGTTGACACTAACTCCGTTGTCAGATAAGTCTTACTGACTGTGGGAAAAGCCAAGTGGGAAAAGTCACACTCGCTGCCTGCTAAACGTAGGAGGAAAACAGATCTGGAATGCAGAGGAAATCTTGACTTTATCTGTTCCCCCAACCCCTACCAGCCAGGCAATCAAAATAACTAGCTGAATATCAGCGGTCTCTGTTCCTGGCCCAAACAAATGTGCTTTCTTGACAAAGTATTGGCTCACAGGAGAGAAGGCAAAGAGAAGGAGTCTAAAGTGGTTGCGGGGGAGTGTTTCCTGCCAAAAACCAGGAGCTGATTTTCTGTAACATCTAAAAGGGTAATGATGAAAGAAGCCTAGCACTGTAGACAGAGGTGGCTCTGTGGTTTCCAAATGACAGCAATGCATATTCGACCACCCCGCAGCCCTGTGCAGCAGAACTCCAGTACTTCATCATTCCACTTGGCCTCTGTTGACATTGCCAAGCACAGTTTGCCACAGACTTCGGTAAAAGCAGGATCAAACCCAAGGGAACAAAACCACTGGAAAGGAATTCTGTGTGTCCATCCAAACTGTGTTGTGTAAGAATAAAGTGTAGCCACTGCAAATGAACACTTGATGATTAAAGGTATTTCCTCCCCAGTGATCATAAGACACAGGATCTATGAAGACCTAAAGAAGCACAACATACAAGACTTACATCAATGTTCCATATATACATCACAGCAAGTTAGAGGCACTCTCACATATTTCTGTGTACACTCAGTTACTTACCTACATGTAGCTTAATGCTCTGGATATCATGCCTATATGGTTACTGTTATGCTTAAAAAATTCCAAGGCTATGGGACCATAAAAGAGGAGCACAGCAACAGAAGTAATAAATTAAAAGGTGTACTTTAAATTATGTTACTGAATATTTTGAGTTCTCCAATACATTACCCAGCCATTGAACATACAGCATCAGTACTGTCTGTCTGATAAACAGACGAAAAAATATGAAGAGAAGTTTTAGTTTAACTTTGGAAACTGATCTTAGGTTTTTGTTAGCAAACAAGAGTTCAGAGAGCTGTAAATTGAAGATTTCGACAATGTGTTGGTGAGCTGACAAGAAAAGAAAGTGTGAAAAGCAGGCCTAACTACAAGTGCTACATATTTATAAAACAAACAGATGCAACATCAGCAGTCTGCTAGTGATGCCAGAGTTTCTATGCCCTTGTCCGCACTTTGCCTGCTGAAAGACCCTGCAAATCCAAACTAGTGGCTTCTCTTGACGGCGGCCTGGCCTGGATAGTAAGACAACTACTGCTGGGAAAGTCTGTAAGGAAGACCAGTTAGCTGTGGCATGTTGCAATTATTCCTATCCTTATTACCTCCCCACTGCTTTGGGAAGCAGGCACAGCAGAAACAGTTCTGAGTTACTCCCTCCTATTTCTGCACCCCAGAACCTTCTGTCTTTGGCAAGAGTGGACCACCAACACCCTGGGCCTTAGCCCCTGGTTCTCTGAATTGTCTGTACCAGGAAGCCTTGACCTGCTGCTGGCTGAGGCAATGCTAACCGCTCAGGTGAGTGCCCTGGCATGCATGGGCAGACACAGCTCTGCGTGGACCAAGGGCACAGCAAAGAGCAGCCCACAGGGTGGGGACCATAACCTGGACACCAGTCAGTTCATGGACCAACATGTATGAAAATAAGCTCATGAAGAATGATTTGAATGATGAATTAGAAACAAATGTAAATGTTTTAACACTCACCTTTTTGTAGAAAGAAGACTGACGATAATACAAGGCTGCAAGGTTTGTGCAGGAAGGACTCCCATTGTGCCCGTACAGTGCTCAAAACGACACTACTCTGGGCTTGAGGCCCATTGTCCCTACCTCAGGACAAACAGTTTAAAAATAATAAATGACTTAACTACGAATCCAAGTAAGTTGTTGTTTAAAGACTTTGCTAAAAGAACTACATATATTTTATGAAATACAATGTTCCCAAGCTTCCCATTTCCTCAGCTACTGAGAGGAGTTGTTTAATTCTGAAATGCTGTGAAAAGTGGAAGGTGTTCTTTTTTCTTTACAGATAAAAATAATCTTCTATACAGCCATAAATGCATCATTAAGAGACTAATTCTACCCCCACCAAGTTGCCAATAACTGCAATCAGTGCAGAATTAGATTTTACAAGGGAGGAATCCTTAATATTCTACAGGATACACCTGAAAGATTCTACGCTATTTTCAGTTTTCTTCTCAGAATTAAGGCAATTTTAAAAGAAATTTATAGTTTTGGGTTTGAAAATCATTCAACCAATCTAATAACTTCTTTGATGGGCATTTTCCTGACTTCTAAAAGCAAGTGTAAAAGCAAATTTTTCTTACTAACAAGTGTTATGTTAGTGTTAATTACATATCACATATAAACATGTATTGCAGTAAGGACTGAATTTAATGTAAGGAGAAATCCTTACACCTCTGGTAAGCTAAGAATTCTGAAAATGAAAGTTATTAGTAGGCAGCATACAATGACAACTGTAATTGTTGAAGTAACTAAAAAAAATATTATCAGCTGTAGTTTGTGGAATAAACTAATTTTTCATCAAGTTTGCTTAAAAATAAATTCAGCATTTCCTTTTATATTTCCACATAGAAGTCATCCAAACCAAATTTCAAACACTGCACACGTCGCAGTCTGTCCTTCCTATTTATAAATTTGCAGCTAATAATAAACACCTTCATGGCAACCACCAGGCAGACCTATGCCGTGCACAGCGTGCTGGGCAACTTCTTCACTGTTTAATCATGCTGCTTAATTTCAAATTGTCATTGAATTGGTGCTTAAGTCAACTCTGATGTAAACCCATTAGTCTCCACAAGAGTTACACCAGGGAAGAATGTGTCCTTTTGCTTTAAAACAAATTGTCCTGACATACATATTAGCCTTACATAACAGAGTCTTTGGGAACCATGAATATTCCAGGGTAGGTATGTACCTAATATAAACAAATTTCAAATACAAGCCTAAAGCCACTACCTTCTCAGATCCCATGTCAAAAGCCAACACTTCACCAAGGCTGGAATAGCAGTTTTAGAGCCACTTAATAATACCCACATGTAAAGCAACCTTTTGGCCTTCTGTTTTCTTGAACTTGCTTTTCTTATTGGTCTGCCTTCATAAAGACACAGAGCCAAAATCACAACTGACAAATGCCATTATATGCAATGGAATTATACATGGGATGGTTTTGGCATGTCTTCTGGGTTCGGATGCAGCTCCAGCCTCCTCCTATTGCTTCACTTCAGCTGTGGCTTGACAGCATGGTGGAAATTACTAATTTGTTTTTGCCTTGTGCTAAACGCTCAATAAGTACCAGCACCTCCATGTGCATTTCTGTCACAGCGACTTGTTGGCCTGGATGGAATCTAATACAGAGAACAGGAAGGGCAGAGACTGGATGGTTTTCAGTTGAAAAGCTTGCTAAAGCAACTCTCCTGTTTCTCAGGAAGGTGCCTCCGTAACTGACGTTAACACTACACAGCTCTTTGTCCTCCTCTAGTGGTGCCATTATATTTAGGGAGAGGCTTATGCAGTGATTACTTCCTTCAGGTTAACGTGGATATTACTCAACTGCAGGGCGTTGAGGCTCACACCTAGAGAACCTACGTTCAGTCCTCACACCAGGAACATTACAGGGTTTCATCTCTCTTGCTCATGGAAGTGGAAACTAGTATCTTTGACCACAGCCAGCCACAGTTCCACAGACGCTGTGTCTTTTTGTGCCGTGGCCATCTCCTCTGAGCAGAGGTTGCACCATGGCAGGCTGTTCCATAGCATGAAACAGCAGCATGGTCTGACTATGGTCCCACAAAAGGTCCTGTGCTGCAAAAGGTCAGAAGCTGGCTGCTTCATTTGATAGCTTTATTGCCCCAAACAGCTTACATTAAGCATATGTTCCAGCCAGAAACATTCCTCTGGGTTTGCCTGCCTGACTTGCAAACAAAGAAACAGCGCGGAATCCATCTTGTGTCCCGAGCCTTTCAGAGAGGAGCTATGTGCCACCCCAAAACAGCATCAAACCTCACAAGTTACTCCTTAGGAATTGATCCTAAATAGTTAAATAGCAAAAAAAATGAACCTAGAGAATTGTTACTTGAGGGAAATGTTTTCTAATGGGGAACACTAAAATTGCTGGAACTGCTACCCATTAGAAATGCTTTCTGTGAAAACAAAGCCTCCTGCTATATAGCTCATTCTTCCATGTGTGTCTGTTTCTCTCAGAGCTGTAATGCTTAATTAGCATTATAAAACACTAAGGATTTATTTCGTTGCTTGCATTCTTTAAAATAACTAACCTTCAAATTTTCAAAGTCATACCTTGCCCGGTAAATGAAACACAAGGACATACCTTGCATTGTGGCTATCAGAGAGGTCTGAGAAAAAGGTCTAATTGAAATAGAAAACAGGTATACTAGATTTTTTATTATTCAGTGAAAATCTTCCAGGTGTTTGTTACTTTTGGAATAAACATTAAATGCCAAAATGCATCCTCTTCCCTGACTCTTGGAAAAGCCCAGTTTAAAGGAAGTTGGTCGCTTAGATGCAATGGAGCTGAATACGGCTGTTTGTCCACAACCTTTGTCAGACATTTGTTCAGTTATAGAAGAAAATGACTTAAAAATCCTATGGCTCTCTGTCTGACCTTATCTGCTGGAAACCAACCTCCCCTAATTCCAACAGAGGCAAAACCTTAGAGCAATTTATCAATTTGCATTAGATCACCATTTACAGCAAGGTTCCTGTCAGATCTTTTTAAGTCTCAAGAGCAGTTACAAACCCAAGCTCATCTATCAGCTGTTCAGTGTTTAACTCTCTTTAGTAGTCCAAACTGTAAACAAAAATGAGTTAAAGTAGGAAAAATGTTTATAATATTTTCATTCTGAAACCACCTATATTTTGTACAGTTCTAGTCTTTTTAATATTTTTCTGTTGACTGAAAATCAAAGTTACAGAAAGAACTATGGAGCAGGGAAATGGAGGAAGATATTTAGAATGACATTGATTATTAGCATGTGTATAAAGCGTCTGCATTACTGCTTTATTGGTGGAGAAGTTTGTTATATAAAATTCAGAGTAGTCCTTAATTGATCCAGCTTTTGTCTATAATTTACATACTAAAACAGTAAACATATATGTTTTTAATCTACACGTGTCCTTTTTTTTTTCTTAGAAACTGCAATATCCTGAGGTAAATATAGTAAGGGTTCTCATTTTCCTCTTGCTTTTGAGAGCTGAGGATCCCAGTTTGCCCTCAGCTGCTCCAGTACATCAGCAGGAGCTGAGTAGCAAAGATTTGCCTTTTCAGAAGAACAAAGAAGGGATTTGTTCTGTCACTGCTGATTACAAAAGGAACATACAGGCAGGAAGAGGCAATCTCACTGCCTAATTTTGGGAACCAAACTGGCATCGCACAGAACAGGAGCCAAATGAAAGGACCCTCTGATGCACTGACTGCAGGAGAAGCACCAAGTCTACCCACTTCTAATCGGAGCAACACAGAATTTAACTAGTTAACAGGCCAAGGCCACCAAACAGCTAGGTTTATTCACTAGTTTACTTTCACTATATCACTGAACAGCCTGTTCATTTTTCAGTCCAAAGTAAGCATCTCCACTTCATGTTGGAAATATGTCAGTGACCCCACTCTGCTTTCTAGTAAATGCACGGCATCATTGGATGAGGATGTTTTATTATCCCCAGTTATTTAAGGTCAAGTTCTCATCTTGGGTAAACACTTGTAGCTGGAGTAATGCCAGCATGAGACATGAGTACTACCTAGGTCTCAGGAGGGACTGCAGAACGTCCAACCCGTCTGCTGCTCTCCCCTGCAGAGAATGGGACAAGACAGCTCATGGACACAGCTTCAGCTCCATTGCCAGCACACTTGCCAGGCATCCAAGGCAAGTGAAAGGCTGAAAGCAATCACCTTCTCCATCTCCCCATGAGCAAGAGGAAAATCCCAGAACAGGTTATGGTTCTGTGAGGCACATTCATTTCCCTGTTCACAGCGCAATCAACCCGTAACTCCTCATTAAATATAAAAATGAGCATAAAACATGATATGACCAAGGAAACACAAAAATATGTAGTCAGTGGGAACCACTGTATATGAATTTGATGTTCTGATGAATCAAGCACCTGCAGCTTCTAACAAGGGCCAGATGGAATTGCAGTTCCCTCTCAGTTCCCAGAATCAGGCCCTGCGGTGGCAGTTGTTCATATACAGCTGCTGTACAGCACAGTTCTGGTTTCTTAAGCTACAGAGATCTCTCCTTGAAGTCAATCAGCATTGTGCCTGGACAAATATTGCAGGATCAGGCTATTTGTTAAAGCCCTGGCATCACAACTGCCTCTATGTGAATTTTGTAACGTACCAGTCAAGCATACACAATTATCCATGGAGTACTTCTGAAATGGCCAAGGTCACATGAGGATTTTATTGTATTACTGCAGTGCACCATCTTCCTTGCCAGCCCGTTGCTGTTCTGCTACAGACTGCATTACCATGCATCAGCAAATACACAAGCACAGTGCTATATTTAGTGTTTCATACATATCACTGAAGTAGAGGATGTGTCAGCTTTTAATCTGACTTCGGATTTTTGTCAGCAACATAAAAGCTCATTTTCCTTACCCGTGATGAAGTATGCTCTGTGTTAGTCATCTTGAGCTATGTGGTGATAACTTTAAAATACATCAGGCAGCTACAATGCCCAAACTGAACAGAATAATTTTTACTAAGAGATATACTAGGAGATAGTAAGGATGCATAGCGTCGGTCAGCCAGGTTTTAATAGTGACTACCACAGACTATCTAAACACCCAGCAGCAACCTGATGGCAAGAGGAGCAGATAACCAAGACGTTCTCTGCAGTACCACAACAAGCCATTAGGACGTCCTGGGCTACAAGTCCAGAATAGAGATAGGTGGTGCAGATTGGGTTTGGCATTATGTACCTGACAATATGAGAAGAAAAGCATTGACAATGATGACTTGAACAGAGTGGTCTATTGCATGGCAATGGGACTGGGGCAGTCCTAATAATGACTTCATCTATTAATGACAGCAGGAATGTGGTTTAATGGTTGGAATCACAGTTACCACCAGGACAGACATGTTCATTCTGAAAGAAAGTAGTGCTCAGTGGATGAAGCTGGTATTTTCACAGATCTTGGTAAAGCCACAGAAGAGGCTGTTTTTTACATATTCATAAAACTTATTCATGCCATCATGTACAAGCAGTGCAAGTGTGAATCATCTTCCTGTCTACTGCTTCTACAGAAAGCAAACAGATAACTTACTAACCTACAGACTAACAGTAAGCCTGTCCACAGGAAAACCAGCTGTTCCACTCCAAAGCGTTCCTTCTCCCTTGCAACTGTCCCCGGCACTTCGCTAACTGCATCTTAAAGGGTGTGGGTGACACCATGTTTGCAACCTAGGTCTAACTTCTAATAATATTGTATTTACTTAGTAGTGTGCAATTATATAAATATATTCATTTCCAAGTCTTGTGGAGCTCTGTTTCAGCCTAATCCAGGGTCATTTCAAAGCCCAAAGCTTCAAAGCCAAATAGAAATCAAAACTTCTCAATTTGAGAACTGTTATATCATCGCATGTCAAGACATGCACACCTATTTTATAGAGAAGATTTGAAATAGAAATTAATGGATGCTAACCTTTTCCTGTAAAATGGTTCAGTTTGAAGAAATTAGTGTTTTCTGCCAGAAGCATTTTCATGATAAATTTATTACTAGCTGTACCATATCCTAGATTTCCATGATTAAAGTTCCACCTCAGTAACAAAACTGTGTCAGAAAATGACCTGTCATTCTTCTTTCATGTCTGCAGTTATCAAATTTTCAACCATCAGGTTCTACTGTAAAGACGGGTACTAAGCTTCATCTCTTATGGTGACCGAATTAATGTTATCATAAAAGTAACACAATTCAAAAATTAATCATAGTAAAAAAATGGGAGCATTGCTAAAACCGTCAGATTTATTTAAAATGTATGTGCCATTGTTGTGTTTTCCTTTTCTTTATAAAGCAAGCCTTCAGTGTCATGGAGAGGTTGTGATCCAAGCAATGAAAGCAATAAAAACAATGGCTAAATCAATCTCAGAAATTGATGGGATTTGTTTAGCTTTGGAAAAGCACAGGCATATGTTTCATTGGCAAATACCATCATGGAATAAATACACATAAAACTCATAAAGCAGAAAAAGTTAATGTGCACAGCACTTGAATGAAAATACTTACACTATGCTCAACAGCCTTCACATTTTGTTGACCTGACGTTAAGTACATGAGGGTGAAATTGCCTACGCAGAACTGAATTTTCTAGGCCAGGGCTGCTGGCATTTTGCTAGGTCAGCACGTTTGCCAGCAGAGCCACTGCATCAGTGACATTGGCTGCAAACGGCTTCATTCATCTAACAGAGTTAAGGTGGCCCTTGGAAAGAACAGGGGATGCATTTCAGAGCAGAGCCAGATGCTACTCTGAGCAAGAAGAAATCACTGAGTTAGCAAACAGGCTTAAACTAGTCCTTCAGGCCAAAAATGATGCAAAGTCATCCAGGGACAGAGGGATAATTACAACAATGATGTCCAACTGCTTTCATTTTAATTGACACACACTGCATACATATTGGCTAACAAAACAGAAAAACCAGTCGGAAATGGGTGACTCCAGAGGTCAGTTGTTTTATGACTGAAATATTTCTAGCTGGTGAAGGCTTTTGTGGGAATGAGGATTCACTTAGACTTTGGGGACACTTCTTTTTGCAAAACTGTGGGGCTGTTATTCAATTCCAGTAAACCCTATTCTGGGAAGCAGTTTCTTTTCTCTATATTTCTTAATTGTGCTTCATTACAATTTAATAAGGACATTTACCCTCAATTAAGCAAATCATCAAAGCAGTTGTTTACTCCTCGTTGCAATGAATTGGTTTTGTCAAATGCACGTTTAATTGCGTGTTAAGTACCTTGCTGAATCAGGATCTCTGTGTGCATATCTGTTTATCCAAATCTTTTCTTAGCTCCTGGCGCACTAATGTACGTGGGATTCAGAGTATCCACGTCTTCAACTCCGCTTACTGCTCTGATCTTGGTGCCTCAGAGAACGTCAGCTGTAACTAAATAGTTTCCCCATAATGGTCAAACTCACTAACGCTGTTAATATTGTCCACTGCATTAACCAGCTAGCAAGTTCATGCTAAGGAGTGATGTGGGCACCGTGACTCTGCCACTGGGAACAAGGCCCAGGGTGAGGTGCTACATTTTTTGGAAAATGTGCCCATGTAAGGAGTCTCTTCACCAGGCTCAGCTGCTGTGCAAGCGCTGAGCCAGCAAACGGACTCAGGTACATTTCACCTCGGCTCACCCTACGCCCGCCAGTGCCTCGGCAAGCCCTTCAGTCCCACTCTGACACCAATTACAAACACTTGATTTGCCCCTGTTATTTCAAAACTCACCTTGCAAGCTGTAAGTCAAAAGTTGCTGAATTATCAGATTTCCTAAGAACCACGCAAGTCCTACACCACTATGTCATGAACAACAGCATGGAAGTGATTGCAGCAACTGCACAAAATAACCGAAACTCAGAACAGGAGAGATTCCCATGGGTGCTCCATCAACAAATACATGTCTACACAAGCCACCAAGAACCTTTCAAGAAGTAATGCAGTGTCTTACCTGCTTCTTCCTTACACATCTTCTGAAACAGCACCTGTGAGAAATAAATTAAATTTTATTTCAGAATTATGCATTTTTTTCCCCTTCAAATAAGTTCCACTTTTCAGGATGACAATATGTCATTCTTAAACATCAGCGCCATCTTACACAGGGCGTAAAATCCAGACCTCATCAATAAAAATCACGGGGAATATCTCATTTTGCTTGCTGAGGACAACCTGGTGCCCAATCCCAAACCAGGTCCACCTGTCTTGCAGGGATTGAGCTCAGGAGCAGTCTCTGGCACAAGCAGGATATGTGCTGCAAGGATACATGCAGTCCAGCACACTGGAACATGCCTGAAAGCATCTCCCGATGCTGGTGGGGCTCAACAAGGCACACGTGGACAACTGTACCCACAAGTGGGAAACAGAGGACACTGAGGCTATAGCAGCTCGGAGTGGCAGAATGATGGTGCTTATTCAGCTGTGACCAGGAGAGGGTCTTTCTGCCTGAAGGATGGGGCCAAAATACCTTGCTGTGTTGTGTTCCTCATATTTTTCATCTCCCTGCTTCGGATCTGCCGAGCTAACTGAAAGTGGTACCACTAATGTCATACTTGGATGCAACTCCCAGCTCATTATTTTTCTCTTTCATAGCTTTCAGTGCCCAAAGCAGGAGGCTGTTCCCCGTGATTATACACATATCACCCATTCTCCTTTCATGTAACAGATCCATCAAATCTCCCAGCATTGCAGCCTGTAAATGAAACTAGCGTAACGGGTGAAACTCCACCTAATTTTTCTTTTTTTTTAATTGAACAGAAGGCTGAACTGATTCTTCCACATAGCAGTGAACTCACAGGTGTGAAGTGCCCAGTCTGCAGCCAGCTGAAAAGGCAGCCGCCCCTGTACCTTGCAGCGACACACTCCCTGTTCTTGCTATCTGCTTGTCTCCATATGGAAAACCATCTGCACCTTTCTGTCAGATGCACCAAGTGCTCCATTATCTCTTCAGTCAATAAGGCCTCTGCAGCCTTGGTAGGAATCTGTCATAAAAACATGTTATTTATTTACCTTTGTGATGTTGGAAAATTCCTCCTCTAAGCACGGAACTGAACTGGTTAAGCCTCTCTCTTAATAGCAGGAAAAGCACAGCTAGACTATAGTTGTCATCCCTTCTGAGAGGCAATTTCATTGTAAAAAAGCCTCTTGCTCCATTTGAAGGTCTGCCTGAGCAGCAGTTGAAGAAGCTGTCTTTAGCCAGCAGGCACCACGTGAGGTGGTCACTTCTAGATGGAAAAGTAATGAGTGTCTGAGTCCAAACCAGGTTTTGTTAATGGCAATTCGTAGCTTGGCTTAAGCTCCAAGTCGAGGCCAGCTGTGGTCTGCATGCTTGCCTGGACTGAATTGATTTCTACAGATTTTATCCAAGCTCTTTTTTGATTTTTAGCTCAGTGATGGTGAAATGCCCAGAGAGACTGGAGCTGAGCCCCCTTGCCGAGTGAGGGCCCACCAGTGCCAGGCTCTGTGGTACCTGCAGAGACCCTCATGCCAGACCTCTTCTGCTCTCGCTCTTAGCAAGGCTGGAGGGTTTGTCTCCCCCTACGTCTTCTACCTAGACAGGGAGAATGTGCATTTGCTTCCCACCTGGTTGAAGAGAAAATTCAACTTATTTCCGAAATCTTTATACATTGGCCCATTCTGCAAAGAGTAAGGAGCACAACTACAGTGCTACAAGCCAAAATTTCTCTAACAGCATCACTTAAAAGAGCCGGTGCTGAGTCCTCAGGAGGGGGATCTAGCAGAAGCATCTCGCTTTCATAGAGAAATGGGAAATCCAGACACATGCTCTGTTGATTGGCAGGGGACAGGCAGGTCCCACGTACACGTGCTGGGCTTTTGGGCTGCCTTTCTGAGTGAGGAACATCATTCTGTCCCTCCACTGTGCGGCGAGCTTCGTTGTTCTCAATCACCCTGCTGCGGACAGGCACCTGATTTTTAGCATCACAATGCTGGCATAAGCACACTGGCGGTGGGAGCCTAAATTGTGAATACTGAATTGTGGGATAAGCACTTCTTGAAGAATACACAAATGATATGTGAATCAAAATAAATATGTCAGTCCCACTTGGATAGCTCATTTCTGTGTTCTGGTGCAGCCAGAAGGGCACCAGCTATTATAAAATCAAACCCAGGCTATGTTAACTTCCAAAATCTTTTTAGGATGACATACAAAAAGGATGCAAATCATTGCTGGAACAATCCCAAGTGGCAACAGAAAGCTGCCAACTAAAAGTGATTTATGGAAATAATAATGATAATGCACTATATAACTGATCGTGTAACAAAATACATTTATTGGAGCACTAGCATCCCATCTGAGCAGCATGGCACCATCTAATCAAATATATAGAAACCATGAAGCAAGAGAGTACAGCTCTAGCCAAAAGGCTGTTGCAGCACCTGCTGCTATGAATAATAAAGAAATCATTTGCTTACAATTCCAGCTGTAGCAATTTTGCAAGTGGAAGTGTCAAACAGAAGCCAAAGACAAACACACTCTGCTGATATAACCATGTTTTATTTGCTGAAGCATGTAAACCAGCAGGCAGAAACCAGAAATTTATTAGATACTGGGCCCATTTCTCCCCCCTCGGCAGTCCTGCATCTCAGCAGGGGCATCCCACGTTCACGGATGTGAGCAAAGGTTCCCAAGCAGCCTGCCTGCGGGGCAGCAGCCCTTGCTTTACGATCAGAGCAGGACGAGCCGGTCTGGTGAAGCAAAGCCTACCCTCAGCGGCGGTGCAGCTAGTTCGAGGGACAACTTGCAGTGAAGTGAAGCTCAAGGGGCTCATCCACACTGCTAAATGAAAGATGGCCGTTGATGAGGCCGAAGCACTGTACCTGCGTTTGTCCACCTGACTCAGCAGTCCTGGCTTTGTTCTGAACCGCTCTGAAGAGCCCTGCTCAGAGCAAGACAGCTATTGGAAAGAGTACCCTCAGCAGTGGGGACGAGGGGACACTTGGTGCCTCTGGGCCCTGGGCAAGGGACAGGTCCCTGGACCATATTTATATTGCCCTGTAAACACAGCATCCAAGCCAGTACCACTGAGTTTATGGGTCCTGTACAGATGAACAAGATGCCCAGAGAATTTTTTAGAAATCATTACCTGAATCTGAACCCCACAGAGCCAGATGAAAACAATGTCTCTGTTCAACAGCTGTCTAAAATCAGGGGCACCTTTAAGCACGTGAGTGATCCCATTAAAGCCATCTTTCACTTGCAGAGCCATGCATGTGAAAAAGTGTATTTGGGACACACAGCAAAGGAGGGAAGAAAGGCTGTGCATCTATTGGAGGGGGGAAAGTGAATGTAGTGCATTTATAAAGAACCGGAAAGACCTTCCTGAAGGGCATTCTGTGTGGAAACAAACTACTCAGGTGAACTCCTTGGGGAAAGGAAGGTAGAAGTAAAAGACCAGCATTATAAACTCAACAAGCAAAACAAACACTCTCATCAAAAAAATGTTTCTCTGATGTACACATAATCTTTCATGTTTATAAGTGATCAGGGCATGAAACTCATCAAACAATTGGATTAAATGATTTAATAATGTCCCAGTAAGCTTATTGTCACATAAAAGCTTTTCTCTGACATAGAAGATGAATACAAAATGGTTGACTTGAACAAAGTCAAAACCATTTTAATTTGCAACAGCACAGAGATTCTGCAATGCCAGCCAATCCCATAATATCATATACTATTTAAAAGCAAAAAAAAAAAAAGATCATTTTGTATCCAAGTCTTTTGCTTCCCTCTTCCCCATCAACTCCTATTAGTTATTAGCTATTTTATGGTCTAATTAGAAATATGCCCAAATCTGCCACTGATATTCCACAGCACCTGTCAAACTGTAATCATTCACTCTCAGGAAATCACACCCTCCAAGAAAAATACAAAAGGTAATTAGTGTATCTGTCCAGCATGCAAATAACTCTTCTGGGTGTTTAATGAAAAGCCAGATAATGTATTCAACATAGATATGGTATCAAAAATATCACCGCTACCAAATAAAACCTGGCATTTTGGCAGAACTACTTGACATCTACTGTTGATAAAAAAGGTTTTGGATTCTGCACGCTTGTGTTCTGCGGTGAGCAACCAACAGCACCACTCTGAAACACAATGCTTCCTCCAGAGGAAAAAAGAATAAATCTGTACGACTTCTTACTGGGTAACTGATACAGAAGGAAAGCTCTCTGAGCTGGAAAAAGTCCTGCAAAGTATAAAGACTGAAAATCCTTCTGGTTCTTAATTCTAGTGATTTAATAATCTGCTAGGCTTTAATTAAAGCAACATACAGACAGTTCTAAAGGAGGAAACCAGCAATCCACATGAAAAACTCAATCATTTGATTAGCAGGTTTATTAGATCCTTTCAGAAAGATGTTACAGAAGGAAAGAAAATCCGAGTTACTACTTCAAAATAAAATTCTAAAGCCCAAAATGTGAAGTAATATTATAACACTCAGCAATGTCAGCCTTAACTTGAAGTTGCCCAGCCCCAGCAATGAGATCTTCAGTCTGGATTACACTTGCAAGTTCCCTAGAGAGCGTTAGTCAGCCAAGAATAATGGCAATATTGAAGTTATCCCGTAGAAAACACTGCTGAGACTGCTGTGTCAGAAATCCGATTTCTCCCAGAGATTTGGCACCGATCTTTCATACAGGCTTGAAATCTCTTCTGGATATGGGTGCTTATGTTGTATCTTAGAGGCTGACAAACGGGCTCATAATTTTCCTTTAAAATACATCCACTGCAGAGCTGTTCTTGGAGACCATGTTTAATATACAGCCTGAGCTTTATTAGAGAAGTCACTTGGGGCATGGAAGGCACACCTTTTTGGCTGGATGGGATTCAGCCTCATACCTGCTGCATCATGTGTTGGCCTCCTTGACAGCTTAGAAAGTAGGGGGAAGGGGAAATTCTCAATTTCTTGCATTGAAGCTGGGCTGCTGCACTGCAAACTGTTCATGACTGATGGGGTCAAAGAAAGAAAGAAGGGTAAGCAGCTCCCTACTCTGCAGTTGAGCAAGTCCACTTGCTCATTCACTTCTAGAAGCGTAGCCAGCAGGTCGAAGGAGGTGATTCTGCCCCTCTGCTCTGCTCTGGTGAGACCCCATCTGGAGTCCTGTGTCCAGCTCTGGAGCTCTCAGCATAGGAAAGACATGGACCTGTTGGAGTGGGTCCAGAGGAGGGCCACAAAAATGATCTGAGGGCTGGAACAGCTCTCCTATGAGGAAAGGCTGAGTGAGTTGGGGCTGTTCAGCCTGGAGAAGAGAAAGCTGTATGGAGATCTTATTGCAGCCTTCCAGCACGTGAAGGGGGCCTACAAGAAAGCTGGAGAGGGACTTTTTACAAGTGCATGTAGTGATAGGACAAGCGGTAATGGTTTTAAACTGAGAGAGGGTAGGTTTAGTTTAGATATAAAAAAAAATTCTTTACTCTGAGGGTGGTGAGGCACTGGGACAGGTTGCCCAGAGAAGTTGTGGATGCCTCCTCCCTGGAAATGTTCAAGGCCAGGTTGGATGGGGCTTTGAGCAACCTGGTCTGGTGGAAGGTGTCCCTGCCCATAGCAGAAGGGTTGGAACTAGATGATCTTTATGGTCCTTTCCAACCCAAACCATTCTATGATTCTATTATATTTTATGAAGTGGGGAAACTTGGGTGCAGGTCCCCTTTTATAGACTCTTTAGTATTTGGAATAAGAAAACATTTTTAAGAAATCAATGTTCTCATGCTGTTTTCATCATGCTATTTTAAAACAGTGCAAGATATTAAGAATATGCACAGCACCGATCAAGGCAATCTTGTTCCTCAGACGAAAGTTAACTTCAGCAAGGGTATTTGTTAACTGGACTGGACAGAGCGCCCTTGCTGGACCCAAAGCCCAGGGTGCATTTATGAGCCCTTGATCCTCCACTCTGCGTAACTGCTGGGTCACCCTTTGCTTTGTTTTTAACTGCTCCAATTAAGTATCTACAAATCAAACCTTAGCATAGTTCAAGAGATTGGGGACGACTCCCAGATGGGAATCATGCCATACTCCACAACATGCAGCATGTGCCCATCCCCTAAAACCCTCACCTCGTGGCTTTCACTTCACCGTGGGTACGAAAGATCCCACATACAAAACAATTATTGAGTCACAGGACCACAGGAGAAAGCACAGTGGAGAGCCAGGGCCAGTTGCTACAGAGGACAGATGTGGTCAGTCTGCTGTGCAGGGTTGCTAAGCCCTCTCTCTTATTCACACCTATCCTAAACAATTTAACATTAAAAATAATTTCCTTATGGCAGCTCACAGCATAGCTGTCATAGTGACAGATGGCTACTTCAGGTATCCTCAAATATAATAACATTCTATATTACTGAAGCTGTACAAATACATTAAAAAATAATTAATATTGTTCCACTTACTGCAAAAAAGACATGTCGTCCAAATATGTATCACCTTACTTGAAATTAATGGGTACATGTACCCTAGCAAAGCAGAGATTTGGCCAGTTTTATAAATAAACATTTATAAATGTGAACATAAATGAAAACTTATAAATGAACATTTTTAAAACTTGATGCAACCTGAAAGGATTTCTAAGGCTTCTTCCCTTTTCTAGCGTAGCTCACTGAGATGTATGCTGCTAACCTGCATGCCAGTGTGCTATCAAAAACAAACTGGACTGGTCATAAACAAGTCCAGTTGTGTGACAGCACTGCAGACACAGTCTTTCCACAGACATTTTAAACCTCTGATACTTCATCTCGTTTTCCAAGAGCAATGTAAAGTTTCAAGGGGTTGTCAAGAAAGAAATGTAAATAAAATAAACTGTGTTTCTCTGTAGCTGTCATAAAGAAAGTCTAATTTGGGGATTCTAATTTATTTCTTTGCTTTAAACTGGCAAAATTATAGAAATTGTCTTTTTCCCAGTTTCTCTGAGGATCTAGCATGTAGAACTGTTTACTCCTGTGCAAATAAAATTGAGCCCTAATATTTTATGATGATATTTCTAAAATGAGCCTAAGGGATTCAAGCATCAAGAAGAATACAGAGGACACAAAAAGATCTTTTGAAAACCCTAGACTTAATATGCTGAGTTGCATTCTAAAAAGATGAAATACTGTAAATATTGCCTCCAGATATAAAAGCATACTTAATCATTGTGCACAGCTTTAAAGAACACTTAACAAACATTTGAAAATTATTTTCTCTAGTTCAGTGTTTTAGCTGGCAAAATAAGACTTGTTTTTAAAATGTATTTTACTTTATTTGAAATATTCCTTCCAAATTTTACATCTAGATCAGATCTGGTTTGAAAACCACTGACACAGTAAGATTTATTCAGTTGTTTTCTTCTGTTTGCTACAAACCTGTATTTATTCTGTCCATGTACTACTGATAGAGTCCAGACAGTAACGTGACATTTCATGTTGCTGTAGTTTTGAAAGCTTTGATGAAATAGAAAACTGGCTGAAAAGTATTTTACGGCAAAAACTTTTGAATTACTTAATAAAGAAAAAGGTTTATAGTAAGTATAGCAGGGTGATAAGAAAGTCTGTAACTATGAAAACCATTTCAACAATGTTCAAAGTGAAATCAGAAGAAAAAGAGCCGAAAAACTAACGGTAAGGGATCATGCATTTCAGCAACTGTAACTTATCATGCTTAACTTAAAAATTGTATTATATTAATAGACCAGAGAGATTTTGACTTCCAGCACCTGCTAATATGATTTCAAAGTGTCAAGCAATTATGGCACTGGTGGTTATACCTGGATTTTTATTGAGGAGGATTTGGTTCCAACACACGAGGAGCAGCAACCTGCAGTGAGTGTTAGGGTGTGCTTCTATGGTATTTCTTATGATATTGAATCAGTCCAGTTGCTCATTTTGCCATCGAATTGGATGATGCCATTCATCCCTTTGGCTCAGCTGGCCATGCCTATTCACCTTCCACCAGCACTGGTGCTCATCTCGACAAATAGGAAACGAAAGCAGCAGAACATTAACTTTATCCCCCCAAAGTTTCTGCTGTTAATTTGTCCCTTTCATTACAAGATCTCTGTTACAGCCACCATTTCTTCTGCCTGACATGTTGCTCTGATGCGAGTGCTTTGTTCAAAATTCTGTAACATCAAGGGTTTTTGCTATCACCATTCTCCATTACCGTTGCTTCTCCTGTCACTTCCTCTCTGGGATAACATGACACTGTTTGCTATTCCGCAGTGGTCTTTCCAGGTGGATTTTAACCTCCATCCTTCATAGGATGTCCGCATAGGACAGATGATTGACACTGCAAACTACAGGCAGTTTGAAGCAGCAGCTCTGAAGAGCTAACTCTCTGGTCTCCTAAATTTGGCCCCAGTCCAACCAGCTGAAATTTGAATGTGAAATTTTTTCTATTGTGTAATAAATAGTGAAAAACCTCGGTGTCGAGAAGAGCCTCTTATTTACTGACTATGCCATACAACATATGCAGGTATGCTCAGATACCACCATCCACATTAGGGAAACGAAATGTTGCTGAGGTTTGCAACTGATACACAAAGAAAGACGAGAGCAAATGATACCAGAATCAGTAGAAGCAGTAAGCTGGAGACTGAAATTATCGAGGAATTTTTCCACAACTTTTCCATTTAAAAATTCAGTTGAAACAACTTTTAAACAGAGAAAGCAAATTATCATATAAAAAAGCAAATTATTTGCATTGTTGAAATCTTTCATTTTGATAGGTTTCAATGAAAAAATGCCTTTTTGTGTTTAAAATGTGTTTACTTTAAAATTTAACTAACTACATTAGATTGCTTAAGAAATACACAAAGTGATATTTAACTGGTCTTGGCCTGTGAAATTGAACCAGATAAGACAAATTCAAAAACCGACAAAATATTTCACAGAACAGAAAAACTATTTCTACCAATATCTCTATTTCAAACCATGAAAGTAGGACCCCAAGGTATCATAAGGTCAGATACCTTCTTCACCTTCAAAGATTTTATATTTTTTTTATATCTGTGATTTTGGAGGCCACTGGAATAAACTTAGAAAATAGCTCTGATCAGTTAAAATATTTTTTCAGAAATGTAGATACCTAGAAGTCCAGAATGTTACTTTGCTGTAACATATCCATGGTAATTTTCTTAAATTTTCAGGGATTCTAAGTTACGTCTGTAGAAGTGCATGTTCTAACCAAAGCAAACTGTGACAACAGCTTATCTGTTGTCACTATTTTGCCCTTTGTGGCCAGCTGGGTATACTTGCAGGACAGAATACAGAATACAGAATACAGACAATCCACTGCAGAAGCAGATGCCCTGCATCCCTTCAAGGTGACCAGGGCAGCCAAACTGGTCTGGTACCACCCAGTAAAGATGGTGGTGTACCACCCCCCCCTCCCCCCAGCTTTCACTTACACAAACTCTCTAGAACACTTACAGCTCTTCTTGCTTTTAAAAAGGCTTTTATAGTAGTTGATATTTTAAAATCTAATTAAAAACTGACAGTTCATTATTGTGTTCTTGCACTGTCAGGAGAAAAGCAGACGCAGGCAATCTCGAGCGTTTAGCCCAGGAAACAGTTTGAGGAACACGTATCCTGGTTTGGTCTATACAGTGTCCTGAATGTTCAGTTCATCCTCCCCAATTCCCAATACCCACTCTCTGCGATCACTTCCTTACAGGATACAGTTTTGACACGTTTCAGCAAATTTCATTGTGATAAAAACAAAATCTGTCCTCTTTATGCTGCTTTTACCTTTGGCAAGTCCCAGGAGCTCTTAGTCATTTTGAACTCTGGACTCTGCAGCAGGACTAACATCAACATGCTCAGAACTGTGCAAACATCAATTAATGCTCAGCCCTGCGTTAAGATAACTCGTTATGCTTCTGTATAAACAAAGCCATGAATAAAGACTGGAGATAACATAGTTGTCACAATATATGTGTGGCAGTCAGGTGGAAATGTGATGGGGCGGAGGTGGGAGGAAGAAAGACAAAAAGAAGAGCAGTGACTGCCAAAGAGAGATGGACAAAAGTGAGGAGGGGGAACAGTCCCTGGTTTTTACAATCCTGGAACAATACAGTGAGTCACACATTGCTATCATTTTTACCCTCTTGAGTAGGAAGAAGTGCTATATCTATTTTAAAGATAAAATGAAGTGGGAAAGGTACAAGAGGTCACACAACAACAAAGAGAGGCATGAAAGCTGGGGACTGTGCTCTCCTGCTATGGGAAATGAGTGACTTCTAAAGCAAACAACAGTTAGCAGTAATCCATGGTAGAACATGAAAATCAAGCTTTGTGAGCTCTGGCTAGAGCTGTGGTGTTACTTTAGCTTGGCCCAGAGTAGTACATAGCTGGGAATGAACTTCAGACTGCCATAGCAGCAGATTGTTTGCTTTCAATATTCAGCGTCCACAGAAATGTTTCATGATGGCTAGGCTCTCAGCTGGTATTGGGTATTCTCCCTGACAGTCAACAAAACTAATCACTATAATATAGCCTCAGTCAAAAATGCATGGTTCCCAGTAAACTGATGTACTAGCAATTGGTTAAAATCTTGGTTCGCATTTCATGCTTTTCGAGGAAAAATAAAACAAAAGCGGCTTGTTTAGTGGTCAGTTTTCAGAAAAAGACAAAGCAGGGATAAGTTAAGAATAAAGTATTTTATTCAAAAGAGTTACTGAAAACTACAGAAACTGTGCATAGCAGAAGCATTCTTCCTGACAACACCTGTATGAAAATGTTAGGTAGCATCTCTGCTGCTTCTAGTGTCCCAGCAAAGGTGATGCCCTTAGGAGAAGCAGAGATCCTGATTGGTTTGTATCTAGTAATTCATTGAATGACTTAATAATCACTTTATAGATTTTAATCTTTATATAACATTTTGATATTTGGAATCTGCTGTAAATCCTTTTCAATTTCTGATCAATTGTCTTGGATTGCCTGTGTGGCTTTGTCTTTGTTTACTAGTTTGCTTTTATGCCAGATTTAAATAAAAATCTTTCTCATGCTGCCTTCTCCCATGCAAATGCCATGCTTTCCCTTTGGGAGGTTTCACAGCTCTCCCTTTCCAAGAAAGAATATAATGTCTCTCAGTACCATCAGCACCAGGCAAGGTGATGCCATCTACCTCACCATCTCACAGTAAACTCCTACAAGACATTTCAGAAATGACCACTCCATTGCAAATTCTGGTGTAGCCCATAAGAAAATGAACGCTTAACTGTGAGGTATATCAACTTCTGTTGTTTATTTTCAAAATGAACTCTTCAACCTGTATAAATAAAGGACAATGAATTTGTGTGATGGTTGTAAAGTTAATATTTTCATAGAAAAGTATACGTTTCCCTTTGCAGTGGGGTTCACTGTCTCTTCTGCTGTCAGCAAATTCCCAGGTGCAATTCTGATAACTACCATGTAAACTTCTAAACAACTTCAAAGCTCTGCGTACTCAGTCATCTGCTTAAACTTTTGCCTTACCTGCCAAGATTATGCAGAACAGTATGCCCATGGCAAGAAAAGTTGGGTGAATTTATGCCACATTAGAAGTTAAGAACCAATTGTGCATATGTGAGCTAAGGCCATGTGGGCTGTAATGCAGCAAAGGACCAATACACATGTATAGCTTGATATGATTTAGACTAGGTATGCTTGATGTTAAGTATATGCTTAAACCCAATTATTTTTATACACTAACTGTGGTGTTGGACTGCCTTTGGCTCAACTCAGTCTAGAGAGACTGGAGCTGGAAGCCTCCACTACCACACACATAATGCACAAACCATAATCACAGAATCACAGAATCACAGAATAGTAGGGGTTGGAAGGGACCTCTGTGGGTCATCTAGTCCAACCCCCCTGCCGAAGCAGGGTCACCTACAGCAGGCTGCACAGGATCTTG
>Ga0065711_1003231_pt1 | contig 29045 bp, 9 predicted proteins | sample Hoacrofraction12_FD_59098 | JGI IMG/M metagenome (GOLD analysis project Ga0065711, IMG submission 59098) | Hoatzin crop microbial communities from Cojedes, Venezuela - Epithelial fraction 12 v2 (version 2) | ecosystem: Host-associated > Birds > Digestive system > Esophagus > Crop | place... | reverse complement strand
GCTCTGAGCAACCTGATCTAGTTAGTGGTGTCCCTGCTCGCTGCAGGGGGGTTGGACTAGATGACCTCTAGGGGTCCCTTCCAACCCAAAACTTTCTATGATTCTATGATCTCTGGGCAACCTGTTCCACTGTTTCACCACCCTTATGGTAAAAAACTTCTTCCTTTATATCCAGTCTAAATCTACCCTCTTTTAGTTTAAACCCATTGCTCCTTGTCCTGTCGCAACAATCCTTGCTGTAAATATTTTCCTCATCTTTCCTGTAGGCCCCCTTCAGGTATTGAATGGCTGCTATAAGGTCTCCCTGTAACCTCCTCTTCTCCAGGCTGAACAGCCCCAATTCTCTCAGCCTTTCCTCACAGGAGAGGTGCTCCAGCCCTCAGATCATCTTTGTGGCCCTCCTCTGGACCCGCTCCAACAGCTCCATGTCCTTCTTGTGCTGAGGGCTCCAGAGCTGGATGCAGGACTCCAGGTGGGGTCTCTCCAGAGCAGAGTAGAGGGGTGGAATCACCTCCCTCGACCTGCTGGCCACACTTCTCTTGATGCAGCCCAGGATATGTTCGCCCTTCTGGGCTGCATGATGGTGTTAATTACTAGAGTGTGGGCAAGGTTTAAAGTTGTAGGGAGAAAACAGTGAAATATAGAAGTCCTTGGTTCACAAAAGGTCATAAGCCAGCTGTGAATTTCAAGTGAAGACAATTCCTACTGAAGTTTGAAACCCGTCATTACCCTCTCACAGAGCTGGCTGCAAGAGGAGAGCCCAATCTTACATCAAAGTCTATTGTAATCATGGCCAACTTGCTCTGTTGAGCAGTGTAAGTCAAGTAAGTGCTGTGTGCTGGTATGTATTTCTGTTATAAAGGTATTGTTGTGTTTAAATGATATGTGTTTATCTGATGTTCATTTGCAAAAGGAGTTGCATTCAATTAGTGACTTCAGAAAACTATAGAGTGAAAAACTCTTTTTTCCAGAATATATTCCGTCCTTAAGATAGTTTGAAAAAGCCACAAATGTTATTGTATGATATGCTTGCCTTTATTAGTTGGTACTGTAATTGGTTACACAAAGTCATCTTCACACTTAAGTTGCATTTAATTTTTCAGGTTTAATCCCCAGTGTAGAAATGTTTCTGATATGGTAAAGAAAATGAAATGTTGTTAAAATGCTGTTGAATTGTTGTTGCTGTCCGCTACACTTGGCATTTCGAAACTTAGCAAGTTTGTAAGAGTGCTTACGTCATGGAAATTCTTTTATTTTAGTCCTTAGAGCTGAGAAGATCTGAATCTACAGAAACTGAAGCACCTTGGGATTTTGTTTTTCCTTTGGCATATTGAGTAGTATATATTAATTCTTTGTGCTTTCTTTTTTTTTTTTAGAAGTCTTTTATCAAGCTTTGAATTTAATAAATAAATCCATGTGGCAAAGTAAGCAGATGGACCACAAAGTCAAGTTACATACACCCTCTAGAGAAAAAAAAAAACCTACACTTGAATTCCATAAGATCATAGGGGACAGATCTTTGACACTATTCTGGTTGTGCTTGGAGCTATGATAAGTCATGCTAGGTAAAAATACCCTCATCATCATATTTTGGCATTTTATTTTCAGTATGTGTGATTTGTAGTATCAGTCTAATATATTCTTTCTTGAAATCTGAGCTTTCTAACAGCAAAAGAATTAGAAGTCTTTCTCGTAAATTAGTAAAGCTTCAGAAGTCCACCTCATGACTTAAAATAAAACAAAATGAGCTTAAGAGTAAGATCTCATTTTATATAGAAAAAACGTTTTGCATGTATGTAATAGTAGCAGTCACCAGAGGGCAACGTTCATCCTCCTTTTTACATACATGTTCTCTGTTGTATGCTGTTCAGTCTGAAAAATGGGCCTGAACTGTTGCATCTGTGATGGAATTTATTTTATGTGGAGCGGTTTCAAGTAGAAAGTAATTTTGCCTTTTGCTTTCGAACTGCAATACATTGCAAGCTGGAAAAAATATGAAGGATTTTAGTTAAGGCTCCAGAAGAGTTATTGATCTGCTCAATTCATTTTTGTTAGCTTCCCAAGGAATGTTCTGTGTGTACTCAAAATAAATTGCGACTGCAAAACTTTTTTGATCATGCATCAATTTCTCCTTCAATGAAAGCACATTTTGAAAAATGCCACTCTGCTCCCAAAAGAAAGATAGCACTACCACAGGAAACAGTGTTCTTTTATTTTTTCATATATATATAAAATTTATTTTGTTAAAAGAATAAAATTCTCTTTACTGTATTAGTAAAACACATGGTACTACCTGAAACAAATAACAGAAATACTTGCATCATATTTTTAAGTCACAACAGTGTGTGTGTGATTTAAGAGTCTCGTGAAGAACTCTTGAGTAGTATTCTAGCATACTAACAAGTAAAAACCGAACAAAATACACATATGTACACAAAAGCCCCAAACTTCGCTTTGTGCATTGGTTTCAAATCAGGGATTGCTGCATAATGCAGCTGTAAGCCAGTTCTCAGTAGGCATTTATGGACTTGCTAGTATAAAATCCTGTCAGTGCAGGCAACCTATAGGGAAGTGTTGTCATTATGCTTATCTCCAATAAGCAGAGAGAGAGGTTCATAAATCTTTACATATCTTGTATTTTGATTTAAGGTCAGATCACCTGGTTCGGCTATGAAAGTCCTCGTAGTTTCTGGGACTACATTCGAGTAGCTTGCCGAAAAGTCTCTCACAATTGCATCTGCAGTATTGAGAACATGGAGAATGTCGGCTCTTCTAGAGCTAAGGTAGGGAAGAAAAAGGTCAAATTGACTTTTTTTTATTACATTGTTTCTTCTGTGTAAAATATAGCTGACATCTCTGTACCCAGAAGAAAAACCTATTACTAAGCTTGCCCCACAAAATTTTTCATTGTTTCAAATAATTATTTTTTATATGTACCTAGTATATGTTTACTTTAAAAAAAAACCCACTAAATTTGAGTATGTTTCTTTTTAAATTTATGTTAGACAGTAGAATAAATTTCAAATTCTCTATTCAGTGAGCATGTTGTATTAGAAAATGATTGCCTTCCCATTTTTGAACTTACGTAAATTTTTGAAAATGCAGTATGTTGAGGGAAATTAAGTTCACATGGTCAGGCCTAATAAATATTTTAAAATTGTAGAAATGTGGTTTTCCCACCCACCCCACCTAAGTATAATTTTATTTTGTATAGAATTTATGCATTAATAGAAAAGGTGTGATCAACCCTTGAGTTTGTTGGTGTGATTGTGCAGGAAGCCTTTAATATATTTATTTGCTAATAAAGATCTATCATTTTAAAGGATCTAAGTAGAAATGACATCATGATTTCTGATTGTAGGTATGATGGAAATGTTAAGGAAGTAACAATTTGATGTGTCCATATGCATATGAACTGAATAAGAATAAGCTTTGAACTGACCTGTCGTTAAGTCTTAGTCCTGTGAGATGGTATAGACCAACATCTTAAACAAACAAACAAAAAAACCCAAACAAACAAAAAAAACCCCACAACAACAAAAATACTGTTGGACAGAGATTACAAGTTCTTTCTACTAGATTGGAATGCTTTTCAATAGCTTGCATTTCTGTGTAAAACAGCCTTGATTGATAACTGAGAACCTTCTGACTTGAAAGTATAAGTAGTATAAAAGGATGCACAAATTAATGTTTTTAATTCTTTTTATTCCTATATGATCTGGAATTGGTTGTTTGAACATGTATCCAAACTGTGTTCCATGACTATTTTAAAAACCATGTAGTTCCAGATTTTTTGTTATTCTGGATTTTTGTTACTCTGGATTATTCACAGTTGGTTTCATTGGTGAGGTGGAAGTATTTGGCTTGTTATGTACAAAAACTTTGTAGGTTTTTTTTCAGGGGCATGACTGTGGCTAATACAGTTTAAATTACAGTTATATATGCCACCACAGTTTTCTCCAAGAAAAAATGATGCTCAGATCAAGCAGCACTATGAATCTAGTAGATCTTTGAGCAGCCATTCTGATGATCCATAGTGTGGCAGAACAGTTTATTTGCTATGTCTACTGTTCCTCCTTTCTTGTTTTGTATAGACTCAGTTTTAAATTTTATATAGTAAACCGATCTGTAATTTGCATGAAAGCTTTGAAACACTTTAGATTCTATGGCAAAAAGCCATTGACTGATTTTCCTATCCAGAATATTACATGCTTTTCCTAGCATTCAATGTAATGGAGTAAGCAGACTGATAATCTAAGTCATGCAGCTTTCCTTCTTGCTCCTGTTGTGATCTGGAAATTCAGATAATTTGGAAAACTTATTTCCAAATACTTTGTGGACAGACTCGTGTTCTAGAATCTGATGATAGTATTGTTTATATTCAAGATTTATTTTAAAGGTATTTCTGAATTCCAATATTTTAATAGATATGAATATTTAAATTCAGTAGATAGTAAGATGCAAAGCTATTTTCTGAAATACTCTTATAAATACATTAAAATTTTCTTTCACTCTGTGGAAATCTCCATGCCAAATAGTATCAAAGAAGTTAATTTGTGCAGTGAGTGTGGAGAGTGGTGCTGAATTTTTAAAGGTGCATGTGGGAGTATTTTGGATGTCCATATCTGCAAAGGTTGGAGGCATGTCAACACAAAAAGCAGTGGTATGCATCAGTTTTACTGGTGGTCCAGATGGGTGTCGGCTTCAGCCTGGAAGCTGTTAGTAAGGGTTTGGCAGTGCTGGTTAGCCTTGTTTTCACCAGAGCTTCGTAGACCTTACTCGGTAGCTAGGCAGGAGCACCAGGATTTGACTGTTTCACTTGTGTTGGCCAGAGAAGCTGTGGCTGCCCCCTCCCTGGAAGTGTTCGTGGCTGGGTTGGATGGAGCTCTGAGCAACCTGGTTTAGTGGAAGATGTCCCTGCTCATGGCAGGGGGTTTGGAACTGGATGATCTTTAAGGTCCCTTCCAACCCTTAACATTCTATGATTCTATGTTCTAAATAACTGCAACATAAAGGCAACTATCCAGATAAACGTCCTTTTAATTTTAGTGCACTCTACGTTAAAGTTTTTGCTGTGTTGTTGGTATTTATTAAAGTGAATTTTTTTGTTGGTTAAAATCTGCCTGTCATGATAAATTTAGTTTGATTTAGATCTATATAAAGTAAAAGTAGGATTGTAATCCACTACAGGTGGTTTTGGTAGAATGTCTGTAGTGATATTCAGCTAGATGTCAATAAGCACCAGATATATTAAGCAGAAAGATGTCTTACTAATATAATTATTTGGAAGTTTATGTGGGTTACAAGAAATGTTCCTGGTGTTCTCATACTGACAGTCATAACTACGGCAGCCATTTGAAGTGTCTCTCTCTACTACAGTCCTGTGCACTAGACCTGTAAACACAGTGCAAGATAAATTCCTAAAGGTTATTTTTGAAGCTATTGCTGTTGTTGATAGAACTGTATGAATGAAGTTCTGCTTTTGGACTACAAGTTTTAGGCCTCTTAGATTTGATTTCATTCCTGTATATCATGTGCACCTTCTATAATGCTGTCCTTACATCATTATAAAAAGGGAAAAAAATAATTTATGCAAATTACATAATAAAAATATGTCAATGGGCTAGAATTTTTTTTTAATTGATTCCACCAATATTTGAATGAACACAGAGAATTAATTCTTACTTTACCTTGTGATAAATCTTACTTGATTTATCACCTTGAGGGTAGGTTACTGTTGCTTTACAGTGGAACTGATTGGATGCTTCCAATACCATTGTCTTTAAAATGAAAAGCTTTCTGCCCTGATCTGCGACCATTTATGCACATGAGATTTTCAAGAGGCTGGAGGCAACCCCCTTTTTTTTTCCCCTTCAAATTTTGGAGAACTTTATTTTAAAATAAAGTTTAATTGTAAGGATGCATTTTCTACTTCAGTTATTACTATGAATGAAGTACATCTTCGCAACAATTTCTGTTTAGTGGTAATTTTGTTAATCAGTTCATTTCACCCAGGTAAATCAACTGTATTTGTTTTCAGATGTAAAAATAAGTGTTTCATTCTATAATACTTAAATATTTGATATCTGTTTCTTCTTGCAGGGTCGAGCCTGGATCAGAGTAGCACTTATGGAAAAGCATTTGTCTGAATATATTTCCACAGCTCTGAGAGACTTCAAAACGACCAGGTCTCTAAGACTTTTATTTTTGCAATATTTTAGCAAATGTTACTTACATGAGGGACTTGGGTTTGGTAGTGAATGTTCCACTTACTTTGTATAGGAAAGAATGTCACTAGCAAAAGAGCTGTAACCTAGTAAAAGGTATCTGGAGTTGGTATCAATTGATTGGATTTTAGCATGCAAAATTGAGTATCGATTTGTGATTTTAAAAATGTTGAAATAAGTCTGTAGTTCTTGAAAGGTCAAAAGAGAAAAAAGACCTCTCTAAAGAAGGAACAAAGCCCTAGACACTCAGTAAAAAATAATTTTTGTAGAAACTTTTCCTGAAGAAGGAAGGAAGAGAATTCCAGGAACGTTTTTGAGAAATATAGAAGAACAGAATTTAGTGATCGGGCATAGCTAAGATTCTTGATGTAATATGAAAAAAGTGTAACAGATTTTTGTTGTACCTTCTAATGGTAAAAGGTGTTATGGACAAGAATGTGCTTTGTGGTAGAAAATACTCCGGCAGTTTTGGACTGATTCTAGATAATGTGATTATTATATGATGCTTTATCCTGTAACAAGTGTGTCTTGTAGATTTATGATGAAGTCATCTGAATATGAGTGAGTCTGTAATATGTTATGGTACCTCATGTTGAACTCTAAAAGTTTTAGACATACTAAATGGGCTAGTTCAACAATAAGAATTATAAGATTTTCCCTGGAAGGACTTCTGTTCATTTAGAATATTGTTTCTGTTTGTAATACCATTTGTCCACAGATCTCCATATATTTTGCCAATATTATGGTGACTTTGAAACACATCTAGGTAAACATCCCATTATGTTGAAGTTTCCAATCCTGCCATCTTTATTTTACCCAGATTTGCTTGCATTTACAGTAGACAAGAGGCTCATAAAACAAAGATTTCTGGAAAAGATTTACTCATGTTACCTCAAACTGAAAAGTCACTTGGGTTTTTGAGGGGGAGATGAGGAAGAAGAGGAAGGTCACAAACTATGTAGTTAAGTAGTACGTTCTTTGTCCCTGTTTGCTAGTGCGGTTTGTTTGCTAGTGCGTAATGGTGATATTATTTTATTAGCAGTTTCAAATTCATTTCTTTGAACATATTAAAGTCTAATATATTTGAGTGTTCTTTCAGTGGTGTAGCTTTTGGAAACAACCTCTCTTGCGTTCCAAACATAGTAAGTGCAAAGTTTGTTTTGAAGTAATATTTGAAATACATCTAATGGAAGTAGAAGTTAGTTTCAGATCTTGGTAGTGTGGATTTTAAATCCACTAGCAATAATGGGCACTCTCTTTTCCCATGTGGATTTTGGATACCTGATAAGTGGCCTGATTTTTTGGTGATGCTTTGAATCATATATTTAACATTTTAAATTATGTATTGTGCTGTATGTATATTTAATAATTATTTATATAACTATAAATATGTTACACATGCATGTATGTAGAATATGAGTTTCAGCTATCATACTACTAGTGCTTTTTAAACCTCGCTGTTGTGTTTAGGTGCCTGATCCTTAGGGATAGTCCTTTAATGAAGGACCATGTTATTAAGTGCTGGATCTGCATATTACTCTTGGAAGGGTGTTCCAAATGCGACATATTTGAAGCCCATTGACTCTTCAGTCCTGCTTAGATTTCAGGGAGCATCTGGACAATGCTCTTAGTCACAGCTTAGTTTTAGGCTGTCCTGTGAGGAGCAGGGAGTTGGACTCGATGATCCTTAGGGGTCCTTTCCAATTTGAGGTGCGCTAGGAGTCTAGGAGAATTATTTTTCCTAACAAATTGGTCAGCGCAGACTCTTGAATTAAAGCAGACTGTTCTGTTGTGAGATGTCAACTTCATAGCACTGAAAGAATATTTGTGAGTTTTCTGAGGGGACTGTTATTTTGACTGGATTACTGTAGCTGGTTTAAGAAGTAGCCACTGACAGGCTAGCATCTGCAACTCACCGTTAAAAGTATGCCCTGCCTTTTTGTGTAATTACTTCCTAGGCACCATTTTACAAGATAAACTGGACACTGCACAAATTGGTACCTGGCAGGGATTTTAGAAATGCCAGTGAAATGGTTTGTAATCAGCTTGCACTGGGAGCATTGCTGTTGGTTCTCAAATAACAGTAACTGTACTGAGTCAGACCGTAAAGTCCATCTAGCTCAGTATTCTGTCTCAGTCAGTGGCCAGTTTAGCCTCCTGGTGCCCTTCCTGAAGTCAGAGGGTAGAGAGCTGAGTCTGTACATCATAGTCTCAGTGTCAGGACTATAATCTCTGTCTTCCCAGAGGAAGTCTTCCAGATTTCTTGCTTCTGCTGAGAACATCCAAGGTCTTGGACAACTTGTTTCCTTACAGCAAATGGATGTCTCTTACAAAACTGCAAAAGTGGGACTTCTGACAGTGTTCATTATAACAAAGCTCAATCTTTGGAGCTGTGCCCCAAAATGTGTCTTTGCTGGATGTTCACCATGCAGCCCGTTCGAGCTCTCACTGAGCCATCCCAATGCTTTCATGCAGTTCTTAAAACAGATGGAGCTTTTGGTAGGACAGCATTGCTGGTATTTGTCTGAAAGATAGGTTGAATTCAATGATCTGGCACATTCTTGCAATCATATGTTGCTGGAATGTATAGGTGGACTGTGCATCTTGATTTCTGGTAAGTGACCTTTCAACCTTGCCTTTGGTGTACTGAACAGCTCTTGGTTTCCCTGTTTCCATATGTAATGCTCAGGTGAATTCTAGTGACCTTTCTGCCTCTGCTTCTACAAAGAGTACTTTAACACAGAAATTAAAGTTGTGTGCTACTTGGCTGAACAGGCCAAATGCCTTTTTGCAAGGCCATGCATGGCAATGGTGGGTCCTATTCGTCTGCCCTGCGCCTGGAATGTTTCTGTCTGGAAGTAGCTTCTGTGGTATCTGGGAGGAGAAAATTAGAATAAATGGGAGAGAATGGGGAGGTGGTGAGGGAATACAGATTTTAAAATTGTTGCTGTGTTGGTCACTGTTTTCAAGCAGCCATCATAAGTCTGCGTGTACCAGGGTATGTGAAGTATATTTTGAGATCAAGGCATGGAGTTTTAAAACTTTGGCGAACAGGTGTTTTACAATAAAAAATAGTGTTAAGAAAACACTCTTTCTTCAAATAATGAAAATTTTAAATCTTGGAATAACTGGATGCAGCATGCATCTTCCCAGCATGCAGTATTTTAAGAAAAAGTATGCTACCTGGGCAATAGCTGATTTGTGAAAATATTTTTTTAAAAATTACTAAATACTAAGAATAAAGAGTGAATGTTGAACTTTAAAAGAGCCTGCAAGTACAATTATGAGAGAGAATTTTTTTTTTCATACAATGGAATAATTGGGTTTTTTATGTACATGACAAAAATTCTTCATTTCAGCAGTAAAGTATAAGATATCTTCATCATTTTCATTGCATTTTTTCCATGTTCAATTATTTCTTAGGGCTAATATTGTAAATTCTTTTTGCTTCTGTCTGAATTTTTATGTGCTCTAAGATTGTGATGTTTTGTGCTGTGGAGTCTATTGGTTTGCTTTATTTGAAATGAAATGTGAATGCCCCTGGGGTTTACATGAGTTGTTTTTATTTAAACTGTATTTCTTTAGTTTTCTGGTAACTATGAAGAACATGTTATTATTTGAGAGAAAATGGTATTAACTGAACTAATTTCTTTTTTATTGAAGGAGATTTTATGAGGATGGAGCAATTGTTCTTGGTGAAGAAGCAAATATGCTTGCTGGTATGCTGTTGGGACTCAATGCAATTGATTTCAGGTATTATATTTGCATGCTTCATAACAAAATGCTCAGGGAAAGTACTTATAAATCAATGCATTATGGAAAACATTGTCAGATTCCTTGATAGCTTGAGAGATGATACTTACGTGGGGGAAAAATGGGGAAGGGGAGAGAGAGACATCTTGAAGGGCTCTTCTAGATAAGAACAGAGTTAGGCCATAGTTTATATAGCTGCATGATTACACAGTCTGTCTTTCAGGTATCAAAATCCTGAAAGCAATCATAAGTGTAATTGCAGAAGATATATCAAACCCATTAAGTGAAGCTTACAGTCAATTGAGTCTTTTAAAGGTATTTTTAAACTGAAAGAAAAACTGTGTAATTAAGTACATGGTTATGCCCTGGTACTGAATGACAGCATTGTAACTGCATATGTAGAAGGTCTATGTACGTTTAGCAGTTCTAGGTTTTGAAGGCTTAACCTACAAATGACCATTTAATACTAATTTGTGTTATAATTCACTGCAGCCAAACTGCAAAGTATCATCAGATTACATAAATTTACCTTTGCAATCTCTAGCTAGACTTTTGTGTGCTTGTTAAATGATTAATTTTGTGTTTTGGGGTAATGAAGGTGCAACCACACAACCTAGATAATATAAAAAACATCTTCGTGTATATATTGAAAAAAATTTTTTTGAAATAGATGTATATAAAACATCAGTAAGGTATAAAGGCTACAGTGCATATGAAAAAATCAAACCTGGCTGATGCAAGGCCCTGTTAATATGCTTGATTGAACCCACCTAGCCTCATACAGAGCCACCGGGGAAGGGTTTCATAATACAGCATAGGGAAAAGGAGAGTGATGATGCTTTTCTCCAACCTCTTGTAAAGTGCACTGTTAATATTTACCCTGCAGCAGCATTAATGCTTGTCACAAACCAGTTTAGGAGATAAACTGGCAGAAAACAGCACATAGTGTCACTGGATGCACTGACTGACTGACTGTTGCCAAAAGGCCTTTGGAGATTTATTCCTGCTTATGTACCCTTACCCCAGTTTTGAGGCTTGTTTGACCCTTCTGTGAGCCAGCTTAACTTGTTAAAGAGTTAAAAAAAAAAAACATACCTAGTAAGAAGAAGGCATAGTTCTTTTGCTGTTAGCTGGTTTGCTTCACAGAAGCATCCTATTAGTGGCAGAGATGATGGGACCATAAGGCTTAGAGAAGAGAAGGCATAAAAAGGATTGAGTAATGTCTTCCCTTTCTGGTGGCAGTAAGCATTTAGTTCAGCCGCCTGTGGAACTGCAACTGGATGCTAAAGGGGAAAAAACCCTAAAAATTCAGGTCTTCGTGGCTGAGTTATGGAATCAGATTAAGTGCAAATACCACTGTAAGGAGGGGAAAGGGAATATCTGGCTGGAGTGTAAAAAAATAGAAAAAGAAAGAAAAAACGGGGAAATAGAGGTTGAAAATGCAGGATAGCTTCTTTTGCCAGCACTTACTCATTAGATTGGCTTAACTGCATCCTCAGCATATGTTCTGCGGGAACGGAAGTGTGCTGCAGGATGATAAGAGAGCTAGCCTTGTGTATAGAAAATTCAAATCGTACCAGACTTTATTAGTTTAAGCTTTACAGTATGTGAAATTAAACTCCTTCTGTATTAGCACTATACTTGGAAGGACTGTAGCTATGCATGAATAAGAAACATAGCAAGAGTAGGTCTGCAGTGTGTAAATTCTCCCATAAATTATCATCAGTTGACTATGTTTGTCTCGTGTAAGCCTCAGTGGTACATACTACTCTGTGAGAGCTTAGTTGTATGAGTGTGGTTGTTCTTCCTTTGTCCTCTGATTTCTAATATAAGCATGTTTACAGGTATCTGTTAATAATATTCAGAACGATGATTGGTTCTCGTTGGAGACATTTGAGTTTTGGTCAATGCAGCTTTTAAGAACCTAGAAATTCTCTCAGCAAAATAGGAACATAGTGCTACAGGAGTATTTCTATTATGCCACATATAATTCATAGTATCGTGGTTTGAATGGCTCAGAAGTTGTAGCCATTCTTTGCATGTTCTATTTGAGATTTTTTTTTCCGTTCAAACAGTCTTTTATAAATGTTGACCGGCTTATCTATGTGGAACTGTAAATAAGACTTTGGGATGGAAATGGGGGAACCCAGGTGAGAATAAAATCTAATCCCCCCTCCCCTCCCCCCAACAGTGTGGAATTATGTATCTACTTAAAATAATTGTGGTTTTGCAGGGGTGTTTTTTCTTGTTTTCTTTGCTTTTCTTTTCTTAGAGCAAAAGAACCCTTCAGATGTACTTCCCAAATACTATTAAAGTGACTGCACTGTCAAAAATGGCACTGTGCAGTTAAGTTAGCAAAAGCTGTGTCTTACTAGAATCTGTTTTTTGATGGCAAAGATAGGAGGAGTGAGGAATATGAGCCTTGTGAAAGCATAATTAATTTTGTCACTTCTGTGATAATTAAATGTGATTCAGGTACAATCTTTTATATCCAGTACAGAAAGAACACAGTGTAGATGAGAGCTTTATAAAGCTACAGCCATTTAAAAACATTTTCTGAAAGTTAGTATCATTAATGTTCCTCATCTTCCTGCAACCCAGCACCAGAAAGTATCTGATGGAGAATGACTGAAATATTTTTGAGAACGGATTTTAGACTTAAAGTTAGTAGCGTGGTGCACTCTGGAAACACTTGAAATGAGCTTAAATACTGAAGATTCTAAGCTGATCCATAGCTCTTCTGTTTCTCTTGCTTCAGCTAGCTTTTCTTTTCCTGTTATTCCCTTGCGATCCATCTGTCTTTTCAGAATAAAAGCAAATATTTAAAAATTAGGGTTTGTACCACTTGTCCTGATCAGTTCCCTGGAATGTGGAATTTTTGTTTGTTGTGGTTTTCATTATCCTGTAATATGCTCAGTGCCTCCCGTTTAATATTAAACAGTCTAGCTTGGCTGAGTAGGGTTTCCATGTTAAAAGGTCTAGGCCTTTCTTATTACCAAAAAATTAAGAAAAATCAAATTTCACTTTGGTAACATTCAACTGTCACTGTCATTTAATTTTCTTGTTATAAGCTTATCATTGTTTCTCTGTTTTATCAGTTTTTGTCTGAAGGGTGAGGGATTGGATGGCAGCTTTCCAGCTGTCATAGATTATACACCGTACTTGAAGTTCACCCAAAGGTACTTTTTATCTTTACACTGCTTTTTAAATTCTATTTCATTGGCGAAATTTTACTTTATACTGGACCTCTTACTTTTCGTTCCACATTCAAAATAATATCTGAATACAAACCTGTACACTCAGCTACCTTTCTCTTTCAGGCTGGTGGAACTGTTACATGACTCACCAGAGTGAGTCATGCTAACTTTGTTTACTTGGATTAGAATCACAGTTCAGCAGGGAACAAATTTTTTATTTCCTCTGAAGATCAGAGAGCAAGTTGTCCTTTCTCTTGGGCCTTTTCTGTGTAGCCATAAACTTAAAAGTAGTTATTTTGTAAATAAAAATTATATATGCCCTGGTAAATGGTAAGATATGACAGATAAGCAGTATGCAGTATGAGCAGTTAGCACATAATAGAAAATCATGAGCATTTGTGTATATAATCTGACCTTCCAGCTACATTTTACTCCTCTGATCAGCTGTATGATTAATAATAAAAAGAATGATCGCTATCTAACAGATCAGATAGCGATTTGGCATCTCCAAAAGGCATGGAAATTAATGGGATGTGTTGTACTGTTAGTTTTGCCGAAATGAAGGAACCAGTTGGGAGTTAGGAGTAGTCTTGAAGATGTACAACTGAACATCCTAGTTACTCTCTTGAAGTTCTTACTAGCTTACATGTTAACAACAAATTGCATGATTCAGTTAAAGTAGAATTTGCATCATGGCAGGATCCTGGGGTTGCAGGAATCACTACTTAAAAAACTAGTAAATGCTGTTTATGCAGTGGAAAGCATAGCTGTAAGGGAAGATTTCAAATTGGTATTGGGGTAAATTAAAATTTTTGGTTTTGAGACAGATGTCTGAATTCTTTGGCATACATTGATTCTGGATGATATGGAGATATTTTAACAATGAATCTGCATGCTATGTAAGGAGATACTTATGTTCTCTGCAATAAAAGGCACATGGTCTTTGTTATAACCATAACTATACATTCTCATTAAAATTTAGCATGGTCTAGCATAATGACAATCAGTTTTTTATTTTTCTGCTTTTTTAGAAACAAATAAAATCTATTTTAAGATACTACTCTTTGTCCTGAATTTATGAAGGAACAATTAAGTCATCACTTCCTTAGATAGTGTATTATGATTCTTTAGGTGGCTGTACAAATAAAAGCTTGAAATATAAGTTGTGTTTGGTGATCTGTCCTATCCCAACACTTTGATAATTTTAGTTTACAGAGCTTTAGATATCTTCAAGATCTGTGGTGTTTTAATATGAAGTGGAATTTGTATTTTAACAAACACAGATTTTCACTTGGCTAATAAATACAATCCTTCAGTTCTGACAGCATCAGCAGTGATGAAGAAGAGCTAAGAACGCTGGGCAGCAGTGGCAGTGAAGGCAGTACTCCAGAGAACATTGGTCCTCCTTTCATCACAGATGAAAACAGTTGGTACAACAAATGCAAAAGGGTAGAACAGAAGTACCGGCTTGCGTTGGAACAGAAGGTAAAAGATCAGATTTGTGTGGGGATGATGGAGCCAAAGCTCATCACCAGCCAACTGGTGACATACCCATTTAAGTAAAGGCAGAAAAAGATACTAAATATTATTTAGCTTCTTGTAAGTGGTCTTAAATTTTATAATCCTTAGATGTCTAAGTATCTTTGCTCATTGATTTGAGGGGAAAAGAGGTTTGGGGAGGGGGAGGAGGACAATAACGATAATAATTCAGAAATCAGATTTCACAATCTAATGTAGAAGCTTTGACTTCTTTTTCCAATCTCATAATTACAGGCAGCGTATCTCTGAAGCTGTTAGGTTGCGAGCTTGAAGCAAACACGATTGTCCACATGATTTTGCTCTTCCTTAGAGGCCATAGAATTTTACTGATGTAGATGGACTGCCAGTTGAAGGCTTTTATAATGATAGTGATGTTAAACTTCATCATTTAGTCTTACAGTAAACAAAAGTGGTCAGCAAAGTAATCGTTGTAGGAATGAAAAGCAAAACTATCTTCTCAGTGATACTGAGATGGGTTTTTAGAAAATAGATAGTTTTAAGATCTACTTCAAGTTAGAATGGGAAAGAGGAAAAAAAAAAAAGAGTGTGTTTGTATTTGATGTTAATAATGTAGGTGACATATTGAATGTTATTATAGAAACCAAAGGTAGGTTCTCCTTCTGCCACCCAAAATACTGTAAGTTAAAGGTGAAGTGAAATACATGTCCAAACTTTTTAGTATTTTTAAAAGCAAGGTGCTGTCATTTTTTCATACCAGCATATTACAACTACAGAGACAACAGTGCGTATTAGCTAGTCGGAGAAAGAGGAGGCAAGACTGTTTATAGACACTGAAGAAATAATGCACAGAAAAAGAAAGGAGAGGTCAGGAAAAAAGAAAGGGAAGAAAAATGAAAGACAAAAGGTTAATGTTTTTAAAGAACTTAATTAGTATTTTTAGTATTCTTTTTTCATAATGTCAGAATTTGATTTTGGTGAAACTCTGAACACAGTAAACCATATGAAAGGCTGGAATTACATAAGGGTGCTTGGAGATGCCCTTAGTTTAGGGCATTAGAATCACAGGATTATCTCTCTGCCTTTCTAGTTTTTATCGTACTGAAAAGAAACAAGGTTTAAAAAAAAAAAAAAAAGAAAAAAAGAGATGGGCAGATGGGATCTAGAATGGATATTGTGCCAGCTGGGACTCGTAGTACGTTAACTGTGGCCCATGTCCTGATACTAACTCATTTAAATTCTGAGAATGATCGTTGGCATGGTTTTGGCCTGGGACAACTAGCACTCTCCCAGATTATTTGAGGTCATGGTTTGTGAAGTAGTGATGATTCCAGGTAACCAGTATGACCTCAGACATGGTCCTTTGGAACTTGAGGTTTAGTATAGATATAGTCAGAGTGAGAGAGCATACCTGTGAAGGAGTCCTGGCTATGTTCAGTTTATTAGGGTAAATGTAGCTATGGATTGCTAAATGTCAGTCTTAATATGGAACGGGTAGAACCAAAGTTGGTTTACTTTAATGCATGTGAGAGAACCTAGTTAAAGTTTTTCCAAGTAACAGTGAAAAAGTCAGGCTTACTGTGGGATGATAGATGTTAGAGGTATTTTTAAAAAATATATACACAATTATTTATTTTCCATTTTGAGTCCCTTAGACTTCCTGTTTTTGAAATATGACCATAAATGTTGGCATCCAGGTTGCTGGTACAATCTTCTCAGGCAGTGTGGTATCACTTTTCATATGGAAAGCACTTGTGTTACTTGGGGCTCTCTCTGGTACAGATGACATTTTCCCTGCTTTTGTAAACCAAAGTGTGCCATTCAAAGGGAATATCTTCAAATATATAAATAAAATTAAAACCTTTCCTTCCCCTCCCCAGCAGTCTTTGAAGCACAGGAACGTATTCAAGACAGCATTTCATCCCTGTGTCCAGACAAAAACATAGGATCAATTTGAAATCCACTCTTCCTCCCTCCTCTCCGCCCCCCCGCCACAAATTGTAAAATATTTTAGAGTTTAATGAGGAAAGTGTCGTCAGCTCTGAAGAAGCATTGAAGAGAACAAAACAAGTGGATGTTTATTTTTCTTGGTACATCCAGGTGGTTCATTTCCAAGGGTACTCCATGAAGGATACTCTGTTAAAGTTGTGACAGACATCTGTAGAAACAATATTGAAACATGGTGCCCAAAACCACTAGCCAGAATCGCTAGGAAGCTTTACATCTGCAAAAGCACCAAGATCGTCAGTGGCTGTAACAGCAAATGGAAGTTTTTGTTTATTCACGAGCCTAAGATCCAGAAACACTTCTTCTCCATGGGAAGTTATTCGCTGATCTGATACTGAGTATTTCAAATTTTTGAGCATTACTATTTTAGTAAGTTACATTGTGCCTTGTAGCAATCTCGTAATGAACGGCCAACTTCTGTAGTCAACTAATGTAGGGGTGAATTCAAGTTGGTTTTATGATAACTCTTTGAAACTTTGGTGTATTTAATGCAATTTGCAAAACGAGAGCTACTGTGACAGCTGTTGACACTTTCCTAATTGTCCTTTAGAATGCCTACTTCACAATTGCAGCAGCAAAATAACTTTTTTATTCCCACAGACAGAAAGTTTTCCATTGTCTAATTCTCATTTGGGATGTGCCTGCCAAATTTTTATATAATTCGCTTCAACTATACTACACCTGTTCTATTGTAACTTGAACAAAAGAGCATTCAGAGGTTAGATGGACTATGGAATAGAGCTCCTTTCCTGAGTGTTTCTCTCCTTTCCTTTTCAGGGTGTTTGTCATGGCAATAAGTTGCAGCAACAATTAAGTTGCACACAATGCAGTAGGTACAAGTTAATCAGAGACAGAGTGTGTTTTTTCAAACAGAGGAGCTTTCTGACATTCTGTGTGTTGGAAAACTGTATGTTTGTGACAAGAAGACCAAGTCAAAAATAATGTATTTTTAGTAACTGATAGATCCTGCTTTTTGCTCTATTGTCATTCACTTTGTGCAAACAAAGATAAATTCCTTTTGTGCCTCCTAAATAAGTGTCTGTACTGCAATCTTTAATAGCACAGGTGAATGATGTTTACCAGGGTCACAGTATGACAAGCGATTGGATTGCAGCTAGCATAAAGGTATCTGTATCTTCTGAGTTGTCTGAATGGTTGGATAGGGTCAGGCATTATTTTGGCAAGGTAAATCCTAGCATTGCTTTATTCAATCAACAATGCTGTGCTGGTTTAGACCAAGAGTCCTTGGTTATCTTACTATCCTATCTTGAATACTTGCCCAAACTAGATGTGGAGGGAAGAATAAAAACAACGCAAATATATATGTGCTGTTTTTGCTCTAATACTTTCTTAGCCAATGCATATCAGCTGAAGGACTTCCTGAAGCTGATAAGGTTTGTCTGTTTCGTAACCCGTGATGGATCTCTCTTCCAAATACTTGTCAAATATCCCCTTGACCCCACATTAATTTTTAGCATCCAGACTATTTTTTTGGCAAAGCTTTCTGCCTATCTACCATCTGTTGTGTGAAAAGCCACCTCCTTTTCTGTCTTTTGAATCTGGCTGCTACTAGCTTGATTTCATGGTGCCTGGCTCTTGCATTTTAAAAAATGATAAACAGTCGCTTCTTTCCTGTCCTCTCCAGGCCATTCTGGAAATATGATGTGTTTGTCTTTTCCAAGTTGTCTCTTGTCCAGATTAATGAGTCATAGTTTACGCATTTGTTACTTGCATGGAAGTTATCCCTTCCCTATTTGGGAATGATGTAAAATGTTCCCTTTTGTGTACTGTTTATATTGGAGTTTTATACGCTTTCACTAGCGGGATGATGCATCTCCCTGTCATTATAGATAGGGGAAAAATTTGTAAAGTGTTTGTTTGATGTTTCTGGGAGGCAGGAAATTTATGCATGTCCTAATGCATCATTTAGTACTTCTAAAGCGCTACTGTTGTGGTTTAACCCAGCAGCTGGCAGCTAGGACCAGACAGCCGCTCAGTCATTCCTCCCCCGCGACCCACTGGGATGGGGAGGAGAATGGACAAAAAGTAAAACTTGTGGGTTGAGATAAAGACGGTTTTGTAAGACAACAAAGGTAGGAATAACAATAATAAAGATTATGCAAAACAAGATACACAGTACAGTTTTTCTCACCGCCCGACAACTAATTGCGCAGCCAGTCCCCAAGCAGTGATCATGGATTTCACGGAACTCTCAGAACTCATGGAACTTGCTGATTCCTGCTCCCTGGCCAGCCCCCGTTCATACACTGAGCATGACGTCTGTGGTGTGGAATATTTCCACTGACCAGCTTGGGCTGGCTGCCTGGCTGTGCTCCCTCCCAGCTCCTGCACACCTGCTCATTAGATGAACAAGCGAGTCTGCAAAGAGTCCTTGATTTCACAGCAAGGACTCAAAACATCAGTGTATTATCAACATTCTTCTCATACTGAATCCAAAACACAGCAGCTACTGGGAAGAAAATTAACTCTATCCCAGCTGAAACCAGGACAGCTGTAAGAGCTCCAAGGAGTACGTTAACAGTCAAGATAACAGTAACATTTGATGTAGCAGAACTAGGCATATTGAAAAGCTCTCAAGATTCCTTGGAACTTGTACTGAGACTAAAATTAGTTCCTATGAAATATAAATATATCCAGTGGATAGAGTTGTATGTAATCACAGAATCACAGAATAGTTGTGGTCGGATGGCACCTCTGGAGACTGTTGTTCCCTGGTCAGGAAAAGGTAGACTAGAGCCAGGTTGTTCTGTTGGGCTGTGAATATGTCAAGGATGCAGACTCCCCAGCCTGTCTGGACAACCTGTTCCAGTGTTCATTTAAAAATAAAAGAAAAAATTACTAAAAAGAAAAAAAAGGGGTTTTTTTTCCTACATGTGAATAGTTTCCTGTATTTAGGTTTGTGCCTGTTGCCTCTTTCCAGTAGATACCACTGGAAAGAGTCTGACTCCATCCTCTTTACACCCTCCCATTAAATATTGGTATACACTGATACGATTCTCTTCCTCCTCATCTTCCCTCCAACTCTACTGAGCAATCCCAGCTCTTTCTGTCTCCTCTCATATGAGAGATACTCCAAAGCCTTAATGGTCTTTGTGGTGATGAATTATATTAATAGCATTTTACTAGCAGCTAATGTGAAATCTGTTTTCTTACTCAACAGGACTATATCTGTTCTGTGTCTACAAAAAATACCTTTATTAATTTTTTTTTTTTATGTGGGCACCTATGGGAGAGTTATACATTTTTCCACAGGCTTCAAGGAATGTACAAAATTTTATACAGTTTAGACTTACTGTATCTGGCTTTACCTAAGACTTGATAAGAAATTACTAGCATCTGACATACTGGGACTCTGCTTGAAGGAAAAAAAAAAAGGAATAGCTGCTTAGTGATGTAACTAGATGTGTAATTTGTGAATATACTTTGTGACCAGCCTGCCATCACAGCTGCTGTTGAATACTTACATTGTGGATATTTCTAAATGACTAAGTAGTTGGAGTGTAATTAGCACTGCCTCATATCTTTTATAGTACCAGCTGGAAAAACGATGACATAAACGCATATGCACATTCCAGTTGTACATGTCCAATATTACTAAAAGTGACGTTCACCAGTTGCCCTACCTTATGCTTTACTGTAGATGAGTATTTATTTCAAGAACTTTCTCCTTTGTTGTTTTAATGTGTGATGTGGTATTGCAGTTTTCAGAGGAACTTTAAAATAATGTTGGATTTTTAAAATAATATTCTGGATCGCTTTCATTAACTGTACAGATTCATATAGGTGCATTTACTCTTGTCCTTCTTACGCAATTTCTAATATCCTATATCTGTTAAGTTGTGGAGTTCTGATCTTTTTCTTGTACTAGTGACTCTTCTATGTTCTCGAAAAATGAATTAGTGTTTCATGCTGGTGGCATTCCTATCTCATTGTTTCATCCATTATTCTATTCCTCCACAGGAATATAAATAAGTACATTATTTTTTTGGTACGTATTAGGAAACATCATACTAATCTTAATTCAATTTACTAGTCTGTTTAAAAATTAAAAAAAATAAAACTGCAAAAAAATCAGAGCAGAACGGTATGTATCTTGAACCAGAAAAACGTGAACATACATAATGGGAAGTTTTTTTGATAGTGTGTTTTTTAAACACTTGTGTTTCCAGGGTTACCTTGAAGAATTGGTACGACTCAGAGAAAACCAGCTATCTGAATCTGTCTCACAGAATAAACTGCTGTTACAAAGAATTGAAGATATGGATCTAGCCCATAAAATGGAGAAGGAACAGCTGGAATATATCATTGTGGAACTGCAAGACCAGTTGTAAGTTAGTAAAATGGAGAAACGTCATTAGAGCAGTATTACTTAACTAATTTAACTTATTTATCTATACACCATGAAGAACTTCTGGTTCTGTGGAAATGAGTCAAACTTCTTAAAGAAATAGATATATTTTAGCTTTTTTTTTTTCCTGACAAGGCTTATATTCAGAAATGGGTCCCCTGAAAACTGCAGTAGTGTAAGAGAGAATAGTTCTGAAATAAATTTTTATTTTTAGATCTGAAATAGCTTACAGTAAACTTGCTTAAATTTTTAAAACATTTTTATAAAATGTTCTTTGTATTTTATTACTTCCAGCTTCAAGACTACCATTAAAAGAAATATTGGAAGCGGCTTCCTTTTTAACACTATTTTTAAAATGTTAGGCAGGAGAGGATAAAGAAATATTTATTTTCTTTGTATAGATTCTATTTTATTTGCGTGTGGCTCAGACACAGTAGAAGTTCATCTGATAGCCCTAAAAATATGCAAACTGATGAAACAGTTTGCTACTCGCCCTTTCCACAATGCGAGGCAAAACGCTAAAACAACAGGAGAAGGCTTATTTTTTTAATAGCGTGTGTGACTCCTAATATGATAAACATTCATGTGTTTTATCATCCTTACATAGGTTATCCTCCCATCCCCGTCAGTTGCGTAGGGACATACTGTCCTTTTGCAGAGACACTCCCTGGTAATGTTTAATGACTTAGCTAGATAGATGGAAGACTTGCTGTGTTAAATTGCCACGAGACTGCTATAGTATGCATCTGCAGCAATTGTGTGTTCTGTTCTGTTCATAACAAATATAAGATAAATTATTTTACCTTATATCTGGAGTAATTTATATGTGTCTGAGCCCTGAAGTAAAATGGATGAAGAGAATATAAAGATGACTTTGGGATACGTTGGTTCCCTCTGCCTAATGTCTCACAGAGACACCACCCAGAAGGGTCTTGTCTATGCAGTAAAAAGTAATTCTAGCCTGTAAACAAAGCTCTCCCCCCATCTTGTGATTTTATTGCCAATGCTTGAAATGGATTTTATGGAAATCCTCACGAATACAGCATTTTCATTTTATGTGTGCCAATTTCAGAGTTGAGGAAGAAAAAAGATGTTTTTCCAAGTCTCTTTTCTTTTTTTTCCTCTTTTTCTGATTGCCTGTAAGCTTTTGAGAGATACCTGTTCTTGAGTTCTTTTCTGAATTTACTGATATAGCTAATGATTCATGTTATATTTCTTTGGCCTCCCTGATTATTTGGGGGAGGTGGGGGGAAGGTGTGAGCTCATTTAAACCCACTCTGATACTTGGAAATTTTGAATGTTCAAACTTGCTGTTAATTTTTAGCTGAGCTTTATGCAATCAGACTGTTCTAAAGATCTCAGTCTTTGGGGTTTGATTTTGTTTGCTGGCTTTCCTATGTAAAGGCTCAAATCGTGGGGCAGTTTCTGTATCTTGGCTGTGTGTTCTTGTATAGCTGTTTGTGAGACACTGCAGTCAGGAGCCTGGACTACACTAGATATTTGGAGAAAGGTATAATTTTGCGTTGTTATTGCTGTGAATGTAGTGTGCCTGCCAGATGAACTCTTCTTGAAGTGTGTTAGGAACTCATAGTTTCTTACTGGTGAGAGGGAAGGTAAGAAATATTCCTAGCAGGTATCTGATAGTCAAAACCACTCATAATGAACTTAATCATTCTTTCATACTTGCCGTTTCCTTCTTTTTATTTCTTTTTTTTCTTTTTTTCATTTTATTCTGACCAAGGGTGACCTGGCAGCAGAGTGTTGCGTCACTAATGTGTCTGTAGTAAGGCATGAGTTTTGGCCAATTGCTTTTTATGGTCCAGCAGTTTTAGAATGGCATTCACATAATTCCAAATCTTAGTGTTTTGGTCCCCTACCATTAGTTGCATTTCGAAGTAATGAATGTATGCTGTAATCTTTTTCAATTCTTTATCAGCAGGTACGAGCAAGTTTAGGATCGTAATTCTGCCTGAGGCATACTACATTACTGTTTGTAACACACTTTGAGATCTGATTTAGGATCATTTGCTGTGTAATGGAAACTATTATAAATAAACATTCTATATTTTCTTTTTAATGATGCTTTTCTGTTCCACTGGCTGTTGTTAAGGTAGAAAATTCTACTGCTTCAAACTTCTCTCAAGTATTTGTTGATGCTTCCAAAATGGTATTTCAAAATGTTTTTTATATATTCTCAATGGATTTGGGCAGAATCTGAGTCTATGTCTAGGTCTGTCTTTGACCACCACCAAAAAAAAAAAGTGGGGTGTGGGGAACAGAGATCTGACTTTATTGGCAGTATAGGTTGTTGCTGTTGCTGACTTGGAAACCAGGTAAAACTAGTGATAAACAAGGCCTTCAGGTTATAAATTAGATTACCTACAGACAAACTTTTCCATATTCACATTTAATAAGGCAGTTTGCTGTAAAGCATGAAACACGGAGATAGGTGAAACTTGGAAGTAATTTTTATTTTACAGCTGCTGTGCAAAACTTAATGTTCTACAATTTTCAGTACTCTTAGCTTTGTCTCACACACTTGAGTATCCAAACTACAGTGAACAACACAGTTTTCAATTTAGTTAAAAGCCATTTCATGGATCTCATGAATAGCAACATCTGGAAAATAGTGAAGCTGAAAATTTATCAAATTAGTTACTCTACAAAAGAGTAACTGTTTTTAAATGTCTCTCAACTTAGATTTCTTAGTAATATGCCCACCCATCTGGGGATTGGACATCTCACTGTGCTGGTAAGTGCCTGGTGGCAAATCAAGTTAGAAAAGTGAAACTGCAATCGACCACCTGATCATGTCGGACGTGTTTGAACTAATGCACAGCTGATCAAGAAGAAGGTTCAGACTAGATATTAGGAAGCATTTCTGTACTGAGAGGGTGGTCAAACACTGGAACAGGCTGCCTAGGGAGGTGGTCGATGCCCCAGGCCTATCAGTGTTTAAGAGGCATTTGGACAATGCCCTGAATACCATGCTTTAACTTTTCATCAGCCCTGCAGTGATCAGGCAGTTGGACTACATGATCGTTTTAAGTCCCTTCCAGCTGAAACTATTCTGTTAGATATTCTAAGAATAGCTTGCTCTTCTAACACGCTTTCAGCATCTCCTGATGAAGTGGTTGCCTGGTGATATGTGTCAGTTGTAACAATGATGAGGCATATTATGGCTTTCATTTGCTTTCTTCAGAAGTGTTTGCTGTCACTGGGACTTGTTTTTGCCTGGAACTTGGTGTAGTTGAACCTTATAGTACTGTGATTTTGGCTCCACTCTTCTACAGAAAGAGTGTATTTTTACAGCGATGGTGGGGCAGTTCTTAAGGCCTTAAAGTGCTTAAAATTAACAGTTCTTAAGTGCTTAAAAATATGAGTTGACAGGACAGCTAAGAGAAGCCTGTGATCTATGGCGTGTCTAACTGAAGAAAACAGTTTGAATTCTGTAACATTCAAAATGTGATGGGAGAGGGATCCCAAATCTTCAAGGAACTGTATCCTGGAGTATTCAAAACTCAAAGGCAGCCATTTCTTCCTCCTCTAAGATCCTGCAAAGAAGTGTTGAATATGTCTTGGAGCAGAGAGGCATTTAATTGCGCACACCATCAGTAAAAAAATTCTGAGCACGCCCCCTAATATAGGTATATTTATTTATAAATTATATACATGCGCTACTGTACTAATATATTATGTACATTATAAAACATACATAACAATAGAAATGAAAAAGGGTAAGATAAAGATGAAAAAAAGACTTCTTTTTTTTCCCCATTTATTAGTAGTACAGAAAGTATTTTCTTCCCGTACACAAAAGGATTGTCTTACGCACCCCACTTTGGAGACCACTGCCTTGAAGGACTACTTAGCTCAGTCAAAGAAGTGACTAGGCAAAGTCTGGAACTGTTTGCCCACAACATCCTTGCATTAAAACTATTTATCTTAGCTTAAACGGGCTTTTTTCCCCCTTAGGGTGATTCTAAGTCTTTCTTTTGACTTATAAACTACCTATGTCTAAGGCAAACTCTGCTGATCTTTGTTACTTTAAAGTTCAGATTCTGCATCTGAAATTGATATTTATGTATGTTAAATATTGATGTATGATTGCAAGAGATTCCATCAGTTTCCTGAATAGTGGCTCATCTCCTGCATCGTGACTCACTGATGTTATAAAAGCTAATCACTTTAACAAAAAAGTCTTTTATAATAAGTAATAAGGGAAAAGGAAAGCATTGTATACAAAGGTAAAAGACCCTCAACTTAAAATGCTTTAAAATTTTGCTGTGATTTTTGTTGAAATGACAGTAGTGACTTGCATAATGTTTACCAACATGGGTTTCCTCCTAAATATTTTTCGGGTTTTCAGGACAGTTTACCTGGTGTAAGATGGTACAGCCCCTTTGTCCCAACTGGTGTGATATTTTAATTTTTTTTTTTTAAATTTATCACAGGTATTGAAAATGTATTTCTTAGATTCAGTGGCTATGCTATATTTTATACCACTCTGTTTCTTATCTCCCTCTGCTGTTCCTTCCTATATCCCTGTCTTGTTCTGGTGTTTTGGGGAGGGGCACGTGGAGTGAAGGAAAGTCAAGAAAACATTTCTGTGTTTGGAATTCTGTCTTTGGTTATGGCACAAATAAGACTCAAATTGTAGGGACATTCACATCTTACATTTTGTTAAGCTTGTCTGTATAATTAAGAATTTTTTGGAGGCTATAACTGTGCTGTCAGCGACCAAGCGGAGAAAAGCTTCTCCAAGGAAACAGAAGCAGAAGGGTCTGAGCAAAGGCTTTGAAAGTTAGCCTGCATTTTGTGTCTCTTTGTGAGTAAAACTCTAAATGTGGATTGCTTGGTTTTGTAATCCTCACTCAAAAATTACATCATCTGGAGGAATAGGAAAGCTGGATCACTTTTAGGACACTTAACCTTCGTTTTCAGATAGTCCTCTGGTTGTAGGCTTTTTTTTTTTTTAAAGAAACCGAATTCCTCAACTGCGTAAGTACAATAAATCCGATTTTTTGTAGCTCCTTTATTTTCTCACTGAAAGGAACTGGGAGACTAAAATTTAATGTTTGATCTTCTTGGGGAATTTCTTTCCTCGAATGTCAAAAATGACGTGTCAGAATGCTAATCCTTCTTTCCTTTTAAAGCTTTCATGGATCCTTGCTATCAAACCATCATTCACATTAGCCATGCTTTTATTTGTAATGCTTCCTGTACGTCCTCTGACTCCCTCAAGTTTACAGCAGCAGTTTTAAATCCGTAGTATTGTAGTCTGGTTTGTTTTCAGCACCTTCTTTTCTTAACTTGTCCGTACTTTTTTTTTTTCAGAAAGCATATTAAAAAAAATTGTGTGTTTTGACAGATGTTGAACCTGGTTTGTTTACACAGCGTTTTGGATTTTATTTTTGTGAAATTCTTTCTTTTGAAGTTTGCTGCAATATTGTATGCTTGTTTTGTTTTACAAAGGTGTGGATAGACAGCAAGAAGGAAAAGTTCTGTTTTCCGTGAGGTGGAAACCTGTGAAGACATGGGAGTTTCCTTTTTGCTTAGAAGTATAACCAGGAAAAATTCAGCTGAGCATAGTACATGGACAGACAGATTCCTGCAATTCAGAGTGGAGCATACAGAGTGAGGCACAGCACAGAAACAAGCAGAATTAAACAAAATCGCAGCTGAGCCTCTGACATGACAGAGGACACACTATTCTTAGAATCCAGAGGGACTCCAAGGGGGTATTAACAGGAAGCCAGAAGTTTCTGGATTCATAGCAGCCTGAAGAACTTACTCTGCAAGATGCAGTACATAGGGAGGGCTTTATTTTTAAACCCTTATATTTTAATTTCTAATTTTGAACTTTGAAAAAGAGTTTTTAAAAAGTTTATATTAAAATAAACCTTACATTTTAAAAAAGTTAAAAGCTTTTGAGGTTACTGGTGTCTTCAAGGACAAGATGTGTTGGTATATTTACAGCAAAATGATGGTTGACTCCAAAGTGAAAAATACTCATTTTTGTAAGGAGTCTCTCCTCTCCACTCTCTTTTCTTCTTCTTTTTTTTTTTTTTGTTGTTTTTTTGTCCTTTGTGAGTTAGAGAATCATAGGGACTCTCCTTTGACCATTTTGCATACTTAATTGCAGTAGCCTGGGAATGTGTCCCTTTCTCTGAGTCTCTAATGTGTAACACTAAAATCTGTTTTTATAGTGACATCCTTTCTTTTTTTCCCATAGCTACACTGCTGTGGATAAAGGTGTTGCATAAAAGTAGCAAGCAAGAAAGCTTTAAGTTACTTGGACATTAGCACTTCATGCATTCCAAATGCCAGAATTTTTATCCAATGTAGCATTGTAAGGTTGGGAGCAGGGGGAAGTAAGGCCTTTTGAAATAGTAATGAGATGTATAGAACCTTTGAGGGCCTCAGTACAATGCAGTTTCAAATAACGTGCATTCCCAGTAGGAAAGCATATTGTATGGATCATGTAGTTTCTTCCTCTGTTAATATTACCTGAACTTACCTGAACTGTGGTAGAAAAAGAACACTGGCTTAGGCATGGGAATGCTAAAGACAGAACAGAGATAGAGAACACCAGCTAAAAAATTAGGGTAAGTCAATCATGGTGCATAATCATGAACTCCTGGAGTAAAATAATAGAGACAGAATTTGATCTCTTAGTGCCTTATGCATTTAGATAAATAAACTTGCATTACCATTTGCTTCTGAGAGTCCCAATTTTTCTTGCTTCATTTCTTAACTCTCATCTACATTTACTGTAGATTTGCTTCTATATTATTGAAGATACTGATGGGAAAAGCTAGTACTTGATAGTGCTTATACATAAATGAGAAGAGTTGAGCAAAAGTTACTTTTACATTAATCTAGTATATTTAATGCAAGTTATATGACATTCAATACCAAACTAAATAGACTTTAAATGACGAATAGTAAATATATAACCAATTTTTGTGAGGGTGGAAGAATAGCGTCAGGTTACAATGGTGAGGAGAGACTAGTTCTATATTTGCAGAATACTACTTTATCATTGGTACACTGTATCAATCTCCCTAAGAGTCTTTAGACAAAAGAAATTGATATTTAAGTTATCCTAAATTTCAGTTTTATTTGGCTATATTGGTTTAAATAGATCAGACCAAGAGTTAAGTTTCATCCAGTAAAGAGGAAAAGAAAAATCAATTTTATACTTTCAAAACAAAATTAAAAGTTTCTCTAAAATACAAATAGTTTGACCAAAAGAAAGATGAGTTAGAGGTCAGTGTGTGTACACACACAGTCACAGAAATGTTTGGGGGTTTTTGTTTTTTGTTTTAAATTATGGATGATATTCGTAAATTTAGGATACAACTTGTTTCTCTTTCTTCGAAATCCAGTTTTAAGGCTACAACTTTGTGTCTTGGATTTTCTCAATGTTTTGTTAAAATAAAGCACACTTTAAATGATTTCTGGAAAGGCTTAAAATAGAAAAAGTGAAATGTCTGAAGTTATAACCAAGAAAATAGTGTAGTGTGTTAACTGATTTCTTGTGCAGGAAGCTTTTATTAGCTGCCTTTCTATTTGGATAGCAAGCGGGTGAGATTTAGATTGGTGCTTTTTCTGTTTGTCATTGAGATATTATTATGCAGCCACTTAACATAATAAAATTTTCAGTATTTTGCTATCCAAATTATAACTCAAATTACACTTGGAAAATATTTTTATTTGCCACCTGTATTCTCTTCCCATTTCTCCATTTTTAGCGTTGTTTTGGGGTGGGGGAGTATTTGGGGTGTTTTTTACCCCCTCTCCCCTTGGATCAGATTTTTGTCCGCATTTTTGTCATTCTGCAGTTGCCTTAGACATTGAAGCTCTCTCTTACTGCTTGCGTGTTTTGGTAGTTGTATTAGTTCCCATTCAGCTACCGGGAAGAACTTAACATTACTCGTGGCTTTGCTTGCTGCTATTCTTTTCCCTTTGGCTTTTTTTTTTTTTTTTTTT